>JFBN01307246.1_pt1 | contig 35268 bp, 26 predicted proteins | sample 768741 | NCBI WGS metagenome assembly JFBN01 (sample SAMN01983846, study PRJNA193217) | chicken gut metagenome | biome: terrestrial biome; isolation source: ceca of Broiler chicken | host: Gallus gallus | place: United Kingdom: England | collected 2010-09-07
CAACAGCTACGGCTGCCGCATCGCCCCCGGGGAAAGTTCGCCTGCACTGCCCCGCCTCACCGTGACCGACGCGCACACGCTCTCCCTGCACACCCCGACCGGCACGCAGACCTTCAACGACTTTGCCACCCTCATCGAGCGGCTGAAAAAACAGAACTGATTTATCCTCAACCCCGCAAGGCCGACACCATGGAGCGAGCGGCCTGCTCGGGCGCACCCGGCGAGCCCAACCGGCGAGCCACCCGGTCATACCCGGCCAGCATGCGCTCCCGATTCTCTTCGTCGAACAGGCTAGCCAGTTCACGACGCAGATTCTCGACCGTAGCCCGGTAGCCCAACAGTTCGCACACCACGGGGGCATCGGCTATGAGATTGACCAGCGAAACGTAAGGCACCCGCAAAATCTTCTCGAACGTCTTGTAGAACAGTTTGCCCCCGCCTACCCAGTAACACACCACCTGCGGCACCCGCAGCAGAGCGGTTTCGAGCGTAGCGGTCCCCGAGGTGACCAGTGCAGCCCGGCTTTGTTGCAACAGCCGGTAGGTCTTGCCCTCGACCACCTTCACCCGGTGCCCCTGCAAATAGGGGGCATAGAGTTGGGGCGGGATTCCGGGAGCTCCCGCCACCACCAGTTGGTAATCGGGATAGGCCTCGGCCGCCTTGATCATCAGCGGCAGGTTATTCTTGATTTCGGCCACCCGGCTGCCGGCCAGCAGGGCAATGATGGGCTTGCGCTCCAACCCGCAGGCGGTCACAAACTCGTCGAAAGTCTCATCGGCAAAAGGTCGCGCCGCCAGTTCGTCGACCGTGGGATTGCCCACATACTCCACCGCATAGTGGTGGCGGGCATAGAAATCGACCTCAAAGGGCAAGATGGAGTAGAGCCGGTCGACATAGCGGCGGATACTCTTCACCCGCCACTCCTTCCAGGCCCATATCTTGGGCGAAATATAATAGTAGACCGGCAGGCCCAACCGGCTCTTCACATACTTGGCTATCTTCAAGTTGAAACCCGGATAGTCGACCAGAATCACCACATCGGGACGCCAGGCGGCAATATCCTGCTTGCACAGGCGCATATTGGCCAGTACCTTGTCGAGATTCATCAGCACCGGGATAAAGCCCATGTAGGCCATGTCGCGGTAGTGCTTCACCAGCGTGCCGCCACAAGCCGCCATGAGGTCGCCCCCGAAATAACGGAAGTCGGCATCGGGGTCCTCGCGCTTCAACGCCTTCATCAAGTTCGAGGCATGCAGGTCGCCCGAAGCCTCGCCGGCAATCAAATAATATTTCATAGACGAAACGATTCCAAATACTCTTCCTTACTCGATGCGTACGGCCGTACCGCTGCACGTCACCATCAACATGCTGCCCGAGCCGCCCACCGTCTCATAGTCGAGGTCGATACCCACCACGGCGTTGGCCCCCAGCCGCTGTGCCTCTTGCGCCATCTCTTCGAGCGCCGTGTTCTTCGCTTCGCGCAGCACCTCTTCATAGGCACCCGAGCGGCCGCCGAAAAAGTCGCGTATGCCGGCCATAAAGTCACGCATCACATTAGCTCCGATAATGGTCTCGCCGGTCACCACTCCGTAATAGGTCACAATTCGTCGCCCCTCTACCGTGGGCGTTGTCGTCAGTAACATAGTCTCTGTATTTATATTATCAAGGGATAAGGCAGGCTGAGCTTCATCACCGGTTGAACCCGATGCTTTCACTTGTCTCAGTTCTCACCCCTCACTATCGTTGAGCAAACTTAAAGAAAAGAATCTGATTTTACAAATCTGTTTTTATTCCCGTCGCGAAGAAATCACCGGCGGGTTGCAATAAAGCGACACGGGTACCGTTTTTATAATATCATGAGAGGGATAACCACTGCCATCTGTTCGCTGTGCCTGCTGGTCGCCACGTGGCTGACCGGCTGCATCGACGACGACTTCACCACGAGTCCGTCGCATGTGCTCGCATTCTCGACCGATACGGTGGCCTTCGACACCGTATTCACCACGATAGGGACCTCGACCCGCTCGTTCCGCATCTACAACCCCAACAAGAAATCGCTCAACATCTCGAGCATCAAGTTGGCCGATGCCGAACATTCGGGCTTCCACATCAACGTCGACGGCATGTCGGGCGACTATTTCACCGATGTCGAGATTCGGGGCAAAGACAGTCTCTACGTCTTTGTCGAGGCCAACATCGACCCCACCAACGAGGACAATCCCATCTTCATCGTCGACTCGATTGTCTTCCTCACCAACGGGGTGCAGCAAGACGTGAAGCTCACCGCCTACGGGCAGGACGTAATCATCAAGCGGGGCGAGACGCTCACCGCCGATACCCGCCTCACGGCCGACCGCCCCTACCTCATCTACGACAGTCTGGTAGTGGCACCGGGAGCTACCCTGCAACTCGACCCGGGGGCGCGGCTCCATTTCCACAACCGGGCCTCGCTGCTGGTACAGGGACGCTTGCAGGCCGAAGGGACACAGGAGGCGCCCATACAGATTCGGGGCGACCGGCTCGACCGGCTCTTCGCCGACCTCCCCTACGACAACCTGGGGGGACAGTGGGGCGGCATACGCTTCTACCCCGAGAGCGTGGGAAACAAAATCGCCCATGCCTATGTGCGGGGCATGAGCTCGGGCATCGTGCTCGATTCGTGTGCCACCGAAGAGATGCGTCTCGAAATCGCCAACTCGCGCATACGCAACTCGTCGGGCAACCTCATCACCTCGAAATACAGCCGACTCTACTGCTGGAACAGTGAACTGTCGGACGCCGCCGGGGCCGTGCTCTCGCTCACGGGCGGGGCTGCCGACTTTACCCACTGCACCATCGTCAACTACTATTTCTACGACGTGATTACCGCCCCCATCGTAACGCTGGGCTATTGTGCCGCGGCCGACTCCATTCAGGGTGGTGCACCGCTGCTGCGGGCCAGCTTCAACAACTCGATACTCTGCGGAAAGACCTCCGAGGTGTCGGGTATCGACTTCACGGGCAGCCATGTCCTCTTCCGCTCCTGTCTCTTCAACTCCATGGGTGAAGACGACGCCAACTTTATCAACACCGTGTGGGGCGGCATGCCGCTCTTCAAGGCTACGGGCGAAGAGCATTACTACTACAACTACCAGATAGGCTCCGAAGAGTCGGGTGCCATCGGCAAGGGCGACCCGGCATTTGCCCAGCCGCCTCTCGACAAGGACATGTATGGCAACTCCCGCCTCGAACGGGTAGACATCGGCGCTTACCAGTATGTACCTCAGGCCGAGGGCGAAGAGTAGAGATTGCACACCCGTTTTGCAAATGCGCAACAACGGCTGTCGCTCGGCAGCACTTTTCTTAATAAAAGTTACAAAATAGAATCTATTGACCTATTTCCATTTCATTTTTCCTTTTTTCTTTCTCGTTTTGCTAATTTTGTAAGAGATATTTAATCCTCTTTTAAACATTTGCATTATGAGCGAAGAGATAAAACAGATAGCCGAACGGCTCGTCGGATTGCGTGACGCACTCGACTTGAAGCCCGAAGAGATTGCCGCCGCCTGCCACATCGACCTCGAAACCTACCGGGGATACGAGTCGGGCGAAAAAGATATTCCCGTGAGTTTCCTGCACCAGATTGCCCGCCATTATGGGGTAGAATTGCCTGCCCTCATGTTTGGCTACGAGCCCCGCATGAACTCCTATTTCCTCACCCGCAAGGACAAGGGGGTGGCTGTCGAACGCACCAAGGCTTACAAATACCAGTCACTGGCCGCCGGGTTTGCCAACCGCAAGGCCGACCCCTTCATGGTGACCGTAGAACCCTCGGCTCCCGAGGCTCCCTTCACCCTCAACACCCACCCGGGACAGGAGTTCAACATCGTGATGGAGGGAAGCATGCACCTGCGCATCGGCGAGAAGGAGCTTGTACTCCACGAGGGTGACAGCATCATTTTCGACTCCACCCGTCCTCACGGTATGAAGGCCATCGGCGACAAACCGGTACGGTTCCTGGCCATCATCTTTTAATGAGGGAGAAAAGCCGTCGCTGCCACTCATTTATTTTTTTATAAACATCAAGAAAACAAGAGAAGGGAGATTCATACCCTCCTCGCATCAGATACACGATTATGTTAGAACGCTTTTTGGATAAGACCTCTTTCTCCTCGCAGGAAGACTTCATGCAGAATTTCAAGGTAAAGGTGCCCGAGAATTTCAACTTCGGGTATGACGTCGTAGACGAATGGGCCCGCATTGCGCCCGACAAACAGGCTCTGCTCTGGACCAACGACCGGGGCGAGCGCATCGACTTCACCTTTGCCGACATCAAACGCGAGAGCGACAAGACTGCCGCCTATTTCCAGTCGCTGGGCATCGGCCACGGCGACATGGTGATGCTCATACTCAAACGCCGCTTTGAGTTCTGGTTCTCGATTATCGCCCTCCACAAGCTGGGTGCGGTGTGTATCCCCGCCACTCACCTGCTGACCGAGAAGGATATCATCTACCGTTGCAATGCCGCCGACATCAAGGCCATCGTGGCCTGCGGCGACGAGATCGTGCTCGGCCACATCAACCGCGCCCGTCCCGAGTCGCCCTCGCTGCAACACTGCATCTCGATAGGCCCCATCGTGCCCGAGGGGTGGGACGATTTCCATCGCGGCATCGAATCGGCCGCCCCCTTCGTGCGTCCCGAACACCCCAACAGCAACGACGACATCTCGCTGCTCTATTTCACCTCGGGAACGACCGGCGAGCCCAAGATGGTGGCCCACGACTTCACCTACCCGCTGGGACATATCATCACCGGCTCCTTCTGGCACAACCTGCACGAAGGCAGCCTGCACCTCACCCTGGCCGACACCGGTTGGGGCAAGGCGGTGTGGGGCAAGCTCTACGGACAGTGGATTGCCGGAGCCAACGTCTTTGTCTACGACTTCGAAAAGTTCAAGCCGGCCGACGTGCTCGACATGATACACAACTACCACATCACCTCGTTCTGCGCGCCGCCCACCGTCTTCCGCTTCCTCATTCGCGAAGACCTCACCAAATACGACCTCTCGTCGCTGCAATACTGCACCATCGCCGGCGAGGCGCTCAACCCCAAGGTCTATGAAGAGTGGCTGCGCCTCACGGGCATCAAACTGATGGAGGGATTCGGCCAGACCGAGACTACCCTGACCATCGCCACCTATCCCTGGGTAGAACCCAAACCGGGCTCAATGGGCATACGCAACCCGCAATACGACATCGACCTGCTCACGGCCGACGGCCGCTCGGCCGAGGAGGGCGAACAGGGCCAAATCGTCATTCGCACCGACCACGGCAAACCGCTGGGCCTCTTCAAGGAGTACTACCGCGACCCCGAGAAGACCCGCGAGGTTTACCACGACAACATCTACTACACGGGCGACGTGGCCTGGCGCGACGAGGACGGCTACTTCTGGTTCGTGGGCCGGGCCGACGACGTGATCAAATCGTCGGGCTACCGCATCGGCCCGTTCGAGGTAGAGAGTGCTCTGATGACTCACCCGGCCGTCGTCGAATGTGCCGTCACCGGGGTACCCGACGAGATACGGGGCCAGTTGGTCAAAGCCACCATCGTACTCTCGGCTGCCTACAAGGAGAAGGCCGGCGAGGCGCTCATCAAGGAGATTCAGGACCACGTAAAACGGGTTACCGCCCCCTACAAATATCCGCGTGTCATCGAGTTTGTCGACGAACTGCCCAAGACCATCAGCGGCAAGATTCGCCGGGTAGAGATACGCGACAAGGACAACAAGAGCAGCAAGTAAACTCCTAAACGATACAGACGCCATGCAAGCCAGCAACGAATGGTTCGTAGCCGACGCCGAGAACGAGGGCAAGCCCCTCATCGTGCGGGGACGGCTTTTCCTCGACACCCCGCGGCAGTCGGGGCGCTTTGCCACCCGTATTGCCCTCGTGTGGCAATACAAGGGTGACGCCAAGGGTATGCCCACCGACAAGGAGAGTCAGGGGCTCGACCTGCTCAACGAGCAGCTGCGCCAGGCGCTCGAAGCCGACGAGGTAGCCGTGCTCACGGCCATCTTCATCGGCAACCGGACGGCCCGATACGAATACTACGGCACCTCGGCCGAAGCCTTCGGGCAGGTGGTCGAGCAGACCTTTGCCGCCTATCCGCCCCTGCCCGTACAGATAGGGGCCGAGAGCGACCCCCAGTGGAGCCGCTATATCGAGATGATTGAACAATTTGCCATACAGCCATGAGTTACAACCGCAAACGCATAGCCGTGAAGATAGGGAGCAACGTGCTCACCCGGCGCGACGGGTCGCTCGACATCACCCGCATGTCGGCCCTTACCGACCAGATTGCCGACCTGCACAAGGCCGGTCTCGACGTGATTGTAGTCTCGTCGGGGGCGGTGGCCTCGGGTCGCAGCGAGCTGCACATCGACCGCAAGCTCGATGCGGTATCGGCCCGCCAGCTCTTCTCGGCCGTGGGACAAGCCAAACTCATCAACCGCTACTACGAGCTCTTCCGCGAGCACCACATCGCCTGCGGACAGGTGCTCACCACCAAGGAGAACTTCTCCACCCGCCGGCAGTACCTCACCCAGAAACAGTGCATGGAGGTGATGCTCGAAAACCGGGTGATTCCCATCGTCAACGAGAACGACACCATCTCGGTGACCGAACTCATGTTTACCGACAACGACGAACTGTCGGGGCTCATCTCGGCCATGATGGACGTCGAGACGCTGGTCATTCTCAGTAACGTCGACGGCATCTACAACGGGGCGCCGGGCGAAGCGGGCACACAGGTCATTACCGAGATACACCCTGGGCAGGAGTTGTCGCAATATATCCAGTCGGGCAAATCGTCGTTCGGCCGGGGCGGCATGCTCACCAAATGCCATATCGCCCGCAAGGTGGCCGACGAAGGTATCGAGGTTGTCATCGCCAACGGCAAGCGCGAGAACATTCTGCCCCGCCTGCTCTGTGCCGGGAGCACCGAGGTATGCACGCGGTTCGTCCCCTCGCCGACCCCCATATCGAGCATCAAGCGGTGGATTGCCCACTCCGAGGGGTTTGCCAAAGGGCGGCTCTACCTCAATGCCGGAGCCGTCGAGGCCATTCACTCGCAGCCGGCCGCCAGTATCCTGCCCATCGGGGTCACCCGCATCGAGGGCGATTTCGAGCGCGACGACATCGTGCGCATTGTCGATGCCGAAGGGCACGCCATCGGGGTGGGAAGGGTATCGTTCGACAGCGAGTCGGCCCGTCAGCTCATCGGCAAACAGGGAGCACGCCCGTTAGTCCATTGCGATTATCTCTATCTCGAACAACTTTAACGGGAATCTTGTCCCCGCACTCGAAAAAAAAGATTACTTTTGTTCAAATACACACATCACAGCCATGACTACCGACCTGTCACACATTCTCGACCTTGCCCGGGTGGCAGCCAACAAGTTGAACCTTATCGACGACGCCACGATAGCCCGCGTGCTCTGTGCCGTGGCCGACGAGGCCGACCGGCAGACCGACTACCTCTTGCAGGAGAACCGCCGCGACCTGGAACGCATGGACCCGAACGACCCTCGGTATGACCGGCTGATGCTTACCTCGGAGCGTCTGGCCGGCATCACGGCCGACATGCGACGCGTCGCCTCGCTGCCCTCGCCGCTGGGACGTACGCTGGCCTCGTTCGACCGCCCCAACGGCATGCACATCGACAAGGTTTCGGTACCGTTCGGGGTCATCGGCATCATCTACGAGGCGCGACCCAACGTGACGTTCGACGTCTTCTCGCTCTGCCTGAAATCGGGCAACGCCTGCATTTTAAAAGGCGGGCACGACGCCGCCTGCTCCAACCAGGCACTTATGAACATTATCAACAAGGTGTTGATAAGTCATGGAATCGACTCGAACACAGCGGTTTTACTACCCAACGACCACCACGTTACCGACCAGTTGTTAACAGCCGTGGGAAAGGTCGACCTGGTGATTCCCCGGGGAAGCAGCCGCCTCATCAACTACGTGCGCGAACATGCCCTCGTGCCGGTCATCGAAACCGGGGCGGGGATATGCCACACCTATTTCGACGAATACGGCGACCTGGCCATGGGACGCAACATCGTGTGCAATGCCAAAACCCGTCGGGTGAGCGTGTGCAATGCCCTCGATTGCCTCATCGTCCACGAAAAGCGGTTGCCCGACCTGCCCGCCCTCTGCGAGCCGCTGGCCGGGAAACAGGTCATCATCTATGCCGACCCGCAAGCCTATGAAGCGCTGTCGGGACGATACCCCGACACCCTGCTGCAACCAGCGACCGACCAGAGTTTCGGCACCGAATTTCTCGACTACAAGATGGCCGTGAAGACGGTAGCCTCGTTTGACGAGGCGCTGAACCACATAGCCCGCTACTCGTCGAAACACAGCGAGTGTATCGTGACCGACGACGAGGAACGCAAGCGACAATTTACCCGCCGGGTCGATGCCGCCTGCGTCTACACCAACGTCTCCACGGCGTTCACCGACGGAGGCCAGTTCGGCTTCGGCGCCGAAATCGGCATCAGCACCCAGAAACTCCACGCTCGGGGCCCCATGGCTCTGCCCGAGCTGACCACTTATAAATATATCATTTCCGGCAACGGACAAACCCGTCAATAGAAAAAAGATTATGAGACACTTTACCAACGTACACGACATAGGCGACCTGAAAACGGCCGTCCGCGAAGCCCTCGAAGTCAAAGCCAACCGCTTTGCCTACAAACGGCTGGGTGAGAACCGCACCCTCATGATGATCTTCTTCAATTCGAGCCTGCGCACCCGCCTAAGCACCCAAAAGGCGGCGATGAACCTGGGCATGAACGTGATGGTGCTCGACGTGAACCAGGGAGCCTGGAAGCTCGAAACCGAACGCGGGGTAGTGATGGACGGCGACAAGCCCGAGCATCTGCTCGAAGCCATTCCCGTGATGGGCTGCTACTGCGACGTGATAGGCGTACGCTCCTTTGCCCGCTTCGAGAGCAAGAGCGACGACTACGAAGAGAAAATCCTCAACCAGTTTATCCAATACTCGGGACGCCCCGTGTTCAGCATGGAGGCGGCTACCCGCCACCCCTTGCAGAGTTTTGCCGACCTCATCACCATCGAGGAACACAAGCTGACGGCGCGCCCCAAAGTGGTGCTCACCTGGGCACCACACCCCAAGGCCTTGCCGCAAGCGGTACCCAACTCGTTTGCCGAGTGGATGAACGAGACTGACTACGATTTCGTCATCACCCACCCCGAAGGGTATGAACTCGACCCGCGCTTCGTGGGACGGGCCCGGGTGGAGTATGACCAGCGCAAAGCCTTCGAGGGGGCCGACTTCATCTATGCCAAGAACTGGGCCGCCTATGCCGACCCGCACTACGGCGAGGTGCTGAGTACCGACCGCAGCTGGACGGTCGACAGCGAGAAGATGGCCCTGACCAACCACGCCTTCTTCATGCACTGCCTGCCGGTACGTCGCAACATGATCGTGACCGACGACGTCATCGAGAGTCCCCAGTCGCTGGTTATCCCCGAGGCGGCCAACCGGGAAATATCGGCCCAAGTGGTCTTAAAACGCATTCTCGAATCTCTATAATACCTCACACCTATGAAACGGCTTTCGATATTTCTTGTTCTTGCCCTCCTGCTCCCGGCAGTCACCCGGGGCGAAGAGTTCACCGAATACAAATTCTGGAACGAAGGCAAACTGACGTGGGACGATTTTCAAGACACGCTCAGCCTCAAAAGCGTGCCCTCGGCATTCATCGCCTTCCTGCAAATCGAGAAGACCAAAAGCCGCGACGGCAACACCAGCACGGTACGCAACGAGGCCCAAGCCTGCTTCGACAAGCGCCACTCCTTTGCCGACCCGACCATTCGCACCGAGAATCAGCTGCGCCTGTTCCAGCTAAAATATGACCTGCTCGAATTTTATCGCCGCCGGTTGCAGACCGAGTTGAACCTGGGCGTGGTGGGCATCGAGGCCGATAACCGCACCCGCCAGTACATGGACCTCTACAAGGAGCAAAGCCAAAAGGCCGAGGAAGAGACCGAGCACGGACAGAACGAGGAGCGGTTGCAGGAGTGGGAGTTCTACGTGACCAAAGAGCTTATCGACAACCCGGCCCCGGCCGTTCCCCACATCTCGCCCCGCCGGTTCGGCTACGGCTTCTACCTGGGTACCGGCGCTTCCTGGCCCGTGGGTGACATTGCCCGCTATTGGGACCCCGCCTGGCAAATCCACTTCGGGTTTGACCTGGGCTATGCCAACACCCACCTGTTGTGCGACTTCTCGGCCGGTATGGCCCGCACCCGCCGCGACATCAACGTGCAGAAAGACGACATTCGCGACACCTGGTACCGCAACGGCCACAATACCTATACCTCGATTTCGCTAAGCCTGGGACAACAGCTCGTCTCGACCAAATACTTTGCCCTCATGCCCTATGCCGGGTGCATCTGGTCGGGCTACTCCGATCAGGTACGTATCCCCGACGGCAGCAACGAACGGGCTACGCTGGCCTATACCAATTTCAACTGGACGGCGGGCATCTGCTTCGACTACCGCTTCTCCAACACCGTCTCGCTGGTACCGTCGTTCTGGCGAGGTCACCGCGAAATCTTCACCGCGTCGATTCGAACCAAAATCTTCATCAACCGCGAACAATTCAAGAATTTCAATGCCATAGAGGGCGACATGATTCGGGGCTGCAAATTGGGATTCTCCATCTCGTGCCTCGGGTTCAGCCGCCTGCTGCAAATCAAATAACGCATAATCCCACCATGAAACAATATCTCGACCTGCTGCAACATGTGCTCGACCACGGCGTCCTCAAAGAGGACCGCACGGGCACGGGAACCCATAGCGTATTCGGCTATCAGATGCGCTTCGACCTGCACGACGGATTTCCCCTGCTCACCACCAAGAAACTGCACCTCAAATCGATTATCTACGAGCTGCTGTGGTTTCTCAAAGGCGACACCAATGTAAAATATCTGCAAGAGCACGGTGTGCGCATCTGGAACGAATGGGCCGATGCAAATGGTGACCTGGGCCATATTTACGGCTACCAATGGCGCTCCTGGCCCGACTATAACGGCGGCCACATCGACCAGGTAACCGAGGCCATCGAGACCATCAAGCACAACCCCGACTCGCGCCGCATCATCGTGAGCGCCTGGAACGTGGCCGACCTGCCTCAGATGAATCTGCCTCCGTGCCACGCCTTCTTCCAGTTCTACGTGGCCGACGGCAAACTGAGCCTGCAACTCTACCAGCGCAGTGCCGACATCTTTCTGGGCGTGCCCTTCAACATCGCCTCTTATGCCCTGCTGCTGCTCATGGTAGCCCAGGTCACCGGGCTCGAAGCCGGCGAGTTCGTCCACACCCTGGGCGACGCCCACATCTACAACAACCACCTGGAACAGGTGCGCGAACAGCTCACCCGCGAACCACGACCACTCCCCAAGATGAAGTTGAACCCCGAGGTAAAAAACATCTTCGACTTCCAGTACGAAGACTTTGAACTGACCGATTATAATCCTCACCCCCACATTGCCGGGAAAGTAGCCGTATGATGAAGAACCCCATCGCACTCATCGCCGCCGTGGCCGACAACGGAGCCATAGGCCGCAACCAGCAGTTGCTGTGCCACCTGCCCAACGACTTGAAACATTTCAAGACCCTCACCTCGGGGCACACCGTGGTGATGGGACGTCGCACCTTCGAGTCGCTGCCCAAGGGGGCCCTGCCCAACCGGCGGAACATCGTGCTCACCCACAACCCCGACCTTGCCTGGCCAGGGGTCACGGTAGTGCACAACCTCGACGAGCTGACGGCCCAGTCGCCCGACGACCTCATCTTCATCATCGGCGGAGCCACCCTCTACAACGAGACCATCGATCGGGCCGACACCCTCTACATCACCCACATACACCACATCTTTGCCGATGCCGACACCTTCTTCCCTCCCATCGACGAATCCCGCTGGATAAAAGAAGAGGTGCAGGAGATGCCGGCCGACGAGCGGCACGCCTACCCCTACACCTTTGTTACCTACCGGCGCAAGCCATAAGGAGGAGCATACACTCCCCGATTAACGGCGATCGGTCATTGTGATTTCTCCGTCGTTGTTGAAATGCAACTCAATGGCAGGAGCCGTGTTCAGTTCCACTTGATAACCCCAGCTATAACGTGCCGCCTCTACGATACCGGCATCGGGATACTCCGTAGCCGTATAAGTGAGCAGATTGCCAGGCAATATCCCCATCTGCAATGCCGACGGCAACACTTGCCAGTTACCATCGACCTCTTGCCAACCTCCATCTTTGTAGAATTTCAACTCAAATCCGTTGCTCAACCACACCTTGTAACGAGGCTCCTCATCATCTTTCTCAGACTTAATCACCTTCACATCGGCAAAATAGGTACCGACAAACTCCTGTATTGAAGCCGGCAAAGTTTTGAAATCCACTTGCTTGTCATCGTCACACGAACTCAGGGCAACAAGCCCTACCAATACCAGGAAACTCCACAAAATTTTCTTCATAAAACTCATTTTTAAGATTAACTATACATGTTCATAACAATATTTATCCCCAATAGGTCATCGGACCAAATAAAAATTTCAACCCTAGCAGATACAAAAGTAAAAATATTTTGCAATATTTTTACAATAACAGCCTATCATATTGACAGAAAAACGTTGAAATACAAAAATAATGTTAATTAGATAGATTTTTTTTGTACCTTTTGCTTGCATATCAAATTATATGCTTACATTTGCAATGTGTTTTTCATGGTATTAGAATTAAGGTTAACAAAGATTGGTTGTCGTGATGACAATCAATTTTTTTTGTTTTAAACCTTTGGCACCGAAATCGAGTAGTTTTCGTACCTTTGCCTTTCCGAAACTAAAACTCGAATTCCCATGAAACAACTGCTACCCCTTATCCTGCTAATCGCTCATATCCTCCCGATTATGGCTGGTGACGGAAGTTCGGCCCAATCGCCCCTCACCGTAACGCAGGCCCTCGCCAGGAAAAACGACCATAAAAGCTACTACGTGAGCGGATACATCGTAGGCGAATACCGAGACTACTCCAACAACAAGCATTTCTACTACCTGGCTCCGCCATTCGACGGCACATCGGCCTACCTCATTGCCGATGATGTAGACGAAATAGACCTGAACCGAATGATGCCTGTACAGATAAAAGACTATGTCGACAACTACAACCTCGATGAAAATCCACAATACTGGCACAAACGGCTTACCGTCAAAGGGACACTTACCGACTACTTCACTCTGCCGGGCATCAAAAACCTCACTGACTGGATTGCCCCGGCCGAACCACTCGATGACGAAGCGCGCTATTGGAACTTCTATGAAACCTTCGAGACCAAAAAGGCCTACACGCCCGACGGCTCCCAAATGTACAGCGGAGGTACCTATGCCAGTGCCGAGACCTGCCTGTGGAAATTTGTGGGTGCCACCTACGGCGACAGCTCCAACGATATGAAATGGGACAACGCAGCTGCCCACCTGCGCCTCACCGAATCGACCAGCGGCGAGCCGGGCTACATCTGCATGCTCGCCGACAAGACCGACGGAATAGGCTACCTGCGTCTGTGGGCAGCCCGCTACAAAGAGGACAAAGGATCTGCTTCGTTTGGCATCTTCCTCTCCAACGACCAAGGTAAAAGTTGGGAAGCCATACAAACAGATGTTGCCATCGAAAAAGAGTTGACCGAATACCAGTTCAAGATCATGCGTCCCGGCACTTGGCGCGTCAAGATTGCCAAGACCGACAATTCGGCCAACGGTATAGACATCGACAATATCCATATCAGCGACTACTACACCCCATCGGCCGTTGTCGCTGCCCCGGCCGAAATTCCCGTTCGCCTGTGGAGCGCCCCGGGAGCCCTCTGTTTCGAGGCCTCACAACCTGCCGATATCCGCATCTATACCCTTGCCGGAGTTCTTGTGAACGAACAGCACATTGCCGGCCACGGCTCCCTGCCCCTCCCCGCAGGCTTTTACCTGGTATCTACACCGACTACCCAAGTAAAAATCATCGTACGAGAATGATATTAAAAATCGATAATAAAGGAGGAGCGCCGTATCAAGTGATACGGCGCTCCTCCTTTATAACCCTCTCTATCCAAGAGACTTTCTACTTTTCCTGCGGCAAAAACAGAACGGCATCGGCCGCCACGGTATTGTCGGTTCCCAGGTTGGAAATCTCGACATAAGCCTCACGCCCGCGAGGCAGCGTGTATTCGCCCACGCTCACCCACTCGCCACCGGTCTGTCCCACGACCTTTACATCGTCCTTATGCACTTGCACCTGCACCGTATCGGCACCGGTATAAACGGTCACGGGCGTATGTGTCGTAGACTCCCTCAACTGGGGGAAGAAGGCATAGACCTTATACGAGCCGGGGGCCTGAATCTCGGGCGTATACCTGATGGTTTTGAGGGTATCGCCTTTGGAGTTGTCGACATAAAAATTCAAGCCATATCCCCGGTAGGTATCGTGAGCCAAGGTCCAGTCGCCCCGCACTTCGACGGCGGTAGTGTCGTCGTTGTCGACCAGAATCTCGGGAGTCGAACCATCGGCCAGCGGGTCGGTTTTCAAGATTTCCTGTATCCGGGCCACATCGACATCTTGCACGTCGACACCCTGGTCAATCGACAGGCTCGCAGCCACGGCGGCCGACTGGCCCAACACCATGAAGACCGGCTCCATGCGAATCGAGCCATAGGCTATATGCGAGGCCGACAAGCATACCGGCACCAACAGGTTGGTCACCTCTTGCCGCTTGGGTACAAGCGCCCGGTAGGAGATGGGATAGGGCGGGAAGCCTCCTATCTCGACATTCCCCTCGTTCTTGACCACCCCGTCGACCACCAGTCGGTCGCAGTTATGCGAGTCCATCGTGTAGGCGGCCCAACCGATCACATCGTCGACCACCTCGCGACCCACACAGTGATGCTCGGTCATGACCAGCTCACCGGCCATGCGGCGTGCCTCCCGCACATAGAGCTGGTGCGTCCAATGGCCGTTATCGACATACTCGTCTTTGGGATAACCCCACTTCAACATCTCGTCGCGCATGAACCGGGGTACACGCTCATCGTGCCCCAGAAAATAGAACAGACCCTTGGTATAATCTTCATGCGCTTTCCAGATTTCGGCCCGCCGGTCGTAGTCGGCTTCGGGATAGTCCCAGTTCATGCCGATCATGTCGGTCGAGATACCGCCACCGTTGTTGATATCGGTTTTGGAGTTGGGCATACGGCTCCAGATGAAATAGTCATAGACCGATTTTCGGGGCGACACGGCGTGCAGCCGCAACACCAGCTCGTATCGGGTGGAATCGTAATTGTCGGGACGAGTGATGGGAATCATGTTCTCGGGATTATCGGTCAGGCAGACCCGGAAGTTATAGGCCTGTATCTTCTTGTCGCCCGAGCCGGTGGGGTGCAACACATGGTCGCTCACACCCCAAATGAGACCACTGGTCGAATCGCCCGGAATGACATAGGGATCTATGGGGTCCCAAAACTGGTGTCCATTCATCAGCTGCACACCATTATAGGTCTCGCCATACAGCGAATTATCCTCCCGCCCCACGGCATAAGAGACCCCCGCCTTGGCCATGAGGTCGCCCTCGTAGGAGCAATCGATAAAGACCTTGGCCCCTATTCGCCGATAGCTCTCGGGCGAGGGATTGTCCGAATTTTCTACGACAATCTGCGAAATGCGACTCCCCTCCTTCTCAACGTCGTGCAATCGATAGGAATACAACACCTCGACATGCCCCCGATCGATATACTCCTGAAAGATTTTCTCGGCAACCGACGGCTCAAAAACCCATTGTTCAAACTGCCCGTAGTGGGCACCTATCCGGCGGTAAAAATCCCGGGCCAAACCGGTCACGACAAATTTATTGCCAATATCGGTATAACCCAGTCCCCCCGAGGTCATTCCACCCAAATGGGTACCGGGCTCTATCAACAGCACCTTCTTTCCCTCCATCGAGGCGGTATAGGCGGCAATAACTCCGGCCGAGGTACCGCCATATATGCAAATATCCACCTGCTCGGCTCCTCTTTTACAACTGGCCAACAGCACCAGCAAGGCCATCATGCACCACAAACATATTCCTCTCATAAGTCTATCTTGTTTTTATTCATATCTGTTTTATCTTCAAGGATTCACAACCACCTCGACCGTCTGTCTGACATCGCGCGAAGAGGTTGCAATCTGCAACTTGTATCTGTCCGGCTCAACTACCCACCGGGCCTGCCGGTCGTCATAAAACGCGAAATCCTGAACCGGGACATTCAAAGTTACCCATTTTTTCTCACCCTTCCGCAAGAAAAGTTTCTGGAATCCCTTCAATTCTTTTACGGGACGAGGCAAAGAGGGATTCTGCTGACTCACATAGAGCTGTACGGTCTCGGCACCGTCCATATCGCCCACATTGGCCACCTCAACCTCGACCTGCACCGTATCGCAGCACGCATAGGCCGACCGGTCTACATGAGCTTTTCCATACTCAAACCGCGTATAGGAGAGGCCATATCCAAAGGGGAACAGCGGGTCAATGTGACGAGTGTCGTGCCAACGGTATCCCACCAAGATGTCGTCGCAATAATACACATTCTTCCCGTCGCCCGGATAGGATCTCGCCCCGAAATAGTGGGCACTGTTATCCTCCAACCGACGAGGAATAGAGAAGGGCAACCGCCCCGACGGGCTCACCTCGCCTCCGATGACCCGAGCTGTCGCCCACCCGGCTTCGGACCCCAGATACCACGATTGCATCAACCCTTTGACTCTATCGAGCCAGGGCATCGAAACGGCATTGCCACTAATCAGAATCACCCCCACATTGGGATTGACTTGCAAAATCTTATCGAGCAGTTCATTCTGTCCGTAGGGTAAATCCATACTCTCCCGATCGTCTCCCTCGCAATCTTGCCGGAAATTTTTATTCAGTCCGCCGAAGAACAAGACGACATCGGCACCTTTGGCCACCTCGACAGCACTGGCCACCAGCGAATCGGCATCAAGCCCCGAGGGGAGCTCCCGGTTATAATCGGGAGCTCCCGAGGCATATCCCATACTATACACGATGTTCTCTTTACCATATTTTTCAATCAACCCTTGCAACGGCGAAACCTCCCGACGGGCCTTCAACTCGGACGAGCCTCCGCCCTCGGTCAGTTTTTTCACCGCATTTTCACCTATAACCGCAATCTTTTTATACCTTCCCGGCTGAATCGGGAAAAATTCATTTTCATTCTTCAACAACACGATGCCCTCCTCGGCTACCTTTCGGGCCACAGCCGTATGCTCATCGGTCAGCTTCCGGCCAAAAGGTCTCGCCCGGTTCATGTTGGTCCTGAAACAGAGGCGCAAGATTCGACGAATCTTCTCGTCCAACAGACTCTCGGGGAGTTCGCCTCGCTTGATCTTCTCCAAGAACGGGCGGGCCAGATAATATTGGTCGTAGGCCGAACTCAATCCCCACGTCAACCCGTTGGTCCAGGTACCCATCTCCAAATCCAGACCATTCCGGGCCGCTTCGTCGGTGTCGTGAGCCGAGCCCCAGTCGGTCAGCATCACCCCGTCAAATTTCCAGTCGCCCTTCAATATCTGGTTAATCAAGGTGTCGTTGTGCGAGCAGTAGGTTCCTTTGTATTTGTTGTAAGAGCCCATGACGGCCCACACGCCTCCCTGCATGACGGCAGCCTTAAACGCCTGCAGATAGATTTCGTTGAGAGCCCGGTCGCTCACCACCACATTGATTTCGTTGCGATATTTCTCCTGGTTGTTCAAGACAAAATGTTTCACACAGGCTGCCACTCCGTTTTCCTGAACACCCCGGATATAAGGCACCACCATAACCGACGATAAAAACGGATCTTCACCCATATACTCGAAATTACGCCCGCTCAACGGCGTGCGATAGATATTCACGCCAGGGCCCAGGATAATGTCTTTTCCCCGATAGCGAGCCTCCTCGCCGAGAGCTTTCCCGTACCGGTAAGACAACTCGGGGTTGAAGGTAGCTGCCAGACAGGTAAGAGCCGGGTATGCCGTACAGGAATCGTTGGTCCATTGGGCATGGGTCCAGTCGTCCCAGACGAACTCCATTCTCACCCCATGAGGCCCGTCACTCATCCAAATCTCGGGAATACCCAATCGAGGGCACCCCGGGGTACTGAATTTGGACTGGGCATGACACATGGCAATCTTCTCTTCGAGCGTCATACGCGACAAGGCATCTTCAATGCGCTCCTCTACCGGCATCGAGTCGTCGAGATAGACCGGCAGTTGAGCAAACAAGGGGAACGCCACACCCCATACAAGCAGAGCCAGCAGAGCGTTTATCTTTTCTTTCATCGGTTTCTTTCCGTAGTAAAACGAGGTACAAAACAATCCAGAGATTGGGCTTCACCGTCCGTCGGGACAGAGGCGGTTCAGGTAGCCCAATCTACCGAGATGCAATTCAGACAAATTAATAAATATCTTGATAGGCAGCCTCGGAGCCCCAACCGGGATTGGCTGTCAGAACACCTTTCGACAATTCAATCTCCGACAAGGGGATTTGCAGGAAGCCATTGGTCTCGGGACGGTAGGTAATCGTCTTCGTCACCGTTTCGGTGCGAGTTCGATAGATCACGATATCCTTTTGATTCTCATTCAGTACCCGATCGGCATCGTGCCAACGCAACAAGTCGTAGAAACGCACGCCCTCGAAAGCCAACTCGAAACGACGCTCGTTCTTGATATTGTCCAACGTGGCCGGAACCGAAGGCAACCCTACACGGGCTCTTACCCGATCGAGGAAAGTCTGAGCCTTCGCGTTACCCAGATTCAACTCGGCTGCCATCAACAGCACATCGGCAAAACGAATCAGCACCAGATCCTGCGTATTGTTGAGCATGTAATTATCGACCGTGTTGCCATACAGTTCCATGCTGTAATTGTGTACGACCGTGTGGGTACCGTCGGCATAAACATTGATGGGGATATATTTCTTTTGCACATACGATGTTTCATCGACATGCGAGTCGGCGCCAAAGGTATACAGAACCACCTCGTCGCGGTTGGTCACGTTGAAGATAGAACCGGTCTTGCGGATATCCTCATCGGGCCACTCTTCCCAGATTTTAGGATTGACCGTACCGAAGCCCCAACCTTGTCCAAAGGGGAAGGTGCGCAGATAGTTCTGCCCGCGCAAGCCCAAATAGAGGCATATCTGGTTGCTCTTCTGATAAGGATAATCCCAGTTGGCAAACTTGTTGGAGAACTTGATGGCAAATACCGTCTCCTTGTTACCGTCGCCTTCCCACTTCAAATTATTCTCTTTCGTGAATTTGTAATCCTGCACATAGGAGTAGGGCCACAGGTTTCTGAAATCGCTCACCAAATCGTGACCGCTTATCGAGGTATCGGTACACTCGTCAAGCCAGGCAATCACATCGTCTTTGGTCACCTGTCCACCATCGGGCAAAGGAAGAGCATCTTGCTGATAATAGCCGGTATAGAACAGGAATACCCGTGCCATCAAGGCCTGCGCGGCCCACTTGGTGACCCGTCCCGACTCCACGGCATCGTATTTCTCGGTAGGTAACAACTCCTCTATCGCCTTTTTCAAGTCGGCGGCAATAAAGGCGTAGGTCTCGGCAGCCGGTGTGCGGGGGATATTGACCGACTCGGAAGTCTTGACCAAACATACATCGCCAAACATTCTCGACAAGTCGAAATAGTAATGAGCCCGCAGGAATCGAGCCTCGCCCTCCATGTGCCGGCGAGTTTCATCGTTGTCCCACTTGATCTTGTCGATGGCTTCCAGGAAGACGTTGGCCCGGAATATACCCATGTAGTTGGTGCGCCAGGCAACAGCAAAACTGCTCTCGCTCCACTTTTGACATTGGGCGATTGCCTTGGTCGATATGTCGGTGGGACCACCGCCGCCCAACATATTGTCGGACCGGAGTTCGGAACTCAGAAACGAGGTTTGCAACGGATCGGGCATGGCCAAAACCGAATATATACCAGTCAACACCTGTTCGGCATCTTCCTGAGTCTCGGGATAATTTTCCATAGTTTTCAAATTAGTAGGCTCGGTGTCGAGGAAATCCTCACACCCTATCAAGAAGAGTCCTACCACCAATGATAATATTATCTTTTTCATAATTTGCCTGTTTTTATATGAAGTCATAATGTGATTCTCAATAATGAATATTTACGCCAAACATGAAGGAGTATCCCGTAGGATAATTACCCAGGTCGATACCTCTTGCCCAAGACTCGGCACCGGTATAGGCCGATACCTCGGGATCCAATCCGGTGTATTTCGTAAAGGTGAACAAGTTCTGTCCCGAGACGTAGACTCTCAGTTTCTGCAACGGGATATGACGGAATACTTTCTTGAAATCAAATCCCAACGCGATGTTGGTAATTCTGAAATAGTCACCATTCTCGACATACAAATCAGATACATATTGCCAGTTGGTTGCCGTTCCGTTGAGACTGGGCAACCAGTTTGAGGTCCCCTCGCTATGCCAACGGCCCAACATGTCTTCGGTATAGTTGCTGGTATTCAATACCGAATTTACCCGATAGGACTTGATAATCTGGTTCCCGGCTACCCCATAGCCCGAAACCGAGAAGTCAAGAGCCTTATACGACAAGTTGAGGTTCACGCCAAAATTGAAATCGGGGTTCGGGTCACCAATCATCTCGCGGTCCTCGGTCGTAATCGATCCGTCGTTGTCCAAATCCTTGAACCGCACATCGCCAGGTTTGGCATCGGGCATGATGGGCTGGCCCGTAACGGGTGAAATGTAGTTATCAATCTCTTCCTGATTCTGGAAGATACCATCGTGACGGTAACCATAGAAGTAGCCCAACGGCATACCCACCTCGGCACGATAGAAACTGCCCGTACCACTGCCCAGAATATTCTCTGCACCGTCGATATACTGATCTTCATTGGCAATTCTCACCACCTCGTTCTGGTTATATCCCATATTGGCCGAGATTCCATAACTGAAATCGCCTATCCGGTCGTTCCAACTTACCTGCAATTCAACTCCCTTATTGACAATATCACCACCGTTTACCCACGGACCACTGGTTGTTCCCCATATACCCAGCGAGTTGGTCTGTACCAGCCAATCGACGGTCTTCTTGTGGTACCAGTCAAAGTTAACACCCAAGCGGTTGCCGGCCAGCATCATATCGAAACCGATATCGGTCTGCCGGGAAGTTTCCCAACTCAACTCCTTGTTCGAGTTGTACTCGATAAACGAACCGATGTAGGGAGTACCGCTTTTATCGCCAAAATAGTAATAGGCTGCATTTTGCGAATTGGCCAGGGTCATGGTACCCAGGTACCGGAACGGATCCAGCTTGTTATTACCGTTCTCACCCCAGCTGGCTCTTATCTTCAAATAGTTGAGCACCGACTTGGCATCTTCCATGAAGGCCTCTTCGGTCACGTTCCAACCGGCCGATATCGAAGGGAAATAACCCCAGCGATGCCCTCTTGCAAAATTGGAAGAGCCGTCGGCCCGGAGAATGGCGGTTGCCATGTAGCGATTTTGATAGTTATAGTTTACCCGGCCAAAGAACGAGGCCAAGGTCGATATACCCCAAGCCGACCCCGAAAGCGTAGTACGGCCTTTCTCTATGGTCTTTGCATTTTCCAGATAGGCATGGAAGAAATCATCGAACTCGGCATCTTCGTTCGAGCCCGAGAAATTCTCACCCATACCCGATTTGTCGATTGTCGTACCCAACAAAGCCGAGAAGGAGTGACCCTCGCCTACGGCAAAATCATACGAGAGTACGCTCTCAAACTGCCAGCCGAGGCCCATACCGCCCTGTTGTGTAACGGTGTTGCGATACTTCACCTCGGTACTGCCGTTCAGATCATAGGCAGGAACATATCCCCGATAAGACCAGCTGCTGTATCTTATGCCGAAATTGTTCCGCCACTTCAAGTTCTTTATCGGCTCAAAGAGCAGGTAGAAGTTGCCATTCACCGAATAGTTGCGACTTTGTTTCATGGCGCTGTTATAATACATCTTGGCCACCGGGTTAAACTCATCTTTATTGATTTTCACCGGTTCGCCGAAATTGCCTTCCTCGTCATACGCCGGGAAAAGGGGACTGGCCTTGAACGCATTTCTGAAATCGTTCCAGGTCGTCTGTCCGGTAGCCTGGTCAAGGCCACGTTTGTCGGAGAATACCATGGTCAAGGTCTCACCCACCTTCAACACGTCCAGATCTTTCACCCGAATCAAGGTGTGATCCGAGTTCAACCGAACGGTATACCGGTCAAATCCCGAACCGACCTCGTCGTTGGGGACGGCAACCGTAGGTTTCTGCGAGGTATAGGAGAATCCCAACGTAAAGGCCGAACTATCGGTTCCCTTGTTGATATTCACGGCATGGTTATGAATCGGCGCGTTCTTTTGAGTCATTTCGTCCAACCAATTGGTCCCGTCCCACTCGCCGCTGTTAATCTTATCCAGCATCGGTATTCTGTCGGTGGTCAGGTCGGCTTCGGTAATGAGACCGGCCTCCTGCAACAGCATCAGATAGTCGCGAGCCCCGGTTGTCTTCACGTTGTTTCTAAAATTTTGAATGCCCACAAATCCGTCATATGTAATACTCACTTTCCCCTTCTGGGCCTGCTTGGTCGTCACCAGTATGACACCGTTGGCAGCCCGGGCACCATAAATGGCCGCCGAAGCCGCATCTTTCAAGATGTCGATTGTTTCTATATCCGACGGGTTCAATGCATTCAAATCGCCAGGTTGTCCATCAATAATATATAAAGGCTCGGCATCGTGCATGGTACCGGCACCACGAATGAGCACATTATAACCCTCGCCCGGTTTTCCATTATTCTTCACAATACTTACACCCGGCGTAAATCCCTGTAATCCGCTCAACGGACTCACCGTATTTTGTTGGGCCAACACATCGCCCTTGACCTGAACGGTAGCTCCCGTGACCAGTTTCTTCTGTTGCACGCCATAACCGATGGCAACAACCTCATCGAGCATATTGGCATTTTCGGTCAGTTCGATATCGACCGTCGATTTCCCATTCACGGCTATTTCGCGAGTCTCGTATCCTACATAAGAGACGACCAGGATAGCATCGTCATGCACCGACATGGCATAATGCCCATCTATGTCGGTCGCCGTAGCTTTTGATGTTCCTTTTTCCTTGACAACGGCCCCGGCCAATGGTCCTTCCTCGGAGCTCACCACTCCGCTGATTGCGCTCACTTGCTGTGCCCACATCATACCCGGGCACATCAAAAAGAAGAATAGCAACCCCAAACCATACAGGGTCTTTCTTCTTCGGAAACTGTTTACAGAGATTACATTCATATTTTTTAGAATTAAGCGTTATATTGTTTTTCACGTACGATAAAATAATTTCACTATTTTTCATCGGTTTTTCACGATTCAAAAATACCATGAAATATTCCAAACGATTTGTAGCCAGCCGACGATTTATTGAGCGTATGCTTCCCCTGCTTTTTACCACGTTGCATCGTTTTTAGAAATTGTAGCCTCCTCGCCAAATCGGCCATACAGAAGTCCTTTAACGGCTGCTATTTCGTGATTTCCCCAGCCCGGCTTACCCCCCCGGATTGATATCAAATCGACCGTCTGTCCTCCTCATCTCAACCCGGCATCAATCCAATTCCTCCAAAAGCGACCTATGGCAATACCTCCAAAACGGGGTATCAACACCCCATTCACTCCCACTCCATTCAAACACGCGACAAGGGAGCAATCAAATGCAACGCCATCGAAACCCATCGCGGCAAATCCTAAAATATAGGAATATAGGCCACAAGCCCCTCTCCTCCAAAAGAGATAAATTTGTATTGTTGAAATTTGTCTTAACCCGATAATATTAATTCTCATTATCATGAAAAAGAAAATCTTCGCTTTATGCTTGTTTGCCGCTTTTTTCCTCAATAGCCAGGCTCAGGCTCCCGACTCGTTCCAATACCAGGCAGTCGTATCGGACAACAGCACAACACTGAACAATGCCGATGTCACCGTGCGACTGGTTATCCACGAAAAGAGTGCTACCGGCACAACCGTGTATGCCGAAACCCACTCGACCCGGACAAACAATTTTGGACTGGTAGCCCTGCAAGTAGGGAAAGGCACCCCCGAAACCGGAACCTTTGCCGCTATCGAATGGGGAAAAGGTACCTTCTTTATAGAGACTCAAATCGACAAGGGGGCCGGATTCGTCTCTACCGGTACGCAACAACTCATGAGTGTACCTTATGCCAAATATGCCAATCTGGCCGGCAAGATTACCCTGACCTCGGCCTCGGGGAAAAAATTTGCCTTGACAATCGACGACAACGGTGCTCTTTCTACCCAAGAAATCACAGCCGAATAATCACCCTGTCGAATTTCAAAAAACGCCGAAACAATGAAAAAACTGAGCATCTTATTATTAGCAGTACCTCTCTCGCTGAGCGCCCAACATATATCGATTTCGACCGCCGGCTCGTCGGACAATGAAACCATTTGGAATATTGGCGAGCCTCTGGTAGCCACCTTGTCAAACGAGAATGCCAATCTGTATGTGACCCAAGGCCTCCTGCAACCCGAATATATCATACCCTCGGGGATTACAGGACAACCGACTCTCTCGCAAACCCTGCAAGTCTACCCGAACCCGGTACAAGAACAGGCTTTTGTCGAGACCGACGAACCCGGGGTCTGGACCATCTACGATATGGTGGGTAAATCGCTCGCTTCGGGCGAACTGTCGGCCACACCGGGCGAATATATCGAGACAGGTTTTTTGGCTCCCGGATATTATATCCTCACGATTACCTCCTCAAAGGGGAGGTCGTCCATACAACTCATTAAACAATAACCACGAATCATGAATACTCGCATACTCTTAACCATCGGACTCTTGTCTATCCTGTCGGCCTTCTGCTACGGACAGAGCGGATTTCCCTATCAGGCCGTATTGCGCGATGACATAGGCTCGACCATCAACAATCGAGAGATAAGCATACGTTTCTCCATCTATCAAGGCGACGACGCATCGCCCGTCTACCAAGAAGAGCACGAGACAACAACCAGTGCCTCGGGACAGTTCGCCGTCGAAATAGGCAGTGGCCAATCTCTTCTCGGCGATTTCCAATCGATCGATTGGAGCCACCCGTCAACCTCCATACAAGTCGAAGTTAATCAAGGCTCGGGCTACACCCTCATGGGTCGGCAAGAGCTGCTGAGTGTACCCTACGCTCAATATGCCGACCTCTCCGGGGGATTACAGAACTTTACCGAGGGCGGGAAAAACTATCAGCTCACGGTCGACGATCTGGGCAATCTGCAAGTGGTCGAGATTCCCGAAGGATATACCAAACTGGTATTCCAGGACGAATTTAACGGAACAGGACTGCCCGACGAGTCGAAATGGGGCTATGAGGTAGGCTTCGTTCGCAATCACGAAATGCAATACTATACCGAGAAACGGGTTGAAAATGTATTCCAAGAAGATGGAGTCCTGCACATCAGATGTATCAACGGCGATACGATAAAGGACAAACAAGGCGAAATCCTGAACGAAAATATAACCGACGGCAAGAAATACTATATCACCTCGGGCAGTATCACCACCGAAGGGAAACACGACTGGACCTATTGCCGGGTAGAGGCGCGGCTTAAAGTGCCTCTGGGCAGCGGTACCTGGTCGGCCATCTGGATGATGCCCTCGGAAAACACCTATGGCTACTGGCCCCGAAGCGGCGAGATAGACATCATGGAATACATTGGCAACACCGCCGACAAGTACAACTGTGCCACCCACTTTTACAGTGGCGACAAAGGCTCCAACAAATCGGTCGAGAATGTGGAGGATTGGCACATCATCGCCTTTGAATGGCACGAAGACCGCATGGAATGGTATATCGACGGCCGCATGTACTACCGCACCTTGAACCCCAATACAAACTGGGGCGACTGGCCCTTCGACCAACCGTTCTACCTGATTCTCAACTTTGCCTTCGGCGGAGGCTGGGGCGGTCAGGACGGATTCGACGTGGGTATTCTGCCTACCGACTATCAAGTTGACTATGTACGCATCTTCCAATAATATCACACCATGAAAACAAAAGTCTTATATACATTGCTCGTGTGGCTCTTTGCCACCAATCTTATCCAAGCCGAGACTCCCAGCAAGGGGCCATATACCCGACTCGTCTTCCACGACGAGTTTGACGGGGAAGGGTTGCCCGACAAAACCAAATGGGATTTTGAGGTGGGATACCTGCGCAACCACGAGAAACAGTATTACACCGCCGACCGAATTGAAAACGCCTATCAAAAAGAGGGGTGCCTACACCTGGTCGTACGAAACGACAGCGCCATCATCAATGGAGCCGTGCGCCCCATCACCTCGGCCAGCATACACACCAAAAAGACATTCTCCCTCACCTACGGGAAAATCGAGGTGCGGGCCAAACTGCCCCTCTGCCTGGGGACCTGGCCTGCTATCTGGATGATGCCGCTGAAAAACGCGTATGGCGGTTGGCCCAAAAGCGGCGAGATAGACATCATGGAACATGTGGGCTACGACCCCGAACGAATCAACTATGCAATCCATACCGAAGCCTACAACCACACGAAGAAAAACGGGAAAGGCTCCAATGCCTTCTGCCCCACGTGCTATACCGATTTTCATATCTATGGGTTTGAATGGCACGAAGACCGGCTGGAATGGTATCTCGACGGACGCAAAAGATTCGTAGTCGAAAAAACGCCCGATGCCACCTGGGAATCATGGCCCTTCGACCAGCCCTTCTATCTGATTCTCAACCTTGCCTTCGGCGGAGGCTGGGGCGGACTGAAAGGAATCGACACCGATATTCTCCCACAAGAATATATTATCGACTACATCAGAGTGTATCAATAACGTTTCAACTCAAAAGAATAGAACAAATTATTATTATTAACTTTTAAATTTTACTCCTATGAAAAGGAACATTTCTCTACTCTTGGTATCAGCTTTGGGGATTGTCGTACCCCAGGCTTTTGCAGCCGATTATTATGTGTCGCCCAATGGCGATGACAAAGCTGCCGGCACATCGGCCGAAACCGCATTAAAAACGGTTCAGGCTGCGGTTGAAAAACTCGAAGACAACACCCCTACGACCATTCACCTGGAAGCCAATGCCACATTCGACGTTCTGGGTCCTGACGCCATTATCATCGGCTCGAACAAAAATGTGACGCTCAAAGGCAACAATACCACTTTGAAATCGGGCGACCAGGCCTTCCTCGGCGACCGGGTAATCACCATCGGCACCAATACCGATGCTACCGTCTCGGGCCTCATCTTGAAAAACGGTTGTACACGCGACGGCATTCCCGGCGGTGCCATCTTCTTCGAGGGGAACGAACTGCTGGTAGACAGCTGCACGTTCATCAACAACGAAGCCAACAACAGTGGCGGTGCCATCGCCAGCCGGGGTAAGAACGTGACGATTACCAACTGCGTATTCCACGAAAACCGTATCTTCGGTGGCTACGGCGGTGCTGCCATCATCTATCACTGCGGTCTGCCCAACAATGCCGACGAGCCGGGCGCTCTCATCATCAGAAACACGGCTTTCACCAACAACATCTCCAAGAACGACGCCAAAGGCGACATCATCGGTTTCCACCACGCCTATCGCGGTTCGGATTATACCGAATTCTACTCCAACGTCAACTATTTCGAGCTGACCAACTGCGTGTTCAAGGATAACGAACCGGGCGACAGCCCCAGTGTAAGACCGGCCGCATCGGATATCTACATCAACAACGTGCGTGACGACTTTGAAATGAACCTCGTCAACAACACTTTCTACAAGACCAAAGCCATCGCCATACCCTTCTTCTACGATACTCCCTACCGTCTGGTCAACAACATCTTCTACAACAACCAGGACTTCACCATCATGTCGTCGAATCTCTGCGGCGAACGCGATCCCCTCATTGCCTATAACAACGTATTCGTAGGCGGACTGGGGAAAAACATGGACGATCCTTCCTTGAACGGCGAGAAAGAGAAATATGGCAACGTCGTACTCGATGCTGTCGAACTGACGCAACTGGGATTGACCCCTCGCATGCAAGACGACAATTACGTGACCTATCTGCCCATCACCGATGCATCGAGTATCCTCATCGACAAAGGTCTGTCCAGCACGGTTGGTGTCGAAGGTTTCGACAAGGAGCTTATTCCGGCTGCCGATATCCGTGGACTTGCCACGAATGGCACCAAAGACATCGGTTCGTTTGAATATGGAGGCACATCGGGTATCTTCGGTGTAACGATGGACAACCAAAGCATGTTTGCTCTCTCGCGCAACGGTAATGAAGCTGTCGTGCGCAACCTGACCGATAGCTCGCTGAACCTGTCGGTATTCCTGCTCGACGGTCGCTGCATCTACAACGCATCGCTGCAAGATGAGTTGGTTATCAACAAATCTGAATTGGAAATTCCCAACGGTGTGCTCATCTTCTCGGCCAACGATGGAAACCGCACCGAATCTCAAAAGGTTATTTTGTTCTAAATCTTATCCTGTGAATAGAAGGAATACCCTCCCTGCGAGGATTCCTTCTATTCCTCATTTTTATAAAATTCCTTTATCATGAAAAAACTGAACTCTATTTGTATTACCTCCGCCCTATGCCTATTCCTTTGTGCCGGGAGTATCTCGGCACAATCCCTGTCGGTATCACACACAGCCGCAGGAGCTCTGGAATCAGAAATAATAGCGGCTCTCGATGGTGCCGATCCCACAACGATTACCCAACTGACCATCTCGGGCGAAACGCTTGACGATACCGATGCTTCTTATCTGAGAAAGACATTCGCCACCACGCTCGAATCTCTGGACCTGACCGGTGTCACCTTTGCCGACAACCGGCTCACCAACAAATTGTGTCAAAATATGAAGGGGCTGAAAACCGTATCGGTTCCCACCACCCTCACCATTATCGGGCAATATGCATTTGCCAACTGTTCCAAACTGGAAACCATCGCCTGGGGAACGGTCGAGAATATCGACGACTACGCTTTCCAGAACTGCTCGAAGCTCCAACTGGAATCACTCCCCGAAAGCCTTACACGAGTAGGTCAGTCGGGATTTTCAAAGTGTACGTCCATCACGATTGCCCAACTGCCCGCACAATTAACCGGCATAGGGACCCGGGCTTTTGAATTCTGCACAGGTGTAACCATTCAGCAACTGCCCGAGGGTACTACCGAAATCAAAGAGAGAGCATTCGACCGTACCGGCATTACCAACCTTACCTTCCCGGAAAGTGTATCCAACATAGGCAACCTGGCCTTCTATGCCGAAGGGAATCCTGAACGGACGTTTGTCTATCGAGGAGAGAATGCACCCAAACTCGGCGACCGCTCGTTTGGTACCGCTACCGCCATCTCCAATACGACGGTAAAGGTTCTCAAAAAATATGCCGACAACCACTCGGTTTGGACCACAGCAGGAATGAATCTGAGCTATCTCACCCATAACGTAACTATCTCGATTCAAGGTGACGGCTTGGTTGAACTGACCGGCGACGGATTGGTATCGCCCGATACTCCCATCAAAAACGGGGTAACCATCGAGGTTTACGAAGGTGAAAGCATCACCCTGTCGACCGACAAAGAGGCTACGGTTTCGCTCAACGGAGAGCCTGTCAGCCCCGATCAGGAGAGCGAAAACCAATATACGATTGCCGTAGGAACCGACGACATCGCGTTAGAGATAACATTCTCCATATCGACCGGCATCGAAGTGTCAAGCACCCCGTCGGTCACCTGGTCAATCAACGGGAATATCCTGTATCTGTCGGGTGAATTGTCGACGTCTGCCCAACTGTTTAATATCATGGGAAGCCTGGTATTATCGACAACAGAACCGGCCATAGACCTGAGCACACTCCCCGCAGGAATATACATCGTAAAAATCAATTCACAGACGTTCAAAATTGTACGTCCATAAATTCAATGTCAACTCTAATATACGGGAGGGGGTAGATGTGATATCTACCCCCTCCCGTATTTTTTAGGCTCTGCATAAAGAGAACTCCCTCTCCCATGCAACATGGAAAAGGGAGCCCCTATCTATCAGATGATACAAATCCAGTCTATCAACCGGATATTTTCGATTTTCCAATCTTACTTGCACCTCGCCATATTGCGGGCCAAGGTTTCGAAACTTTGAGATTTCTTTTATTTCAACATAAACTCGGCTCGCTTCACATCAGTAGAGCTACCCCCCACAAAGAGTTCGAACATGCCGGGATCCCACACACGTCGGCCATCAGCCAACACATATTCCAAATCGGCCAGAGACAGATGAAATACAACCGACTGGGTTTCGCCCTTCTTCAAGGCTATCTTTCGAAATCCCTTCAACTCTTTCTCGGGACGGGTAATTCGTGAACAGACATCACGAATATAGAGTTGTACAACCTCTTGTCCGTCGTAGTCGCCGACATTGGTTACCGGTATGACAACCCGCAAAGTATCCCCTTCGGAAAGAGTATCCTTGTCGAGCTCGATATCGCCATATTCAAACCGGGTATAGCTGAGCCCGTAACCAAAAGCGTATAACGGTTCATTCGGGCAATCCTGATAGTGGGTTACATAACGTTCGCCCGGCACATAGGGACGACCGGTACTCTTACAGTTATAATAAACCGGGATTTGTCCCTCGTTGTAAGGGAACGACATGGTCAATTTTCCCGAAGGATTATACCGGCCCAGAAGCACATCGGCAATCGCATGACCTGCCTCAACGCCCAGTTGCCAACACTCCACGATCGTAGCTATATTCTGCTTTTCCCAATCGAGAACCAACGGCCTGCCGTTACTCAGCAACAAAACGACAGGGGTACCGGTCTCCTTGATTTTTTGCAAGAGCTCCCGCTGTACTCCCGGCAAAGTCAATCGGGTGCGGCTGGCCCCTTCACCGCTCATAAACCGATTTTCGCCCAAGCACAAAATGGCGACATCACAAGTACGGGCCAAACGGACAGCCTCGTCAAAACCACTGCGGTCATCACCTTCAATCTCACACCCTTTGGCATAACGTATAACCGCCGATTTCCCAACGGCCTGTTCCAAACCCTGCCGAATATCCACCACATCACGACCTTGTCCCCAGGCACACCACGAGCCCAACATATCGTCGGGGTTATCGGCCAACGGACCTATAAGGCCGATGGTTTTGTAGCGACTGTCCAAGGGTAACACACCCTCTCTATTCTCCAACAGCACGATTGATTCACGTGCGACAGCCCGCACGGCTTCCCGATTCTCGGCCGATAATGTTTCACGTTTCTCCCGCTCGGCATTGCAATAGCGATAGGGATCGTCAAAAAGTCCCAACCGGAATTTCAGTCGCAAGATACGCCGCACCGCATCATCGATTAACGACTCGGAGACGACGCCACGACGCACCAGATCTTCGAGCTCCGATACATAGCAATAGCCCTCCATATCCATGTCACACCCAGCAGTCACAGCCAATCGGGCGGCCTCCGATTTGTCCCGGGCTACCCCATGCACCGCAATCTCGGCCACAGAGCCCCAGTCCGAGACAACCATGCCGTCGTAATTCCACTCGCCTTTCAAAATATCCCGTACCAGAAAGGTCGATCCGGTGGCCGGGACTCCCATCAACTCGTTAAAGGCATTCATAAAGGTAGCCACTCCGGCCTCGGCCGCCGCCGCAAACGGCGGGAGATACAGCTCCCGAAGCCGTTGTGCCGAGATGTCGACCGTGTTGTATTCACGGCCACCTTCAACGGCGCCATAGCCTGCAAAATGTTTGGCACAAGCCGCAATCGTATTCTCGGCCGAAAGGTCTTCGCCTTGAAATCCTTTCACGCGAGCCACAGCAATGGCCGCCCCCAGGTAAGGATCTTCTCCTGCACCCTCCATCACACGACCCCAGCGTGGATCATGGGCAATATCGACCATCGGAGCAAAAGTCCACTGCAACCCCGCAGCCGAAGCCTCTATGGCAGCAATACGGGCCGATAGTTCTATCAACTCCATATTCCAGGAACAACTCTCGGCCAGCGGTACCGGCGAGATAGTCCTGAATCCATGTATGACATCTAACCCAAACACAAGCGGTATATGCAGCCGGGTATCCTTCACCGCAATCTCCTGATAACGGCGCGTCTCTTCGGCTCCGGCCACATTGAGCAGAGAACCCACCTTACCGGCCCGCACGAGAGCCTCGGTATCGAAATCTTCGAGTTGTTGCCCGGTAAGCTCCTCCTTGTTGGAGAGCTGGTTCATTTGCCCTATTTTCTCCGTCAAGGTCATCAACCGCAACACCGAGTCAACGCGTGCTTCAAGACGTGTATCCGACTCAGCCGCATAACACAGGTTACCCACGGCAAAAGCCGACAGGATACAAAACTGTACGATCTTTCTTTTCATATTCTATTTATAATTTATTGTCACACATGATAATATGCTCACTATGCACAAAATTCAGAAAATCCTCGCTGGCCGGGTGTCCCGGTATGGGGATATAGTAGCTCTCCTCTTCATTCCACATATTAGCCCCAAATACAATATAACTTATCTTATGTCTGGAAATCACCGGGTCTAAGATTCCCGAGAAGAAATTCGAGATCTTTACCCCTTTCAATCCCGTTCCCGTCAAAGCCGGGAACTTCTTGTTCTTTTGGGCGAAATGGCAAACGGCCGAAAGGCCCTGTTCCAATCGCTGAACATACAAAGCTCCCGAAGCGTCGGTTTCAAAGTCCTGGTACAGACTTAATCCCACCACATCGACATAGGCATTGCCCGGATAATAACGAGTCAACTCCTCCTCGGTCTTCACGGCATTTCGCGAATAGGCATAAAGCACATGATGTACATTCTTGTCATTCCTGAGATAATCGACACTCCTGCGCCACAAGGTAATATATGCCTCGGGAGAACAGATGTTTTCCAAATCGGTCCAGTCGAACAGCTGAACAATCACCGGAATATAGCTCCCCGAGTCGGAGCGCAAGTCCATCAGAAAGGCGGCAACCCGATCCAACCCTTTGCCATATCTCTGAACAAACTCCTGTTCCGACAAAATTGAATCGGTTTTACCCGACAAGGAGCTCTGCCAAGAAGGATTCCACGAAAAAACAGTTACACCACCGTGTCCATAAAATTGTTTTACATACTGCTTGATACGAACGAACGGAACCGAATCGGCGCTGAGACTCGCACCTGATTCTATCCCGTCCAAAGACCAGTCGACAACTGCCGGATAGTTGCCGCAAACGCTCTTTACATCGGAACGCCCGGGCTGATTATACCACATGCTACCATAGGCCAACGACTCTTCATGCCCCAACATGATTCCCGAATCCATACGCAAGGCCAACTCCTGGCACAACTCGGTAAGTACGGACGACGCGCTGATGTCAGAAGCTATCCAATCCGGGGCCTTACTCCCACACTTGTTTTCATCACAAGCACATAAAATCAACAGCACGAAGAGAAGATAAAAGGTCGGTTTCCTGAGATGTACCATACAATTATTTTTTCGATTAAAATTTTGTTTAGAACTGTTACAAAATTAGGTATTAGCCCGTTACCCGAATTGCATGATTCAAAATACTCTTTTTGCCAACGGGGCACCGATTGCAAGCACGTTGCATATGCTTGACAATATGTAGCCTTTGCAATTTTGCCCTATATTATTCAAAAATAAATTGTATTTTTGCATGTGTAGCAAACGAGGCTCCGTCTTATTGTCTCCTCTTGGGATCCTCAAATCGTTTTAAAATCCGAATTCATCACCATTCCTCAATACAACCATGTTAACCCATATGAGAGCCAAAAAACTGTTTTTATCTATTGTGAGCCTTCTATGCTGTTTGCTCACAAGCCAAGCCAATACCGACAAATTCTTTGGCTCCAACAACCAACTCTCCAACAGTCATGTCAACTATATCTATCAAGACCGTAAGGGATACATCTGGATTTGTACCGAGAATGGGCTGAACTTGTTTGACGGAATCAAATTCAAGGTTTTTACTCACATAGCCAACGACTCCACCTCGCTGGCCAGCAATTTAGTCCTGTCGGTTTTGGAAGACCGTAGCGGGAATTTCTGGGTAGGAACTACCGACGGCGTGCAGATTCTGAACCGGGAAACGGGACAATTTCAGAAGGTAAATCTCGCATACCGCAATATCACCAATTTCAACTACATCAAGTGCATTACCGAGGACAGCAACGGACACATCTGGCTATCGACCAATCATGCGGGCGTTATCCGCATCGACGAAAAATCGATGAATGCCGTGTATTACATGCAAACCAACAGCAATATATGCAGCAATAAGATAAATACCATCTACGAAGACCGCTTCGGCAACATCTGGATAGGCTCACAAGACAACGGTATAAGCGTCTTGAACATCGATAACCACACAATCGACAATTATGCCTGCGACCCGGCCGATAAAAACTCGCTGTCGAGCAACAAGATATTTTCTATCATAGAAGAACCGTCGGGCAAGATACTGGTAGCAACTATCGATGGCACCATCGATGCCTTTGATTACAATACCCGCTCTTTCCAACGGAACTATATCCCCTCGATTGAAAGAGCCTATACTTTATACACCGACAGCAAAAAGAATCTATGGATAGGTACCGACGGCGACGGACTGAAATGTTATAATTTCAGCGACAAAACGGTCTCGACCTATGAATCGGAACTGATCAATCTCGATATGAGAGAGGCAAAAGTCCACAGTATTTTTGAAGACAAGCAACACAATATCTGGGTAGCCCTCTACCAAAAAGGGGTACTGATGATTCCACTCAAAGACAAGATATTCAAAAACATCGGCTTCAACCCGTTCTACACCAACAAGAATATTGGCAACGAGTGTTGCCTCACTATCCTGGAAGACCACAATCACGAAATCTGGATAGGAACCGACGGTGATGGTATCTACAAACTGGATACCGACCGAAAAGTCAAAGCACACTATAAAGACCCTCAATTCGCCCCCGATGTGGTCTTGTCGATTTTTGAAGATTCTCATAACCGAATCTGGATAGGTACCTACTTGTATGGGCTCTATCTGTATGACGAAGCGTCCAATCGCTTTATCAAGAAAAATCTGT
>JFBN01432818.1_pt1 | contig 34826 bp, 48 predicted proteins | sample 768741 | NCBI WGS metagenome assembly JFBN01 (sample SAMN01983846, study PRJNA193217) | chicken gut metagenome | biome: terrestrial biome; isolation source: ceca of Broiler chicken | host: Gallus gallus | place: United Kingdom: England | collected 2010-09-07
CCCGAGTTCATGTTCCCAGAGTTCCAATCCCCCGAGTTCATGTGCCCCGAGTTCCAATTCCCCGAGTTCCTGTTCCCCGAGTTCCTGTTCCCCGAGTTCATGTGCCCCGAGTTCCTGTGCCCCGAGTTTATATAACCTGTGTTCTCTCTTCCCGAATTGCTAAGCCTTAAAACTTCTTCCGCGGTAAGCATTTTTACGATTTTTATTAAATTCGTACAACATTTTTTCCCATCGTCCGAAGCAACGATGTCGCCTAATGGTTCCACCTCGCAGATGACATGATCTTTCAACGTGTAGTAATCATTTACGTCGTTTATATTCCAGCAAAAATGAATCCCGTTTTTACAAATTTCGAGTTCTCCGTTCACTCCTGCTATTTCTCCGACGTGAAAAACCATGTTGCGGCAATAAAGTTCTCCTTTCTCGTTTACGTCAAAACCTTTGTATCCTATTCTTTTAATTTTCAGCTCGTTCATTTCTCTGCCTCCCGTTTGATTTTCGCCACCGCCGTGGAGATGATCGTCCTACGCGACGTCATTTTTTGTCCATGTAGTCGAAAAGCCGGGATTTCAGACGGGCAAGTTCATCTTTGATCTGCTCCCGAAATTCTGCAAATTCTCGTTCAAGCAACATGATCTTTACTTCGGTTTCCGTGTAAATCTTCCCGTTGTCTTCCGGGATTTCCATCGTTATCGTATCAGGTACTTTTTTAGCGATCATCCATGGATACCAGCAATAATAATTTACGAAACCATCTTTTGTTATCCCCTCTTTCATGATCGCATACGGACCAAATATTTCGCTTGTGAGCATTGACGAAACGGTCATAATTTCCCCTCGACGCTTGTCCATTTCCGGAACCCCATTTTTCATCCCCCATATGGGTCTGTCGATAATCTTCACCTTATCGCCCGGCTTCAACGTCTTAAACTCTTCCAGCGTCATTGTCTGCCTCCTTGTCGTCATCGAGATCTTCACCGCAACTTTCCGCAATCCCTTTCAATACGGATTTAATGTCGGCAAGCTTCGCGGCTTCGGGGTGCCGTTCCTTTGTTTTCTCAAGCGTTTTTCTAAGAGAGAAAATGAGTTCAGCTATGTCTACTACAGATAAGCCGTCTAACAAACGCGCACAACAGACACTTTTTTCTAAATTTGCCACAAAGATAATGCCGTTCGTTTCAAAAACTTTTGCCTCTTTGCCTTCTTGTTCAATCGTGATTTTCATATCTGCCTCCTGTTATTCGTTCCCAATCTCGATAGATAAGTGTCGAATGTTCATGTTGTTCCGGGAAATGCAGTGCGCTAAATCCCGTAAATACCCGCCTGCCGTCCTGCAATCCATCCAATTCGGAGATTCTCCCCAAACCGGAACGAACTCGCTCGGAAGATGTGCGCAGGTCTGAATCGCCCGAACCGCCTTCTTATAATTTTCGTTCGCGTCAAACCTTTGCAAATACTTCTTTCCGTTCTTTATCGCAAATACAACCATTCGCTGCCTCCTGTGCCTTCCGGCTTTCCCTCAATATCCGTAAATCTCAGTTTCCGGTTTGTCCCAAATCGAAAGCCTGTACTGCAACTCGTTCGCGTACTCGATCATAGTTCTTGCCTGGTCTTTCATCGCTCTCACCATCGAGCGGGACAGCCCCTGTTCTTCCGGCTTCGTACCGTAAACGAATTTAATCAGTTTAGTTATCCTTTCCAGCAGATCTTCCAACTCCTCAACGACACGCTGTTTAGCCGCGTCGTTCTTCTGCGGGGCTTTTTTATCCAGATCGATAGGATTCGGAATAGCCTTCGTTTCCTGCATGTTCATGGGTTCAATTTGTTTCATTTTTTTATCTCCTTTTGCCTTCCGGCTTATTTTTTCTCTATAAAGCAATCGATGACTTCATCGGTCGTCACGCCGAGAACTTCGGCGATTTTCGCCGTTTTCTCAATATCGGGACGAGAACGCCCGGTTTCCCAATTACTTATGGTATTCTGCTGCACCCCGAGGTGTTTCCCCAGCTCTACCTGCGTAATTCCGGCGTTTACCCTCAACTCTTTAAGCATTCGTCTCACCTCCTATATCGCATTTCTAAATACAGTATATCGCAAAATCTGATTTAAGTCAAGCGTTTTGACGCTGTTTTATCAAATTTTTGCGATTTTATTTTTGATGTATATCTATTCGCTTGATATATTTGCGGATAATCAATATAATTGATATAGGAGGCAAAGCCCTGGACGATAAACAAAAAGCCGCCCTTGCGGCGGCGAACAAAAAGAAAGAAGAACAAAAAAAACTCCCCCGGTTGTGCGCCGGGGGATTCTCTATGGGGGAAATGATAAATGTCGTATAGGCTATATAAATTATAGCACGTCCGCGAATCGTTTGCAAGCGTTTCAATCGTCAAAATCGTGAAAAGATTCCACAGCGGAGAAGATCAAGGCGAGAAGAAGCAGGGCGATCATTCCCCTGTCCCCTTGAAAAGCGTGAATGTGACGTTTGGCAATCGGTCGGAATTTCCGACAGGTTGTTCGGATTTTTCGAATATCTGTGCGGGAACGGGATTTCGCTTGCACCATTCGATACAGGCGTCGGATTCCGCTGCCTTCGTCTGCATGAGCGCGATCTCCGTGTCCGCGTTTTTACTCCCGAACGAATACCCCGTAATCCCGGAGATGATCGTCACAACCAATTTGACAAGGAAAGTGATAACGGCGACGACCGACCAATTCAGGATGATTTCCCCGCCGATATTCACGACAAAGAGGCAGAGAACGAATCCGGAAACGGCGTTGCGGATCGTCTCCACTTTGTCGTCGTGGTGCGGGCGGTAGCGTTTGGATGGCTCGACATTCTCGTTCGGATTGAGATAGCATTCCCGCAGGAAGTTCGGGTCGTAGGCGTCCACCTTCACGCGATTACAACGACAGATCGCCCGCACCTGGTTTCTCGTCAGGTGTTCGCCGGGGAACGCTTCCGCGAGTTCCTTCCGGTCTTTCCCGATATACTTTCTCTTGTATTCTTCATAAGAAATCCCCGCGGGGGCGAGTATAGACGATTTTATCCGCTCGATCGTCTCTTCCGTATGCCTGGCGCAATACTCATTTACCCGCGCGGAATACTCACTCTTTCCGAGCCGTTCTATCGCTTCCTTTGCCGCTTTCTGCGCCGCGGCGTATTCCTCTCCGTTCCGTTTCTTTTCCCTTGCGATCGCTTTCAGAATCCCGTGAAAACATTGCGAAAAGACGAAGATCAAAACGCCATTTATCGTCAAAGATTTCCACGAAATTTGAAAATCGGGATTGATCTCCGCGAGATAGATCAGCGCGATAAGCACAAGCAGCGTCGCCGCCACCGACGATAAAACGGTGCTGGTGCCTATCCGCTTTTTATTCGTTAAAGGGCGCGCGTCGATGATAACTTTATCTCCGTCTATCTTTCTTGAAATATTATCCATTTCCCTGCCCTCCGTCATTCGTTACGGTCACCTGCCCGCAGAATCTCCACAGCTCCTCGAACTCCTTTGCGAAATGGAACAGCACGGCGCCGACAGTATTCCCGATCGCCGCCACCCAGAGCACGAGTTCCAAGCCGTCCCGCGTCTGCGGTTCCATGCCGTTGATAAGCGACACCACCGCCGCGAGAATCACGCAAATGACGGCGGCATTCGGGGTTTTTATCAGCCGCAGGAGCGCCTTATAGAGCGGCAGAGCGGCACAAATAAGCACCACGACGAACACCCCCGACAACGTGCTGTCCGCATTGTCCGACGCAATGACGGGTAATTTCACGAGCGCGACGACGAGCGTGGGCAGGACGCAGAATGCCAGCCCCAGCCACCACGTCAGAATGCGAGCCTTGTAATACCACTCTTTACTGTGCTTTATCACTTTCATCGGCTGCACCTCCGAGAGACTTTTCCGCCGCGTTGAACTCCGTCTGTATCTGCTCCTTATACGCCGCGCCGATGTTCGTGCGGCTCGCCAAAGTGGACAGCCCTTTCACGATATGCCCGAGCGCCTCCGCCGTCCTGTCCGCCTTGTCCTTCGTTTCCGTCACGGCTTTCCCGTTGGCGTTGCTCTCGTCGATCAGCCCGTTCGTCCCCTCCGTCTGCGCTTTCAGCTGCTCGGACACTTCCGCAAGCAGTTTCGCGAGATTCTTTTTACTTAAATGCTCTTTAATAAGCAGCACGATAACGGTGAGAAGCACCCCCACGGAAATAATAGTCGAAATCGTGAACTGCTTTTCGCTTACGGCGGTCTTGATAGCTTCCACGGCGGCAGCGAACTCACTCCCCAGCCCCGCGGCGTCCGCATATCCCTGTACCCATGCGAGAAAATCGTCCAGGTCATAATCGGGCACGGGCTTTTCCTCCGTCCCGTCCGTATCGCTCGCAGGCGGCTCCGTAACGCTGTCCGACGCACCGTCCTGCGCCGATTCGTCCGTCCCCGTCAAATCCTCCGAGCCGACGTCCTGCGACGTGTCTGCGGGCTCTTCCGCGCTCGCTTCGGGATACTTCATGCCGATTCCGAATCCGAGACACACGGCAAGGAACGCCACAAGGGCGGCGATGATGAAGATGTTCGTCAAAGTTTTTCTTTTCATGGTTTAATCTCCTTCGGGCAGGAATATCTCCGCCCCGTTGTCTATATAGTTTTTAAGCTGTTTTTCGGCGGTTTCCAGCTTCGCGCCGTATGCCGCCACGACCCTTTCAAGCGCGAGGATACGGGCGGACAGCGACGTCATCTCCGCCGTGGCTTCGTACCCTCCCGCGCCGTCCGATACCACCGTCAGCGGCTCTATATAAAAGTCGTTTTTGATGACCTTTGCCTGCGCGGGGTCGAGGAGCTGTAAGACGACCTGTACAGGCTCCGTGTTGCCCTTTGCAAGCCATTCGGGGGACAGGGTGACGGATTTCTCGACCGCGAGAGAAACGTCGATTTTAGGCGCGTTTCCGTGCGTGATAACCGCCCTGTAAACGCCCGAAGTGAGTTCTTCCGCGACAAAGATGATTTTCAGCGGCTCGTTCTGCGTCAAGACAAAGGACGGAACGTCGTAACGCCCCGTCCTGCCTCTAATTGTGATTGTCCGAATCATTTGAGATACCTCCTGATGCCCGCGGGAACGTTTTGGATTGCGCCCTCCGCCGTCATCGTCCTCGCTTTCGCGTTCGTGCCGCCGATGTCTAAAAGCGCCGCATACCACGCCAGCACCTCCGCGTGTTCCTCTTCCGTTTCCGCGACAACACCGTAATACACGTTGCTCTTGTAGATGTCGAAGGCTTGCAAGAGCGGCTTCCGCAATGCCCGCAGATAGTCGAGTTCTTTTCCCGTCCCCGTCAGCCTGTCTTTCTCTTCCAGCTTCAAGGGCTGGGGCTTGTAACGTATCGCTTTTTTCATGAGTTACCTCCTTCTGTCGTTCCTTTCACTTCGGCGTAGTTCTGCGTGAGCGTGTTTTCTGCGCCGTATTCGCTGTTATCGGTTGCCCCTTGGATAACCGTTTCCGAGCCGTTTTTATAGGCGGGAAGGCGGTCTTCCATTGAGATGTCGGATTCCGTGGGTTCAACGATAAACGACACAACATATGGATTCCCTGCGTTCCGTTCTTGGGTAAAATAGGCTTTCAATCCCGCAGAATCCAAAGAGGATAGCCTTGAATTGAAAATTGAAACGTATATGTAATTTGTAGAATTCGCAATCGCCCATGCCTCCCCCGCAGATTTATTAGTAGCTATTGTATAGGAAAACGGCAAGCGAGAACAAATAGCTTTTGGATTTTGACTAGTATGAACAACAATATTTGGATAAGTACCAGCATGAAATGCGGTTTTTCCTTCGTATTCATTTGACGAAACAGTCCAATCATCTATCTCGTCAAGATATACTGTGTTTGTTCCCACAATCCTCTTCCCCGTCGTCGGGTTTATACTGTCCCATGCAGGAAGTTCTATCGCAGTATCGAGAGAGATTTCGTGGGCGATATAGGGTTCGTAAGGGAGAGCGGAAGAACCATAGTTGAGCATAAGGTTTGAGAAAGTAATAGTTCCGGGAGATTCCGAATTATAATAGTATGCTACATAAAATTTTATATAGCACCATTCAGAAGTTGCAGTAAAGGTGTGCGATTGATTTGTTCCTAAGTCTATATACGAGGCATCATCTTGGTAGCTATTCGGGGAGATAAACAATCCAAAACCTTCAGAAAAATTCTCTCTAATCAAATCACCAACAGAAATTGTATATTGTTCACCAATAATTGTAGGCACTCTAAATTGTATGTGCGCATTAGTACCCGTTGCCGTCGCGGTAAAAGTATTCCCATCAACAGAGTAATTTGCATTTGTCGAATAAAAAGGCGTTTGATTTATATTGAACAAATTCCTGCCCGTACTCCGCAAGCCCTGGAAATACGCGTTTTTAAGTCCGGGGAAATACGGCACATAAGGAAGAGCAGAACTGCCTTCGTTGAGCATGGGATAAACGGTTAAATTCGTTTCGGAATCACCCTCGTTCAGTTGGACATAAATAGAAACGAAAGTCCAGCCTGTCCCCCATGTAAACGAAGAACCAGCGGAAATGTAATGCGTTCCGTCGGTGTCGGTGTAAGCAAGAATACCATGCGCACAAGTGAAGTAGTAGGTCGTCCCCGCAAGCAAGTTCATCTTGTCGGCGTTTGAGCAGAACATAAAGGAAGAATTCCCGCCGCTCGCCGTGCCGTTTATAGTGACGCTCCCGTCTCCGTTGTTTGTGAAAGTAACGCCGTTGACGGTGGTAGTCGCACCCTCATACGGGAACGGTATCAGATTCGTCGTCTTAACCGTCGCGCCCTGAATCTTCTTCACCGTCTCCAACGCCCCGTCTATAATATCCGCCCCGTCTGCGGTCTCCCGAGAAGAATACTCCTGCTCGATGTCCTGCGCGTTATAGACTTCCTGTTGGAGAATCGTGTAGATGTCGTCGACGGATTGAGAGAGGTCGGAAACCTGCTCGGAAATGGGTTCGATGTCGGGAACAGATGGGATATCGCTTAAAACAGCCAATCTTCCGGAATGCTGAGGGAAATCTACCCATGTTAAGTTTACCCCAGACGATAATTGTCTTTGAATACATATTGCGTTCAAACGATATATTACTTTTGTAATATTATCTCTGTCATTGTGCGCAGCAGATACAACCGTAGTTATTTCGATATTATAGTCGTCGTCATCATCGTCGTCATATCTTGATAAAGTAAGCGAAATGTCGCCGTATGAACCGCGACTATAATTTTCCGGGAACTCATCGTTAAGTACAATGTTTTGGAACTCTTCATAAGGGAGACCAAAAACATAAAGAGTACCATTAACATATGCGTAATCTGCAAAACCCTTGACCCCATATATTACCTGATTTACTTCGCCGGTATTTACATACCCGTCCAGCACCGTCGTGTCGAAGCTGATGACATCCGTGTCGCTGATAAGAATGCCTTCCCCTGCCGTCAGGTTGTTCTGTTTTTCCTGCAAGGCCGAGAAAACGCCGCCGCTTGTCACGGGGTTCGTGCTGTTCTGCGTGGGCGTGGTGTCGAACGTCAGTTTCTCCTGGAAGTCCGCGACCGCCTTCCCCGCGTCTATAAACTGATTGCTCGCCGCGTCCCATGCCGCAAGGTGCAGATTGTTCCATGCCGTCGAGAGCGCGCGGATTGCCACGGGAAGCCCCTCACCCGTCGCGAAGGTGAATGCGCCCGTCTCCGCATTGTAGGTACCGAGACCGAGTTTGACCGTTCCCTCGTTCGCGGGGTCGTACACAATTCCGTAGGACTGCGCGGAATTAACGCGGATGATGAGGCCCGACAAGCCCGCGAGCGCAGCCCCGTCCGAGTTCGTGACGATGAGATTGTCCTTGACGGCAAGAGTCTCCGTGTCGTTGGTCGTGGTAGTACCCTGTACGGTCAAATCTCCCGTGATCTGCACGTTTCCGTCAATAGTTCCGCCCGTCTTGTCGTATTTGCTGTTGCGCAAAGCGGTATCGGCGGCGGCGCGGGCGGACGCTTCGTTGTCGATCGCCTGTTGCAGATACCCCGATTCCGTCTTTACCGTGCCGTCGACGTACTGCTTGTTTGGCACATCGAACGCGCCCAAAGGCGTGACGGGAATCTGCGCCCCGTCGTCGAAACGGGTACGGGACGGGACGAAGAACGTCCCGACGACAAGCATATCCGCGAGCATCTGCGCCGCGTCGCTCTCGAAGTTCTCTTTCTTGACAGACGAGACAACCCAGCCGCTGCCCGTGAAGGTATAGACATCTGTCATCCACTGTCCGTCGAGATAGAAGTAACTGGTTCCGCCGTTCGGCGTTGACATATACACGGAATAGTTCGAAGGGCTGACGTTGGGGTTGACGTACAGAGTACATCCGTTCTGGAACGAGATGAGCGGTTCCAGGCTGGTGCCGTTGAAGTTGGAATCATCGAGCGGAGAGTTTTCCGTGTCGAAAAACAAACTTTTCCCCGAAAGGTCGGTGCCCTCTTCGACGTCGTAGAAGTTGAAGCCGTATTCTTTGTGTTGCAAAACGGATTCCGACGTATCGGATTCGGGATTTCCCCGCAGAATGATCTGCTTGTCTACGATGATTCCGTTCGTAAACGGGCCGCCCGTCTGCACAAAGTTGTTCACGACGTTCTGCGCGGTTTCCTGCGCCGTAGTTTCCGCGATGTCATGCGCTTCGTTTACCAGGTCTTGCGCATCATCTTTCGCCTGTTCTGCGCCCGCTTGTGCAGTTTCCGCAGCCGTCTGCGCCGCTTCTGCCGCTGCCTGTGCGGTTTGTGCTGCCGTTGCCGATGTGGCTGCACTCCCCGCGGCGGTCTCGGCTTTCGATTGCGCCGCTTCTGCTGCCGTCTGCGCCGCTTCTGCCGCCGTGGCGCTGGAAGCCGCTGCGCTTGCCGAATTTGCCGCCGCCTCCGCGCTCTGCTGCGCGGACAAAGCCCCTTCGCTGTCTGCCTGCTGCAACTGCTGTAACGCCGAGAGAATCTGCGTCAAAAGGGTTTCGTAATCGTCAGACGGATCGGGAAGGACAACGGGCACGCCCTTTTTAACCTCAAAGGACGACGACGCCGTAGCGATCGTGTTTCCGTTCCCGTCGCTTCCCTGCGCGTAGACGTAAAATTGCAGATTAACGGTGCCGTAATACTCCGTGACCGACCCCGGAATTGTGTACCGCCAGATATTGAACTGCGTTCCGTCCGGCTGCTGTACGCCCGGCAACGTCGAATCCGAGTTCATTCCCATGCTCGCAGGGGTAGTCCATTCTCCCGTGGGAAGCCTGAAAGCCACCGTCACGGGACAGGTAGACGGAAACGCGCCTATAAAGTTTATCGTGTTCGCGTTGACGGAGCCCTGGAAGACGTCCTCCGGGTCTACCCGTATGATCTGCCCCTGGCTGTTGACGTAAAAATTCATAACAGTTAATCCTCCTGTTCTTCTATAAATTTGAAAATGTCGTGCGTTCCGACGATTTTGAACTGCGCGATCGTGTCGCCGACGTTTACGGTTATATTCTGTCCGACGAGCAACTCCCCGCCGTACTGCGGCGTAAACGTTTCGGTGTTCCCGTCCTCGTCCTCCACCGTGTAGGACGTGCCGTTGTATTTCGGAGTGGCAATCGCCCAGGCTTTTCCGGATACAGTAGACTCGAACCCGCCCGATTGTATATACGGCGCAGGTCCGTTTTGATTTTCAAACGTTACGACAAGTCCTGTTACCGTAGGGGAATTAACGATCGACGTCCACCATGCCACATTGTCGTCGGATAAATCGACATATCGAGATAACTTATTCAGCGGTTTTTTCAGAATGTATAAACGGGGAGGGCGCTGCGCCCCAAACCCCGCAACGAGCGGATTATTACTTGCCAAAGCCGAACCTATAACGATGTCCTTCATCGTCGTCACAAACTCCACGGCATACGTCCCGGACAACGCCTCCCGGCTGTCTTTTCTGCACACAATCGGATAATTTGAGACCGTTTTGGCAATGGGATAATTCGTGTCGCTCGTATCTGCGGAATACTCCGGGAGCGCGTCGGGGTCGGCGAGCACGGTGTCGCCCATGCACATAAGCGATATATTTTCGTAGTACAGCCGCCCGTAATAATCGCAATATTGTACCTCAGTCGTGAAATATCCCGTGATGTTGTCGTTCTGCTGATATACGATTTTCTGCCCCGCCGAGAAGTTGTCTTTATAACTCCATGAAAATTCCATGACGTTCCCGAATGCGGACGCCACCACGGGAAGAATGACTTCCGGAAGCGTTTCGTTCCCGTTTTTCGTTTCGCCTTGGATTATTGCGGCGGAAACCTTCGTTCGGGCGTGAGACAGTCCGTAAATGACGAAGAACGTATTATATACGTTTTCAAAGCCGTCCGAGAGGAAAAGAAAATCATATCCGTAATTTGTCGGCGCGGGATAGTCCCCTGGAACGATCACGAGATAATCCGTATAAATCGTGTTCCGCTCCTGCACCATGCGTTCGGAAACTTCGTAAATACGCCGATAACTGTTTGCGCCGATATACTTGGACATGCGGTTGAAATTCTTCGTAAGCCCCACCGTGACCTTGAAACACGGGTTCGTAATCTCTACGGCGACGTCCGAGATAAAATAATCGTCGTCCCATTTCTGCCCCGCCTGCGGAATCGTGGAGGCGTACCGGCATTGGAAGGTGAACGCCTTTTCGACGTTCCCGAGCCGCTCCGCCATGCCCTTGATGTTCTCGCCGTAATACTGCGCCTCCACCATGTTCGCCGACTGATTGTGCGCGATCGTCCGCGGGAATGCGAGAAAATCCCCCGTGTATTGCTTCCCGTGCTGTACCCGAGCGGAATAGATCGGGATATATTCCAGTTCAAAGCAGAGTTTCGCATAGTCCGCCGCGCTCGCTCCGTTCAAAAGGCTATTGTTGCCCGTCACTGCCCGCAGGATATTGACGATTGCAGGATTCGCGAATATCCCGCCGCTCCACTCGGTATTTTCAAAAAACAGGCCGCCGATGTTCTTCTCGCCCTGCGTGTAATAAATCCCGTATGCCTTGGATACGGGATATGCCGTACTGTAATTCGACAGCTGCGAATCGTAGACCGTTTTCTCGAATACGAAATTCGTGATGTCGTACCGCGCCCAGGTCGTCCCCGCAAGTCCGTCCCTGTCCACCCAGCGGAACGCATTGATTTTCAGGATAGGCAGCGCGCTCGGGAAAATCGCCGTCTCCTCCGTCACGCGGACATACGCCGAATCGGTGCGCAGAGATTGCGCCCCGTCCAGGTACGGCTGCCCCACCGTCGCGTCCCCCACGGAAATCTGATTCACGAAATTGTCCACGTGCGCGTCCAGCCGCGTGCACGCCTGCTCCAATTCCCACGACTGCGTTTTTTTGATGTACGGGTACTCGTTCAAAGGCTTTACGGTATTCGTCTTTGCGGAAAGGAAGGTCGCCAGCTCCGTTCCGCCGAAATCCACGAAATACACGTTGTCGTTTTCGTCCAGGCGCGGCTCTTTGTTGAGCGCCCCGCCGATCTCCTGCAAAAGTTCCCGAAGGGTGCAGCGAGTGAAAGTAAATTCGGGCGCGAGATTGTCGAACACGTCTATCTCGTGCGCGTTGCTCGGGTCGTTGTATCGGAAATTAAACCGCGGCGGGACGACGTAGTCCCCCGCCCTCTTGTTCCATATTCGCGGCTCGCAAAGCTCCAACGCCCGCTCGATCACCTCTTTATATGTCCACGGCTTCAAGGGATAATAGTTCGGCTGACCGTAGATTGTAAAAGTGGATTTTTGAGTAACGCTAACGTCAGCCCCATGCAGGTTATAGCTATAACTATATTCGTATTCAAATACGTTCGCCCCCGATGAGATCAAAACGCTTTGACTTACCGTCCCCGTAAATGATGTAGATGTATCGTTATAAACGACCGTACCGCTTTGATTTTTGGAATTTGTAAGAGTTACTTTTATTGTCTGCTGATAGTCTGTTATACCTGACCCCGAGTAAGAAAATGGAGTTATATTAGGAAGCTTAAACAAATCCGATATTGCGTAAGGCGTTTTATTGTCATCGGTAAAAAGTATATCGACGGGCGTATCTCCCTGTGCCGTATCTATGGTAGGCGTAACTTGCGTATACTGCCGTCCGCCCGCATTCGTTACACAAAGGCTTTCTACGAGAAAACCCTCCAAAAACTTCGTTTCTTCGATAAGCGTAAGGTCGTGACGGTACTTTCCCGTTCCGTTCGGGCTTTCTGTTCCCATGTCCGACATAAGTCTGTAATGTTTTACGATTGTCGGCTCGTTCTCCCGCGGCGCACCCTCCGCCGTAATCGTGACCTTGCAAAACGGCTTGAAGATCTCCGTCGTGACCCCGAACACGGAAACGGTCGCCATATCGAGCTGTTCGTCCAGGTGTTCATTATACTTCGCGGGCATGATACCGTTGGATTTTGGGATAGACACCCCGTCAATGGTGAGTGAACAGGTAGGCATAAGCCCCTCCTTATGAAAATTTTTGTATAAAAACAGCGATTGTCGATTGACAACCGCTTGCTTTTGGTGCTATGATAAAGAAAAAGAGGTGAAAAGATGAAAAAGAAACTGATTTTGAAAATTATTTTAAGTATTGTACTAATTGCGTCCACCATATTTTCTATATATGAGGGAATAAAAAACACGCAAATAATACAGACTTTCCCGGGCGGGGTTACTGTGGTGCGAAATACTTATATACAAGAAACTATATGTCACTTTTTGTCCGCAGCGCTTCAAATCACATTTCTTGTATTTCTAAACTTTTTTGAAGTCGTTTTTTTCAAAACCTCTATTCTGAAAGAGATGAAAGAGCGCAAGGAAGCCACCGCGGAAGAACGGAAGCAGAAGAAGATAGAAGAACTCAAAAAACAGCTTGACGAACTGAAAAAGGACAGCTGAACCGTTCGTGACAGTAAGGTTCCCGCCTATCGGGGAGCGCCACAACTCACGGACTTTTCATAAGTCGCACCGGACGCGGTGCGGCTTTTCTTTTGCTCAAAACTCCCCCGCGTTCATGTATCGGGAGCCGGAAACGGTGACGCGCTGGGCGGACAGATTGCGGGTGACGTCCTGCAAACGGGACTGATTTTCTATCGCCTGCATTTGGAATATGAGAGACGTCGCCTTGCTTATGAGCGTACCGAGCAGAGCCACGCCCGCCGCCGCGGGGCCGCCGACGAATCCCGCCGCTGCCACGCCCGCCAGCGTAGTCCCCGCGGAATACAACGCGCTCGCCCGCTGTTGCGCTTCCCGCGAGCCTGTCTCCACATAGACCTGCGACACGTCGAACGCGACCGCCTGCTTTACGACATTGACCGCCGTACCCGCAGAAAACAGCTTCGTCAGCGCTTTTGCGGCTTTGTTCGAACCTCCGCCCGAGCCGTTGGATTTGGTCGTGCCGAGTGCCGTTCCGCCGTCTGCGCTTTCCTGTGCGTTGATCCCGCCCGCTCCGCCTACCGCCGAGCCCACCTTTTCCGTCTCGTTCACCATGCGAATGACATAAACGTTATTTTCTGCCATGATTTACGCCTCCATGTTCGGGACTACCGCGGGGACGAGCCGTATCATCGCGGCGACGTTGCCGACCCCTTCGCCGCTCGTCGTGCATTCCCCGAAAATGACCTCTTCGGAGAAATCGGGTGTAACGCCCGGAAACGCAATTGTAAGCGTCATCGTCTCGTTCATGGAAGACAATCCGAGAAGATAGGAAACGACGCTTGCAGACGGCGCGGAATCGCTTAAAAGAGGCATTTGGATATCCACCGTCAAAGAAGTCACTTCGTTATATACTTTCCCTTCGCCGTTGGTCTCGTCGGGTGTAAGAACTGCGGAGGCGGAAGGCGTGCGGCGTATGGCAAACCGTGTATAAGGTATTACGGTGCCGTCGAGAGAAAAGACGACGTCCGTCGCGTTTATGCCGTTTTCCAGGTAGGACACTTGCAGAGTGGCGCGGTACTCTATACTGTCCCCGACGTTTGTACGGCTTCCCCTCTCGCCGCGGATAGGCACGAAGAACGAGAGCCCGCCCGAATAGGTTTTCTGCTCATCGTTCTCCGTGACGGTCAGCGAGAATTTGTCCACCCTCGAGAACGCCTGCGTTAGAGCGTCGCGGAAAGCCGTTGCCGCGGGATAGTTCCCCGTTGCGTCCGGCTCATCGTCGAGCGGGAGCATGAAGCGTATAGAAAAGGACTGCGCTACCGCCAAAGCCCCGTTGGAAACCCGCGTAGAGGCGTAGTCCGTCATTTCCGCCAGGGTGTTGATATAATAGGTCACATCGTTTTTCCTGCGCGTCGCTTTCTGATAAAATCCCGCGTCGGTGAACAACGCGTAATAATAACCCGTTGTGTTCAGCACGGGCTCCACCACTTCTGTTAAAATCGTATTGAGACTGATCATTCTTCCACCACCTCTCCGCCGACATATTCGGCAAGTTCATAGACGAGCGCCTCTGCCGTGGCGTTCCAATAGCCCTCGTTCGGGTTTTTCTTCCCGCCCCAGCGCGGAGAAATCCACGGCTCATTGACATACGGGATATAAGGTGCGATATTCCCGTCCACGTAGATACGCGCTTCGGAATCGGACGGCATTTCCCGGCGCGTGGCGTTCCGTGCGAGATTCCCCGTGCGGTACGGCGTGCGGGCGCGGACGTAGCCGTGCGCGAAATCCGCGGCGTCTGAAAATTCCTGTCCCGTCATGATTCGCCTATCCCCCAAGGATTGTCGACGCGGATAAGCCGCAGGATATACTCCGTAGACGCGGGCGTTTTCGTAATACGCGCGGACTGCTCGTAGCCGGGGATTTGCTCGTCCATGATGACTTGGTCGATGATCCACATCTGTCCGTTCTGCGTGGAGACATAGCCCTTCGTGCGCCATTTCAGGTCGTCGTGCGTCTTTATCGCCGTCACCTGCTCGTCGTTCTGCACGGCGGACATCATCATCGCAAACGTTCGGGAATACGGATTGATGTGCCGGTAGTTGAAAACCTCCCGCCCGTCGTCCTGCGTTTTCGGCATCCGCTCGTAATAGAAGCCGGTGAAGAAAAAATCGTCGCGGGGATTTATCATGTCGAGAAAATCCATTGTCAAAGCCTCCCGGTGTAGAGAATAGAGATACCGAGCCCGGGGACATTCTGCGCGAGAATGTCCGCCGCTGACTTGTCAAACCACAATGCCCTTTGGGAAAGCGTAGGCGCGCGGGACAAATCGCCGTTCTGCAAAATATAGGTCAGCTGTTCCCCCATCGCGTCGCGGATAATCGGACGAAGCGCGGGACAGCGCGCGATGAGGCAGTCCTGCGCCGCCGCATTGACGTTGTGTTCATGTATAAAATTGTAGACATGATTCGACGCGAGCCGAAGAAGCCGGTCTTTCATCGCCTGAGGATTGACAGTCGTGCGATCGGTGATCCGCGTGTCGAGATCGATTGCCAGCACGTCGCGGACGTATTGCTCCGTAAGGACATAGCGGTTCGTGACCGCGTCGAAGATCATATATTCATCGGAATAGGGATAAACTTTATGCTCCGGCATGTTATACCTCCGTTATCTTGGTGTCCGCTGTTGAGGCACAACGGACGAAGCCTTTTCAAAGGATTTGCTTATGCCGTATGAATGGAGAGGGGCTTTTCGGTAACCCCTCGGAAACGTCGGACTTTTCAGGCGTCCGATGTCCTGCAACGGTTAATCGCCCGCAGTAAGCGTGACGCTTGCGGAATACGAAGCCGTAGCGGTGTTCGCCGCCGTGATGTTGACACTGCTTGCCTGGTAGCCCGCTGCGGTAGCGACAACGGTCGCCGTGCTGGCTCTCGGAAGCGTGAAGGAGAAGGTGCCGTCCTCGTTGTTGGCAACGGTGGGATAGGTACCGTCCTCTGCGCGGACGATGACGTCTGCCGCGGTGATCGGCGTGGAAGGCGCGCTGTTGACAGTGAAGGTGACTTCCGTGACGAGCGTGGGCGCGGAGACGCCGATCCTCTGCACGGACTTGTCGCTGACTTCGTCGCCGTTCTGATAGGCTTCGATGAGACCTTCCATGTTCGCGGGAGAACTGATGTCCTCGAAGGTAGGAAGCGGGTTCGTGAAGTCTGTAAGGTTGTTCGCCGTTTCGACGACGAGCGCGACAGAAGAAGGACGCACGTTTTTGACCCCCCAGCCCCAATCGTTACGGATGATGTAGCCGATCGACGTGGTCGGGGATTTGTCGATGTCGGTGACCGTGGCGCTCATGCCGAAGAACGTGCCTTCCGCACTCGCTATGTAGGCGACGACCTTGTTCCACTGCGCATACTGCGCGGACGTGAGGTTGAGCGTCGCCGCGGCGGTATCGAAATACTCGTCGGGCAGCACCTTGATATACACGCCGCTGTATCTGCCGTAGATGTAGTTGCCGAGCAGCCGTTCGCCGCTGTCGTCAAGATACCCGTTGAGCAGAATCCGCTGCGCGATGTCCGAATTGACAAGCGCGCCGTTCTTGATCGTTTTCAGCTTGTTGAAAAGCGACCACCGCATAACGATGACGGAACGTTCGGGCGCATAGGAAACGATACCCTCTTTATACGAGCCGCGCACGTTCGCGAGCATGGACGAAAGCGAATTCAGGATGTTCTGCAAATACCCGTCCGTGTCCGTGGAAGGGTTGTACGGTACAATATTCGCATTGCCCGTCTTGTTCGCCTGCGCGAGACCGGAGCCGATGTGCGTGGCGAGCACGTCCGCGTCCTGCAAAAGCCCGACGGTCTTGGGGATGTTGGACGTGTACTGTCCGAGCAGGTCGAGATCGGTGCCGATAAGGCGCATATTGATCCGCGAAATCTGCGCCGCTTCGTCGTATTCCTGGATGAACTTGATGTCGAATCCGTCCGTCTGCGCACCGTGAGGGAGATTCCTGTTGAAAGGAAGGTTATTCCCGGGCGTGCCGTTCGTGCCGTCATCGGAAGGACACAGCTTAGAACCAAGCGTCCTCTTGATCCGCGGGGGCATGTACAGAAGCGGAATGCGCAGCATGCCGACGTTTTCCGCTTCCGCACCGGCGGAAGTCACGCCCAGCCCGTCTACAAACGCACGATAGGCAAGGTTCGTTGCAAGCCAGCGATTTGCAAGCCTGCGGTTTACGAGAATGTTTCCGACGAGCGGATAGTTCCCGCTGGACGGCTCTACATTGTAGGGCGCGCCCGCGTTCGCGACAGCCTGCAAATACAGCTGACTGTCAGAGATACCGGTGGAAATTACGAGATTGTCCATTTTTTAACACTCCTTTTTTTGTTTTTTACATAAGTTTCGAAATGATCTTCTGCACGTCCGCGGGGGACATTTTCTTTTCCTCCGCCGCCGTGCCGTTGCCGTCAAAGACGCCGCCGCGCTGCCCGAATGCGTTTTTCATACGCTCCGAAGCAACGTCGTCTGCCGTGACGGCGGGTTTTGCCGCCTGCGCCATCTGTTCGAGCAAGCCGACAACCTTTTCCAACGACGCGGTCATCGCCGACGCCCACGCCGGAACATCCTCTTTTGCCGCGTCCTTCTTCTCCTCCGCGCGCTCTTCGTCGGCTTTTTTCGTGCCTTCCGATTCGTCTACACGGTCCTTTGCCGTCTGGGAATCCTTGTCCCCGTCCAGCCGCTCCTGCTCGCCGACGCTTTCGTCGATACGGTCTTTTTCCGTCTGACTGTCCGCGCCTTTCTTGGCGATGTCCGTCTTTGCTTCCGCAATCTGCTTTTCGTCCTCGGTCATGTCCGATTCCTCCTTTTTGGTTTTCAATGATTTATTTTTTCGATGAAAAAGCCGGTGTATCAACTTGAACATTGTCCGCCGCCCTCCTCGTTACAGAATTTTCACACGATCGGGATAATAAGCCCGCCCGTTGTCTTTTGAAAAACGCTTGTACTCGTTATACAGCCCGATCGCCTCTTTCCGCGCGGCAAGGTATTTCCGTCTGTCCACGTCTTTGTACATCAACGCCGTTTCCCGTGCGTCGATTACGGCGCGTTCCATTGCCCTCTGCGTCTGCGTTATCGCGTATTCGCGTTTCTGTTCCGCCGCGCTCACCTTCGGAATTACCATTCCGGGCTTGTACGGGGACAGCTTGTGCCGACAATTAAAGCCGAGCAGACCGTTTTTGTAAGTCCTCCCGGCTTTCGTCGTGTAATAAATATCCGTCGCTTCTTCGAGCGGCACGAATTTCCGACCGTCCTCCGTCGTTCCGCTCGTCCCGTCCAGCGAATACACCCGACCTTGCCACGGTTTGCAGCGGTCGGAACAATCCGCATGTACCGAGCAAACGACCAAGCGCACGTCCTTGTCCCGCAGCGCCTGTATATCGCTTTGATGACGCTCATAGCGCACCTGCATTTCCGCGAGATTGCGCAAGGAATTCCGCCCCGTCAAATCGTTCGGGTCGAGCGCTTTTTGCTCTGCAAGCCCGCCCAAAGCGTCGGAAACGCGGTTCATGTACGTTTTCTGAAACTCTCCGAGCGGTAGCCCGTAATCGGAAGTGCGCAGTCGTATTTCCTCCGGCGCGCTCCGTGCGATCGATTCTGCCGCCGCGCGTTCCTTCTCCGTTCTCGGCACGAAATACCCGCGCTCCACGCCCCGATCGGACGCTCTCTGCGCGATATACACGACGGACGCAAGCACCGCCGGGGAAATACTTATCCTCGCCGTAAACTCGCTGTACGCGCGGATAAAGAACTCCGGAAGCGAACGGCGCGCGTCCTCCGCGAGAGTGGGAGAACGTATCTTCGCGACGGCTTTTGCGATAAGGCGACGAACCTCTGCCGAAATCACTGGAAAGGGAGTGCCCGAAAGCACTCCCTTCTTGATCGCCGTTTTTATATCCGTCTGCACGTCCACAAGCACGCTCGCCTGTTCGTTTAACGGGTCGCGGAACACATCCGCCGCCCTGTTCTCGCTCATCCTATACCTCCCGAATTACTTTCTTTTCTGCCAAAATAGTCGCGGTCGTCGAAGAATGCGCCGCCGAGCGCAGCGTTTCGCCGGGCCTGCTGATCCGCGTCTATTTTCTGTATATATTCCGCCGTTTCGCCTGCGGAAATATCGTTCACGTGCTGCACCGCGACTTCGCGCGGAATCAACCCCGCCGCATAGTTATCTCGGATGTTCTGATCGCGCTGCAATTTATTCCCGATGTAATCGGACAGCTTAATCCGCGCGGTTTCCTTAAATCCGTACTGTTTGAGTACCTCTTCAAGCATTCGGTTTATCGCGGGGACAATCGTCTGGTGCAGGGACTGCACGCTCGCCCGCGTCAGGTTCTCTTCCGCCGTGACCTCCGTCGCCGTCTTTGCGCTTTGGTCTTGCAGAAACGGGAAAATAGACGTCGGAGCAAATCCGCAATGCACCGCCGCTTGCCGGAGATAAATTTCCAGCATCCCGCGATACGATTCCGAACGGATTTCGAACTGCACAGATTGAGGCGTGAAGTCCTTGTCCTGCTCCGTTAAAATATACACAAGGCTTTCGTCTGTATCTTCCAAATCATCGTTGAAAACTGCGACCTCTGTTTTAATGCCGAGTGCTTTCAAATCCTCGCGGACGCTCGTAAGGTATTTCTTTGGCACAAGGATTTTCCCTTTGCCCAACAGAACATCCGTAACCGATCCGGAGAATACGACGTCGATCGCCCAGATAATATCCAAAGCGCCGTATAACAGCGGATCGCCCATGGAAAGACCGGGCACGCAGCTGTTATTCGCGGTCCTACGCCAAAGCCATACGCCCAGGCCGTCGCCAAAAGGCAGCGGGCGTTCTTCGTTTATGACGATTCCACGACGGTTAAGGATTCTCTGCACGGCTTCCGGAAGCGCCTGAAACTCAATTCCCGGAGTACCGATCGACGGAAGTGTTTCCTTCCCCCCCACGCCGCTCTTCCAATGAATTTTATTAACGACAACGGGAATCCCGTCACGATAATACCTATCCTCCACCAACCAGTACTGATTTGAGGACTTTCTCCCGAATTTCTCCGAATACAGCAGACTGTTGAAAAACGTGATACTCTGCACCCCCCCGAGATCGTCCGTCTCCGCGTAATACCTGTCGATTCTCGTCGCGGTCGGGTAAATCCTTCCGTGAGCGTCCATGTTCAGTTTTACGGCAACCGTACCGCCCGCGAGCATGTAGTCGATAGCCGATTCGAGAAAGGTTTCAAATCCCACTTCCGGCGCCCATATGTCAGACAGTGCCCGACATGCGGTGTCTCCGCCCTCGAAAAGTATCTTGTCCCCTTTCACGAGCCGTGTCGCCGCCGCCTTGATCGCCATGCCAACATTTAACTTTATCCCGCTGTTTATCGTATTGTCCGCGCTTCCGCTCGAATACGCCACGCACGGACGGACTACGTTGTTCATGTAGTCTTTGAAGAACACATCCAGCCCCGCATAATAGAGCGAACAATCCACAAAATTCTGCGGCGGTCTGCGCCAATCGTTATTCAGCCAGCTTTCAAGCTGTTTCGGTTGAGAAAATCCCATGTGTTTCTGCTCCTTCTGCCTTCCCTGTCTTTACAGGAAATCATAATAATACTCGTACGTCGCGTATTTGTCCGCGTCGATCGTGTGATCGCTCTGTCCTTCCGGTATCTCGTTGTTTTCGTCCCGCGCGAAGGTTTCAAGCTCCTGCACGCTGATCTGATTCTCCGGAAGGTCTACGATGAACAACTGTCCGCTCCTGTAACTGTTTATAAGCCGGGCGATGTCCCGCTCGACGTCCTTGTCCGTCACAGCCTTCACAGAAAATCCCGTCGCTTTCTGAAATTCCAGCATCAGGTCCTGCGTGAGCGCCGCGCCGTCAAAACACCAGCGCTCCCGCGTCTGCTCCGGAATCGTTATCCCGTAATCCGACATCTGCTTCCGGAACGCCTTGTAATTCTCGACGATCCATTCCACTTGGTCCGTGTGCGAGATTCCTTTCGCGCCAGTCATTCTCTTGTGTTTTTTGATATCCAGCCAAAAGGTTGACAGCTTTATAAGTTTTGCGTCCGGGTATAACGCCCAGCACGACACCGCCGTCGCGTCTGACGTGATACCGCTGTCCACTCCATAGAACATATAAACGGGTTGATAAAATATATTTTTAACGATCCGCCGCTGAATGTCTGCGAGCGGAATCAGATGTTTTTTCTTGTCAAACGACCAGATCACCAACCCTTCAAGGCTTACGATCTCCCCGCCGTACCAGAACGCATAATGCACCGGGTCTTCCCGCTGCATTTTCACTATCTCCGCGATGACGACGGGGTCGAGAAGTTCCGCGATGTCCCGCCAGCTCGGATTGATGAGGATCGCCCCGGAGTTTACCATTGCGGGGTAGTATTTATTTGCCCAGTGCGTGAAGCTTGCCGGAGGATTGTACAGGAACGTCATTTTTGAGGATTCGTCCATATACCGCAGAGCCGTGGATTTCAATGCCTCTACAAACTCCGGCGCGTCCGGTTCGTTCGCTTCTTCCAGCATGACGCGTTTCAATTTCCCGCTCGGGGGGAAATGCGCCTTCGTCCTGTCGATGTCTTTGTTGATCGCGAAAAACTGTATTTTATTTCCCGTCTTATTGCACTTGATTTCAAACGGGGAAGTCGATACCTTGAAGTCGGAATCATCTCGGTTTGAGATCGTATAACCAAAGCTTCGGATCGTCGCCTGCATGGACTGAAAAATAGACCGGCGGATCGTGTTCTCTTCCGATCGGCAATACCACACGTCTCCCGGCGTTCTGTCGAGAAGATCGGGGATCGTCGCCGTCTCATCGTTCTGCGTCTTTCCGCTGATTCGTCCGCCTTTTAACACAAACGTCTTTACGCCCATCTCCGAAGCGTCCACGCTCTCTCCGCGGAGAAGTTTTAACTTGATCTGCCGTTTATACTCCGGCGTGAACTTCATCCGCTCCTGCGGCGTCCAGTTCGGAATAAACAAGGGCTTGAAAATCTCCGGGATGATTTTCTCCTGAAAAGCCTGCATATTACTTCCCTTCCGTCATCGACGTATCCTTGAAAATAAACTGCACCACCGGCGCGTCCTCTTTCGCCGATGCGTTTACCTCTGTCTCCGTGGAATCCTTCTGCCCAAGATACTGCTTCCCAAGCCAAATCGCCATGGACGGGTTTCTTTCCGCCAGCTTGAACTGCGCCCGACGAAGGCTCGCTTTTCCCTCTTCTTTCCCGTTTTTCATGAGTTCCGAGAAAGCCTCTCCGTTTTCTCTGTTGTGAAGCACTTCAACGGTCGTTTCTAAAACGCTCGCGATCTCTTCTTCCGTACACATGATAGCCGCGAGATTTTTAATAATGTTCTTCCCCGCTTCCGTCAGCTTCTTCATGGGTCTTCCGCGCGTTTTAACGTTCTCGAAACACATATCGGGTTTTACTTTAATGTTTTCGTCTGATTCTTTCACATTTGACACCGCCAATAGAAAACGCCCCGCCGGAGGCATCCGCAGGGCGTTATTCTGTTTTCTCGGTTCCCCTTCCGGTTCTCCCGATGATACTATTTTACCACAGTTTTCAGAGAAAAAACGGAAAACTTTTTTCCGCTTAAAAATTTTTTCAAGAAATATATAAAAATTATATAAAAATAGTTGACATATAAAAAGAGATGTGCTATAATACAGGTACAAAGAACGAAGGAGATAAAAAAAAATGGAAATCAAAGCTTGGTTTGTAAGGAAGATGAACATGGAGCTCCACGCGGACTGGAAGGAGTACGCAGGTCACGAGATCATCGGGGAGACGGAGAAAGCCTATAAACTCCTTGTCCACACGAGAAAATACAACCGCTATGACGGTGAGACGGAAGGCGAAGGAAGTGACACGGTGATGTGGTGCCCGAAGTCCTGCATGACGGAGAACGCCGCGAAAGAACTTGTCCAGGAACTTCGCGATTCGAAAACCCGTTACGAAAACCTTCTTTCTTTTGCAAAGGCAAACGGGCTGCGCGTCCGGAACATGATGAAGGCAAAAACGATTCTCGCGGCGATCCGCGCGGCGGGATTGGAATATAACTATTAAAAAAACGGAGGAAAAACCATGAAAATCACGAACATCAAAGACGCAGAACGAGTTCTCACTCACGCGAAGGCGACACAACGGCTCGGGTTTTCTCTCGAAAAGATCGTTGAGAGAATCGAAATCTCCGCCATGGAAAACGGACACATGGGAGAAGATACGATCGAATGGTCTGATCGGAACGGAGACAGGATAACGCTCGACCTTGTAAAACCCGCCGTGTACGATCTCGATGAAGACGGAGAGATTCTGTCCAAGCTCGAAGAAGAGATTTACAGAATCCGCCTCATATTCTCCGGCGGGAAGATCGTTTTTTCGAAACCCTCCCTCGGTGTAAGTGAGATCGCCGAAGTGACGGGGAAGTCCCGTGCGTGGATATATAAAATGGCGGAAAAGCTCGGGCGGCTCCCCACCATACAGGAAGTCGAGAACACACCGCCGAGTGGACGCCCGACAAAATATTAACGACTACACGGAGAGCGATTCTCTCCGTGTTTTTTTTACGGGAAGAGCCCGTATTCCTCCGCAATGATTTCCGCCGTCATGTAGATTTCTTCACGCCAGAATCGCGCGGCTCTGTCCGTTACGTTGCATTTCATTGCCGCCACATAGCAGCTCCGTTTCCGAATCCACCTTTGATAGATATACTCCCGCTTTCCCTTTCCGCCGTGCCGCTTATCCTCGATCGCGTAATACTCCATCGTCCGCCGCACGATTTCGCACTTTCTGTCCAGATCCCCCTTGTCGTCTATGTATTTTAACACCGCGCTTTCCGTACCATTCCCGCCCCCCGAAACGACCGAAGGGCGGGTGTAATCTACCCCGCCAGCGTTCGGCATATTCAGCGACCGAAGCCGCGCCTTGTTCTTCGTGTATTCCTCAAACGCCCTGCGGATATATCTCCGCTTTTCTTCGTCCGTCATCTCTTCCGCCTCCTTTTTATATATTTCAAAAATTCATCGCTTTGTTTAACCGTTCAATTTGCTGTTTTTGACTTAACCTTAAATATATCGTCGTAGTGTTTATGCTACTATGTCCCATAAGATCGGCGAGCAAAGATATATCGTTGTCTCGCTTCAAAAACTCAATGGCAAAAAAATGCCGAAAACTATGCGGGTGCATTACCTTTTCATTTATTCCGTATTTATGGGCATAGTTTATAAGCTGTTGAGAAATACCTCTTGTGGTGATTTGCTCACAAAAACGGTTTTGAAAAAGGAAGTCATCGTCTTTTAACCTATCAAAAAACGAATACACCTCTTTATTCCTTAAACTATCGCAAAAGTAAATGCGTCGAATTTTACCTTTTGTCGGTATTTCTGCGTATCCCCTTAAAAGGTCTTTCTTTTTGAACTGTCGTAACTCTGATACCCTTGCACCCGTTTTCCCGAGGAAAAGACATATATAATACATCTTCATTTTTCCGTCGGTTTTAAGGTTTTTAAGCAAGAGGTCAAACTCATCGCGCGAAATAACATTCTCGACTGTTTGCTGCACTTGCACCTTTACTTTTTTAAGAACAAGCTCAGCTCTCCCGATAAACTTCAAATACTCGGACATGGCTGTTATATAATGATTTACACTTTTCGGCTTCATTCTTTCCAAAATCCCACGCTTCCATTCTATCAAGTTGCTTTTCGTAATATCGTCGTATTTCTTAAAATATTTTGATACGTGGTCAATATATGACCTTATTGTATTCGGAGCAAGTTCTTTTTCCCATAAATAATTTTCAAAATCCCTTATTGTTGTCATTGTTTACTCCTCTCAAAACTCAATTTCTTTGGGCGAATATGCGATAGCGTCGTCATATTCTTGCATTTTGCACAACTCTTTTCGTCGTGCTATTTTTTGGTATCTCGATGAAAAAACGGCTCTGCACCTGCTGGCGCAAAAAGTAAGGAATGACACCTTGTCTTCTTGCCAGCCGTCAATATCTTTCCATATTTCAAGCGCGCAGTCCTGTATCAAATCATCTATGCTGTAATACACCATCTCTAAATTCCACAAGCCTCTTTTTTTAACCCACCATTTTATACAGCGATATGCACACTCCTCAAAAACGGCGCGGTTTTTTTCATTCACGGGCAAATAATAGTTCGCTGTTACATCCCATGCGAGATTGTCAAGCCTGTTATTCAATGAGTTCCCGTCTATATGCTTAACCTGTTTCGCACACGCAGGCGGATCGCCGCGAAACGCCAATAACACCAGCTTCGCCACAGAGCACGATTGTTGATTGCGCATTCTACCCCGAAGGAAGACCGCCGTTCCGCAGGCTTTTTGTCCGCTGGTAAACCTGACAACCTGACGCATGATTTTTTCCTCATACAGTCGTCCGTTGACGGTTCTTTCTTTGCTTCGTATTCGTCCGAGGCTGCTCACTTGATATTTCCCCTCGTAGCCGCGAACATCTCTCCACTCTTCTTCGCCCTGTGCTTCTTCGACAGAGTGTTTTCTTTTTTCCTTCGGGGCAATCCCGTTTTTCTTCTTCAATTTGCAGACGAACGCCGCGCTGACATTGTATTTTTTCACAATGTCTACATTCCGCAAATTGACGAGGTCTTCGATAGGAATGTCGTTCGCGCGCTCTCTGTGCCGTTTTATATCCCACTTGATACAATCATTCCGTATCGTTGCCGTGCTAACGCCATAATACTTTGCAATGGTCGCAAGCGGCACATTTTCCGCAATCATTTTTTCAATCTCTTCTTTGCTTCGACCCATATGTCAACTCCTTCTTTTACTTTTTTAAGCGTTTTAGAAACATAAACATTTTCTCCGTTTTCAAGGAGAATAAAAGTGCCCTTAAAGGGTTGATATATATCAAACCCTTTGTATTCATAATGTTTCCATGACGGCTGAGGTTTAATCTTCATTTTTCACCCACTGTACCCCCTCCCATTTGTGCATAATCGCATAAGGATTATGCTCGCAGCTCACGCAAGGCTCTTTGTGCCAGCTTGTATTTGTATTGAGCGCAAGTTCGCATTTATCCATACAATACCGAACACACTCACCACAATGATACTCTCTATCATCTCCCAACCATTTAAGCACATTTATAGGTTTGCCACAAAATTTGCATATCTTTTCCTTCATTTCCGCTTCCGCCTCCTTCTGTTCGGTATCTTCTTTACCTCTTCCCGGAATCGATCGCACCTGTCCCGCTCGCAATCCGGAAGCGGACAGTTCAGGCAGATGTCTATTTCCTCTGTCGGGGTCGGAGTGTAGTGCATTCCCGTTCCGCTCCTCGATAATTTCATCACCGTTCCTATTCGCGCTCTCATGCTATACCTCCAGCCTTAATTGCTCGTTCGTTACTCTTTTTTTTCTGCGCTTCGGGATATACCCGTTTTCAAAGCGTTCCGCTAATTCCTGTAAGGTTATCCCAGGCTTAAATGTGTTATGACTGTCAGGTTCTATCTGTAACAGTTTCGTATATAATTCAGGATAATTTTTCCATAAATTATATATGCCCGAATAACATTGTTTAGGGCAAAACCAACATCCCCCTCTAAATATTCCGTCTTCCGTTTTATACATAGGGGAAAGCAACCCGTAACGATCGCAAATCCTAAAGGCGTCTTGCTCTGTAAGTCTATTTTCCACAAGTAACGAACGAAATTTGCGCATATCCGTTTCCTTTTTTAGCATTCGTTCCCAACGGACAGGCTCGTCATAGGCTATACCGATGAATTGCGTGAAAGTATCAAATTGTTTAAGATATTTCTGAATTGCTGCTACCTTCAACATTGAATTGCACCATGCGCCGACAACATATGGGAATCCATATATAACACCAACGTGATTTCCTTTCTGTTTTACTTTATAAAACTGTTCGACAAACGATACCCCACTATACACATGTTCGACGACGATACCGAATTTTTCTTTCAAGCGTTTTTCAGCCGTCGGAATCCATTCTGCCATAAGCGGGTGTTCTCCGCTGATTTCGGGAGAGAATCGTATGTCCACATACATGACATGATCGATCTGAATACCTTTTTCAAGCGCAAGCAGCAGCGTTGCCATGCTGTCTTTCCCGAATGATAAATTAAAAATATTCATCATTTGTACCTATCCCTTAAAACGGAATATCCGAATCGTCGTCTATGTCCTGTAAAACGGGTCTCTGCCGTGTTTTCTTTTCCGTTCTGGTATTCTCCCGACCGCCTTCCGAATCGCTCTCCTGTACGCGTTTTCCGCCGCAGAAATCGATTTCCTGCACGATGACATCCGTTGCTATCCGCTCAGCGCCTTGCTTGTCCTGATATTTGCGGAACTGCACTTCGCCGACAACGCCCAGCTTGTCGCCCTTGTGGACATACCGCTCGATCGTTTCCGCAAGCCCCCGCCACGCCGTACAGGGAAAGAAATCCGTTTCGTGGTTCCCTTCCGCGTTCGCGCGGGCACGCCGCACCGCAAGGGAAAATCTGCATACGGCAATCCCGCTCGATGTTTCCGAAAGCTCGGGGTCTTTCGTGAGATTTCCGATTAAAATAATCCTGTTCATTTTTTCTCTGCCTCCTTTTCATGATAAATTTCAAGCACTTTTCTATATTTAAAAATATCCGCGACGTTGCGATCGAGTTCAAATAAGTCTATTCCACCTTCTGGTTCTTCAAATTCGATTTTTACGTCAAAACATTTCGGGATTTTAATTTCTTCGTCTGCGTTAGTATATCCGCAGATCAAAACACTATTGATTTGCACGTCCCGATCTTCAAACAATTTTAGTACGTCAGCAACGGATTGATATATAACCGAAATCTTTTTGCTGCTTATTTTTGAGGAAAAAAATATCTTACCTTTTTCAGCTTTCGGACTGCCAATTATCATCTCTTTTCTGCCCCTCTTTTTCCGCTTCCACGACCGTTTTCACCCGTGAATCCTTTACTTTCGCGAGCCGCACGGTATACCCGTTTGCCACAAGAATCGCCGCCACCGTCCGACGATCTTCTATTCCATTTATTTCCAGCTGAATCTTCATTTCTCTTCTCCTTTCAATTCCGCAAGGCGGGCTTCGGCTATACCAAATACATCATCTATGTCCTCGTCCGTCACGACAGCTTTCCACTCCGTTCCTAAACACACCGACTTCTCGCGCGCCTTTAACCGTTCCACAGACTTTTCCAGCCTCTCGCGCAGGGCGGCGTTTTCGGCTTGTATTTTTTCGATTTCTTTATTTCTATACATTCCCCATTCGGCAGGTTCTTCAGTTGGCTCGAACACTCTCGGAATAAAGTTTCGTTCATAAAGTAATTCATATACACTTTTTACCGATAACAATGTTTTTTGTTGAATCACTGAAAATTGTTTTTCTGTCATAACGAGGTCAACTTCTTCTTCGGGATAAATACAAAAATGAATTCTCCAAAGATGACATATATTATCAATATCTAATTGATTTGTTGCAAGTATTTTTCCTTTATATTCCACCACAGTTGGTGTCATAAGCCCGAACCTTTGTAGTTTCAAAACCTTATTCATCTTTCCTTCCCTCCGCGAGTTCTTTTTCTACATATCCCTGTGCTATTAAATCGAACAATTTATCGTATGTACTAATATAAGGTTTGTTATTGCTAACGATTGCAATACGCTTTGTATTCGTATCAATTCTTAACTGCTTTTCGCTCAAACCGATTTCTATATATTTTTTACCGTCTAATTTATAACCTAATTCACGAGCGTTCGCACAAAAGCGATTCCACTCACTCTCTTTGATTTTTAGCATTATTCTCCTCCTTTCCCTCTGCGAGTTCTTTCTCGGCTCGAGCAATCATATCTTCAAACTTTCCGATTTGACAACCGAGTGTTATACTATCAAAATTCTTATGAAACTTTTTGTCGAGGTAGAGTTTAGTACTGTTTCCACATTTACCATTTCTTACCTCCTGTTTTTGCTCGTTTATTTTCGCTGTCGCGCGATTTTGTTTGCGGTCGATAGATCTACCGACCGAGAACGTTTTCACGCATACAGGCACGTTTCTCGCGTTCATACGCAATTACGGCAACGTTTCCCACGGAGATAGATATTCCGATATGACTTTCTTCGCTTCCTCTGCTCCGTAACAGAACACCGCCTTATATCCCGCCGCGTTCAGCTTCTTCACCCATTCCCTTTGCTCCGGGGACTTCTTCGACAACGATTTCTTCGCCCGTTTCAACTCGATGAAAAGCCCGTGAAATCCGCCCTGCGCAATGGGTATGAAATTGTCCGGGAATCCCTTCCGCATGCCCTGCCGCAAAAGCTGTCCCGCTACATACGCCGTGCATTTGCGCTCGTTCGGGATATGTACCATGTCAATCCCGTTCGCCAGGCACCAGGCAAATAGCGCTTCCTGCTCCTCCGCTTCCGTGGGGACGGTCTGCCGCGGCGGCGCACAGCTTTTCTCCATCGTTACGTCCAAAATGAAGAACTCGCATACGTCGGCAGATTTGCACAGCCCGGTCGAATCGCTGCCGGAACACATTCTCGCGCAGTATTTCGCTCTCATCCCCACAACCTCCGCGCGTCGTCCAGCCGTTCCAAACGGTATTCCGCATAGACCATCCCTTCGCCGTTCCGCGCTTTCCCGCACCTCAAAAACGTCTTGATCGGATAGCCTTGCTTTTTTAAATCCCAAATCCGCGCGCCCAAACGTAAAATCCCGTACTTCTCGATCGCTTCCAGGCTCGTGATCTTACCCGCCGTCATGAGATGTCTTAAAACCTGTTCATTCTGCGTCATTCGCTATGTCCTCCCGCATCATGATTTCCGTGATCGCACGCCGGATTCCCGCCGCGTATGCCGCATAAAACGACGCTTTGTCCTTTTCCGTCGCCATAGCCGCGCGGGATTTCTCCATGTAGTTCCGCTCCGTATCTTCGAGCGCCTGCCGCACTTCTGCTTTCATCGTCTTCGCCTCCTAAACGTAGTCGTTAAAATTCTCGCTCCATTCCACGCCGAACAGCTTCCCGAGCGTGTACTCGACGTTTTCCCGCTGTCCTTCCGTTGCCTTGTCGTCCAAGAGAATCAGTTCGCAGCTCGTCAGCACCGCGATGTCCTTCATGTTTTCCAGCCAATCGTCGAGGTCGCGTTTTTTATAATCCTCGTCCCGATTTGCCGGCGTCATCACGTTCGTAACGATCGCAAGGTCATCCAGGCGCCGGTCTATCCAGGCGAGCAGCTTTCCCCATCGGTTCTGCTTTTGCGCCGCCTTTACGACCGCCTCCGTCCACAACGACGGCAAAAACAGATTCCCTTCCTTTTTCAGCCGCTTCTCGATCGCGTCCACTAAATCCTTTGTCGTCGTCACTTCGCCCCTCCTCAAAACGGGTCATCCGGAGACAAATCCTCTATCCGACTAAACCCGACGCGTTCCTGCACCGGCTGCGTGTCCCACCCGTAACGGATCAGCTCTTCCTGGTAGTTCAAGAACCGCTTGGACCTCGGATCGAAATACACTCCGACCATCGTGTCGTCAGCGCCGAACTCCCGGTCTTTCGCCACCTCGATGATGTTCGAGTATTGAAATGCGGGGTTGTCCTCCGACCAACGGAACATTTCCCACGCCCGTTTTTTGAAATCGTTCGTAATCCGGTGCACCATCAGCACCGTGTCCGCCGTGTTTATGATGTCCCCGCTGCCCCCTACGTCCTCGATCCGCGGCAGCGTTTTCACTTTGTTCGGATGCGCCACGAGAATCATGCAGATGTGGTGGTCCTGGGCGTACTTCTGCAATCCCTTCACGATCTGCGACTGCTCCTCCCACTTGCTGTCCGCTCTTCCGTCAAATTCGATTTTCATGAGATTGTCCAGGATGACAAACTTCAATTCCGGATTCGCTTTTATCTCCGCTCCGATTGCTTTGGAAACGTCGGTTCGACCGAAAGACACGTTGTCGTAAATCTTCAACTTCCGGTCTATCCACGCTTCTGCCGCTTGTTTCACTTCGGGCGTTCTCGGATAAAACAGCTCCTTCCCGTTCGACGTCGTGAACCCACGCAGATTTTCAGGTCCGAGAGCCTGGAGCAAAAGCCAATTTTTCAAACGCGGGTTTGCCATTTCAAACGAAGCGAGAAGCCCGGAATAACCGCGATCGATGAAGTTGTTTGCGAGCTGCCCTATAAGCGTCGTCTTCCCGCCCGCTCTCGGTCCCGTGATGATCACCAGATGTCCGAGCCCCAGCCCGACGATTGCCTTGTCCAGCCGTTCAATCCCCGTTTTCAGGTAGTCCCGCTCATCAAATTTCGCGTCGGCAATTTCCGAAAACCGCACAAATCCCATTCCATCCCTCCTGCTCTTCCGTCAAAGCACCTTGTATTCGACCCGCGGCGGACGTAGCCCGCCCACTTCCCCGCCGGAGGCGTGCTCCGGGGTTCCGAGCCCGTCGTAGTCCCCGGAGATGATCTTTTCGTACTTTCGGCAAATGTAGCTTAACGAATTGCAGTTCTCCTGCAACCACTTGCTGTTTCGGAAGGCACGGGCTACGATCGAGAAATCCTTCCCGTAAAGTTGGGCCGTGCTGGTTATATCCACCCTGATCGTTGGATGTGCTTGCAGAAAGCTGGCTAAGTGATGGTCGTCTGTTATTTCGACCTGGTCGGTATTTCCCGAATCGTCCGAAACCTCGGCTTTCTTTTTCGATCGATCGATAGATCGATCTTTTTCTTTATCATTTTCATTTTCATTTTCATTGGGGGTTTTTTCGGGGTTATTTTCAAAAACCCCTAAGGGGTTATTTTTTATATCCCCTCCGCCGTTTTCATTTGTATCGGCAACGGGGTTTTTTCTCGGTCTTCCTCCCTTCGCCCCAGCCTCTGCTCCTTTTATCCCGTTTTCGTATTTTTTGTTGTTCGCTTCTATCTGAGGCTTCATAAGGACAAATATCGCTTTTGACAATCCAGACAGTTCCGGTTCTTCGCCGTATATCGCAAATTTTACAAGCGCGTCATAAACGGAAAGTCTTTGCTTATCGTTGAGTTCATGCAATGCTTCTGCATAGGATTTATAGAAAACGAAGCTATCTCTTTGCATTTTTTTCACCTCTTAAATCCATAAATACGGCAAATCGTTTTGTCCGCGATGATTCCGCCGTCCAAGTGGTATTTCTCCATAAACTCGGATTTACCGAGCAGATGGATCTCCGTGTGATGTTCCCGGCAAAGGCTCATCACTTCCCTGCCGATATGTTGCACATCGTTTCGGTCGTTTCCCATGCCTATCGCGTCGATGTGGTGCAGGTCCGCACGCTTCCCGCAGATCACACACTTCTTATGGATCAGACACGCATAGGTGTAGTCTTTGATGTCGTCCACATAGTCCAAAAGCGGAAATTTCAGCGGGACGTCGTTGTCTATGATGAATCGCACGAGATACCGCTGAAACTCCGCCACAAGGCTCATCGGTGCGTTGGAAAGGCTGAAAATCTTGTCCGCGAGCGTATCGATATGGCTCTGCCAAAATTCCAACTTCAACGCCGTTTTCGTCCCTTCCGTCGTTTCCCCGCTCCATTCTGCAATAGCGTTTATCAGCGCGTAACACATCCGACGCTGTTTGTCGGAGAGCGGGCGACTGTCTATGTAATCGATATACGCTTCCTTCACCTTCCTGTGCGTCAGGATATAGGTGTCTATCGGCGCCGCTATGACTGCCGTCCCGTCCTCCGATACGCTTAAAATGCGTCCTTTTATCATTCTTTCGCCTCGTCGTCAGTCATAGGGAACGGCGGTTCCACTTCCTCCGCCTGCTCCCGTTCTTTCTTTTTCTTGTCCAGCCAGGCCCTTATTCGAAGCGTTTCCTTTTCGCCCCAATCCTTAAAGGCGACCCCGAATTTATCTTCCAAAGCTCCGATCGTCGCTTTCGGGTCTTTTACTCCGTATACCTCCGCCAATTCCTTTTCCGTGATCGGCTTGAATTTCGGCTCTGCGCGGGCTGTATTCGACGATTTCACGCTCTTCGGGTATCTGTACCACTCCTTCCCGTTTTCGCCTGTAATAGCGATTTCTGCGATTCTTCCGCTCTCGTCATAAGCGATATGCGAAACCGAAAACTTTTCAAACGGATTTGACAGCTTGTACATCTTCCCGTCCTGCTTCGTCGGTACGGGCAGGAAGATGAACGGCGATGTGTACAGTTCACGACCAATCCCCCATTGCACGCCCGCGCGCTTGAATGCGTCCGACGCTTCGCCTTTTTTCTCGTTCCCCTCTCCGTCCGCGCGGCTCTCGATTCCGCAGTCCCATTTCCAAGTCCATTCTTTCGTTTCCGTATCTCGGATTCCGATTCCGCAATACAGATTTCCCTTGATTTCCTTGAACTCGCTCTGCCAATTCTCCGCTCCGACCGTTTCGTCCAAAATGTCCATGTCCACGCGAGATGTCTTATAGATCAGCGCTACCGCACCTTTCTCGCGCACTTGCTTGACCTTCACTTCGATTTCGTCTGCGGTCAACAGTCTGAATTTACGCATCGGCTTTCCCTCGCACCGCATTGATCTGCGGATTCAGCGTTTCGGAAACGTGCGCGCCCGGCACTTCCTTCCCGCTCTTGATTGCTTCCTTGATCGCCGTCTTGTTCACCGTTTCTGTAATCTTTTGCGTCCAATAATCTGCGGGGATCAGCTTCTCGTCGTCGATAATGGTTTCGTACCCCTTTCGGAATGTCACTTTCGCCGCCACCGTTTCAAACCTCTGCCCTCCCAGCGCATGGGTGAGGTACTCTTTCAGACTGTCCAGCTTCTTCTCCGCGCTCTTTCTCCGCGCCGCAAAAATCTGCTCCTGCTCTTTCAGTCCCGCGATGTCGTTCTTCACGTTCTCGCACAGGTGCGCGATGTTCTCGATCTTCCTGTCCCGCTCCATGTTCAGCGCGTCCAGCTTCTCAACGTCGAAAATCTCGCCCGTTTCTTCGTCCACGCAATCCGCGATTGCCTTGTCGATTTCGTAAAGTGTCATTTTCTTTTTGCCTCCGTATTTTTAATTATTTCAGCGAGCTGCGCCCGCTCCACTTCTTCCAGGCGGTACAACTTTATAAGCTGCTCCACCGTCCAACCACGCGCGTCCGCTATCTCCTTGAACACGTCCTTGACGTCGCCTTTGAAGAATATCCCTTTCCTCATGCTCCCCGCCTCCTCGCATTCGTCATCGCTTGCAGCACTTCCCGACCCGTCATTTTGTGCCAGCCGAGGCAGTTATCGCAGACGGGCGCCCCGTCGATAAAATAGCACGTGTCGTCTTTATAAATCGGATCTCCGCAGTCCGAGCAGTGGCAGGCGGGAATTTCCTTTTCCCACACTTCTCCGTTCTCGTCTACGACCTTCTCCCAAAAGTTAAAGCTTTCCATTATCATTTGCCTCCACGTTACACCCGAATTCCTGTTATCTTATAAAATTTCTCGGCGTCGAAATTCGGGATTTCCTGTACCAGCTTTTTATTTTTCTCTGTCATCTTCGACCACCAATTCGCGCAAGCCTCTTTATAATCGTAGGTTTTCAAATACCCGCCGATCAAGGCTTTCGATTTGTCTGCGGCTTTTTCTTCCTCGGAATACTCAATCCATTCCGTTAAAACGAACGGCGCCGACGTTAAAGCGGTGTAATATTTACTATTGATAAATTCACGAACGGTGAAATCTGAAATTTTATCAAAGATAAAACATTTATTTTCGTTTTCGTTGAAAAATCCCGAGTTCATGTTCCCAGAGTTCCAATCCCCCGAGTTCCTGTTCCCCGAGTTCATGTTCCCAGAGTTCCAATCCCCCGAGTTCATGTCCCCCGAGTTCCTGTTCCCCGAGTTCCTGT
>JFBN01306877.1_pt1 | contig 34563 bp, 25 predicted proteins | sample 768741 | NCBI WGS metagenome assembly JFBN01 (sample SAMN01983846, study PRJNA193217) | chicken gut metagenome | biome: terrestrial biome; isolation source: ceca of Broiler chicken | host: Gallus gallus | place: United Kingdom: England | collected 2010-09-07
CCGTATCGGCAGGTGTCGACCCTCAGCAGGTGTAGTCGACGCAGGCGCGGTCGGCCTTGTGGCCGGCAAGCAGACCGGCGGCAGCTACGTGAGCCGGGTGCTTGGCATAGGTCTCCACGTCGGCCATGCAGTCGACGGTAGCGGTGAGCACGACGTCCCAGCTCTCGGCGGGATTCTCGTTGATACCCACTTCGATGCTTCGCAGCACGTCGATTACGGCGGGCAATTCGAGCAGGGCGTTTTTGAACCGGGTGGCTACCTCTTTGCGTTCCTCGGGGGTGCCGGTAAGTTTGAAAGTGACAATGTGTTTTACCATAACCGAATATATCTTTTATAAGTTGTACAATCGTTCGCGGGCGGCCTGCACCTTCTCGTCGGTGATGTAGTCGTCGTAGTCCATCATCTTGTCGATGATGCCGCCGGGGGTGAGCTCGATGATGCGGTTGCAGACCGTCTGGATAAACTCGTGGTCGTGCGACGAGAGCAGCACGTTGCCCTTGAAGCTCTGCAACGTGTTGTTGAAGGCCTGTATCGACTCCAAGTCGAGGTGGTTGGTGGGTGAGTCGAGTATCATGGTGTTGGCGTTTTTGAGCATCATGCGGGCAATCATGCAGCGCATCTTCTCACCACCCGAGAGGACCGATGCCTTTTTGAGCAGTTCCTCGCCCGAGAAGAGCATACGACCCAGGAATCCCTTGATGTAGAGCTCGCTCGTGTCGTCGGAGAACTGGGAGAGCCACTCGATCAGGTTCATGTCGGTATTGAAGAAGGCGCTGTTGTCGAGCGGCAGGTAGGCCGTGGTGATGGTCTGTCCCCACTCGTAGGTGCCCGCATCGGGTTTCAGGTTGCCGTTGATGATCTCGAAGAGGGCGGTCATGGCACGCGGGTCGTGCGAGATGAAGGCCACCTTGTCGTCCTTCTCGATGGAGAAGTTCACATCTTTGAAGAGCAGCGTGCCCTCGATCGACTTTTCGAGCCCTTTCACTTCGAGAATCTTGTTGCCCGGCTCGCGCGACGGGGTGAAGATGATGCCCGGGTAGCGGCGCGACGAGGGTTGAATCTCCTCGACGGTGAGCTTTTCGAGCATCTTCTTGCGGCTGGTGGTCTGTTTCGACTTGGCCACGTTGGCGCTGAACCGCTGGATAAATTCGAGCAGCTCCTTGCGCTTCTCCTCGGCCTTCTTGTTCTGTTGCTGCTGTTGGCGCAGGGCCAGCTGGCTCGACTCGTACCAGAAGCTGTAATTGCCGGCGAAGAGTTGCACCTTGCCGTAGTCGATGTCGACCGTGTGGGTGCACACCGAGTCGAGGAAGTGACGGTCGTGCGATACCACCAGTACTGTGTTCTCGAAGTTGGCCAGGTAGTTTTCGAGCCACATCACTGTTTCGAGGTCGAGGTCGTTGGTAGGCTCGTCGAGCAGCAGGTTGTCGGGGTGGCCGAAGAGGGCCTTGGCCAGCAGCACGCGCACCTTCTCCTTACCACTCAGGTCCTTCATGAGCATGTAGTGCTTCTCCTCCTTGATGCCTAGGCCGCTCAGCAGCGAGGCGGCGTCGCTCTCGGCATTCCACCCTTCGAGCTCGGCGAACTTCTCTTCGAGTTCGGCGGCCCGTATGCCGTCGGCATCGCTGAAATCGGGTTTGGCATAGAGGGCGTCCTTCTCCTGCATGATGTCCCACAGTACGGTGTGGCCCATGAGTACGGTGTTGATGACGGTAAACTCGTCGAAGGCAAAGTGGTCCTGACTCAGTACCGAGAGCCGTTCGCCCGGTCCCAGCGTGACGGTGCCGTGCGTGGGTTCGAGCTGGTTGCTCAGGATACGCATGAGGGTCGATTTCCCGGCGCCGTTGGCTCCGATAATGCCGTAGCAGTTCCCCGGGGTGAACTTCAAATTAACGTCTTGGAAAAGAACTCTTTTACCAAATTGAATACCTAAATTGTTTACCGTTATCATCTTATACCTGTTTTTCAGGCCGCAAAGGTAGTGCTTTTTTTCGAGATATGAAATTTCGGGTTGAGTTGCAATGTTATAAAATCAGAGACCTGGCCGGTAGAGGGCAGGTAAGATTAGGCCTGCGGGTTTGCGAAACCGGGGGGAAAAGGCTACATTTGCAGCCAAATTGAGAGAGTTATGATGCGTATCGATATTATCACCGTATTGCCCGAATTGTTGCAGAGCCCGTTGAACTATTCCATCTTGAAGCGGGCACAGGATAAGAAACTGGTCGAGATTGTGGTGCACAACCTGCGCGACTATTCGCTCGACAAGCACCGTAAGGTCGACGACTATCCCTTTGGGGGCGAGGCCGGTATGGTGATGCAGATCGAGCCGGTCGACCGGGCCATCACCCAGTTGAAGAGCGAGCGGGAGTACGACGAGGTCATCTTTACCACCCCCGATGGCGAGCAGTTCGACCAGCCCATGGCCAACCAACTCTCCATGGCGGGCAATCTCATTATCCTCTGCGGCCACTACAAGGGCATCGACTACCGCATTCGCGAACACTTCATCACCAAGGAGGTGTCGATAGGCGACTATGTGCTCACCGGTGGCGAGCTGGCGGCAGCCATTATGTGCGATGCCATCGTGCGGCTTATTCCCGGCGCCATTGGCGACGAGCAGTCGGCCCTCTCCGATTCGTTCCAGGACAACCTGCTGGCTCCGCCGGTCTACACGCGCCCCGCCGAGTACAAGGGGTGGCGGGTGCCCGATGTGCTGCTCTCGGGGCACCAGCGCAAAATCGACGAGTGGAAGCACGAGCAGTCGCTCGAACGCACGCGTCGGCTGCGTCCCGACCTGTTAAAATGAGAGTTCCCGGTTGAATAATCCTATTTCGCTGAAAATCGTGGCTCGTGACGTGTGTGCCAAGATGTAGGTGGCCGGGGTTACGACGCCGTCGGGGCGGGCGGTCAGCCGGTGCAGCAGTTCCTTTTTCCGGTTCCCTACCAATGCAATGAGAATTTCGCGGGAGGCGAGTATCACTTCGCCGGTCTGCGTCACCCGGTATTGCCCGGTGACGGGGTGCTGCGACACGGCATAGAGGTCGTCGCTCTGCAACAGGCCGCGGTCGAATATCGAGGCTACATGTTCGTCCTCGCCGATACCCAACAGGGTGCAGTCGAATCGCGGTAGCCCCTCGCGGTCGGGCAGACGGTCGGCTATCAAGAGGGCATATCGCTCGGCTTCCTGCTCGGGAGGGGCCTCGCCGTAAATGCGGAAGATGTGGTCGGACGGTATCCCCACCGGTTTGAAGAAGAGCCGGTGGGCCCAGTAGTAATTGCTCTCTTCGCTGTCGGGCGGCACGCACCGCTCGTCGACCCAGAAGAAGAGTACGTTTTTCCAGCGGGCCGGGTCGGAGTATCGGGTGCGCCACACGTCGAAAAGCTGCCGGGCCGTCTCGCCGCCCGACAGGGCCAGGTAGAAGGGCTTCCGGGTGCGGGCGGCCACCGAGACGAGCAGCGCCTCGGTGAGGGCGATGAGCGCCTTGGAGGCGTCGGGGTAGAATTGTACGAGGGTGGGGTTCATGGGCGCAAATCGGGATTACAGCAGGAACAAACAGACTCTTCGAGCAGATAGGGGTCGGCATTGATGCGGGAGATGACCTCGTGGGGTATCTGGCAGCCGGCCGGGTAGGTGATGAGCCCCTCGTCCTTCTCCCGTTCCCAGCAGTCGAGCAGAGGGGCCAGAAAGTGCCAGCTCAGTTCCAGGGCGTCGCTGCGCGAGTAGAGCAGGGCGTCGCCCCGCATGGCATCGAGCAGCAGTCGTTCGTAGGCGCCGGGCAGACGCGTGGCGGCGAGCGACTTGTAGAAGAAATCCATGCTCACCTGGCTCACCTCGAAGTTGCTGCCGGGCTGTTTCAGCCCGAAGCGCAGGCGAATGCTCTCGTCGGGTTGCAGGGTGATGACCAGCTGGTTGCACGAGTTGCCGCAGCACTGTCCCGGGAAAAAGGTTCGCGGGGTGTTGCGGAAGTGAATGACCGCCTCCGACCGCTTCTCGGCCAGTCGCTTGCCGGTGTAGATGTAGACCGGCACGTCGGCCCACCGCCAGTTGTCGATGAAGAGTTTCAGGGCGACGAAGGTCTCGGTGGCCGATTGCGGGTCGACGTGAGCCTCCTCGCGGTAGGCGGGTACCTGTTGCCCGTCGATGACGCCGGTGGTGTATTGTCCCCGCAGCGTGTGGCGGGCGATGTCGTCGCGCGAGAGCGGACGCAGCGAGCGGAACACCTTGCTTATCTCGTCGCGAATGGCCTCGGGCTCGAAGTTGGCTGGCGGCTCCATGGCGATGAAGGCCATGATTTGCAGCAGGTGGCTCTGCACCATGTCGCGCAGGGCTCCGGCCGAGTCGTAGTAGGAGCCGCGCTGCTCCACGCCCAGCGTTTCGGTGGCCGTGATTTCGATGTGGTCGATGTAGTTGCGGTTCCACAGGGGTTCCCAGATGGCGTTGGCAAAGCGCAGCACCAGAATGTTCTGCACCGTCTCTTTCCCCAGAAAGTGGTCGATGCGGTAGATTTCCCGCTCGGGGAAGATGCCGCCGAGCAGGCGGTCGAGCTGCCGGGCTTCGGCCTCGTTGCTGCCGTAGGGCTTTTCGATGATGATGCGCCGCCACCCCTGAGCCGAGTGGTTCTGGTGGTGAGCCTGAATGAAGGGGGGAATAATCGAGTACATGATGGGCGGCGTGGCCAGGTAGAAGAGCAGGTTGTCGTCGATGCCGGCGGCGTTGCGCAGCTGTTCGATTTCCCGGAAGAGGGGCTCGTAGGCCTCGCTTTCGGTCGTCTCGCAGACGATGTAGTAGACACAGCGCAGGAAACTGGTGAGGTGGGGATTGTCGGTGGCATAGGTTCTTTCGTCGCGAAGCATCGACTCGTAGAGCGATTGGCGGAATTCCTCGGTATTCTGTCGGGTGCGGGCTACCCCCACGATAAGAAATTTCTCGGGGAGGAGCTTCCGCTCGAAGAGTTCAAACAGGGCGGGCATGAGTTTGCGGTGCGTGAGGTCGCCCGAGGCACCGAAGATGACCAGTATCTGGCTGTCGGGAATTTTGTTCATAAGGTGTCAATCTTTATGGAGAGAATCGATAGATGAGGAGGGGCGGGAGTCGTCGGCCGGTTCGTGTCGGGACCAGTCGGTGTGGAAGAGTACCCCTTCGGGGGCATCGGTCCGTTCGTACAGGTGGGCGCCGAAGTAGTCGCGTTGGGCCTGTATGAGGTTGGCCGGCGACTTGGCGCATCGCCAGCTGTCGAAAGCCGTCAATGCCGCCGTGGTGGCCGGCAAGGCTATCCCGGCCGAGAGTGCGGCGCTCACCACCCGTCGCCAGGAGGGGAGACAGAGACTTATCTTCTCGCGGAAGTAGGGGTTGAAGAGCAGCGGCTCGTAGTGGCCGGTCTGCCGGTACACGGTGGCAATCTCGCGGAGGAAGCGCGACTGTATGATGCACCCCTTGCGCCAGATGGTGGCCAGGGTCGAGAGGTTGAGGTGCCAGTCATACAGGCACGACATCTGGTAGAGCAGGTCGAATCCCTGGGCGTAGGCCATGATTTTCGAGGCGTAGAGGGCGTGGTGCAGGTCGTCGACACCGAGTGCGAGAATGGGGGCGGGGTCTGCGTCGGGATAGAGCCGGTGCGCCCGGGTGCGCTCCTGTTCGCGAGCCGACAGGAACCGGGCAAAGACGGCCTGGGTCGTTACCCCCAGCGGGGTGGCGCTGTCGAGCGCCGCTTCGATGCACCATTTGCCGGTACCCTTCTGCCGGGCCCGGTCGGCAATCCGGTCGATCAGGTAGCCGCCGTCCTCCTCCCGATAGCGTATGATAGGAGCCGTGATGCCAATCAGGTAGCTCTCCAATACTCCCCGGTTCCAGGCCTCGAAGGTGCGGGCCATCTCGTCGTGGTTGTTTTTCAGTTTGATTTTCAAGAGCGAATAGCTCTCGGCGATGAGTTGCATGTCGCCGTATTCGATGCCGTTGTGTACCGTCTTGACCAGGTGTCCCGAGCCGTCGGGACCTATCCAGGTGCAACAGGGGGTACCGTCGTCGAGGTGAGCCGCGATGGCTTGCAGCAGCGGCAGCACCTCACTGGCCACCGCTTCGTCGCCGCCCGGCATGATCGAAGGGCCGTGCAGGGCACCCTCCTCACCGCCCGAGATGCCGCACCCCACCAGGTAGATACCCTTTTCGCTCAGGGCTTTCTGTCGTCGCCGGGTGTCGCGGTAGTCCGAGTTGCCGCCATCGATGATGATGTCGCCTTGGGCCAGCAGGGGCAGCAGGGCCGTTATCATCTCGTCGACCGGTTCGCCGGCCCGTATCATCAGCAGAATCTTGCGGGGCCTTTTGAGCGATTCGACCAGTTGGTCGAGCGAGTAGGTGGGCCGGAAATTCCGCCCTTCGCCCACGCTGGCCAGAAAGCGGTCGACCGCCTGCGGCGTGTAAGGGTGCAGCCGGTTGTAGAGCGATACCCGGTATCCCTTCGACTCGATGTTGAGGGCCAGATTCTCGCCCATGACGGCGAGACCGATGAGCCCTATATCCGATTTTTCCATACCTGTTTCGTCGATTAAATACGTTGTTTATTAAACACTTTTTCCCCTCTTTTGTTCAGAAGGGAAGAACGGTTGCCCCGAGCGAGGAGAAAGGCGGCTGGCGAATTGGCAGTCTCGTCCTTTTTGCGTATCTTTACCCCGGTTTTTTAAAAGATTGAACAGATAGTTTTATGGTTATCAGTCCCGAAAATGTATTGTTGGTAGGAGCGATTCTCCTCTTTCTGAGTGTGCTTGTAGGTAAAACGGGGGCCCGGTTCGGGGTTCCTGCCCTGTTGCTGTTTCTGGGAGTGGGTATGCTGGCCGGTTCCGACGGCTTTGGAATCCATTTCGACAGTGCGCCGATGGCCCAGTTCATCGGGACGGTGGCCCTCTGTATCATACTTTTCTCGGGTGGTATGGATACCTCCTACCGGGAAATCAAGCCGGTGCTTGCACCCGGTGTGACGCTGGCCACGCTGGGGGTGCTGATGACGACGGTCATCACCGGATTCTTCATCTATTCGCTGGCCGATTTCCTGCCCGGCGATTTCCAGCTGGGATTGCTCGAATCGATGCTGCTGGCGGCTGTCATGTCGTCGACCGACTCGGCTTCGGTTTTTTCAATCTTGCGGTCGAAGGGCATCTCGCTGAAAGAGCGGTTGCGCCCCACGCTCGAATTGGAGAGCGGCAGTAACGACCCCATGGCCTACATGCTCACGCTGCTGCTTATCCAGATTATCGAAATCGGGTCGGTCGATTGGGGCGACGCCATTCTGTTGCTGGTGTTGCAGCTGGTTGTGGGGGCGGCGGCCGGGTTTGCCCTGGGGTATGCCATCGTGTGGATTATCAACCGCATCGATGTGCCCAACGAGTCGCTCTATCCCGTCCTGCTGCTGGCCTGTGTCTTCTTCGTGTTTGCCTTTACCAATCTGTTGCAGGGCAACGGCTATCTGGCCGTGTATATTGCCGGACTGGTGGTGGGGAACCGCAAATTGGTGCACAAGCGCAGCCTTACCACCTTTTTCGACGGTTTCACCTGGCTGTTCCAGATTGTGATGTTCCTCACGCTGGGTCTGCTGGTCAATCCCTCGGAGCTGCCCGCCGTGGCCGGGGTGAGTCTGCTGGTGGCCCTCTTCATGATTGTGGTGTCGCGTCCCCTCTCGGTCTTTGTGAGTCTGCTGCCCTTCCGCAAGTTCACGACCCGGGCCCGGGTCTACATTTCATGGGTGGGTCTGCGCGGAGCCGTGCCCATCATCTTTGCCACCTATCCGCTCATGTCGGCCGAGATACCCAATGCCCGCATGATTTTCAACGTGGTATTCTTTGTCACCATCGTCTCGTTGCTGGTGCAGGGCACCACCGTGAGTGCCATGGCCCGTTGGCTGGGGTTGATTGGCAAGAGCGAGGAGAAGGAGATTTTCAATGTGGCGCTGCCCGACGAAATCAAGTCGGCCATGAGCGAAATCGAACTTACCGCCGAGACGCTGGCGGGCGGCAACAAGCTGATGAACCTCTCGTTGCCCGACAACACGCTGGTGGTGATGGTCAAACGGGATACGCACTATTTCGTGCCCAAGGGGCACACCCAGCTCGAACCGGGTGACCGGCTGCTGGTCATTTCGGACAACGACGAGGAGTTGCGCCGCAGCTACGAGAGCCTGGGTATCAGCCGCTACACCATGCGCAAGAACCGTTGAGACCGGCTCGGATAGCCGGACTTGCTACTCCGTCGGTCGTGCGGTGGCCATGCCGTTTGTCGCAAATCCCATTATACCACACACCCCGCTCCCGTCGATTGTTGAGACGGGGGCGGGGTGTGTCCGTTTTAAGGCGCTTGGACGGTTAGAGGGTTGCCTCGGCCCGTGCGCCTTTCAGCTCCTTTTGAAGGAGTTTCACCCAATAGTTCAATCGATGCTCGGTCTTCTCGGGTTCGTTCACCTCGTCGATGAGCAGACCCACGAGATGGCCGTCGACCCGGGCGGTCGAGTGCTCGAAGGTGTAGTCGCCCGCCTCGAAGGCTCCGCAGAAGCGGGCACCGGTCTTCTGTAACCGTCGGTACAGGGTGCCCACGGCGTTGCAGAAGGTGTCGCACATCGACTGGTCGCCGCACCCGAAGAGGGCGATGTGCTTGTCGTGCAGGTCGAGCACCTCGATGCCGGTGAGAAAGTCGTACCAGTCGTCTTGCAAGTCGCCGTTACCCCAGGTCGAGGATCCCAGCAGAAGCAGGTCGTAGTCGCCTACCTCTGAGGGTTCGCTCCGGGCTACGTCGTGGAGGTGTTCGTGGTCGATGTGCATCAGGTCGGCCAGCCGGTAGGCCACACTCTCGGTGATGCCGGTCGTGGAGCCATAGAAAATTCCGATTTTCATATTGTCAGGTAATTAAAAAACAAAGGTCGTTCTATCGGTTTCCGCCGGCCCACCACACCGGCTCGGTGGTGACATAGTCGCCGTTGCCGTAGGCCTGGGCCACATGCTCGTTGCTCACCACATCGCTGTTGCCGTAGGGCAGGCGCAGGGGGAAGGGCAGGGGGTTGTCGAGCGACAGTACGTCGGCTTCGCCCAGGGCTTGCAGGCGCCGGTAGTCGTGATAGGTCTCCAACACCTCGCCCTCGTAGCAGGCCAGGTATTTCTGGTTGATGATTTCGCCGATGGGGTCGGCCTCGAAGCGGGGCAAGACGACATTCTGGAAGTAGTCGTTGGCCTCACTGGCCGAGAGCCCCACCTGGGCAAAGGCTGCCACCACGGCGTTGTAGAGCGAGCCGATGGCATCGCCGGTAAGGCCCAGCCGGGTTTGCGCCTCGGCCTTGACAAACTGCAACTCGTGGTAGCTGAGCAGCAGCGTGGGGCGTGTGGACGAGAGCAGACCCGAGATGCCGTAGTAGCCCTGCCGTTGCTCGGGCGAGCCGTTGGGGGCGAACACCAGTTCGCCGGTACCGGGATAGGCCTTGAAGAAGAGCGCTTCGCGCGGGTCGTTGCGTTCGACGAGTTTCTGGTGCAGGCTCTCGCTGGCCCCGAAATAGCGGCGGTTCAGGTAGAAGGCGTAGAAGGGGTTGACCGAGGTACTGCCGTCGTAGGGGTAGGCCAGCTGTTCACCGGCATCGACAAAGGCGCTGTCGGCATAGTCGATGACCTGGTCGTAGCGAGGTTCCCGGTAGGAGAGCCGCAGGGTGTATCGGGCTTTCAGGCCATAGGCCGCCTTGATCCACAGTTCGGCCTGCCGGTCGGCATCGTACTGGCCGTAGATGAGGTCCTGCCGGCCGACGGGAGTGAGGGTGGCCAGGTCGTCGCTCTTCAAGTTGGCGATGGCATCGTCGAGCAGGGAGAATATGTCCTGGTAAATCGACTCCTGACTGTCGAGCTTCGGTTGGTAGACGACCCCCGGTTGCAGGGCTTCGCTCCAAGGAATGTCGCCCATGAGGTCGGTGAGGGTAGCCAGATTGAGCGCCGTGAGCACCTGAGCCATGCCCAGCAGGTGGTTGGAGCCCGACTCGACTCCGCCGGGCGCGCAGCGCTCGCGTATGATTTTCAGGGCGCGCAGGTTGCGGTAGGTGCTGCCCCAGGCATTGTTGAAGGTAGCCGCCGAGTAGACGTCGGCAAGTCGCATCTCGGCGTTGTACATCTGGTTGAAGATGCCCGCCTGCTGTTCCATGTAGACCGCCGTGTAGAAGGCAAAGTCGCCCGACACGAGGTTGACGGCCGAGGAGGTCTCGGCGTCGGTGAAGAGGTAGCGCGAGGGCACATCTTCGGGGTCGTTCTCGTTGCGGTTGAGGCGATCCATCACATCGTCGGTACAGGCGGTGAGCAACCCGGCCGCGCAGAAGATATATATCCACTTTTTCATATTCATGAGATGTTTGAAGGTTAGAAGGTTACGGTGAGGCCCCCTCCGTAGCTCGACGTCTGGGGCAGGGAGAATCGCTCGAAGGTACCGCTCATGTTGTTGTTGCCCTGCGACGACTCGGGGTCGAGGTTGGGCATCTTGGCCCACAGCAGCACGTTGCGGGCGAAGGCAAAGAGCGAGATGTCGAATATGCCGATGCGGGGGAACTGATATTTGACCGTGAGGTCGCGCAGCTTGAAGAACGAGGCGTCGTAGATGTACGACTCGTCGATATTGCCCAGCACGTCGGCATAGAGCGTCTCGTAGGCGCCCGGGTCGCCGGCACCGCCCCGCACGATGTCGTTGGGGGTACCGTCGGACTTATAGCCGGGGTAGACGAAGGGGGTGGTGCGGTCCTCGGTCTTTTTGCTGACGCCGTAGAGGTCCATCAACCCGTTGGTGCCCGAGTACATGTCGCCGCCGTGCCGCCACGAGAAGGTGGCCGATACCGAGAGCCGCCGGTAGCGGAACGAGGTGTTGAGTCCCATCGTGAAGTCGGGGGAACACTGGCCGATGACCTGCGGATTGCCCGATGCCATGGGCATGCCGTAGGTGGCGCTGTTGGGGTCCTCGTCGACCAGAATGCGCCCCTGGTCGTCGCGCTTGAACGCCGTGCCGTAGATGACCGGGTAGTAGTCGCCCACACTCGCTCTTACCTGCGGGGTGACAAACCCGCCGAGGAAGATGTTGGTCACTCCCGGAGCCAGCTCGTCGACCCGGTTGCGTATGACGGTAAAGTTGACTCCCAGGTCCCAGGTGATGTCGGGCGAGGAGTAGAGTTGCCCGTTCAGGTTTATCTCGTGGGCGTCGGTATGGATTTTGCCGCCGTTGGTGAGGTATTGGGCGGCCCCGGTCGAACCGGCCAGCGGCACGGGAAATATCTGGTTCTTGATGTTCTGCCGCGAGAAGGTGTAGTCGGCCGAGAGTCGGTTGTGGAACAGCCTGACGTCGAAACCCACCTCGAACGAGTTGGTGTTCTGCGGCGTGAGGTCGGGGTCATACAGTTCGGCATAGGGTACGTAGGCGGTGATGCCGTTGAGCGGGTAGACCACCGGCGGATTGGTCCAGAAACCGCCGGTGTAGTCGGGGCGCACGTAGTAGTTGTTGTAGTAGCGTCCGGCCTGTCCCACCTGGGCAAAAGAGCCCCGCACCTTGGCAAAGGTGAGAATGGGATTTCCCCGCAGGGGTTCCAGTTCGGTGAGCACATAGGCCACCGACACCGAGGGGTAGAAGAAGGCCCGATTGCCGCGGGGCATGGTCGACACCACATCTTCCCGGCCGGTGACGTTGAGGTAGGCCTGGTTGCGCCACGACAGGGTGGCGTTGCCGAAGAATCCCACCGTGCGGGCCCGGTCGACCGTGGTGGTCGAGGTCTGTATGGCCGTGTTCTGTATCGTGGGGTTGCCGCCGAAGTTGAACCCCTGTCCGTAGTCCTCGTAGAAGGCTTTGTTCTCCTGGTTGATTTCGTTACCCGCCAGGGCCGTGAGGTGAAAGTCGTCGCCGATGTTCATCTCGTAGTTGACGGTGAAAAGCGAGTTGAAGATGACGTTAGTCACGCCGTTCGACTCGATGCTGCCGGTCTGTCCCTGCGTGCCGTATTCGTAGATGTTTTTATACCGCGAGGTGTAGGCGTCTACACCGATTTGCCAGCGGGCCGACAGTTTTTTGTCGCTGCTCCAATTGATTTTGGGGGTGAACTCGACAAAGGTGTTGCCGAAGAAGCGGTGCGTGTTCTCGTTGAACGAGTTGTGTCGGGTAGCCCAGTAGGGGTTGTTGAAGGTGAGCGAGCGGTAGCTGATTTGTGTGTAGGGGTCCTCGGGCAGAGCATAGGGAATGCCTTTGAGGTTGTAGCTGGTCGGTGCGCCGTAGACGGCACCCAGCACGCCGCTGTTGGCCGTGGGCGCCTTGTCGATGTTGTTGCGCACGAAGTTGGCCGAGAAGCCGGTCTTCCACTGCTCCGAGAGAGTCACCTCGGCCATACCCCGCACCGAGTAGCGGGTGAGGCCGGTCGAGGGAATCACGCCGTCCTGCTGGGCGGTGCCGATGCCAAACGAGTAGTTGCCCTTCTCGAACCGTTGGCTGACGTTGAGCGAGGTGTTGAAGGTGACACCCGTGCGGAAGAAGTCGCCGATGTTGTCATACACGCCCGGAGCCACCCAGGGATTCTCGCCGGCCTGCGCCAGTTGGGGCACATAGTAGAGCCCCTGGGTCCCCGATGTGTCGTAGTTGTTGAGTGCCGTGGCCACGTTGCCGCCATAGGTGGGGTCGTCGGGCAGGTCGCCGATGCGGGGGCCCCAGCTCATCGACGAGGTGGGGTCGAAGCGCAGCCCCTGTTGCGAATCGCTGTAATAGCCCTGTGCCCACTGTTTCTGTACCTGCGGGCGGCGTGATACCGTCTCGGCACTGAGGTTGGTGGTGAAGGTGACGTGCGGGCGCCCGATCGAGAGTCCCCGTCCGCTTTTGGTGGTGATGACCACCACGCCGTTCGAGGCCCTGATGCCGTAGAGGGCGGCAGCCGCCTGCCCCTTCAACACATTGATGCTCTCGATGTCGTTGGGGTCGATGTCGATGGAGCGGTCGGCAATGTCGGTACCGCTCACGCTCTGCCCGGTCGAGAAGTCGGGCGTCGACTGAATGGGCATGCCGTCGACCACATAGAGCGGCGAGTTGTTGCCGGTGAACGAGCGGGCGCCGCGAATGACAATCTGCGACGAGGCTCCCGGCATACCGCTCGACGGGACAATCTCCACGCCCGACAGCTTGCCCTGCAAGGCATCGGAGAGCCCGGTGGTACCCGCCTTGTTCAGGTCGCTCCCCTTCAAATCCTGGGCGGCATAGCCCAACCCCTTGCGGTCGCGTTTCATGCCCAGGGCGGTAACCACCACCTCGTCGATTTTGTGGTCGGCATTTTCGAGCACGATGTTCATGCGGTCGGTGATGGGCACCTGGCGGGTCGCCATGCCGATGTAGGAGACTACCACCTCGCGGGCCGAAGGGGGTACCCGCAGGGTGAAATTCCCATCGAGGTCGGTGCTGGTACCGATTTGAGTACCCGGCACCAGTATGGTGGCCCCGATGATGGGCTCGTTATCATCGGCGAAGGTTACCTGGCCGGTGATGGTGCGCTCCTGAGCCCCGACGGCGGTAACCGCCGCAGCCAGCAGCGTCAAGAATAGACATAGTTTTTTCATAATCGTTCTCTTTTCTTGGGTTCGAGAGGGTTTCTTTTTGAGAAAGGATAACGAATGCCGAACTCTTTTTGTTCGTCCCGGGCGGGAGTTAACCCTGTTAAAATGAGGCCGGCAGAAAAGATTTAATACTCGGTGAAAAACTTTCGGCCATTATGCAAGGCAAAACCTATATATTTTTGTATTTTTGTAGCAAATTTATATAGTGCAATGCTTTATGCTTGAAAATAAGAAAATTAAAACAGCTCTTGTCTCGGTTTTTCACAAAGATGGCTTAGACGAAATTTTGAAACTTTTACATGCCGAAGGGGTAGAATTTATCTCGACCGGCGGTACGCAATCGTTTATCGAGTCGCTGGGAATCCCCTGCGGTGCCGTAGAGGACTTGACCGGCTATCCCTCCATTCTGGGCGGTCGGGTAAAGACCCTTCACCCCAAGGTGTTTGGCGGAATCCTCAACCGCAGGGAGAATGAAACCGACCAACAGCAAATCGCTCAATACGAAATTCCTTCGATCGACCTGGTCATCGTCGACCTCTATCCGTTTGAAGAGACGGTAGCTTCGGGTGCCGACGAAAGCGCCATCATCGAGAAAATCGACATAGGCGGTATCTCGCTCATACGGGCCGCTGCCAAAAACTACAAGGACGTGGTTATCGTGGCCTCGAAAGCCCAATACGCTCCGCTGCTTTCGCTCTTGAAAGAGAAGGGGGCCAACACCTCGCTCGAAGACCGCCGCTGGTTTGCCAAAGAGGCATTTGCCGTATCGTCGGGCTACGATAGCGCCATCTTCAACTACTTCGATGGCGGCGAAGGCTCGGCCTTCCGCTACGCCGGCAACCACGCCAAGGTGCTGCGCTATGGCGAGAACCCCCATCAGAAGGGCGTGTTCTATGGCAACTTCGACGAGATGTTCGAACAGCTCCACGGCAAGGAGATTTCGTACAACAACCTGCTCGACATCGATGCCGCCGTTTCGCTGATTTCGGAATTTGACGAGACCACCTTCGCCATTCTGAAACACAACAACGCCTGCGGTCTGGCCTCGCGCGACACCCTGCTCGAAGCCTGGAAAGATGCCCTGGCCGGCGACCCCGTATCGGCTTTCGGCGGTGTGCTCATCACCAACCGTCCTGTCGACAAGGCTACGGCCGAAGAGATGCACAAAATCTTCTTCGAGGTATGTATCGCCCCGGCTTATGATCCCGAGGCCCTCGCCATACTGGAACAGAAGAAAAACCGCATCGTGCTCGTGCAGAAACCCTTCCAGGCTCCTGCCCGTCAGTTCCGCTCGCTGCTCAACGGCGTGCTGGTACAAGACCGCGACCTCTATCGCGAGAAACCCGAGGAGCTGCGTCAGGTGACCGAAAAGGCCGTGACACCTGCCGAGGTCGACGACCTGTTGTTTGCCAACAAGATTGTAAAACATAGCAAATCGAATGCCATCGTACTGGCCAAGAACCGTCAGCTCTGCGCCAGCGGTATCGGTCAGACCTCGCGTGTCGACGCGCTGCGTCAGGCCATCGAAAAGGCTCATTCGTTCCACTTCGATTTGCAGGGCGCCGTTATGGCCTCCGATGCCTTCTTCCCCTTCTCCGACTGTGTGGAGATAGCCCACGAGGCCGGGGTGAATGCCGTGATACAACCGGGCGGGTCGATTCGCGACAACGAGTCGATCGAGTACTGCAACAAGAACGGCATGGCCATGGTGATGACCGGCATACGGCACTTCAAACACTAATCAAGAAACTTTTAATCAAATAGTCTTATGGGATTGTTTTCTTTCACGCAGGAAATAGCCATCGACTTGGGTACGGCCAACACGGTGATTATCCACAACGATAAGATCGTGGTCGACGAGCCGTCGGTGGTTGCGTTGGACAAACGTACCGACAAGCTGCTGGCTGTCGGCGAAAAAGCACGTTTGATGCATGGTAAGACACACGAGAACATTCGCACGATACGGCCGTTGCGCGACGGCGTGATTGCCGACTTCTATGCCGCCGAGCAGATGATTCGGGGCATGGTCAAGATGGTGAGCTCGAAGAGCCACTGGTTCTCGCCCTCGCTGCGTATGGTTATCGGTATCCCTTCGGGCAGTACCGAGGTCGAGATTCGTGCCGTGCGCGACTCGTCGGAGCACGCCGGAGGCCGCGACGTATATATGATTTACGAACCGATGGCTGCGGCTATCGGTATCGGTCTCGATGTGCAGGCTCCCGAGGGTAACATGATTGTGGACATAGGTGGCGGTACGACCGAAATCGCCGTGATTTCGCTGGGTGGTATCGTTTCGAACAACTCGATACGGGTGGCCGGCGACGACCTCACGAACGACATTCAGGAGTATATGGGTCGCCAGCACAACGTGAAGGTGGGCGAGCGCACGGCCGAGCTGATCAAGATCAACGTAGGTTCGGCCCTAACCGAACTCGACAATCCGCCCGAAGATTATGTGGTGCACGGCCCCAACCGCATGACGGCCCTGCCCATGGAGGTACCCATCTCGTATCAGGAGATTGCCCACTGTATTGAGAAATCGATTTCGAAAATCGAGGCTGCCGTGCTCAACGCGCTCGAACATACCCCCCCCGAACTCTATGCCGACATCGTGCGCAACGGTATCTGGCTGGCCGGTGGCGGTGCCCTGTTGAGAGGCTTGGACAAGCGACTCACCGACAAGATAGGTATCCCCTTCCACATTGCCGACGACCCCTTGCACGCTGTGGCCAAGGGCACGGGTGTGGCTTTGAAGAATATCGACCAGTTCTCGTTCCTCATTCGGTAAATCGAACCGGGAACGAAAGTGGTTGGCCCGACCCGTCCGGGAGTTCAGTATAAACGAGTTACAAAGACCTTGGGTGCCTTTGTAACTCGTTGTTGGTAGTCAAAAGACGAAGAAATGCGCAATTTGATCGATTTTTTGTGGAGGCATATCTCATGGATTGTGTTTGCAATCTATGTGGCGATCAGTTGCGTCTTGTTGTTTGACCGCAACCCCTATCAGCGCAGTGTCTATTTCTCGTCGGCCAACCGGGCGGCGGTCGTCGTCTACGACTTGCAGTCGGAGGTTACCTCCTACCTGGGGCTGCGCAAGGCCAACCGCGACTTGCAGTTGCGCAACGGTGAGTTGGAGATGGAGGTCATCAACCTGAAAGCCCAGCTCAACAGCTACCGCTCGGCGGCAGGCGCCGACACAATACCGGCCGATTCGGTGCTGCACGACTATGACTTTGTGGTGGCCCGGGTAATCAACAACAGCGTGGCGCAAGTCAACAACTACATCACCATCGACAAGGGACGTGCCGAGGGCATAGAACCCGAGATGGGGGTGGTCGACCAGAATGGCGTGGTGGGCATCATCAACGTGGTGGGCGAGCATCATGCCGTAGCCATCTCGGTGCTGAACCCCAAGTTGCGCCTCAGCTGTAAGGTGAAGGGGAGCGACTATTTCGGGTCGCTGGTGTGGGACGCCGTGAGTCCCCGCTATGCCGTGCTCGAAGAGATGCCCCGCCACGTCGAGTTTGCGGCGGGCGACACGATTGTCACCAGCGGCTACTCGTCGGTATTCCCCGAGGGGTTGATGGTGGGCATCATCAGCGATTACAAGAAGCAGCGCGACGACAACTTCTATGCCCTGCGGGTCGAACTGAGTACCGACTTCGGCGGGCTGGGTTACGTGCGCGTCATTTCGAACCGCATGAAGGAGGAACAGGACAAACTGGAAAAGGAGGCCCGTTATGAGTAATTGGTTGCGATACATCACCCTCTTTATTGTCATGGTGCTCTTGCAGGTGTTGATAGGGAACAATATCCATCTGTTCGGGGTCGCCATACCCTTCTTTTACATCTATTTCATTTTGCGGCTCCCGTTGTCGCTCTCGATAAACTGGACCATGACCCTGGCCTTTCTGCTGGGGCTCACGATCGATATTTTCAGCAACACACCGGGCATGAATGCCTTGTCGTGTGTGATTCTCTCGGTCTTGCGCAAGCCGGTGTTGAACCTGTATACGCCCCGGGGTGAGGACTATGCCGAGGCGATACCCTCGATTCGCAGTTTCGGCATGTCGCTGTATGTGCGTTATGCCCTCACGCTTTCGCTCTGTTTCTGTGTGGTACTCTTCTTTGTCGAGTCGTTGAGCCTCTTCAATCTCGGGCGGCTTGTGGCCCGGGTGGTAGCCAGTACCGCGCTGACCTTTCTGGTAATTTTGGGTATGGACAGTTTAACGAAGACCGGACGTGAGAAAAGATTATAAACTGGCCAAACGGAAATATGTCATCGGGGGTATCGTGCTGACGATTGCCTGCATCTATATCATTCGCCTCTTTTCGTTGCAGGTGCTTAACGACGATTACAAGCAGTATGCCGACGGTAATGCCTTCTTGAAAAAGACGCAGTATCCCTCGCGCGGGCTCATCTACGACCGCACGGGCAAGCTGCTGGTGTTTAACCAGCCGGCCTATGACGTGATGATGATCGTGCGGGAGGTGCGCCCCTTCGATACGCTCGACTTCTGCCGCACGGTGGGAATCACCCGCGAGCAGTTCGACAAGCGCATGAAGGATATGAAGAACCCGCGTCTCAATCCCGGTTACTCCTCCTATACGCCGCAGACCTTCATGACTCAGCTCTCGGCCCAGGACTATGGCCGTTTGCAGGAGAAGCTCTACCGCTTCCCCGGCTTCTTTATCCAGAACCGCATGCTCCGCCAATATGCCTACCCCGTGGCGGCCAATGTGTTGGGCAATATCCGCGAGGTATCGCCCCGCGACATCGAGCGTGACGACTATTATACGCGGGGCGACTATACGGGCGACTTGGGTATCGAACGCTCCTACGAGCCGGTGCTGCGCGGCGAGAAGGGGGTGGAGATATTGTTGCGCGATGCTCACGGACGCATCAAGGGCCGGTATGAAGAGGGCCGTTATGATGTAGCTCCGGTCTCGGGAAAGAACCTGAAACTCTCGATTGATGTCGAGTTGCAGGCCTATGGCGAGAAACTGATGCAGAACAAAATAGGGGCCATCGTGGCCATCGAACCCTCGACGGGCGAGATTCTGGCCATGGTGTCGAGTCCCACCTATGACCCTTCGATGCTGGTGGGTCGGGAGCGGGGCAAGAACTATCTGAAACTGAATCGCGACAAATACAAACCGTTGTACGACCGGGCGCTGATGGCCGCCTATCCGCCGGGTTCGACCTTTAAACCCACGCAGGGGCTCATCTTCCTCAACGAGGGAATCATTACCCAGAACACGCTCTATCCCTGCTACCACGGTTTCGTGGCTGGGCGGTTGAAGGTGGGGTGTCACGGACACGCCTCGCCCCTCTCGTTGTTGCCGGCCTTGCAGACCTCGTGCAACGCCTTCTTCTGCTACGGGTTGCGCTCGATGATTGACAACCGCACCAAGTATAAATCGGCTGCCGAGGCCTTCAACATCTGGAAAGACTACCTGGTGTCGATGGGGTATGGCTACCGGCTGGGGGTAGACTTGCCGGGCGAGAGCCGCGGTTTTATTCCCAACAGCAACTACTACAACAACATATACGGCGAGAACCGTTGGAGCGCCCTCACCATTATATCGGTTGCCATCGGGCAGGGCGAGGTGCTGGCTACCCCGTTGCAGATTGCCAATCTGGCGGCGACCATTGCCAACCGGGGCTACTTCTACACGCCTCACCTCATTCGCGAGATACAGGACACGACCATCAACGCCGAGTTTACCACTCCCCGGCACACGATGGTCGACTCGCACTACTACGACTATGTGGTCGAGGGTATGCGCATGGCGGTGACGGGCGGTACCTGCCGCATCGGGGCCATACCCGGTATCGAGGTGTGCGGCAAGACGGGTACGGCGCAGAATCCGCACGGCAAGGACCACTCGGCCTTCATGGGATTTGCCCCCATGAACAATCCCAAGATTGCCATTGCCGTCTATGTCGAGAATGCCGGCTTCGGGGCCACCTATGGCGTGCCTATCGGGAGCCTCATGATGGAGATGTATCTGAACCGTGAGATTGCGCCGGAACGGAAATATCTCGAAGAACGCATGTTACAATCCAATACGATTATATACAGTGGAGTCAAGAAGCACTAACATATGGCGATCGATCGACTGGGTGACGGTAATCCTCTACCTCATTCTCGTCTTGTGCGGGTGGGTGAGCATCTATGCCGCCAGCTACGACTTCGACAACGCCAGCATCTTCGATTTTGCCGAACGCTCGGGCAAACAGCTCATGTGGATAGGCCTTTCGCTCCTGCTGGCCTTCATGATACTGATGGTCGATTTCCGGGTCTACGAGACCTATGCCTACCTCTTCTACGGCATCGTGCTCCTGCTGCTGGTGGCCACGATATTCCTGGCCCCCGACATCAAGGGGTCGCACTCGTGGCTGGTGCTGGGCCCGGTGAGCCTGCAACCGGCCGAGTTTGCCAAGTTTGCCACGGCGCTTGCCCTGGCGCGGTCGTTTGGCACCTATGGCTTCTCCCTGAAAAACCGGCGCGACCTGATGCAGGCCGTCCTGATTATCGTCTTGCCCATCGTCTTTATCATTGCCCAGAAGGAGACGGGGTCGGCCCTCGTCTTTGCCTCGCTCATCTTTGTCCTCTACCGCGAGGGGTTGTCGGGGCTCTTCCTCTTTTACGGGCTGTGTGCCATCGTCTACTTTGTGGTGGCGGTCAAGTATTCGAGTCTCATGTGGGGGGCCGTGGCTGCCGGCGAGGTGCTGGTGTTTATCCTCATCTTTCTGGTGGTGGCCGGTATGTTGCTGTTCTACCAGAAGAACACACGGGCAGCCCGCTACCTCATGCTGGGTTATTTGGTCATAGGGGCGGTGTGTGGTGCGTTGCTCTACTTCGGGGTAGCGGTTAATCTGCTCTATGTCTGCATCGGGGTGACCGTGGCCACGGTCGTCTATCTGCTGGTGCTCTATTTTTCGAGTCGTTCACTGCGCGTTTTCACCATTCTGGCCACCGCGTTGGTGTCGGTCGCCTTTCTCTTCTCGGTCGATTATGCCTTCAACGAGGTGCTGGAACCCCACCAGCAGAAGCGTATCAAGGTGGCTCTGGGTATGGAGGAGGATTTACGGGGTGCCGGCTACAATGTGAACCAATCGAAAATCGCTATCGGTTCGGGCGGCTTTTGGGGCAAAGGCTTTCTCAACGGTACGCAGACCAAATTGAAATATGTGCCCGAACAGGATACCGACTTTATCTTCTGTACCATCGGCGAGGAGGAGGGATTCTGGGGAGCCGTCGGGGTGATTCTGCTTTTCGTGATACTTATCTTCCGCCTCATGGCGATAGGCGAGCGACAGCATTCGGCCTTCGGGCGGGTCTATGCCTATTGCGTGGTATCGATACTCTTCTTCCACCTGGCGGTCAATGTGGGTATGGTCATCGGGTTATGTCCGGTGATAGGCATACCGTTGCCCTTTTTCAGTTACGGCGGTTCGTCGTTGTGGGGATTCACCATTCTGCTGTTTGTCTTGTTGCGCATCGACGCTTCGCGTACCGAGCGCCATTGACCGGGTTATTGAGACCGGTATCCCGATTTACCCAATCGTGATACTGTCGAAGCCTGGTCGAGGACCGAAATATCCTTGATTCTTGTATAAATTTTATATTTTTGATTATTAGATTATTATGTTCGGTTAATCGATAGTTGCTTATTATATGTTAATTTTCGTCCCGTATTTTTTTTACTTTCTGTAAAGTCTTTATATTTGTATTTTGTAAGACTAACAAATTAGTTTTTTTGATAAGGAAAGGGGACTGAATCCTGTTTTAATAGGTACATTGTTAGCTGATGTTGTCCTCTTTTGGTAGAGAATAAGGATAAAATAATTAATTTCTAAACGAGGATAATTCAAGACCAAATGAGAAAAATCTTGTTTTTTCTGTTGGCGGGTGCCTTTTTTATAGGGGACGTGCATTCGCAAGAGGCGATTGACTCGATGAAAATCTTTTATCGTCGAGGCTATCGGTATGTCGATTTGTCTTTTCGAGACAATCGAGCCCAGCTGCAACGGTTTTTAAATTCGGTGGAAGAGGCTTTGGAAAACGATCGGGTAGAGAAACTCGTGATTCGTTCCTACGCTTCGCCCGATGGAAGTGAGGAGGCCAACGCACAATTGGCCGAGGGCCGTGCCGAAGAGTTGAAAAACTATCTGGTAAACGAGGGGAATATCCCGGCTTCGCTGATTGAGCACCATGCCGAAGGCATTGCCTGGGATATGCTGCGGCAACAGGTGGCCGCCTCGGAGATGGAGGGGCGCGACGAGGTGCTGTCGATTCTCGACCATACCCCGGTGTGGGTGTTTGACGACCAGGGGCGAGTTGTGGGCAGCCGCAAGAAGGAGTTGATGGATTTGCAGGGAGGCCGTCCCTATCGTTATATGATGGAACACATCTTTCCTGACTTGCGTAACAGCAGCAACACTGTGCTCTATCTGCGCATCGTCGAAAAGGAAACGACGCAAGATCGGGTGCAGTCGTCGGCCTCGACTATCCGGTCGGCCGATGTGGTATCGTCGGTGACAACGGCACCGTCGGTGCAGGCAGAGCTGGTTACTCCTGTCGAGGAGACCGTTCCCGAAACTCCGACTGTCACGGCCGAATCGTCGGCCACGGCTGCGAGCGACGGTACTCGTGAGCCTTCGGCCGCATTGTCGGGAGACCGCTATCCCCGTCATATATTTGGGCTTCATGCCGGGTATTGCAGTTCGTGGATAACCTCCTATGGCATGAAATCGTCGACCCAGTCAGGCTATGAAGCAGGATTTACCTATCGGTTGGGGTTGAGCCGTCAATATCCGGTCTACTTCCGCACGGGGCTCAATTTCATCAGCAAAGGTTACGAGGTGAATGGCTTTGACGATACCCGTACTGTTATCAATTATTTGCAGCTTCCCGTAGGTATCGATTACACGATAGCACTGGGCAAACACCTTGCCTTGATACCTTCGGCCGGTCTCTACTACGCCTTCGGGGTGTGGGGAAAGCGACAGGTGGGCGACGAAAAAATCTGCCTGTTCGGTCGTGAAGGAGGTTTCTCGCGGCACGATATGGGATTTCAGTGCGGACTCGATGTGGCCTTCTACCGTTTCTTTGTGGGAGCGGAGTATCAACATGGGCTCATTGACATAGATAAAAACGATACGATGTATGGCGACAACTCTCAGATGATTGGTTACAAGCATGTTCAGAATCGTTGTTGGGTAGTGAAGGCCGGCATTTACTTTTAAAGGGGGGAATGAGTTATGAAAAAGAGATTGACCTATCTGATTATAGGGCTGTTGACGCTAGTCTCCTGTACGGAGTATGACGAGATAGCCATGTGGAACAAGAATACCGATATGGGCTCGCGGCTGGCAGCTCTGGAAGAGCTGTGCAGCCAGATGAATACCAATATAAATTCGTTGCAACAGATTGTCGAGGCTTTGCAGGGTAATGATTATGTGACGGGAGTAGCTCCTGTGGTCGAGAATGGCCAGACGGTAGGCTACACCATCACCTTTACCAAGAGCGGACCGGTGACTATCTACCACGGCTCCGATGGCGAGTCGGGCTCTACACCCTTGATCGGAGTGAAGCAGGATACCGACGGGCTCTATTACTGGACTCTCGACGGAGAGTGGCTGCTCAACGATCGGGGCGAGAAGGTAATAGCGCATGGGCTGGAAGGTAAATCGGCTTATGAACTGGCTGTCGAGAAGGGTTACCAGGGCACCCTCGAAGAGTGGCTGGCTTCGCTCAACGGTGAAGACGGTGGCAAGGGTGAGGCAGGCGATGATGGAGACAATGGTAAATCGGCTTATGAACTGGCCGTAGAAAACGGTTATCAGGGAACTCTTGAAGAGTGGTTGGCTTCGCTCAAAGGAAACACGGGTAGCAACGGTAAGTCGGCTTATGAACTGGCCGTGGAAAACGGTTACCAGGGGACACTTGAAGAGTGGCTGGCCTCACTCAACGGCAGCACGGGTAGCACGGGTGCCGACGGTAAGTCGGCCTATGAGTTGGCCGTGGAAAACGGTTACCAGGGGACACTCGAAGAGTGGCTGGCCTCACTCAAAGGAAATGCGGGTGACAAGGGAGACGAGGGTATCACTCCTCGGTTGGAGATTCGGGCCGATGGTTACTGGTATGTTTCTTACGACGAGGGGCAGACCTGGACGCAATTGGGACAGGCTACCGGCGATGCCGGGCAGAACGGCGACTCCATGTTCAGTGATATTGACGTTTCCAATCCCGATTATCTGATTCTTACCCTGGCCGGTAGCGGAGAGCAAATCAAGTTGCCCTATTATCGCGACAAGTTCGACCTGCTGTTTGTTTCGGGTAGTGACCGGTTGAGAGAGATGGCTCTCTACTGTGGGGTCGGCGCTTCGGCCGAGGTGACCTATGAGCTGACCAATCCGCTCAACGCCACGATTGCGGTCGAGTGCATCTCGCACAGCAATTATCAGGTGGCTGTCGACAAGTCGGCCTCGAAGATTACAGTTACAGCTCCAGCCGACCCGGCTGCGGTAGGGGCTACGGTCGAGGTGCTGGTCTTTGCCTCGGACGACGAGCGCACCATCATGCGCAAACTGGTCATTAAGCAGGTGAAATATATTCCCTACACGGCTACCGAGCAGTTGCACATTACCAGTACCGACTTCCCCGGCGATCCCTATTTCTGGGGTAAGGATTGTGAATTCCTGGCCGATTTGAGTACCTACGATGCTGCTACCGGTGAGGGCCGATGGGCCTATGTGGGTACCGTGACCGATGTCGAGCCGAGCGCCTTCAACGGCGAACAGGCCATACGCAGCATCGCTCTTCCCGAGGGAATTACCTACATCGGGCACAATGCCTTCAACAACAGTACTCTCGAATCGATTACCTTGCCCGAGTCGCTGGTCGAGATAGACCAGTATGCCTTCTCGAAATGCAACTTGATCGAGATAACTCTCCCCGCCAACCTCGAAACGCTGGGCAGTTCGGCTTTCGACTACGAGGGAACGAGTCGGGTATCGCCGTTGACCAAGGTGGTGTTCGAGGGGAACAAGCTCGAAACCATTCAACTGAACACCTTCCAATATTGCCAGAGCTTGCGTGAGATTGTCCTGCCCGACGGGCTCAAAACCATCGAGTACAATGCTTTTGAACGGTGTTCGGCCTTGACTCGCATCGAAATTCCCAACAGCGTGACAACCATCGGCAACTCGGCCTTTATCTACTGTACGAGTTTGGAGGAGGCCATTATCGGCGACGGTGTGACCGAGATAGGCAAGCAGGCCTTTGGCGAGTGTACTGCGTTGAAGACAGTGGTGATAGGCCGGGGTATTCAGTCGATTGGCGATATGGCCTTCAATACCCGCAGTTCCCGGGATCAGATGGGGCTGGTATCGGTTACCATACTCTTCGACGACATCGATTCGGGTACCTTCCCCGTGCTGGCCAGCAGTTCGCGCGGCGTCTTCCCCAAACCCGGCGGTTGGGATCCCGTGAGCTACAAGATTTATGTGCCGGCCGGAACCGGTGCTACGTACCGGGCAAACTGGCCCGATTACAGCTCGCTGATTGTGGAGATGTAGAAAGCAGATGAACCATGAACGTAGATGAGCGCCCCCGGTTACCTTTCGGCAATCGGGGGTGCTTCGTTCAGTCGTAAGTAGTTTTGTTCGCTCTTTTTGCAGATAAGATTATCTGCTTGTGAATGATGAATCGTTTTTGTACCGTTGGCTTATGACAACTTGAAGTTGACGGGTAGAGTGTAGCGCACGTTGACCGGTTGGCCGTCCTGCATGCCCGGTTCCCAGTCGGGGAGGGCACGCACTACGTCGATGGCCGCCTGGTCGAGCATCTTGTCGATGCTGCGCACAACTTGAATATTGCCCACTTTCCCCTCTTTGTCGACAACGAATTGTACAACCACACGCCCCTCGATTTGACCGTCGATAGCGTTTTGGGGATACTCGAGATTTTCGCTGATAAACTTGAAGAGGGCTTGTGTGCCGCCGGGGAACTCGGGCATCACCTCGGCCACCTCGAACACGGGGTCTTGCTCGGGGACCTCGTGAGCGTTGGTCGTTCGGGGTAGGGCTTCGGCTGTTGCAGGCGGCATTGATTGAGCGTTTGCGATCTCAGGGGCAGTCGACTGTCGGCAGCTTTGGCTCCCGACAACGAGCAGGCCGAACAGGGGTAATGCCAGCAAATAGCGGCATAGTGACCCTCGGGAAGAACGTTGGTGGTTAATCATGGCGATACGCTCTTTCAGAAACGCGTGGTTAAACGGCAGGGTCGAGCGAGGGGCCCGGTCGGCCCCCGCCAGTTCGAGCAACCGGTATTGGTAGGGGCGCTTTTCCGTTTCATCGGTCAGCGCGGCCCGGTCGGCCAGGTATTCGAGGTTGAGCCTCAACTCTTTCAACAGAAGCCAGGCCAGCGGGTTTATCCAACAGAGTGCGGCAACGCTCTCGCCCAGCAGGATATCGATCGAATGCATCTGCCTGACGTGAGCCCGTTCGTGTTTCACGATGCCAGTCCAGTCGGTTGGGTTGTCGAGAGCCGAGGCCGGCAGGAATATCCAGTTGAAGAATGAGCAGGGTTGCGTCCCCTCGGGACAGACGACCACGCGGCAGGAACCCAAGCATCGCAAGGGGTTATGCCTTCGTAACCCGACGATGGAGAGGAGTCGAACTGCCAGTCGCAATCCCAGCAGCAAAGCTACGCCGCCATACACTCCGGCTATGAATTGGTAGGGCGATAGCGGACGGTCGCCCGAACCGTCGGGCTTGACTTGTAGTTCGGGAAGGGTGATTTGCAGTTCGGCGGGTAGTGCATCGGACACTCCTCCGGGAAGGCGGAATAGCGGGTAGACGAGGGCGAACAGCAGGATACCCAGCAACAGGACCCGCCTGGCCATAAAGTGGGTGTTGCGGGTCGAGAGCGCCTTGTAGACTATGAAGAGCAACGAGAGCGCAATGTGTACTTGCAGCAGGTAAAGCAGAAAGTTCATGACGGGAGGGTTTGCGGATATTTACTTGTTCTCTTGTTCAATCATGGCGATGATTTGTCGCAGGTCCTCTTCCGAGAGTTTCTTCTCGTGGGCGAAGAAGGTGACCATCTCCTTGTAGGAGTCGGAAAAATAGCTCTTGACGATACCCGACAGGAATTTGCCTTTGTATTCGTGCTGACTGATGCGGGGGATGTAGAGGTAGGTGTTGCCTATCTTCTCGCTCGACAGATAGCCTTTGCGTTTCAGATTCTTCACGATCGAGGCTACTGTGGTATAGGGCGGCCGCGGTTCGGGCAGTTTTTCCAGAAAATCTTTGACGATGCCCCGTCCCTTCTCCCAGATGACAAGCATCACCTCTTCTTCTTGGTGGGTTAGTTTCTCCATGATTTATTACGATTGTTTCGCAAAACTACGAAATTTTCGTAGATAAACAAATTTTTTTCTCTGAAAATGTGAATGAAGTGATTTTTTATCCGATAAAGAGCTTCTTATCCCGAGTACGGGCCAGAGCGACGGGGTGGCAGGGAGAGGACGACAGGCTGTTGAGGGACGCAATGAGGAGGGCTACCCGGGCTGTATCGGGGCGGGGTGATTCTCGGGTGCAGAGAGACTCGCCCGGTTCCCGGAGGGCGGCGTAGGGTTGGGGGCCGGCTGTGGCGTGGTATTGTCGGTCGTTACGGTATGGTCACTCTTTCCCCTCTTTCTTGGCTACGCGGGGAATGAGAATGGCGGTGTAGAGTTGCAGGGCAGCTCCCACGGTGAGCAGCATCACCCAGTCGGGGTCGTCGCGGAACATGAAATAGGACGAGGCTACCAGAAAGAGCGACGAGAAGGTCTCGATGTGAAACAGACGTTTGAGCCGGAAGTTCTTGCCCTTGTACCGGAAGGTGAGGCGGCAGACAGCCATACCGGCGGCCCCGCAGGCATAGAGGTAGGGCACCCACGGCAGTTTGATCATGAACAGAGGCAGAGCTGCCCCGATGATGACAGCGATGGAGGAAACCATAAAGAGCATGTCGCGCGTGTGCTGTTTCATGTCGGTAATATTTAGGGAGTTTGTTTTTTCGGTTCGACGATGTAGATATCTTCGTTGGGTTTACTCATATAATACTGTTCGCGGGCAATTTGTTCGACCACGTTCTTGTCGGTTTTCAGCCGTTCGATTTGCCGGTTGTAGTAGTCGGTCGTATCGTTCTGTGCCGCAATCTGCTGGCGCAGATTGTTGATTTCGGCATCGTAACGTATGCGTTGGATACAGCTGTTTTCGTCAATGAAGATGATGAAAATCACAAAGATGACGAGTACGGCCTTTCCCCAGGAGAAATGCTTGCGTGCGTAGTCGAGTATTTTGACCTTGTCAATTTTCATCGATGCGAAGATTCAGTCGTCTATTTGGAGGGTAAAGGTAATAAAAAATATTCTTTCAGCCAATCTCTCTTCTTTGGGTGAGAATGTCATTTAAAATAAATCCTCTCGTTCTCCAAGAGCAGGAAGAGAACAAGAGGATAGACTTATGTCAGAAGAGATAATACACCTTTTCCCGAAGTGCCTGAAATTTATTCGAATTTGCGTTGCCAGAACCACATCTCGTTGAACGTGAGGCTAATCGAGATTCTGAAATGATCTTCGGTAATAAGTTTCTGAGGGGAGCACTGGCGGTTGATGTATTCAAAAGCTACATTGACCACCGATTTGTCGGTGGCGAGAGGAAAGCCGAAACCACAAGTGGCGCCTATCTCGTTCAAGTCATTGCCGTTGATTTTCAGATATGAGCGGTTGTAGAAGAGACCGGCTCGGTAGTTGATGCGCTGCAAGTAGTTGCCACCCATGCTTTTGGGCCGGAATTCGGCACCCAGGGCCACTTTCAACCGGTTGTTGAATTGTCCCGTCGAGGTCTGCAATTGACCGGCGTTGAGGTTGGTGAATTTGGCATCGGCCCAGTTTTGGTAGGTGACATCGGCCGCTACGGTCAGCCGTTTGTCGTAGTTATAGCTGATACCACCTCCATAGGTCGAAGCCAGGGAGTAGTGGCTTTTCATATTCAAGGTGTCGGCATCGATGACCGTACTCGATCCCACGTCGTAGGTACTGGTGTAGGCCTTTCCTAACAAGGCTTTCCCGGGCGAGTACACGGCGCCGATTGTAAGCATGTGCTTCTTGCCCCATTCAATGGCGTACTGGGCACCGAACGACAGGTGAAAATCCCGCACTTTCAGGTCGGTCTCGAATATGCCGCTGCTCCCGTCTACCGGAATCACCGTATTGGCATTGGTCAAGTTCCCGAATAGATAGCTGATGTTGGTACCAATCGAGAAGCCCTTGAAAAGTTTGCCGCTCACCCCTACGTAAGCCTGTGATATGTTCCCCTCGCCCGACCGGCTGTCCGATCCGTTGCTGATGGAGTTGACAAACGAGTATCCCACGTTGGAGTAGGGGAGCAAGCCTATACTACTGGCCATGTGCCGTCCCAGCGGGAACTGCATGACGATGTAGTCTAATGAACCGCTCTGGGCCGTCTCCTTCAAATTACCTTCGCGGGTAGTGGTAGCTTGGTATGTGAGACCCAAGTCGAAGAGGAAGGTGAGCGAGTCCATGCTCGTGTAGGAGGCCGGGTTCATCATATTGATTTGCCGGTTGTTGTGAAGGGCATAACCTACACCGCCCATGGCCCGTTGAGCGCCGATGGCATTGTCGCCGAGGATACCGTATCCAAAGCGGGAGTAAGGCGAACTGGTGCCGTTCTGAGCCCACGCAATGGCTCCTATCGACAAGGCTATTAAGAGAATCTTATATTTTAGCATTTTCCTGTAATATTCTGTTTAAACCGGTTAGTACCAAGTTTTCGTCCACAAAGATGCGACTTTTTATTTTTGCAGCCAATTTTAAGGCATCGCCCCCTGTTAAAAAAACGAAAAGCTCGGGGTAAGTTTCACGCAATCGGGCAATATAACCCTCTATTTCATAGGCTACACCAAGTATGGCCCCTGCCCGCATGGCTGTCTCGGTGCTGAATCCAATCTCGGGAATTTCGCCTTCGTCGCTGATGTGCGGCAATTTGCCCGTGTGTTCATGCATGGCGAGCAGGCGAAGCCTGATGCCGGGTGCAATATTTCCGCCCACAAAGGTCCCGTCGGCCGTAAGCAGATCGTAGGTGACACACGTGCCCGCATCGACAATCAATACCGGCACTCCCGGCTGTTGCATCAAGGCACCCACTACGGCGGCAATGCGGTCGAGCCCCAGCGTATGAGGGGTAGCGTAGCCGATCTGGATAGGTATGTGCGACGAGTGGTCAAACTGCACAAATACCGGTACGCGTTGTTTTAAGAGCATCAAGGCCTCGTCGTCGGGTGTGGTGACCGTCGAGAAGATAGCCGCGTTGATGGGGTGCTCATCGAGAAATCGGGCCATGGTAGCAGAGTCCCATTGAGGATAGTAACCGACATTTTGTAATTGTCCGGCCTGAAAAAGTGCCATTTTGGTTACCGAGTTTCCTTGATCGATGATAAGATTCACAACTCAAAATTTTAGACAAAAATACAAAAGAGAATGCGTATACAGGCATGAACCGTGCTTTTTTTTCGCCGATTTATACTAATGAGAAAATTTTATCTATTGATAGCTTCTTTTTTACGGTTGTTTGAAGAGTATCGTTGGCAAATTATATAATGTGTAAATTGTTAATATAATAAATATTTTGAGTTAAATTTTTTATAAGATTGGCTTGCTTTGGTGATAAAGCAACCGTATTTAAGCCCGATTTATTGTTTATTAACAGATTCTGTGGTGCCTACCGTCCTCTGTGAATAGGAATAAGGGAGAAATACCCTATGCTATTGTTCCTTAATAAGTTAGTTGTGCTGTGAAAAAATGTATATTTATCATTTTTCAATATGGGATTCGTCCGTTTTGTCAAAAAGAAAGGCTGTGAGGCCAATTTTCTTTCAAATTGAATTTTGTATTGTCTTTTTTTTGCTATCTTTGCGTGCTGAATGTTTTGGTTGAAGTGGATTTGATTCCCTCGGAAGAGGAGATTAAGTCTGTCCTCCAAGAAGAGGAGTTGTAAGATTTGAAAAAATCATGTAAGTGTAAAGACAGGAATTAATAATTTTAGTGTTTATTGTGTAATGTAGTTAAAAGAAGATGTGTATTTGAATCAGAGTTGTATAGGTGTATTAATGTTTTAAGGTGTACTGGCGATTTAGTGTTTATTCGCTTATTGCTTTTTCTTCTTTAACAGATAAGGAAAGGCAAAAAATCGTAAAAGAAGATTATTTATAGTATATACATAATTGAGTTTTGAATTTATGAGACTTAAGAAAATTGTTATTTTATGGACGATAGCTTTGCTTGCGCTACCTGTATTTGCACAGGTGAAAGTAACAGGCGTCGTTGTGTCAGCCGAAGATGGGTTGCCAATCATTGGAGCAACCGTGTTGTTGAAGGGAAAAACTTCGATAGGTACGGCTACTGATTTGGATGGCCGCTTTACAATGAATGTTCCATCTGCCGATTCGCATCTGCTGGTTTCCTACATAGGAATGAATACTAAAGATGTGAAGGTCTCTACTTCGGAAATGAATATTGTGCTTGAGCCGAATTCACAAGTGCTTCAAGAAGTCGTTGTAACCGGTATGGGTAAAATGGACAAACGTTTGTTTACCGGTGCAACCACCCAAATTAGTGCCGAAACGGCCAAACTTGATGGTGTGGCCGATATAAGCCGTTCGCTGGAAGGCCGTTCGGCCGGTGTTTCGGTGCAGAACGTCTCGGGAACCTTTGGTACCGCGCCCAAGATTCGTGTACGTGGTGCTACCTCTATTTATGGTGCGTCAAAACCCCTTTGGGTAGTCGACGGTGTGGTAATGGAAGATGCCGTAGAGGTATCGGCCGACCAGTTGTCGTCGGGTGATGCCGTGACATTGATCTCTTCGGCTATTGCAGGTTTGAATGCCGATGATATTGAAAGTTTCCAGATATTGAAAGATGGTTCTGCTACATCTATTTATGGAGCACGGGCTATGGCCGGTGTGATTGTTGTAACGACCAAGAAAGGTAAAGCCGGTTCTACTCGCGTGAGCTATACCGGTGAGTTTACCACCCGTTTGAAACCCAGTTATAGCGAGTTCAACATCAGCAACTCGCAAGAACAGATGGGTATTTATAAGGAAATGGAAGAAAAAGGCTGGTTGGAGTTCGCTTCAATAGCGTCGGCTTCCAATTCGGGCGTATATGGAAAAATGTATCAGTTGATCGACTCTTATGATCCTGATACGGGTTATGGGTTGGAACATACTGAGGCTGCCATGAATGCTTATTTGCGGCAAGCCGAATATAGAAACACCGACTGGTTTGATAAATTGTTCAGCAACGCTCTTATGCAAAACCATTCGGTTAGTGTTGCCGGTGGTACGGATAAAGGTCGATTCTATACATCGTTATCTGTCATGAACGACCCGGGTTGGACTGCCGCAAGCAATGTGCGTCGTTATACGTTCAATGCCAATGCATCGTATGATATTTCAAAGACTCTGCGAGTTTCTATTTTGACATCTGACTCGTATCGAGATCAGAAAGCTCCGGGTACTTTGAGTCAAGAGACCGACCCGGTAAGTGGTGAGGTGAAACGTGGTTTTGATATCAACCCGTATAGTTATGCTATCAATACTTCACGGACACTGGATCCCGATGAGTTCTATACACGGAACTGGTCTTCGTTCAATATCTTTCATGAGTTGGACAATAACTATATAGACATCGGTGTAACCGACTTGAAATTCCAGGCCGAGTTGAACTGGCGTCCTTTTGAAGGCTTGGAACTGAATGCCTTAGGTGCATATCGGTATCAAAGTTCCGTTCAAGAGCATCATGTGAAAGACCACTCGAATCAGGCGTTGGCCTATCGTGCCGGTATTGATCCCGAAGATGCTACTATTCGTGACATCAACCCCTATCTGTATACAGACCCGAATGATCCCACTGCATTGCCTCAAACGGTTCTGCCGAAAGGTGGTATCTACTATAACGACACCTATACGGTATCGCAATACGATTTCCGTGGAACCGCCACATATAATAAAGTATGGAACACCGCTCACATATTTAATATAATGGCTGGTTTGGAGGTTAATTCAACTGATAGAAATGCAATTAATTTCCAAGGATGGGGCTTCGTTTATGATAATGGAGGTATTCCCTTCATCAATCCCGACCTGTTTGACCAGTTCTCTCAGGAAAATTCACAGTACTATGGCAATACTTGGACCTATCGCCGCAGTTTTGCTTCGTTTGCAAATGCTACCTATTCTTATGCCGGTCGTTATGTATTGAACGGAACAATCCGTTATGAAGGAACCAACAAACTGGGTAAGGCTCGTTCGTCACGCTGGTTGCCTACGTGGAACGTCTCCACAGCATGGAATGCTCACGAGGAAAGCTGGTATCGGGAAAATGAGATGTTGAATCGTATTTTACCTCATGCCACGCTGCGTGCATCATATTCGCTGACCGCTGATAGTGGTCCCGACTGGGTTTCTAATGCAACGCCTGTATATGATCCATATCGTCCTTGGCGTCCGTTATATTCCGACCAGGAATTGGGCTTGCAACTGACCGATATTGCCAATAGTGAGCTGACTTATGAGAAGAAGCATGAGGTGAACATCGGTGTTGATTTGGGCTTCTTGCCAGGAAACAGAATCAACCTTTCGGGTGACTTCTATATTCGTAACAACTTTGACCTGATTGGTGAGATTTATACACAAGGTGTTGGAGGTGTGACTATGAAGTACGCCAATGTCGCTTCCATGAAATCGCATGGTGTTGAATTTACCCTTTCTACCCGGAATATTCAAACGAAAGACTTTGAGTGGACTACGGACTGGACCTTCTCGAAGACCAAAAACGAGATTACCGAGCTCGATGCCCGTTCCAATGTGTTACAACTCGTTTCAGGAGCCGGTTATGCCAAGCAGGGTTATCCGGTGCGTGCACTCTTCTCCATTCCGTTCGTTGGCCTCAATGAAGAGGGTATTCCTATGATTATCAATGAGGACGGAGAAGTAACGACGACCGATATCAATTTCCAGGAGTTTGAAAAGACCGATTTCTTGAAGTATGAAGGTCCTACCGATCCTACGATTACCGGTGGTTTCGGAAACATCTTCAAATGGAAAAATTTCCGGTTGAATGTATTTATGACCTACTCGTTTGGAAACAAGATACGTTTGAATCCTATTTTCGCCGCTTCATACGATGACTTGACGGCCATGCCGAAAGAGTTCAAGAATCGTTGGACTCTGCCCGGTGATGAACAATACACTACAATCCCGGTTATCGCCAGCAAGCGTCAATATAAAGAATATGATTACTTGGATCGTGCTTACAACGCCTACAACTATTCGACCGAGCGTATTGCCGATGGCGGTTTCATTCGCTTGAAGGAAGTCTCGTTGACTTATGACTTGCCGAAGAGCTTTTTGGAGAAGATTAAATTCTCTTCGGCTTCTATAAAGGTACAGGCAACAAACCTCTGCCTGTTGTATGCCGATAAGAAACTGAATGGTCAGGATCCCGAGTTCTTCAATGCGGGTGGTGTAGCAACTCCTACTCCGAAGCAGTTTACATTTACTTTGAGATTTAGCTTGTAGTAAAAACGAAAAAAGATATTGAAATGAAATTAAAATATATATTCTATACCGCGATTGGTATTCTGTCGTTGTCCTCTTGCAATGATTTCTTGGACAAAGTACCTGACAATCGTGTAGACCCGTCTACCCCGGACCAATTGCTCTTGATGCTGGTCGATGGTTATCCTGCCGGAAACTATGCGCGGCTTTGCGAGTTGAGCAGCGATAATATTATTGATAATAATTCTCCCGATGAGAATGGTGTGCGTTACAACCTTCAAGCATTTGAGCTGATGGATGACGAAATCTATGCATGGGACGATGTAAAAGCCAGTGTTGATGCCGATTCTCC
>JFBN01561537.1_pt1 | contig 34513 bp, 28 predicted proteins | sample 768741 | NCBI WGS metagenome assembly JFBN01 (sample SAMN01983846, study PRJNA193217) | chicken gut metagenome | biome: terrestrial biome; isolation source: ceca of Broiler chicken | host: Gallus gallus | place: United Kingdom: England | collected 2010-09-07
CTCCGTGATGAAGTGGCACAGCTCAAGGCACTCATGGCTCATGCAGGTATTCTCCCGTCGAACGGTCAGCTTGATACAAGCGATATGTTCCCGGATGTTCCGGAAAATCACTGGGCATATGAATACATTCATGAACTTGCCAAACTCGGTATCGTGGATGGATATCCGGATGGCAACTTTGAAGGCGACCGCATGATGACTCGCTATGAAATGGCAGCAATCGTATATCGCGCAATGCAGAAAGGCGTGAATGTCGACAGCAGAATGCTCTCCGAATTCGAACCGGAATTAAAATTAATCCGTGTCGATGTAGTAGCTCGTGATGATGACGGCAATCCGACGATTGAACGTGTTCGCGTAAACGACGATACGACTCAAGCTTAATTTAATATGACACAAAAATAAGCGGCAGATTTAATCTGTCGCTTATTTTTTTCGTTTAATAAAATAAACAGCACAGAAAACAGAGCATTTTTTGCAAACTTTTTCACCATTTTAGCCAAGTCTTTTTGTTTGTTATCAATTATAATGTAATCAATTTGATGAATACAACATTTATGGAGGAATGGAAAGTGCCTACTGTAATGACAAAATATAGATATAACGACAATAACTACTTAGTTTATAATACAAATCTTCTGCAAGAAGGTTTTTCCGCTTACCAACTACAGCAGCTGGCTTATGATATCGAAGCCGACTACATCATTATTTTCAACGGCGGAAAAGTTTCTTTCTATAATATTCAGGGCGATGAAGTTTCGGCTGATACAGATATGAAGGAAATTGCTCTGTATCATCAGACGAAAAATGCTGCTATCGCCATCACGCGCCAAATCGAAGTGCGTTTCACTAATTCGTATATCAGTCGCATTACAAATAGCGATATCATGCAGTCGTATACAGCTTAATAAATGAATTACAAGACGGATAGATTTCCCGATGGATTTCTATCCGTTTTTTATTAGATTTTGTTTAGGAAAAGATTAAGATTTGATTATAATTTAGCGTAAAAGTGGCGAAATACCCTATTCGTTCGGTATAATAGAGATAAGCAGGATTTTTCAGGTAACAGTTAGAATTTATCTATATATTAATGAAGGAGATTTTATTATGTTTACGATAATTACCATAATAGTGATGTTGTTTTTTGTCGCAGCATTCGCCGGTTTTGTGACAGGGCTGAATGTATTGGAGGAATTTTTGCCGCTGATTGCTATCGCTGTCGGTGCAGGCGCGGTTTCCTACATGGTGTTCAAGCCGAAAAACAAACAGTTGAAGCTTGATTTGGACGACAGCGACAATAATAAAATGCTGGAGGAGAGCTTTCAGAATGCTTTAGAGGATTACAACTATATCAAGGGCTCTGTAAAATATATTAAGGACCCGCAGCTGAAGCGTCTGGTGCAGTCCATGCAGAAAACGGCGTGGAATATCTTGACCTATCTGCAAAAACATCCGGAAAAAATTCCTACGGCAAGACGGTTTATTGATTATTATCAGGATTCGGCGGCGGGGTTGCTTGAAAAATACATTGAGATAGATAATACACAGCTGGCCACGGAGAATGTACAGGATATCAAGGAACGCACGAAAGAAACGCTCTACGGGCTAAACAACGCGTATACGGAGCAGTTTGAGAAGATTATCAACGAGCAGCTGTTAAATATGGATGCGGAAATGAAAGTGATGAAGCAGTCGCTCAAGGCTGACGGCTACAGTACGGAAAAACCGGCTGAACAGGATGCAGTAAAACAGGGCGTAAAGCCGAGTATGGAAAACTTGAATTCGTACTGCGGCAGGCGCAAGGGCCGCCATAATTTCAATTTCCAGCAGTTAAAGCAGCGCATGGCGAACGTGCCGCAGCATTTGTACGACAATGACAGTAATTACGTTTTAAAGCGCAAACTGACGGCCGGAGCGCTCGGCATCTTTTTCGGCAGTTTCGGCGCGCATAAATTTTATCTGGGCAAAACGTTCTGGGGCGCGTTGTATTTATTGTTTTGCTGGACGGGAGTGCCGTTTATCGTCGGTCTGGTGGAAGGCGTGCGCTATATATTCATGAGTCAGGATGATTTTTTTGATAAATATATAGAGAAATAGAGGTTGATTAATATGGCAGATATAAATTTGGACGATTTACTCAAAGCGAAGGAACGTGAATTCAATACGCAGACGACGCAGATACAGCCGGTAGAGCCGCAGACAGAGATTGCCAAGGTTACGCAGCAGACGGAGATGATTTCACCGGAGGACCGCAGACGCATTGATGAGATAAAAAATGCGATTGATTTGACCAATTCGCAGGCTTCCGTGCAGTACGGCGTGAATGCGCAGCGCAATATCGCGGAATTTTCCGATACGATTTTGAACAATATCCGCAGTAAGGACAGTGGTTATGTGGGCGATTTGCTCAGCAATCTCGTCGTTAAAGTCAAGGGCTTTGAAGTCGACAGCAATGACAAGGGCAGTTTCATCAAAAAAATTCCGATTATCGGCTCGATTGTCAGCAGCGCCAAGAATATGATGGCGGAATACGATAAATTATCGGTGCAGGTGGATAAAATTCAGGCGGAGCTGGACAAGGCGCGTATGCTCATGCTCAAGGATATCGTGATGTTCGATACGATGTACGACAAAAACGTAGAGTATTTCAAGGAATTGCAGCTGTACATCAAAGCCGGTGAGGAAAAAATCGTGGAATTGCAGACGCAGACCATTCCGAAGCTGCGCATGCAGGCGGCCAACTCGCAAAATCAGATGGCTGTCCAGCTCGTCAGTGATTTTGAAAATGCCGTAAGCCGGTTTGAAAAAAAGGTGCATGATTTAAAACTGAGCAAGACGATTGCTATTCAGACGGCGCCGCAAATCCGTTTAATTCAAAATAACGACAAGGTGCTTGTCGATAAAGTGCAAAGCGCCATCTTCAACACCATTCCGCTCTGGAAAAGCCAGATTGTCATCGCGCTCGGTCTTTCCCGCCAGCAGAAAGTCCTGCAGATGCAGCGGGAAATCACCAACACGACGAATGAACTATTGCGGCGCAATGCAGAAATGCTCAAGCAGAGCACGCTGGAAACGGCGCGGGAGACGGAACGCGGCATTGTCGATATCGAAACGGTGAAGAAAGTCAATGACGATTTAATCAGTACGATTGAGGAAACGATTAAAATCCAGCAGGAAGGCCGCCAGAAGCGCAAGGCAGCCGAAGCGCAGCTCGTTCAGATTGAAGACCGTCTGAAACAGACTTTGCTGGCACACAGATAAATTTTATTAATTGTACATTTTCAGTAATATTCATGCTTTTTTGATGGATATTTGCATGGTAAAGTTGTATAATATAAACTGATACTAACTTATAGTGTTATTAATACCGTTAATATGCTATATAGTATAAGAAACTTAGATAATCTAAGTAAAGGGGATTTATGTATGATTATTAAGCCAAGAGTAAAAGATTTTATATGTTTAACTTCTCATCCGGAAGGCTGCAAAGAAAATGTCCGCCGCCAAATCGAATACGTAAAAAGTCAGCCGAAGGTTGATGTAGCTAAACGTGTATTGGTAATCGGCGCATCCACTGGTTACGGATTAGCTTCCCGCATTTGCGCGGCCTTCGGTAGCGGCGCTTCCACTATCGGTATAATCTTCGATAAACCGGCGCACGGTAAACGCACGGCCACTGCCGGCTGGTACAATACGGCGGCATTTGAAGAATTTGCCAAAGCCGACGGACTTTATGCCAAAACAATCAACGGCGATGCTTTTTCGCAGGAAATCAAAGCCAAAACGATTGAGCTCATCAAAGAAGACCTCGGTCAGATTGATATGGTGGTGTATTCTCTCGCCGCACCGCGCCGCACTACGGCTGACGGAACGATGTATTCTTCCGTGCTCAAAACCGTTGATGAACCGTTTACAGCCAAAACTCTTAACTTAAAAACCAATGAAGTTACCGAAGCAACGCTTCCGCCTGCAACGCCGGAGGAAGTTGAAGCAACCGTCAAAGTCATGGGCGGTGAAGACTGGGCAGACTGGATGCACGCTTTAAAAGATGCCGGTGTACTCGCACCGAATGCGCTGAGCATTGCTTATTCCTACATCGGTTCCAAGATTACTTATCCAATATATTATGAAGGCACAATCGGCGCCGCTAAACAGCATCTGTACAAAACGGCTGAAAATCTCCGCCAGGAAGGCTTTAACGCCGTTATTTCCGTAAATAAGGCGCTCGTTACGCAGTCCAGCTCCGCCATTCCAATCGTACCGTTGTACGTTGCCGTTATGTACCGCGTAATGAAGGATAAAAACGTGCATGAAGGTACGATAGAACAGATGTCCCGCCTCTGGCACGATTATCTGTCGCAGGCAAATCCGGTCAAAGATGATGAAGGCCGCATCCGCATTGACAATTACGAAATGTCCGATGACGTACAGGAAACAATCTTCAAATACTGGGATGTTGTAAACAATGACAATTTAAAACAATATGCCGATGTGGACGGATACTGGAACGATTTCTACAATTTATTCGGCTTCGGCTTCGATAACGTAGATTATGACGCAGATGTAAATCCGGAAGTTGAAATTGACTTAGTAAAATGATTAAAAAACGGAACTATGTTTATCTTTAATGTAGTTCCGTTTTTTTGCATATGAAATTCCTATATAAAGGAGAGGATTTAATGACATTAGAACAGCAGTTTCTTTCGACTGAGGGGCGTATCAACCGCAAAATATTTATTTTGTATCTTATCGCTTTTTGCCTGCTCATGCTGGTACTAGCCGTACCGATGTTTTTCATCAATTTCGGCAATGATAATTTTGCTGTAGAAATTATTTCCACAGCGATATCCGCAATAGTTGAGCTTGCCATGCTGCCGGGATTTTTTCTGAGCGTCAAGCGGCTGCACGATTTGAACAAATCGGCCGTATTCATCGTGTTGTATCTCGTGCCGCTTGTCAATATAATTTTTCTATTGTATCTAATCTATTTTAAGGGGACAAAAGGTGAAAACAGATACGGACATAATCCGCTTAATCCTGATTATGAAAATAATTTTGCTGTGATTTCAAATGCTAAAAACGGTCATTTTGAGCAAAAATATTTCTCCACAACAGGACGCTTGAACCGTAAGCCGTTTATCCACTATCTGCTCGTTTTATTAATATGCTCTGTCATTTGCATATCGAGTTTTGTTTTATTTTTTTATTCACTCGAAGCGGCTCATGCAGCGGAACCTGTTTTATTCATAGGAGTTCTTGCTGTTTTGTTTCTGTATTTAATAATTAGTTTGCCGCTGCGCTTTCTGCTTATCCGCCGCCTGCATGATTTGAACCTGTCCGGCTGGTGGATTGCTCTGGGCACGATTTTGCCGCTCGGCTATATGGCGATGGCTGTCTGCCTAATGTTCAGCAAAGGCACACAGGGCGAAAACCGCTACGGCGCAGACCCTCTCGATACCTTATAAAAATAAAAAGACTGCCGTAATTTACAGCAGTCTTTTTTGCTACATATTATGAATGAAGCGGGAAATCGGTTTGTAGACAAACCAGGTAATTATGGCATTTATACCGGCTTTAATCAGATTGAACGGAATGATTGCCGGCAGTAGAAGCTCGATGACTTTTTCCATCGGTGCGCCCAGAAACAGCGGCGTAAATATCAGATTACAGAATACCATGACTATCGTCATCGCCGCAGCGCCGCAGACGAGTGCCACGCAGGCTGCCGTTTTGGTGCGCGTGCGCTGATAAATCGTTCCGGCGACGAGTACGAAACTGCCTGTTGCCAGTATGTGCATCAGTATGCCGATAGGCCCGCCATCGCCGCTGATGAACAGCCCCTGCAAAACGGATACGAGCACGGTCAAAATCAAGCCGCCGCTTGTTCCGAATAAAAATGTCCCGATTAATATCGGCACGTCCGCCGGGTCGTATTTCATAAAAGGCACTGCCGGCAAAATCGGAAAGTTGATGAGCATTATCAGTACAAGCGACAGAGCCGTCAGCATTCCCATGCCGGTCAAAGTGCGCGTCTTATTTGTAAGCATATTAATTCTCCTATTTGTAATTGTAAAAATTCTATCTTCCATAATAATACATGGCGGCGCATCCTGCAATAACTATTCGACCCGTACTTCTATTTTCATCAAAAAATCATTGAAATCCGTTTCCGACAGATAATTGAGCAAGTCCTCCTCGTAAATATCGCTGCTGATAATATAGCCGCTCTTGTTCAGTTCGTCAATAAAAAGAGCGTATTCATTCATTAAATCGTTGTATGAGCCGCAGATGTACTTTACGGCGTATTTTCCTGCCGGTTTTATATACAGTTGCTTGTCTTTTACTTTTCTATCCACTCTCGTGCTGTAGTACGATGTGCGGAAACTTTTGTCAGCGATGTTTTCCCGGCTGATAATCTCGCCAATCATGAACGTATAGGCGTAATTGCGCTTTGTGCAGTAATCAACGTGGTTGAAGATTGCTTCGCAAATCAGTTTTTCCGTGCGCTTTATTTCACCCGGCGTCACGATGAAATATTCTTCCTGTTTGTCAACGAACGAAATTTTGTCCGTTTCCACATCGAAAGCGGTCTGTGTTATATTTATTGTGTTCTTCAGCAAATGGCGAAGTCTTTTGAGCCGTTCAATCTCCTCGCGCATTTTCTTGTCTTTTTCCTTCAGCATGTGCAGAAAAGTATTCGTATCCCGCCTGTCCATGTAATTTTTTATCTCGGACAAATTCATGCCCACTTCTTTTAACAGCGATATCATATCGAACAGATACGCCTGATTGACGGCATAGTACCGATAACCGTTCGGCGCTACTTTTGCCGGTTTTAAAAGACCGATATCATCATAGTGAAACAGCGTGTCCTTCGTCGTGCCGCACAGTTTGGCAAATTCTCCCGTTTTAAAATACGTTTGCGACATAAATCACTTATCCTTTCTCAAATCCTTGTATATTTTTTTATGCGGCATTTTTTTTATAGTTTCAGTGAATGTTTGCTCATCGGAAGAATATGCCGTTTCTTCCTGCGCTGTTTTATTTTTATCAGTATCTTTTTCCTGCATATAAATCTCCGTCCTTATTTAAAATAAAAATGGAAGCCACACAAAAGTATAACTCCCATAAATTTTGCATTTTATTTTTATCTGTGCTATAATTCAAGCTATAGAGGGATTGCTTGATTTTGGCGAGTCAGCACCTCTCACATATTTCTTATGGTGTTAAGAAGGCTGTTCCCACCGTTTACGGAACGGTCTTTTTTTTGTTTATAAATTAATTATTTATAATCTGAAAAAGCGCAGCAATCAAATTCAGAACGCTTATCACTAAAGACAGCTTTTCATAAGTCGTCATGCTAACACCTCCCTAGAGAGGTGTCCGACAATCAAGCTGTATCCCCGAAAAAATTATAGCATATGTTTAAGCAAAAAGCCAATTACTCTACTTTGCAAAAATCCTAAGAGAATGCTATTGAAACAGTCTCTTAGGATTTTTTGTTATGCTTATTTATTATTTATAGTATCAGCTGATTATCCTGCTGGCTATAGGCTGGATGTTTAGCGCAATAAGTTATTTATTTCTTTCTTCTATGATTTTTTCGCTGATTTTGGCCGGAACTTCTTCGTAATGCGAGAAGGTCATGGTGTAGCTGCCGCGTCCCTGCGTTGCGGAACGAAGGTCGGTCGCATATTTGTAAAGTTCAGCCTGCGGAACCTGCGCTTCAATAACGCATGTATCGTGCGTCGGGCTTTCCGTGCTCATGATACGGCCGCGTTTTGTGTTGATGCCGCCGATTACATCGCCCATGTAATATTCCGGAATAGTGATTTTCAGATTGCAGTACGGTTCGAGAAGCACCGGTTTTGCTTCCGGCACGCCTTTTTTGATAGCGATGGCTGCTGCCGTTTTAAATGCCATTTCCGAAGAGTCAACCGTATGGTATGAGCCGTCATACAGATTTACTTTGATGTCCACCATCGGATAGCCTGCCAAGATACCGGTCTGGAGCGTTTCGCGCACGCCTTTTTCTACGGCTGGAATGTACTGACGCGGTACGGCGCCGCCGACGATTGTTTCCGTGAAGGTAACACCGCTGCCGAGTTCGCCCGGGCTGAATTCGAGCCATACATCACCGTACTGACCGTGGCCGCCGCTTTGTTTTTTGTGTTTGCCTTCAACTTTGCTTGTGCCGCGGATTGTTTCGCGGTAAGCGATTTCCGGTTTGTACAGTTTAGCCGTTACGCCGAATTTATTCAAGAGTTTTTCCAATGCGATATCGAGATGCGCTTCGCCGACGCCGCTGATTAACAAGTCGCCCGTTTCCGTATTCTTTTCGATTTTGAGCGTCGGGTCTTCGTCGATTAAGCGCGTCAGGGCGTTGCCGATTTTATCTTCGTCGGCTTTTTTGTCGGCTTTGATAGCCATCGTGAACATGGAGTCAGTGTACGTTACCGGTTCGTAGCGGATAGGGCTTTGTTCGTCGCAGAGTGTATCGCCCGTTTTTGTCGATTGCAGTTTCGTCACGATTACGATATCGCCGGCATGAGCGATTTTCTGCGCCTGCTGGTTTTTGCCGCAAGCCGTATAGAAATTGGCCACGCGTTCCGTTTTTTCCGAAGTGGAATTGTACAGCATGGCATTTTCCTGCAATGTGCCCGACAGGACTTTCAGATAGCTGATACGGCCGATAAACTGGTCAACCACCGTCTTGAATACGTAGCCGGAAAAAGCGTCTTCCGTGTTGCGTTCAATAAGTTCGTTCGTTTTCGGATTGATACCCATGGACGAACGGAAATACGGCGTCGGCATATATTCAACGATACTGTTCATGAGCTGTCTGAAGCCGATGCCTTTGGCGGCGCTGCCGCAAAGTACAGGGAAGATGCGGGCGTTTACGATACCTTCGATAAGAGCGGCGGCAACTTCCGTTTCTGTGATTTCTTCGCCTTCAAGATATTTTTCCAGCAGTTCATCATTGAATTCGGCGCACGTTTCCATGAGCATATGGCGTGCTTCATCAATTTCTTCTTCCATGTATTCTGGAATTTCATAAATCAATTCCTTGTTCTTAATCAGAACTTTCGTGTTCATGGTGATGAGGTCGGCTACGCCCTGGAAGCTTGCTTCACTGCCGATTGGAAGCTGGATAGGTACGACGCCTTTACCGTATTTGGCGCGCAATTCTTCAACGACTTTGTTGAAGTCGGCATGTTCTCTGTCCATTTTATTGATGAAAATGGCGCGCGGCAGGGACATTTCTTCGGCATATTTCCATGCTCTGTCCGTTTCGACTTCCACGCCGGAAACGGCGGATACGACTACGATAGCCGCTTCGCAAGCCATAAGAGCCGATTTTACCTCTCCTGTGAAATCCGGATATCCAGGAGTGTCCAGCAGGTTTATTTTATAACCTTGCCACTGGCAGGATGCAAGCGATGTGTCAATCGTCATTTTGCGCTTGATTTCTTCCGGTTCGTAATCGAGAACGGATGTTCCGTCTTCCGACTTGCCGACACGATTTACGGCACCGCTTTTAAACAGACAATTTTCTGCGATTAAAGTTTTTCCAGATTTTCCGTGCCCTACTAAAGCTAAATTTCTTAATTGAATACTGTTGAATTCTGTCATATAAAAATCCCTCCTGGATATAATTTTTCCATTTATCTATACTTATAATTATTCTCTGAAAATTTATAATAACCTTTATTTATTTGCGAAAAATTTATTTATTTTAGAGATTTTTATTTTGTTACAAGAGTAGCCTACTGGCTTCTAGCGGTTCTATGCGGCAACTAGCCTGGCTCCAGCGTTAGCCCTATAACGTTAAAAACCCCAAAGAGTTGCCGCTCTTCGGGGTTTTGCTGTTTACATACAACTTTCACTATGTTTTGCCTACTCATAGTATAGCATATTTACCTGATTTTGCAAGTGAAATAAATATTTGCTATTAAACCAGCGGTGTATTTGTTTATTTATCGGCAATATCCAGTTTTTTCAGCAGATACTGTTCCTCTATTGCGTTGAGCTGTGTGCCCGATAAAAGCTTGAGGGCGATATCGCGCGATTTTAGGCAGATTTTGATATGTTCCCAGGAAATGTAGTTTTCGATGGAAGTGAGCATTTCGCGGATATTATTCAGCATGTTTTCTTCGATTGGATTAGTGTAACGCTGGTCGCAGACGCAGCCGAGCGCGATTATGCAGCAGATGATTTCGCTGCCGGTGCAGTTTTGGTTTTTTAGTGTATTTTGCAAAAGTCCGGCGACATCGTTGCGCAGTTTCAGCATATCGGCGCTGTCTGTTTGATAATCGTTGAACGATACGCCGATAGCATGGAGGCTGTTTTGCAGATTGCGGTGCTCTTTGTTTTCCGTCATCATTTCGTAGTCTTTCTGTAGATTTTCCCAGAGCCAGTCTATGTCGTAATGCTGTTTGGCGAAGGTGTACAGGCAGGCATTCCGATACATGCGCTTGGTGCGGATTTGTTTCAGTGTTTCGAGGTCTTTTTCCCTGCCGCATATGCTCAGTGCGTATATGGCCTGCATGCGGGTATTGACGACGCGGCCGCGCGAGAAGCCGACAAGGTCAATGCCCTGAAGCTCGGGCGACAGTATGGCAAGCGCCAGTTTGGCAAGTTCAATGCGGTCGGCTTCGTTCCAGTAAATGCCGATACGGCGGGCGATAATCAGGCAGCGGCATTTGTATTCTTCTGTTCGGGCATAAAGCAGCGTACCTAGTAGCGGCTGGGCGAAATCCTGCGGATTGGACGCGGTATAAATATGACTGATATGCGTTTTTATTTTGGCGGCGATGGTGCTTTGCTGCTTCATTTTCGTGTTTTCAAATTTGTAACAGTAGCTGTCCAGTACGTTCAGTGCCTGCGGTGCATTGAGCGGCGAGCCCTGCGGCGATAAAAGCTTGTTTTTCTGCCGCGTTGCGGTGCTGTTTGTAATGCTGATTTCCGTAGAGCCTTCCTCGATGATGTGTTCGCCTTCGACATCCTCGCAGGTCCATGCTTTCATGGTGATAATTTTGCTGGCGCTCATGAACACTTGCAGAATGACGAACGTTCCGTCTGGATAAATGCGTTTGAATTCTATTTTGCCGCTGGCAATCGTGCGGTACTGGTCGCGCACTCCCGCTTTTACGCGTATCGGAATATCTATGCGCGCCGCCGTCGTATTCGGCATGAGCTGGAAGCCTTTCATATAATCGGAGCGGAACGGCAGCTGCACGCCGGTCGGGATTATTTCCGTCTGATTGCCGTTGGCATTGCCCAGATACAGGCTGTCGTTTAAAATATTGCGTCCCCATTCGATTATATGCGGCGGCTGTACTGGCGGTTTTTTGTCTGTGCTCGAAGCGACGGATACAGGCGGCATATTGTCTTTTACCGTCTGCGTGCCGGCTTTGCGCATATCTTCGCCGAGTATTTTGTAATCGTATTTTTTCAGATAATAATGGTAGACGGCTGCACCTCTGGCTACGGCCTGGTCGGGGTCGAGCGCTTCAATCGGCTCAAAGCCGAAAAACTGCGTCAGTCTGTCTTTTACCATGTAGAATTTGGACATGCCGCCGTTTAAAATGACGGCATCGACTTTTACATTGTCCGTGCCGAGCTTTTGCGCCGCTTTGTTTAAAACATCCAGAATAGGATAGATTATATTGCGCGAATGAGCGGAAAAATTCGGATTGTCCAGCTGTTTATAATCGTCGAAATGCAGATTATATCCCATGAAATCACGGAAAACGGCTTCGATTTCCTCTTTGGTGAAGGTGTCGTCGTAGCTGTATCCTGTACTGCCGATATTACCGCCGACAGGAAAGGCGTCCGTATCGTCCTCTTCGTCGCCCCAGCCCCAGCCGCTGTCATCACTGACGGTAACCTCGCCGCTGCGCTGTGCGCTCAAATCCATTTTGAGTTCTTCGGCAATGGTCAATAGCTGCGACATGATGGATTTTTCATCTTTTTTTAATTTTCGTATGATATCGTCATGGCCCTGAAACTGTTTGAGGAAACGCCGGTACATTTCCTGTGCCAGAGCTTTGTCGAAATCGTCGCCGCCTAAAAGTGTATAGCGGTTTATGGCGATATCGTCTATTTTTATGATATCGGGATAATCTTCACGCCGCTTTATTTCATGCAGCGTGATGTCGAGCGTACCTCCTCCCAGGTCAAAGACCATTACTTGTTTTTTCTCGTCAAGGTCGAGTATATATTTGGAGATTTCTCCGTTGGCAAGTTGATTGATAAAGTCGAAAATAACGGCTTTCGGCTCTTCCAGAAGTATCGGCCGCTCCGTTCCGTCGTCATTTAAAACTTTTATACCGGCAAGCTCCGCCGCATCGCGCGTGGCTTTCACCATCATGGAGTCGAAACTTGCCGGAACGGTGATAACGGCTTCCGTTATCTGATGATGAAATATCTTGCCGGCTGTTTTCAGCATGTGTTCGAGAATACGTGCAGAAATTTCGGTCGGCGTCTTATCTGGTATTTCTTCTGCGAAATTGAGATTTGACGTATCTTTTTCGCCCATATGGCTTTTGATGGATTTTGCCACAAGATGCGGTCTTACGGCAAAACGGTTTTTGGCGAAGTTGCCGACTATCGGCCGGTAGCCCATGTCCTCATTGTAATAGACACAGGACGGCAGCGTCGCCTTTTTTTCCAGCTGCGGCTTTATCTTGCCGCTGGCGGAGAACACGTCGACGGCGCGGGGCAGTTCGACCACCTTGCTGACGAGTTCGCCGTTGGCCTTTTGATTGATTGTTGCCAGCACGGAATTAGTCGTGCCGAGGTCAATGCCGATACATAAATCATTTACAGTATTATTCATCTTTGGTCACTTCCTTTATTCTCGGTCGGGAAATCCGAATGTCCTTATCTTTGTATACCCAGCCCGGCGAGAAAACTTCGATTTGTTTTTCTTCGTTTTTGTCCATAAACGGCGAACCTTCATAATCGCACAGTTCCGCTTCACCGGCTTTTATCATGCGGCGCGAACCCGGCTTCATAATCGGGTCGATATGGTTGTCGATGACGAACTGCGTCATTTTTTGAATTAAGATAAACAGTCCGCTGATTTCCGGCGGCAGTGCAACATGCTGTTTTTTTAGCTGATTAATTCCCTTGCGTACTTGCAGGAGCAAATCGAGAATACAGCCGTACTTATCGGAGTTGAGTTTGGCGAAAAATACGGTCATTTCCTGAATTTTCGTCTCAGAAAGCTGTTCATCGAACTCATCCTGCAAATCCTGCAGCATCATATTGGCGCGCTCCAGCGCCGCTTCCAGATGTGTTATGCGCTGCTGCAGCTCTATTGTGTTCGTTTTGTCCCTTTTGCCGCTTTGCGGTGCAGCCGTATTCGCTTTTACATCGCCGCAATAATCGGCCAGTGCATCGGACAGACCGTACATGACGTATTTGGAAAGCGCGTCGCGGAAATTTTCCACCGTATCGCCGTCGCCCAATGCGTTCATTTCCGGACATCTATGGAAAATCATCAGACAGATTAGGCGCGGAAAACTTTTGCCGGAGTTGAAAATCGCATTGCGTTTTTTGCGGAAATCCTTGTAATCCTCCGCCTTGCCGCTGTTCAGCCCTTTAATGAATGCGTCGGCGGCTTCCTTGACGAGCGGCAGAATTTTATCGCGGTCGCCCGGCGTATTCAGGCGGGGATAAGTGGAGCGCAGGACGGAAATTACCGTGTCGATATCCAGCGAACAGCCGTAGCGCTCGCCCATGATATTGCACCAGGCGCGCGGTCCCAAATGCGGCTTTTCCATGACCAGTTTCAATAGGCGGTTTTCGGTGACGTAGCTCGTATCGTCATTTTGCGTGCGCCGTTTCTTGCTTTCGATTTCAGCATGGATACTGTCTAAAAATTGCCGGAATTGCGGAGATTTGGTGTTAATCATTATAATCAATCCTTTCGATTTATTAAAGAATGTAAAGCTGTTGTTCTTCAGGAAAAATGAACTGCGTGCGGCACTGCGCATCGAACATGAGATACTGCTCGACCGTTTCGACAGCGGGACTGTCAAATCCCGGGCTGTGCACTATCACGGCTATTTTCGGATTTACTTTTTTAATGAAGTCTATCGTTTCGTCAAATGAATCATGCAGAGAAAAATCGCCGTTTATATATTTGTACCATGCGGGCACACTGCGCCGTCTGCGCGTGCTCAGGATAATATGCCTGCCGCTTGGCGGTGTTTGCGCCGACAGACAGTAATTGTTTTTCCGCAAAATCTGCCGGTTTAAATTTTCCAGACCGCCGACGACGGCATAGATTTTTTCGTCAATGTAGATATTGATGTCTTCACTCAATTGTGTATTAAGCAGAGTGAGCATTTCCACGCCTTTGCTGAGCTGCGGCACGTAGCAGTAGATATTGTACCCGCTGTTTAAATAGTACAGCATTTCGTACTTCTGGTATTTCAATGATTCACTGACGGCGCTGTGGCGCGGATGTTTGGCGTGAATGCCGCACAGTATCAGAATATCGATATCCGTGTCGGGAATTTGGCAATTTCCAGTCAGTGGCGTTTCGTGCAGGGAATAATCGCCGGAATAGAGAATTTTCCTGCCGCCGTATTCAAACAGTACCATCATCGCCCCGGGAATATGACCGGCTTCGTAGAAAGCGGCTGTATAATTCTTAAAGGGAATTTGCTGCATGTAGTTCACGGTGGCGGCGTATTTTTCAAAATCGGTGATGCTGTAAGGCAGTGCACGCGGATTGTAGTGCATGATGTCAAGATAATTTTTGTCATTATACTGATTTTTTAAAAATATTTTCGTAGCGGCCGTCATGTATATCTTGCCGTGCTTTATCGACTTGATAAGCTCCGGCAGATAGCCGCTGTGGTCGAGGTGGGCGTGCGATATATAGATTTCCGAAAGCTGCGACAGGCTGTACATTTCCGGAATGGTGAACAGGGCATTCAGTACGGGATTTACCCGATACGATTTTTCAAAGCCGATACCGCAGTCGAGCAGAATGTTGTTTTCACCGAGCCGCAAAAAATAACAGCTGGCACCGACTCGCTGTCCGCCGCCCAGCGCCATGAATTGTATTTCTTTTCGTTTAATAATAATCCCTCCTTTATGTAACACATTGCGTTGATTGTTATCATGTTGCTTTAAAATAATATTCATCGGCACAACGATTTAATCAATATGTAAAAACACCGCAAAACATACTTTGCGGCGTGGAAAATAATATGCAAGGCATACCATAATTATACAATATAAATTTTTATTATGCGACTATAACGTAAAAAAACCCCGGAGAGTAGCACCTCTTCGGGGTTTTGCTGTTCATGTTGAACTTTTTAACCTTATGCACTTTTGATATAGCATATTCACCTGATTTTGCAATAAAAATCAGCTTACTTTTTAATGCAGGAAATAATCAAAGATATCGTCGCGTACCGGCGTATGCAGTTTGTAGATGATTTTAAAGCCGTTGTATTTCGGCGCGTATTCCGGCTTACCGACAGCGGAGATTTCACCGAGAAAGTAAAATTCTTTCGCCTCTTTATCTTCATTCGGCTTGCGGACAAACAGATATAATTTGTTCTGCTCCCGCGCGGCGTTGTAAATATGGCGGGCGTCGCTCGAATTCAGTTTGCGGTTGGCTTTGGAATACGCCGTGATTAAATTGTTGTCAAGAAATTCATTGGCATAATCGACCCGTTTCTTATCCGGCGGAATGTAGTTGATGAATACCGGCATGGTGCGGGTATTTTTTTCGTAAAAGTATCCCGCCATGGCGTTCGGATTGATTTTGCCGGGCCAGTTCAGCAGATAGCACACTTCTTCATAGGTGTATTTTTCATATAAAACGAGATTTGTTTCACGATAATGATTGACATAATGTTGTTTATACTGCTGCCGTGCAAAGGCGAGAGTTTCCTGCAGCAGATGTTTAAAATCGGCCGACTGTAAATGCTGTGCAAAATTGGCGGCAATGACAAAATCGTTATTTTGCGGCTCAATAAATACGCAGTGGCGGTATTTTTCCCGCTCGTTGGCAATCGTGAATTCATTAGTCAAATTATTGATAACGGAGATGGTTTCGTTTTCTGTTAAAGCGTGATGATAATCCGCCAGCAGGGTGTTTTGCAGTTCGGCTAAAAATTTGTGCGGCGTATCGAGCAGTATTTGCAGTGCCAGTATCTCGAAAATGCGTTTGCCTTTGGCAAAACGGCGGCAGACAAAAGCAAAGATTTCTTCCTGTTCGGCCGTCAGCTGGATAGTATAATCCTTATCGTATTTTTGCAGGAAATGATGATAGGAGCCGAATTTGTCAAAGAATTTTATAATACTGATACTGCCGAATTTGGCGAAATCGTCAAGGCGCGGGATACGGCCGAGTTTCTGCTTCAGATTTAGATATTCGTTTTTCAGCAGTAGCGCATCACTGAGACGGGCGCTGTCGATGGCGTTATAAATTTTCTGGCGGGAAATTTCGTCGAAATTTATCGTGGAACAGCCGGGCAAAAGGCGGCTGCCTTCCGCGACGCAGCGGCGTATTGTATCTTTATTGTAGGAAGTGTCGCCGAACAGTGCAATCGGTATCAGAAAATTGTTCTGATAATTGCCGATGAAATCGAGAATTACGACGTAATCCTTATGCGGATATTTGCGCAGTCCCCGGCCCATCTGCTGTACGAAGATGATGGAGGATTTCGTCGGGCGCAGCATGATTACCTGATTTACGGCAGGAATGTCGATGCCTTCATTCATGATATCCACCGTAAAAATATAATCGAGCCCGCCGCGCCGCTTGTCTTGCTCCAGGCGGGAAATAGCCGTCTCGCGCGTTTCCTGTCTGTCCTCGCCGCACAGTGCGGCAGTGAAAAATCCCTTATCATTGAATTTTTGCGATAAAAGGCGTGCTTCTTCGATATTGCGGCAGAATACGAGTCCTTTGACGCGCTCGCCGCACCAGCCGTAAAACTGCGCTTTGCCGATAATATGTTCGACGCGTTCATCGGCCGTCAGTTCAGTAAATGCAGAAACGTCATCAATTTCCCTGCCGCCAATCGTGATATCCGTTATGCCGAAATAGTGGAAAGGGCAGAGCATATCCTCCTGCATGGCTTCTTTCAGATGAATTTCATAAGCGATATTGTAGTCGAAAAGTTTATAAATATCGAAGCCGTCGCTGCGGCTCGGTGTCGCCGTCATACCCAGTAAAAACTGCGGCCGGAAATAGTCGAGGATTTTGCGGTAGCTTGCTGCGCCGGCGCGATGCGTTTCGTCGATAATGATATAGTCAAAATACGTCGGCGCGAATTGCGTCATAATTTCTTCCTTCGTCAGCATGAAAACGGTGGAAAAAAGATATGGCGCGGCAAAATCTTTATGCGTTCCCGATAAAAAACCGATATCGATATTGCCGAGAACATGTTGAAAAGTCTGCGCAGCCTGCTTTAAAATCTGTTCGCGGTGTACGAGAAATAAAACTCGGCGCGGCGCGGATTTCTGTACAGCGAAGGCGGCAAGATACGTTTTGCCCGTGCCGGTGGCGGAGATGAGCAACGCTTTCGTCTGTCCCGATTGGCGCAGTTTTTCCAGTGAATCGAGCGCTTCCGTCTGCATTTTATTCGGTGCAAATTTAGCGGGAAACGGCTGTTTTACGGGAGAGATTTTTTGCTTTTGCTGGTAATGCTTCTCATAACCGCGCAGCCACTCGTCCGTCAGCGGCACAGCATTTTCCCACATGCGCCGAAATTCCTGCAATGTATCCCGGCAGATTGCTTCCTGCTCCGTTGAACTGACTTTTAAATTCCATTCCTTATTGGCTTTAAGCGCACCATGCGTCAGATTGCTGCTGCCGATAATCAGCGAATAATAATCGGCGTGGCGGAAAATATATCCTTTTGTATGAAAATTGCCTTGCGTATAGATGCGTATTTCCAGATTGGCAAACTGCTGTAGTTCGCGCAACGCTTTCGGCTCGGTGAAACACAGATAATCCGTAGTCAGAATACAGCCTTTGATGTTTTTTTTTTTTAAGTGGGCCAGAACTTCTTTTAGGCAGATAAGGCCGCTCTGCGTGATAAAAGCCACGGAGAAATAAAACTCTTCACAGCTTATAAGTTCCTTTTGCAGCTCAGTCAGAAGATTAAAGCCGCTGTTATAATCGTTGAAAATAAATTTAGGTTGCAAAACACTGCTGTTGATATTGCCGCCAGCTGTATTTTGCATGAATTCGTCGGATGATTTATTCATAAAGAACCTCGTTTTTAGAATTATTATACCAATATAATATACTGAACAGAACTTTCCTGCAATTTTTATGAAAATATTTATCATTATTATTGACATGTATTATCATTTGCTATATAATGCAGTTATCAATAGAAGTAATAATTATTATCGATATAGTGATTATTATTATATTGTATTAATGATAATTATTTTGAGATAGGAGGATGACTTCTAATGACTCTGAAAGATGCCAAACCGGGAATGGTTGTTAGGGTTGAAGCTATTGAAGCTTCTGAACTGAAGGAACGCCTTATGAGCATGGGCATGGTAAAAGGAACAAAAGTGAAGGTTCTGCGTTCTGCGCCGCTCGGCGACCCGCTCGCTGTATCCGTGCGTTCTTTTAATATGTCTATTCGTTTATCTGATGCAGCTAAAATAACAGTTACTCAGATTGCATAATGAATTGAATGGAGGAATGAATAAATGGCAACTTTATCTGTAGCTTTGACAGGTAATCCTAATACGGGTAAATCGACGATTTTCAATGAATTGACCGGTATTAGACAGAAAATCGGTAACTGGCCGGGTGTTACCGTAGATAAAAAGGTAGGCTATACTAGACATAACGACAGAGCAATCTCTGTAATGGATTTGCCTGGTACATACAGCATAAACGGCCGTTCACCGGAAGAAAGAATTGTAGAAAGTTATTTGGCTGGGGAAAAACCGGATATCGTGGTCGATGTTATCGACTCGTCCAATATCGAGCGAAATCTGTTTTTGTGCCTGCAGCTTCTGGAACGCCGTATTCCTGTACTGATTGACCTCAATATGATTGACGAGTCTACGCGTAAGGGTATTAAAATATCCACAAGCAAATTGGAAAAGGCTCTCGGAATGCCTGTTGTGGAAACGAACGGTCGCAGCAAAAAATCCACGAAAAAATTACTCGACGTGTTCACTTCCACTGTAATGAGCCGGTATAAAAATTCCGACCAGGTGGAAGAACATATTAAAAATATCGAACAGCTCCGTGCAACTATTCATAATGCCGACCAGCTGGAAGAAGCAATTATTGAAGCAAGATACGCTTTTATTGATAAAATCGTGGCTCAGACCGTTACCCGTGAAAATGTCGGCAGCGGCATAACGGAAAAAATCGACAAAGTTTTGGCAAACGGAGCTATCGCTCTGCCGATTTTAGTATTGGCACTGTATCTCGTATTTGAAATTACGTTCACATGGATTGGCCAGCCGATTGCCGATGAACTTGATGTACTTATAAATGAAGATTTTTACGGCTGGGCTGATGAGGCTCTTACAAGTCTCGGTGTTGCCGACTGGCTGCATTCTCTCGTATGCGACGGTATTATTGCCGGTGTAGGCGGCGTGCTTACATTCGTACCGCTTATTTTCACATTGTTCTTCTGTTTGAGTTTTCTCGACGGTACGGGATATATGGCGCGTGTCGCTTTCGTTATGGACCCGATTATGCGTAAGGCAGGTCTCAGCGGCAAGGCACTCATGCCGATTATCTGCGGTTTCGGCTGCGCCGTTCCGGGTATTATGGGAGCAAGAGCGCTTGACAGTGAAAAAGACCGTATGATTACGATTTTGGTAACTCCGTTCATGACATGCGGTGCAAAACTTCCTGTAATGGCGCTTTTCGGTGCTATCTTCTTCGGTTCGAATGCCGATGACGTGGTATTTGCCATGTATCTCGTAGGTATCGTCGTTGCAATCATTGCTTCCAGTATTTTGAGCAGAACCGTATTCGGCAAGGATGATACAAGTTTCGTTCTGGAACTGCCGCCGTACCGTATTCCTGATATGAAGACCGTTCTTCTGGAAACTTGGGATAAAGGTAAAGGCTATCTCGTTAAAGCCGGTACAATCATCTTTGCGATGTCCGTACTCATCTGGTTCTTGAGCAGCTACAATTTCAGCGGCATGGTGGACGATATGTCCCAGTCCTTCCTGGCAACGCTCGGCGGCTGGATGTCCACGCTGTTCGTATTCCACGGCTTCGGCGACTGGGAAGCGGGCTCTGCCGTTTTAACCGGTATCATGGCAAAAGAAGCCGTTATTTCCACAATGGGTATCCTGTACGGTCTGCCTGATTTAAGTCCGGATACTGAAGCGGTCGATGCAATCGGCATGGTGGCAGGCAGCGGTTTCCAGGCTGCATTCACTACGATGTCGGCACTTGCCTTCATGGTATTCTCCCAGCTGTATACTCCGTGCATGACGGCTCTCGGTACTATTAAGAAGGAAGCAGGCGGCTGGAAATGGTTCTTCGTTTCCGCAATCGGCAACTTCGTACTGGCTTGGATTGTATCGCTCATTGTTTATCAGGTAGGCACCCTTTTAGGATTTTAATTAAATAATAATAGTAATTCATTGTGATTACTATGGATTGTATGATAAAATATAGGGGAGCCGAAGTGTTCCCTTATATTTGCATTTTGAGGAGGCTTTTATTATGACTACAGGTGATATCGCTACTTGGGTAATATTTGCCATTATTGTTGTGCTTTTCTGTTTCGGTATAAGACGCGTTTACCGCAATTTTTCCAGCGGCAAGTGCGACAGTTGCGGAACCGGCGGCAGCTGCGGCTGTTCTAGCGGCTGCCACTGCTGCGACAGCATGGACAAGAAAACCGATACGAAAAAGAATGCCTGATATTTCTGTAATATCCAATCTGGAAATAATGCTTTTAAAGCGTTATTAATATATATTATAAAGGAGTCTTTCATATGTTTACGAAAACTGATTTTTGGATAGGATTAGCTGTTGGCGTTGTAGCCGGTGCATTTGGTTACAAATTCATACAAAGCCGCGCTCAGCAGGCACAGCCGGCAATCGCCGAAGGACAGGCGGAAGTTTCCATGGCTGAACTCGTACGTCAGAAAGAAGAGCTGGAAGATATGATTGCAGCTCAGCAGGCTCAGGCAGCTAAATAATTTTCAAGGGCAATGAAAGGGGTGTTGTTATAAACACTCCTTTTTTTAGAATATGTGTATACAAGGAGAGGTTGTATGAAAAATGTAGGTTTGGGAATTCCCCTGGCTGTAGGAATGGCGGGAACGGTTGCTTCACTGTTTGTCGGTGGAAAGAAGTTGCATACGGCTTTCGGTATTGCATGGACGGCACTTTCACTGGTACATGCTTATCAGTATCGCAAAAATATGAAAAATAATATGAAGAAAGGAATACAGAAAGTGAATATATTAAAAGCGGTAGGCATACCGACAACGAAATTGGAATGGTTTTTGAAATCAGTGAAAGTAGCTTCATATATACCGGGACGTATCCGTGTTTACAGCAAAGCATTAATCAATAATCCGCAATTGAAGGAAAAGGTGGAAAACGCTCTGGCAAAATATCCGGAACTGGATAAAGTTACGATTAATCTTATATCGGGTTCAGTGCTTATTCAATACCGTCCGGAAAATATTAAAGCCAATAAAGAACTTTGTGAAATAGAAAATTACGCTAAAAATCATGTGAAAAGATAAGAGGTGCAAATTATGTCTTATGCGTCTGGAATGGCTATCGGTCTTACGATTGGCCAGCAACTGCTGAGATTTTTCGCTCAGGATAATCAGGGAAAAGGCGGCAACAATTCCGCCGGTTTCAATTTTGACCAACTGGGCAGAGAAATAAATTATATCAATAAAGAAATTGAAGAACACTCCGTTCGTCTGGCTCATGCGATAAAAGGGCGTCGCCGTTATTATATAGATATGCTGAAAAACAATGAGAGACTGGCTAAACTCATAACGGTGAAACTGTCTGAACTGCCGTATATAAAAGAAGTAACAGCTAATGTAAATACGGGCAGTCTGCTGATTTTATACAGCTGTGCGGAAAACATTATGGATGATATGTTTAATCAGCTTAAACAGCGCGTATTCAATCTGGGCAATAAAATTATGACTATGAGCGGAAACGCTACAACGCAAATTGGCTGTATATTGCTTAATCTGGCAAGAGAATTAAATACGTGGATAAAAGCGAAGACTGGCAATTTAATGGATTTGCGTATTGTTGCAGCAGGTTTTTTCCTAATTAGAGGACTTAGAAAAATTATGGTAATGGGTCAGCGTCCAAACGGACCGCAAATGCTGTGGTGGGCATTTTCCATGTTGAGAGGACTTGGTAAATAATGGAAAAAATTGTATTGAAATATTATCAGTTTCCGCTTAATAACAGTTTGAATTCGGTTCAGCAAAATAATCTGAAATTAAAAATATGTACTATAAAAAATGTTGTTTTGGTAAAATTTTATCAAAATGCCGTGCGGGTACTTTATAAAGACTGCGTGGAAAAAGCGGCCGTTTATCAGATTATGGGCTATAATGCCGATATTTCTGCTGTTGCAAAGCCAAAAGCATTGGTGCAGAAAAATATAAATGAAGAATTGAATACTTACAAACGCGATGCTGTAATATCATTGGTCGGATTTGTCGGACTTCAGGCGTTGAAAAAATTTGCACCACAGGCGTATATGAGTCTGAAAATCGTGCGTAGCCTGTTTGTACTCGGCATAGCGCGCAATGTAATTAAAAACGGCATTGAGGGATTTATAAAAGACGGTCAGCCGAATGCTGATACACTGACGTCTACAGCGGTTATTGCTTCCGTTCTCGCGGGCAAACCAGAATCAAGTCTTAGTCTTATGACGCTTTCCAATGTGGCGGAGATGCTTACTATTTATGCTGCCGAAAGAGCAAGAAAGCATATATCCAACTTGCTTCAGCTTGACCAGCAGTTTGTCTGGCGGGTGGCGGATGATGGTCATGAGGAAAAAGTGCCGATTGAACAGATAAAAGTGAATGATGTAATTGCTGTGCATACGGGTGAAAAAATCTGCGTTGACGGTATGGTGCTAAGCGGTAATGCAGCTATTGACCAGGCTTCGATTACAGGCGAATCCAATCCGGCAATGAAAAGTGAACGCGACCTTGTTTATGCCGGTTCGGTCGTACAGGGCGGGCAGCTGACCATTCTAGTACAGAAAGTCGGTGATGATACATCACTTGCCCGTATTGTTCATCTTGTAGAAGATGCGCAGACACGCCGCGCACCGGTGCAGAACTTTGCCGACAGAATGGCAAATATGCTTGTACCGATTTCCTTTATCGGAGCAGCTATCGTTTACGGTGCAACGCGTGATTGGCAAAGAGTGCTGAACCTGTTATTCATCGATTTTTCCTGCGGATTAAAATTATCCACAGCGACAGCGATTTCAGCAGCGGTGGCGACAGCGGCCAAACAGGGAATTTTAATAAAAGGCGGCAATTATATCGAAGCTCTCGCTGATATCGATACAGTCGTAATGGATAAAACAGGCACAATTACAATCGGTGTACCGAAAATATCAGCAGTGCATACGACAGAGGGCGTTTGCGAAAAAGAAATGATACTGCTTGCCGCTTCAGCGGAAATTCATTCTGTTCATCCGCTTGCTGTAGCCATTCAGAATTATGTAGAGGAAAAAGGTTGGCAGGTACCTGATCATATTAATTCAGATACAGTCGTGGCACACGGTATGGAAGCCAATGTAGCAGATTTTGAAACATTCAAGGGCGGTAATATTATTGTCGGTAGCCGTCATTTTATGACCGACCGCAATGTCAGCGGATTGGACAATTTTGAAAATGAAAAAATACCGGCAGGTTATAATATTTTATACGTAGCGCGCGATAATAAACTGATGGGTCTAATTGTTATCAACGACCCGATACGTCCGCAAATGAAAAAGACGTTCAATCAGATGCGTCGCCACGGCATTGATGAAATTGTCATGCTTACGGGCGACAGCAAGGATGTAGCAGCTACGGTAGCGCAACAGTTAGGTATAGACAGTTATTTTGCCGAAATACTGCCGGAGGATAAAGCTAATATCGTTAATTATCTACAGAGAAACGGTCATGTATTAATGGTTGGCGACGGCATTAATGACGCACCAGCACTGGCATTTGCAGATGTAGGCGTAGCACTCGGCGGACGGCGTACCGATATTGCCGTAGAGTCTTCGGATATTACGATAAATTCGGATAATCCCATAAAACTGATGGATGCCTTGGAACTAGGACAGAATACCATGCGTTTAATCCGTCAGAACTTTACAGCAACAATTACAGTCAATTCGGCGGCAATGTTGCTCGGTGCGCTCGGCAAAATCAATCCGCTGGTGGCAGCGATTATCCATAATACAGCGACTTTAGCCGTTGTACTCAACAGTGCGCGGATTTTAATGTCGAAACAAAGCTTTTTAGCGAAAAAGTAAATAAAATGCAGTTATCCGATTTTTAACGGGTAACTGCATTTTTTAATCAAATTTTAATATGAAATGGACAAATATTACCTATATTTTAACTTGAAGATATGGTATAATAGTCAATAAGTCAAATAAATATTTTAAATTTTTAAGGAGTGACTTTATATGGCAAATCCTGCTATGAAAATAATAAGCCGCCCGACGGCTGAATATGTTGATTCTCCGGCAACGCTGAAAGGAACATTTACGAAAGCTTTCGGCCTTACTGTTGTGACAATCGCTTCCGCCGTTGTTTCGGGCATGTATCTTGCCGGCAGTTCCGCCGCTTACGGTGTATTGATTTTGGGTATGATTGCAGGTGTAGTGCTCACGCTTGTAACTTGCTTTAAGCCGCATCTGGCACCGATGACTACGCCGGGCTATGCCGTATTTGAAGGTGCGGTACTGGGTATAATTTCTGCTCAGTTTGAAAGAATGTACTTCGGTATATCTGCTATTGCCGTAGGTATCACGCTGGCTACGATGTTTTTAATGCTGTTTTTATGGAAAGCGCAGATTATAAAAGTGACCAATCAGGTTCGTTCTGTGATAATCAGCATGACAGGTGCTGTGGCAATATTTTACTTCATTAATATTATCGCGTCCCTGTTCGGCTTCCATTTAATGCCGACAAGCGGAATTTTCGGTATTCTCATCAGCTTTATCATCGCCGGTGTAGCGGCATTTAATTTCCTGCTTGATTTTGATAATATCGAGCAGGCTGTAAGCTACGGTGCTCCGAAATACATGGAGTATTTTTGCGCATTCGGATTATTATTAACGCTCGTATGGCTCTACATTGAAATCTTGAGACTCATTCAGATGATACTTGCCATGTTCGGCGGCGACGATTAATCCAGTAAATAAAAGGCTATGCGGGATTAGCACATTTGGAAATCAATCCAGACGAAGGCTAATTGCGCATAGCCTTTATTTTTTTAGTGTCGCACTCAATGATATAATTCATTTCAAGATAAAGATTGACAATACGTCATTTTACGTATATTATTGTATATGTCAGGAGGGATTTATAAGTCCGCTTCTATCCTGACTGAAGTATAAAGATGATATAAAGAAAGAGGGAGATATTTATGAAATATCTTTATCCTGCGATTTTCACTTTGGATATGACGGATAAAAATTATCCTAACGGTATATATTTAGTCGAATTTCCAGATATATCCGGTTGCTTTACGGATGGTGAAACGTTAGATGAAGCATATTCAATGGCGGAAGACGCATTGAATTTAATGCTCTGTAGTTTAGAAGATACAAAACAAGATATTCCTACTCCTTCCAATCCGCAAAATATTAAATGTGATGAAAAATCTTTTGTATCTTTAATTAGCGCAGATACCATTGCTTATCGCAAATTGTACGATAAAAAAGCCGTGAAGAAAACTTTATCCATTCCGGCTTGGCTTAATAATTTAGCTTTGGAAAAAAATATTAATTTCTCCAATATATTGCAAAACGCCTTGATGAAAGAACTGGGCGTTGAAAATCACTCCTGACACAAGACCGCTTTTATAGCGGTCTTTTTTATGAGATAAGAGAGATACATAAATCGGCAATAAAAAATGTTGGAGCAGAATGATTTTTCTACTCCAACATTTTTGTTTAAAGATTAAATATGGTTTTACATAAAGAGATGCCGGTTTCCGTTTTAAAAATGCGATTTAAAGCTGTTCGAACAGCTTTTTCCGGCAGACTGTCTTCGTACAGGTTTACGAGAAAATCGGCTTCTACAAGAATTTGGTAGTCTTTGCCGTCGATTTTGTCATAAGTGTGATGGTGGGCAATGAGATAGCACACGCGTTCAATGACATTCGGGGCAAAGCCTAAATCGGCCAGCATGATTTTGGCGGGCATAGGTCCTTCCTGTTCCTGCAGTTTGCCGCCGCAGCTGTTAAATTTGAGCTCAGCCGGTTTAATACCGATATCATGCGTCAGAGCGGCTGTTTCCAGAATGAATAGTGTTTCGTCATCCAGTTTTTCAGCTGTGCCGATTAAGTGGGCGAAGCTGTGTACTTTGATGAAATGCTGAATGCGTTTCGGGTCGCCCTGATAATATTTTATCATGGACAGTGTGAGTTCATGCAGTAAGTCCATAACTTCACCTTCCTGAAATTTTTATTTGAGTAGCGCCAGAACGTCGCCGAGATTGTTGAGCAGGTCGTTGATATTTTCTTCCGTGATGATTAGCGGCGGCTGGAATGCGAGCACGTTGCGGGCAATACCGTTTTTGCCGATGAGGAAGCCGCGGTCTTTCATTGTTTCCACGACGAAATCGACTTTTTCCGGTGCTGGTGATTTGTCCGGATTTACGAGTTCGGCACCGGTCATTAAGCCTAAGCCGCGCACGTCGCCGATAACGGGATATTTTTTCTGGAGTTCACAAAGACCCTTGCGGAGCTGCTCGCCGCGCAGACGGGCGTTTTCTATGAGATTGTGTTTTTCAATGTATTCGAGTACGGCAAGACCGGCTGTGGAAGATACCGGATTTCCGCCGAGTGTGGAAGCCCCCGGACGAGTGTATTTGTCGGCGATTTCGGCACGGGAGATGAAGCAGCTGATAGGCGCGCCGTTGCCGAGCGCTTTGGCCATTGTCATGATATCCGGTTCGACATCGAAATTTTCAATAGCAAACATTTTGCCGGTGCGGGCAAAACCTGTCTGCACTTCGTCGATGATGAGCAGGATATCGTGTTTTTCCAGAATTTCCTTCAGGCGTTTGAAATAGCCTTGCGGCGGAACGACGATACCGGCGTTGCCTTGAATGGCTTCGCAAATCATAGCGGAAACCTGACCAGATGTTGCGTAGCTGAGGATGTCTTCAACAGCGTTGGCGCAGGCGTAGTCGCATTCCGGGAATTTTTTGCCGAGCGGGCAGCGGTAGCAGTACGGGTTCGGAGCGAAGTGAATGCCGCCGACAGGGTTCGGGTCGGTGCGCCACATGCCGATACCGGTTACGTTCATGGTGAGTTTCGTTCTGCCGTGCAGACCGTTTCGGAGTGCGAGAATTTCGCTTTTGCCGTTGTAGATGTTAGCGAGCAGCAGAGCGCCTTCATTTGCTTCCGTACCAGTGGAGCAGAAGAAGGATTTTTGCAGGCGGCCCGGCGTAACCTGAGCCAGTTTTTCGGCAAGATTGTAAATATCTTCTGTTAAGTAAATGTTGCAGACATGCTGAAGCGTCTGCACCTGTTTTGCCACTTTGTCGGTGATTTCTGGATTGCAGTGGCCGCAGTTGATAACGGATACGCCGGCGAAGCAGTCGAGATATTTTTTGCCCGTATGGTCATAAAGGTACTGCATGGAACCTTTGACGAACTGCGGCGGGTTGGTGAAGAAATGACCGAGACACGGCATGATGTATTTTTTCTTTTTTTCCAGACATTTTTCAGGGCCAAGATATTCAGCCATAAACAAGACTTCCTTTCATTTTATTGTATTAATAAATCTGTTGCATTAGTTGATTTCTTAAAGCAGTATAAAATATTATACTGCCGGCTAACGACTTGATATTTCACTAAAACAACAGATTAATAGGATTTTTTGTGGCGGTAAACGCCGATGCCGAGAGGACGAGGAGTAGCCGCCTGCACTTTTTCGAGCGCTTCGTTTTTATCAAGCGTTCCGTCGAGAACGGCGCGATATGTTTTCGTCAAAAGACCGGTGTATTCCGGTGTGTAGTCCTGCGCTTCAATACGCCAAGCGGCAGCGCCCTGCAATTTTTCGATGTACGGCAGAAGGCACAAATCATGCGTGAACAGGATATGCAGCCGTCCAATCTGGTCCATGCGCATGGAATGTTTGCCGCCGACTGTATCGACCAGCGCAAAATGGCGGTCGTTGAAATCAGGATTTACGAGCGGATTGTAATCGAGGTTCATCGCCGGGATGTTGCTGTCACTAATCATGGCTTCCACATTGCCGTGCACCGTTACGGCAATCGGCAGGCTGCTGTTTTCAACTAAAGTGCGCACCTGCGGATACGACAGCTCGTAGGAAGCCGTAGCGCCGGAAATGCCATTTTCCTGCATAAACTGCGTCGCCACGTGATTGAACAGGTTGAAGCTGTGGTCGGCAAAAACAGGCAGAGCTGTTTTATCATAAATGATGGCGGCTGCGCCGAGATTGCCCGCCATGATGCCGTCCGGCTGGATTTCATTGAGGTCGCGGCAGAGTTGTTCCAGTTCGCCGCACTGGTCTTTCAGGGTGGTGCGCGGCGTATTTACGATTACTCTGACGTTTCGTGCATGGGCTTCGTCGAGAATGGTTTCGATTTGTGCCAAAGTCCATGGCTTGTTCGGGCGATACACTTCACCGCCGACAATGAGGATATCGGCACCGTTTTCAAGTGCTTGACGGGCGTGGGCAAGGGTGGCAGCCTTGACGATGAGCTTCGGTTTTTTTGAATTGTCATCATCCGTTTTAATCGGCGCTTCAGCTTCAAGCCAGTCGCACTGCAAATCGGCTTCTTTGGCGGCATAGCTGAAAAAGCGCGGTTCGCGTTTGCCGCTGTAGCCGATAGCCTGATTGTCCGGTTTGTCCATAGCAAAGCAGGTGGAGTAATCGCGCACGCGGTTATCAAAAAGATTTTTCCAGTCGTCTTCATTGATACGGTATCCCGCCGGGTCGGCAACGTAAGCGTCGATGGCGCGGCGGTAAATGCTTACGATATTGGCGACGAAATCGGCACTGCGCATACGGCCTTCGATTTTAAAGGAGTAGACGCCCGCCTGAATTAAGTCGGGAATATTGCGGAACATGCACATATCTTTTAAGGCAAGAACGTAGTCGCCGTCATTTTTCGTCGGCAGGATTTGTCCCGTGGCTTCGTCCATGATTTTGTACGGCCAGCGGCAGGCTTTCATACAGCGGCCGCGGTTGCTGCTGTTGGCAAACAGTACGCCGGAATGAATGCACTGACCGCTTTCGCAGATGCACATGTCGCCGTGCACGAAATATTCCAGTTCAAAATCCGGGTCGGCCGCTTTCAGTTCGCTCAGTTCCTTTAAGGACATTTCACGGCTGACAACGACGCGGCGGATATTGTATTCCTTCAATTTGGCGATAGCTGCATTGTTGTGCGAATTCATCATGATGGAAGCGTGCATCGTCAGATTGAGTTCAAATTTTTTCACAATCTGAGCTACAGCCAAATCCTGAATTAAAATGGCGTCCGGTTGAATTTCATTCAGGAATTTAAGGTATTCCACCAGCTCCGGCAATTCCTCGTCGCTGATGAGATTATTGATGGTTATATACAGCAGGGCGTTGTGAGCGTGAGCGTATTCCACTGCTTTTTTCAGTGTTTCATTGTCGAAGTTGGCGTCTGATTTGAGCATGCGCATATTGAAGTGCTTGCCGCCCAGATAAACGGCATCGGCTCCGGCATCGATGGCGGCAACGAACGTTTCCCAGTTGCCGGCAGGTGCGAGCAGTTCAACAGACTTTTTGGTTAATAACATTAAACAATCCTCCAATTTAAAATACTAATACGGATTATAGTATAGCATAAATAAAATTGATTTTGAATTTGAAAGAGTTTATTCCCATTCTCTTTGGGCAAGAACTTCTTCTACATTGATGGGAAAATGAAACCATTGCAGAATGTATTCAATGTCGCGTATCAGACATTCGCGCGCCAGATTGTCAAATTCGCTTTCGTTGTCGAGAAATTCGTATTGAAAATTATTGACGCTGTGTACCAATTCATAAATTTTATCTTCGATTTCCGACTGTTTCTGGGGCGAGGTTTCCAGATAGTTGATGAAATCCTCCAAGAGGTATTTTATCTTGTCCACCAGAAAATCGGGATAAAAGCTGTCGTCGTATAATTGCTCCAATAATAAATACTGGTCGTCAAATTTGTCCATTTAAGAAAAAAACGTCCTCCATATATAATGTTGTTATCCGTTGTGCTAGTAAAACATCTAGTCTGTAATCAGCAGTATAATACTTTATATTTGTTCGATGTTGTCACTTAACCTCACTAAATATAAACTATTATACTGCTTTAGAAAATCGACTAGCATAACAAATATAATGATGTAAATACTAATCGCTATTATACCATTTTTATGTATTTAAGTAAAAAGAAACGGCAATGACAAATGCGCCTTAAATTGTTACAATAGTTTTAATGAAAAAACGATAAGATAACAGAGGGAAGTGAGGTCATAATGGATAATTCTAATTTTGATTTAATGAAAGAAAATGAAAAAAAAATAGATGACGGTGCAGTCGATTTCGTGCATCTGCATGTGCATACGGAATACAGTCTGCTGGACGGAGCGAGCCGGGTGAAAAAACTCGTCAGCTATGCAAAGGAACTGGGCATGAAATCGCTGGCCATCACCGACCACGGCACTATGTACGGGACGATTGCTTTCTATAAGGAAGCGAAGAAACAGGGCATAAAACCGATTATCGGCTGTGAGGTTTATCTGGCGCCGAAATCGCGTTTTGATAATTTTGAAGTAGAAGGCACGCGCTATTACCATTTGATTTTGCTGGCGGAAAACAATACAGGTTATCAGAATTTGATAAAACTCGTATCGCTCGCCAATATCGAAGGAATGTATTACAAGCCGCGTGTGGATAAAGAACTGCTGCGCCGGTATCATGAGGGGATTATCTGCCTGAGCAGCTGTATCGCCGGTGAAATACCGCAGGCGATTATCCGCGACAATATGGAGCGGGCGGAAAAACTGGTGCAGGAATACGCGGAGATTTTCGGCAGGGACAATTTCTTTCTGGAAATACAGAACCACCAAATTCCGGAAGAAGCGAAAGCCAACGCTGGTCTGATAAAACTGGCGCAGAAATACGGCGTAAAACTGGTGGCGACGAACGATATCCACTATATAAAAAGAGAGGACAGCACGTTTCATGATGTGCTGTTGTGCATCCAGACGGGCAGGACGCTCGACGATAAAGACCGCATGAAATTCAACAATGACGATTTTTATCTGAAATCGGGACGGGAAATGGCGGACTTGTTCGCCGCTGTGCCGCAGGCGATAACGAACACATTGGAGATAGCCGAGCGGTGCAATGTGGAATTTGAATTCGGTCATCTGCATTTGCCGAACTTCCCGCTGCCGGAGGGTATGACGGATGAGCAGTATCTGCGCAAATTGTGCGAAGAAAAAATCGGCAATCGCTACAGCGAGATTACAGAAGAGATACAGCAGCGGCTGGAATACGAACTGTCGATAATTCACCGCATGGGTTACGACAGTTATTTCCTCATTGTCTGGGATTTTATAAACTTCGCCCGCAGCCAGAATATAGCTGTAGGGCCGGGGCGCGGCTCGGCGGCAGGCAGTATCGTAGCGTACATTTTGGGCATTACTGATATCGACCCTTTAAAATACAATCTGCTCTTTGAACGCTTTTTAAATCCGGAGCGCGTAACGATGCCGGATATTGATATCGATTTTTGCTATATCCGCCGCGATGAAGTTATCGAATACGTAAAACGCCGTTACGGTGACGACCATGTGGCGCAGATTATAACATTCGGTACAATGGCGGCGAAAGGCGCTATTCGCGATGTGGGGCGCGTGATGAACATGAGCTATGGCGAAGTGGATAAAATTGCCAAACTCGTACCGCAGGAGTTGGGAATTACGCTCGACAAGGCGCTGAAAGACTCGGCGGAGCTTAGGGAATTTTATCAGGAGAATATGCAGGTGCGCCGCCTTATCGATTATGCGCGCGATATCGAAGGCATGCCGCGCCATTCGTCCACGCACGCCGCCGGTGTCGTTATTTCCAAAGAGCCGGTTACCGATTATGTGCCGATACAGCTTTCCGAAGGAACGTTCGTTACGCAGTACGACAAAGACTGCGTGGAAGAGCTGGGGCTACTCAAAATGGACTTTCTCGGGCTTAGGACGCTGACCGTAATCGCCGATACGCTGGAAAACATCAAAAATAACCGCGGCATAATCGTTGATTTGGATAAAATTCCGCTGGCAGACGAAAAGACAGCGGCAATGCTTTGCCGCGGCGAAACAGGCGCGGTGTTTCAGATGGAGTCGGCGGGCATGACGACGCTCGTCAAGGACTTGCAGCCGCACGACTTCGCCGATTTAATTCCGGTGATGGCGCTGTACCGCCCGGGACCGCTCGGCAGCGGCATGGTTACCGACTTCATCAACGGCCGTCACGGCAGAAAGAAAGTAACGTATATGCACCCGGCATTGGAGCCGATTTTGAAAGAAACGTTTGGCGTTATTCTGTATCAGGAACAGGTAATGCAGATTGTACAGGTGCTGGCCGGTTTCACGCTCGGACAGGCGGATATTTTGCGCCGCGCTATGGGCAAGAAAAAGCATGACGTCTTGATGTCGCAGAAAGAGAATTTTTTGCAGGGCACGAAGGAAAACGGCATTGATGAAAAATTGGCCAATACGATATTCGACCTGTTGCTCAATTTTGCCGATTACGGCTTCAATAAATCGCACAGTGCCGCTTATGCGCTCGTATCGTGGCGCACGGCGTATCTGAAAGCGCATTATCCGCAGGAATTTATGGCGGCGATTTTGACAAGCCTTATGACGAGTACGAAAATCGGCGAATACATCGAGCTGTGCAAGCATATGGGCATACAGATACTGCCGCCGGACATTAACGCCAGCCGCGACAGCTTCACAGTTGACGGCGGCAGTATCCGCTTCGGCATGGCGGCAGTCAAGAGTGTCGGCGAAGCGGCACTGAAAACGATTGTAAAAATACGCGAAGCGGACGGCCCGTTTAAATCACTGGAGGATTTCTGCGCCCGTGTGAGCAGTCGCTGCATTAACAAGCGTTCGTTGGAAAATCTCATAAAATGCGGTGCATTCGATTCGCTCGGCTATAATCGCGCACAGTATCTGGCCGTTCTGGACCAGGCAATGGATTGGGGCTCGCGCCGCCAGAAAGACATCGCCAGCGGTCAGATGGATTTATTCGGCGGTTTTCTGGAAGAAGAAAATCCGCTGGACAAAATCGACATGCCGAAAATAGACGAGTTCCCGAAAATGGAGCTTTTGAACATGGAAAAGGAAATCACCGGCTTTTATATCACCGGACACCCGCTGGAGGAATACAGGAATAAAATCGAACATCTGTATAAAATCGAGCAGCTGCCGGAGCAGCAGGAAGGAAAATACGTGACCTTTGCCGGAATTGTGCGCAAAGCAAAGCGCGTGACGACGAAAAAAGGCGATATGATGTGCTTTCTGGAAGTGGAGGATTTCGCCGGAGTGGTGGAAGGGACCGTTTTCCCAAAAAGCTTCTATGAAAATATTAACTATCTGGTGCCGGATATACCGGTCGTCGTGCGCGGCAGAGTGAACCATATCGACGACGAAACGAAAATAATCGTCGATAAAGTCATCGGCATGGAAGAATACGTGCCGGAATTCTGTCTTGTATTAAAACCGGAACAGGAAACGCCGGAGAACTTTCTCAAGCTGAAAGAAACACTGTACGAATACGCCGGAAACTGCCCTGTATACATGTATTTTCTCGGCACAAAGAAAATGATAAAAGGCAACCGCGAATTTTGGATAGACGGAAGTAACAAGGCTTTTAAAGCTTTGCAAAAATTACTGGGAAAAAACTCTATTAAGCAAAGATAGAGGAGTGTTCATTTTTCTTTGATGCAAAGAAAAACGAACCAAAAAGAAACTTTGTTGAACGTTTCGCTTTCGCTGCACTGGGCGAGCCTTCGTGGCTCTTTGATAAATATAAGCGGTACAATGGCTCGAAACGTTTGGAATTTGGCTCGTGCCTTCTAATTCTCGGTGGGGATTAAAAATTGAGCTGTTGGCACTGTATTTTGCTAGCCAGGATAAATTTTTGTCTGCGTTGAAGATTTTCATGGTAGCTTTAGCTATTAAGAAAACTATTTTTTATTTCTGTTTTTAGTTTAAATGTTTGAGCGTAAGCGAGTTTTT
>JFBN01306913.1_pt1 | contig 34358 bp, 40 predicted proteins | sample 768741 | NCBI WGS metagenome assembly JFBN01 (sample SAMN01983846, study PRJNA193217) | chicken gut metagenome | biome: terrestrial biome; isolation source: ceca of Broiler chicken | host: Gallus gallus | place: United Kingdom: England | collected 2010-09-07
ACTCCCAAAACGGCTGCGAACATTTCATACCAAAGTTCTTTCCCTGTAAACAGTCTTAAGTAAACGGCAAAGAAACATGCAATGACAACCAATATAGCCACAACCAAAATGGCCTTTCTCTGTGTTAGTCTCATAAGAAATGTATTTAATAAAGAGAGTGTGTTGTTAATTGCAACTACACACTCTTTGGTTAGACTGACTTGTAAAATCAGCGTTTAATCCAACTTCTTCCCTCATTAGTGGAGTAGTACAATCCTTTACTCGTTGTAGCCAAAAGATTACGCCCATCAGTGCTTAATTGTTGGAAAGTTCCAACCGAAGAACCTGTGTAGCGAGAAATCCAACTACGCCCTTCATTCGTGGAATAATATATACCTTTTGAAGTACAGGCTAAGAGTTCATTTCCAAATTGTAACAAGTCATAGAAAATTCCAGCTGAAGAACCAGTGTAGCGAGAAATCCAACTACGTCCATCATTGGTAGAATACTCTATCGCATTTTTTTGTGTGTTAATGCGAAGCATTTCGCGTCCATAATTGATTAATTGTGCCATAACTAATACAAATTTGTGCCTACCAGTTCCTCCTTGGCTTTTACTTATTAACCACGAAGCGTGGAACTGTATGCCACGTCTCTGTGATTAGGTGCTAGGAAAACCTTGAATGAAGATGTGGGAATAACAGCCCCACGCATATGCGTGGAGACCATTACGCCATCTCTTGCATTCGTGATGTTCAGTTTCCTAGGCTTTAATCACACAAGAAGAAGACATAACGCCTCTTATTTTCAATATGTCTTGGAAAGAGTTGCCTCAATCCAATTACAAAGATAGAGGATTTTTTCGGTAATCTCCTATCTTATAGTGTTTTTATTTGCTGTTGAAGTGTTTTTTGAGTACATTCTACATTTTCAGCCCTTTATCCTGCTTTGTAGGTGCAATCCCCAAACAGTTTCTCCATTCATTCGCTTTCTGCCTGAACCATTGCACAAGTGGTATATCATTTACGCATATGTGATAGTGTCCTTTTCTGCTTTTGTCCTCTTCAAACGAGAATGCTGCATTTTCGTCACGGAACTTTCGGTTGAACTCAGGAGAATAGAAATCTCCTTTCAACCTTACCTTCTTCAACTTACACAGCTCTTGGATTACTCTTTCAGAGAATCTCAAGGTGTTCCGGCAGAAGTCAATCAGCGGCAACAACTTATCCACGTAAGGGAAGTAACGCTGTATCTTGTCCATATACTCGTTGAACTTGGTGCGTTCTTCCCTATGTGTCCATTCCATCGTTTCAATCCGCCGTACCAATTCTTCGTTCTGACTTTCAAGGGCGGATATGCGTTGCTGCAATTCCTCCCTTTCCGCTTTCAACTTATTGCCGCCCAAAAGAGAACCGACCCTTGCCACGAGTGCTGTCTTCGCTTCGGTCTTGCCGGGCAGCAGTTCCCCGAGATTTTCAACGTGGGGGTTCCCCTGCGGTTGCTCTCGAAGCGACCCGATGTGCGTGAGGCCGAGATGACGCTGGCCAGTGCCTACTACACGACCAATCAGGCCCGTTCGGCCTTCTATCCCAACCTCACCCTATCGGGGAGTGCCGGGTGGACCAATGCCTTGGGGCAGGTGGTGACCAATCCCGGCGGGTGGATTCTCTCGGCCGTGGCCTCGCTGACCCAGCCCATTTTCAACCGGGGCAAGCTGGTGTCGAATCTGCGGGTATCGAAAGACGAGGAGCAGATTGCCCTGCTCAACTACAAGCAGACACTGCTCGATGCCGGGCAGGAGGTGAGCGACGCACTCTATGCCGTCGAGTCGGCCCAACGCAATCTCGATATTCACCAGAAGCAGTGCCGCGAGCTGGAACGTACGGTCGAGACCTCGACCGCTCTCTACAAGACGGGCAATGCCACCTACCTCGAACTGCTCACGGCGCAGCAGTCGTTGCTGAACGCCCGGTTGAATATGGTGTCGGACAGTTTCACCCATTGCCAGGCCATCATCACCCTCTACCGTGCGTTGGGGGGTGGTAGCGACTGACCGTGGTGACGATTGTCACCGGTTCTTTTCGGTGAGGTATTTCCAGTAACGCACGGGCATATCCTTCCGTTGCTTGCGGGGGTTGAGTCGCTCCCGTATGCAGATGGCCTTGAAGTAGGTGCGCCACAAGTCCTGGAACAGCTTTTCGTCGTCGGCCATGAGCGACTCGTCCAATTGACCCGTGACGAAGTGGGGCAGGCTCTCGTCGAAAGTTACCTCGGTGACCTCGTGCTGGTCGTAGTAGTATCCGTAGTGACGTCTCTTGTCGTAGATGACGAAAGGCTGGTCGGCAAAACGGTCCTTGAAATGGGCTATGGCCAGCGGCAGCACGTTGTACTGCGGCTCCATGATGCCGAAGTAGGTGCCGTCGGCCGCCTTTTGGAAGCGGAGGAACTGCATCATGCGCAGGCGTTCGTAGAGCACCTTGCGGAAGGTGTCGGTGACAAATCGTATGTCGTCGTCGGCAAAATTGCGTTCGAGGCTCACGGGGCTGTCGATGTTCTTGCAAATGTAGTTGAAGAGGTGCAGGTCCAGCTCGGGAAGTTCCGACAGGTAGCTCACGGTGATACACGAGAGCGCCTCTTTCGAGAGCTTCTTTTCGAGAGCCCTCCACACGCGGCTTGCCTTCACCTCGTCAGTAATCACCGGGTGCACCTCGTCGTGGAACAAGGGTAGTGGTTCGTCCATGCCCTGAATGATCTGGGGAAAGGTACGTCGGGCGTAGGCGTCGAAGACGGCCGTGAGCATGCCGTCGAATGTGCGGTCGTATTGAAAGATGGTAAATGGCACGTGACGAGGTTTGGGGTTAGAAAAGGGGTAGCTGCAACTGGCGGTCGTCCCGCTTCGGAGAGGTCGACGGGGTCAGCAGTCGCCTGACGTTCTCGGGGCGGAGTTCGTTGACGGTAGGCGACGACAGTTCGCCGCAGGTGATGAAATATTTGGCCTTCTTCATCACCACCCCCATCTTTTTCAGGTGGTAGCTGTTGATGCGCCCGAAGCGGCGGGAGTTGACAATCTGCATGGCCGATTTCACGCCGATGCCGGGCACCCGGAGAATCAGTTCGTAGGGCGCTTTGTTGATGTCGACGGGGAATACCTCGGGGTGTCGCAACGCCCAAGCCAGTTTGGGGTCGATTTCGAGATCGAGGTCGGGGTTGGCATCGTCGACAATCTCGTCGACCTTGAACTGGTAGAAACGCAGCAGCCAGTCGGCCTGGTAGAGGCGGTTCTCGCGCACCAGCGGAGGTTGCTTCAGCATGGGCAGGCGCGTGTCGTAGGTGTTGACGTGAATGTATCCCGAGTAGTAAACCCGTCGCATGGTGGGGCGGGCATAAAGGGCCGACGACAACCGCAAGATGTCGCGGTCGTGGTCGGGGGTGGCCCCCACAATCATCTGCGTACTCTGTCCGGCCGGGACGAATCGCGGGGCATGCTTGAACCGTTTGCGCTCCTCTTTGGCAGCCAGCGTCTGTTGCTGGATATAGGTCATGGGTTCATAGACGCTCTTGAAATCCTTCTCGGGAGCCAGCAGTTTCAGGGAACTCTCGTTGGGAATCTCGATATTGACGCTCATGCGGTCGGCATATTTCCCGGCCTCGTTCACCAGCTCCTGGCTGGCTCCGGGAATGCTTTTCAGGTGGATATAGCCGTTGAAGCGGTGCAGCGTGCGCAGGTCTTTCACGATGGCCACCAGCCGCTCCATGGTGTAGTCGGGGTTGCGCACGACGCCCGAACTGAGGAACAGCCCTTCGATGTAGTTGCGCCGATAAAACTCGATGGTCAGCTCGACCAGCTCCCTTACCGAGAAGGTGGCCCGGGGAATATCGTTGCTCCGCCGGTTGATGCAGTAGGCGCAGTCGTACATGCATGAGTTGGTCAGCATCGTTTTCAACAGGGAGATGCAACGCCCGTCGTCGGCAAAACTGTGGCATATACCTATCCCGCCCACCGTGTTGCCCAGCCCACCGCGGGAGTTGGACCGCACGGTACCGCTCGACGAGCACGATACGTCGTACTTGGCCGACTCGGTGAGTATCTTCAATTTCCTTAGTGTCTCTTCGGTCATGACGGTATACTATGGGTTGAAAGGTATATTGTTGGTAATCAAATATATATTGAACAGGAGTCGTCCAAGATGTGGAAACTGTCGTCTTGGTGGTCCCGGAGGATAAAGTTACGGAGTTTTTGTCGCATCGGTGACGATTTTAAGAAAAGAAATTATAAATAGTGGAGAAAAGTGTCGATATTTGTACCGATGGAACCGAGCAAGATAGCCATAGTAGTCCCCGTCTATAACCGGGAGAAGGAGTTGGTGCGGACGTTTGCCTCAATCGTGGCGCAGACCTACCGGCCCCTGCATGTCGTGCTGGTGGACAATGGCTCGACCGACCGCTCGCTGGCACTGTGCCAGGAGTTGAAGGCCCGGTACGAAAGCGACGATTTCGCGGTGACGGTGGCTCAGGAGGCGAAGCGAGGCCCTTCGGCCGCCCGCAATCGGGGGCTGTCGTGTGTCGAGGAGGAGTATGTCTCTTTTCTCGATAGCGACGATACCTATGTGCCCGAAGCGACGGCTCGTTACATGCAGACTTTTGAACAGCACCCCTCGGCCGATATTGTGGGGTGTACTATCCGGGTGTGGCCCGAGAAGGGTCGCCCGCATGTGGCTCGGGCGGCTTTTTCCCGCAGGGTAGAGCCCCATCTATTTCATTGTACCCTCGGCACTGTGCGTTATGCCGTGCGTACGGCTTTGGTGCGAGCTGTCGGCGGGTGGCACGAAGATTATATGCGTTGGGAGGACTGGGAGCTGGGGCTGCGTCTGCTGCTGACGACCGATCGGGTGGTGTGGATCGAGCGTCCGCCGCTGGTCCATGTCTATCTCCATGCCGACAGTATTACCGGCTATCGCTATACCCCCAACAGCGACGATATTTTGCGGGCCATTGCCCATGCTCACGACGATGTGGAACGGAGTGGTTATCCCAATAAGCGGCGCCTGCATCGCCTGTTGCTCTATAAACAGATGGTAGTGGCTGGACTCTGCCATCGCGAGAAGAGTGTGCGGGGGGCCGAGATTTATCGTCTGACCATGGAGCAGGCCGGGCACGACCGCACGTTGCGCTGGTTCCTGCCGCTGGTCTATCGCTATGTGTCGTACGGGGGGCGCGGTTCGGCTATTCTGGCCGAACGGTTGTTACACTGATTCTTTTCCGATTTCCAGCTGGTCGAGCAGACAGATGTACAGCTCGATGGCTTCGCGTATCTCGTCGAGGACGATATACTCATCGGCCGTGTGGGAACGGGCCGAGTCGCCCGGCCCTATCTTGACCGAAGGGAAGGTCATGTGTGTCTGGTCGGAGAGGGTTGGCGACCCGAAGGGCTCGCGTCCGGCCAGGGTACAACGCCGTATGAAGGGGTGCTGAGGCGACAGGGACGAGGAGTTGAGCCGCAGCGAACGGGGTGTGATGGTGATGTCGGGGAAGTTCTCGCGCAGGATTTCGACCGCTTGGGCGTTGGAGTAGCAGTCGTTGGTGCGCAGGTCGATCACGAAGTCACAGTGGTCGGGTACCACGTTGTGCTGGGTACCGGCCTGAATCTGGGTGACGGTGAGTTTTACCCGACCCAGCCACGGCGAGACGAGCGGGAACTCGAACCGACGCAGCCGTTCGATGGCCTCGGTGGCCAGATAGAGGGCGTTGATGCCCTCTTCGCGGGCGGCGTGTCCCGACTTCCCGTGGGTGGTGCAGTCGAGCACGAGCAATCCCTTTTCACAGATGGCCGGACGCATGGTTGTGGGTTCGCCCACGACGGCAAAGTCAATCGGTGGAAGTTCGCCCAGAGCCAAGGCAATGCCGTTGGCTCCCGACACCTCCTCTTCGGCCGAGGCCAGGAAGATGAGGTTGTAGGGCTGTTCGGTCGAGGCCAGGAACAGGAAAGCACCGAGCAGCGACACCACACTGGCCCCGGCATCGTTGCTGCCCAGTCCGTAGAGGCGTCCCTCCTCCTCGACGGGAGTGAAGGGGTCGCGAATCCAGCTGGCCGCCGGTTTCACGGTGTCGAGATGCGAGTTGAGCAGCAGGGTGGGTTTGGCCGGGTCGTAGGCTTGGGCCAGGGTCCACACGTTGTTGCCGATGCGGTGTGGGGTAAATCCTTGTTTTACAAGAGTATCGTGCACGAGTTGGGCTGCCGCCTCCTCGTTTCGGCTGATCGAGGGGGTGTGAATGAGCTTTCGCAGCAGGTCGGTCGCTATGTAGTAAAGTTCGTCTTTCGATTCCATGGTCATCTTCGCTTTCTGCAAAAGTAGTTTATTTTTGTCTTTCTCAGTCACTTCTTGCGGCGATTGTAGGGAAAGGTCGAGAAATGAGTATAAAATATTAACTATTATTAATTATTTCGGATTGGGGGTATAAATGGCTTGAAACGTTGATGAATAGATGGAGTAGCCCTTTGTTTTGCCACATTGAGTTGACAAAATGAAAGAACAAATCTGCTTAAAACTTATTAAAATGGGCATTGAGCCAATATAATGCGTAACTTTGCGGCAGATTTATAATCTCATTTTATGGTAAATCAACTTACCTCGTTGGTCCGCAAGCAGGCTGCCAAATACGGAAACCGTGAGGCGTTCAGCCACAAGGACTACACAAAAAATCAATGGGTTCCTACCTCTTGGAACCGTTTTTCAGAACAGGTCTCATACATGGCACAGGCCATGGTTCTCTTAGGTATTCGCGAGCAAGAAAACATTTCGACATATACACAGAACAAGCCCGAAGGTTTCATCGTGGACTTTGCGGCATTCGACAACCGTGCGGTGGTCGTTCCGCTCTATCCTACCAGCTCGCTCGACCAGATTGAATACATTATCAACGAAGCCGAGGTGCGCTTTCTGTTCGTAGGCGGACAGGTGCAATACGACAATGCCATTGTCGCTTTGCGGGAGTGCCCCACGCTCGAAAAACTGATACTTTTCGACCCCGCCATCAAGCGGACGGCCGACGACACGACATCGGTCTATTTCGACGACCTGCTGGAGCAGGGCCGTCAGGCAGGTGCCGACGTAGCTGCCGAGGTGGAACGCCGCCGTCAGGCCGGTAGCCCCGACGATTTGGCTACACTTATCTATACCTCGGGAACGACCGGTGAGCCCAAGGGGGTGATGCTGGCCCACTCGAACTACGACGAGGCCATGCGCATTCACCTGCAACGGCTGGTGACCTGCTCCGACAGCGACGTGTCGCTCTGCTTCCTGCCGCTGACTCACGTGTTTGAACGGGCCTGGTCGTACTACTGCCTCACGGTGGGCATGCGCATCGCCATCAATGTCGACCCCAAGGATATACAGAACACCATACGCGAGGTGCGTCCCACCATCATGTGCAGCGTACCCCGTTTCTGGGAGAAGGTCTATGCCGCCGTTCAGGATAGACTCTCGAAGACGAAAGGGGTGACCCGTCGTCTGGCCGAACGGGCTTGCGGCATCAGCCGTCGTCGCAATATCGACTGCCTGCGTGCCGGCAAGCGTCCCCCCATGTGGCTCGAATGGCAATACCGTTTCTACGACAAGTTTGTCTTCTCGAAAATCCGTCGGGCTGTCGGGGTGGAAAACGGAAACATCTTCCCCACGGCCGGAGCTCCGCTTTCCGACACGATCAACGAATTTCTGCACATCTGCGGCATCAACATCGTCTATGGCTACGGTCTGTCGGAGACGACGGCTACGGTGAGCTGCTTCGACCGCACGGGTTATGAATTTGGTACGGTGGGGTCGCTCATGCCCGACATTCAGGTGAAACTGGGTGAGAACAACGAGATACTGGTGAAGGGCAAAACCGTGATGAAGGGCTATTACCGCAAGCCCGAGGAGACGGCCCGCGTCTTTACCAAGGACGGCTGGTTCCGCACGGGCGATGCCGGCAAGATAAACGACGAGGGGGCTTTGGCCCTGACCGAACGGTTGAAGGACCTCTTCAAGACCTCGAACGGGAAATACATCGCTCCGCAGGCATTGGAAACCCGCCTGGGCGAAGACAAGTACATCGACCAGGTGGCTGTCATCGGCGACCAGCGCAAGTATGTGACGGCCATCATCATTCCGGCCTTCGAGGCTTTGAAGGAGTATGCCGCTCAAAAGCATATCCAGTATCGTAATCTCGAAGATCTGGTGAAGAACCAGAAGATTCACGCCCTTATCTCGGAACGTATCGACGCCTTGCAGAAGAACTTTGCCCGCTTCGAGCAAATCAAGCGCTTCACGCTGCTGCCGCGTGCATTCAGCATGGAGAAGGGCGAGCTCACCAACACGTTGAAGATACGCCGGTCGGTCATCAACCTGCTCTACAAGGAGGAGATAGAGGCGATGTATGCCTAAAAACGAAAAGCGAAATTTGGTAAATAAGGCAAGGGTGTATAATTTTGTACACCCTTTTTTAATAGAAAATTTTTAGAACGACATGATTACACAAGAACAATTAAAAGAGACAGAAGAACGCAAGTTGGCGTTGAGGAGGTATCTTTGACATCGATTCCAAGAAAATCGAAGTAGAAGAAGAGGAGTTGCGCACCCATGTGCCCGATTTCTGGGAGGACCAGAAGAAGGCCGAAGCGCAGATGAGAAAGGTAAAGGCTTTACACTTTTGGATAGACAGCTATACCGAAATCGAGAAATCGGTCGAGGAGTTGAAACTGGCCTTCGATTTCGTGAAGGAGGGTATCGTGACGGAAGAGGAGGTCGACGAGATTTACCACCGCACGGTGACGCAGATCGAGAATCTCGAATTGCGCAACATGCTGCGCCGCGAGGAAGACAAGTTGGGCGTCGTGCTGAAAATCAACTCGGGTGCCGGCGGTACCGAGGCGCAAGACTGGGCGTCGATGCTCATGCGCATGTACTTGCGCTGGTGCGAGCAGCACAACTACAAGACCTCCATTTCCAATATTCTCGAAGGCGATGAGGCCGGTATCAAGTCGGTAACGATACAGATCGAGGGCGATTATGCCTATGGTTATTTGAAGAGCGAGAACGGCGTGCACCGGCTGGTGCGGGTGTCGCCCTACAATGCCCAGGGCAAGCGCATGACCTCGTTTGCCTCGGTATTTGTCACCCCGCTGGTCGACGATACCATCGAAATCAACATCAACCCCGCCAACATTTCGTGGGATACCTTCCGTTCGAGCGGTGCCGGTGGACAGAATGTGAACAAGGTGGAGTCGGGCGTGCGGTTGCGCTACCAGTTCAAAGATCCCTATACCGGTGAAGAGGAGGAGATTTTGGTCGAGAATACCGAGACGCGCGACCAACCCAAGAACCGCGAGAATGCCATGCGTCAGTTACGCTCTATCTTGTATGACAAGGAGTTGCAGCACCGTATGGCCGAGCAGGCCAAAATCGAGGCCGGCAAGAAGAAAATCGAGTGGGGGTCGCAGATACGCAGTTACGTCTTCGACGACCGCCGGGTGAAAGACCACCGCACCAACTACCAGACCTCCGACGTGCAAGGCGTCATGGACGGTAAGATCGACGGCTTTATCAAAGCCTATCTGATGGAGTTCGGTGGGGACGAAAGTAACGCATAACCTCTGTTTACGATGGAAAAACTTACGCTGATAAAAGTTGGCGGCAAGATAGTGGAGGAGCAGGAGGCATTGAGCCGCCTGCTCGCTTCGTTTGCCGCGATACCCGGTCGCAAGGTGCTGGTACACGGCGGCGGCCGGTCGGCCACGGCCATGGCGGCCCGATTGGGTATCGAGAGCCGCATGGTGGGTGGTCGTCGCATCACCGACCGTCCGATGCTCGAAGTGGTGACGATGGTCTATGGCGGGTTGGTCAACAAGAATATCGTGGCGGGCTTGCAGGCCCTGGGTGTGAATGCCTTGGGTATGACGGGTGCCGACATGAATATCCTCCTCTCGGACAAGCGTCCGGTGCAGGAGGTCGACTACGGTTACGTGGGTGATGTGCGTCGGGTCGACGGTGTCGCCCTGTCGGGACTGATCGAGATGGGGGTAGTCCCCGTAATCGCGCCCCTTACTCACGACGGGAAGGGCTCGATGCTCAATACCAATGCCGACACCATGGCGGGCGAAACGGCCAAGGCTTTGGCCTCGCGTTACGACGTGTCGCTGGTCTACTGCTTTGAGAAGCGGGGTGTGCTGCGCGACGAGAACGACGACAACAGCGTGATTGCCCAGATGACCCGCTCGCAGTTCGAGGATTACCGGGCACAGGGTATTGTGCAGGGAGGTATGATACCGAAACTCGAAAATGCCTTCGATGCCATTCGTCACGGGGTGCGCGAGGTGGTCATTACCCGGGCCGATGCCATCGGCAAGGAGCATGAAGGGACCCGCATCGTGGAATAAGGCGGGAAGGCTTTTCCTGCAATCGGAACAGGACCGATGAAGACCGGGCAAGTTAAGACAGAATAAAACAGCGAGGGCTGTTCCCCATCGGGGAGCAGCCCTCGCTGTATCTGGTCGTGAGACCGGCGTTTTATTTCAACTGTTCGGCCTGGTTGTAGATAGCCTCGAATATGGTCTTGTCGGCCTCGGTGAGCAAGCGCCCGCGGCGCGCCATCATCTTCTCGGCAATGGCGTAGAACTTGGGCAGTTGTACGTCGGTAAATCCGGCCGTACCGCCTTCGCTGAACGAGGCAACGAAGTTGCGGGGGAATCCGGCCCCGTGAATGTTGACCCCCACGCCTATCACCGTGGCGGTGTTGAACATGGTGTTGATGCCGACCTTGGAGTGGTCGCCCATGATGAGACCGCAGAATTGCAGATGCGTGGGCAGGAAACGGCGGGTGGGGTAGTTCCACAACTTGATTTCGCTGTAATCGTTTTTGAGGTTCGAGGCCACGGCGCCGGCCCCCAGGTTGCACCATTCGCCGATGACGGCGTTGCCCAGGAATCCGTCGTGCGCCTTGTTGGAGAAGCCGAACATCACCACGTTGTTCAATTCGCCGCCCACCTTGCAGTAGGGGCCCAGTGTGGTGGCTCCGTAGATCTTGGTGCCCATGTTGACATAGGCATGCTCGCAGGCGGCAAACGGTGCCCGTATGCAGCTGCCCTCCATCACCTCCGAGTCGGCGCCCAGATAGATGGGGCCGTTGGTTACGTTGAAAATGGCGCACTCGGCCTTGGCACCGGGCTCAACGAAAATCTTGGAGGTGCCGTCGGCAAAGCAGGGGTCGCCGATGATGCGGTTCGAGGGGCTGAGCGGCTGGCTGGTGCGTCCGCGGGTGATGAGTTTGAAATCGGCTTCGAGACACTCGCCGTTGAGCAGGAAAATATCGTAGAGATGTTGGATATACCGAAGTTTGCGGGAACTTTCGAGGGTATGGGTGTAGCGGTTCTCCCGGAAGTCGGCTTCACTCCCGCGGAAGGCGACGACCGTCTGCTGGTCGATGAGCGCTTCGCCGGGATTTAGGATATTGACCTGTCGGGCCAGCTCCTCGTCGGGAATCAGATGGCCGGCTATGAAGAGGTTGTCGTCGGTAAAGTGAGCCGGGTATTTCCCGGCCATGTAATCGGGGGTGAGGTAGGAGTAGTTGCCGGACAACATGCGTTCCCACTTTTCGCGTATGGTGAGGATACCTATGCGTATGTCGGCGATGGGCCGGGTAAACGCCAGGGGCAGCAGTTCGAGATGCTGCTGGTTGATGTCGAAGAGAATGATATTTTTCATAATCGCCTATAATTGATTGATACATCAAAGGTAATGTAAAACTTGTAGAAAATCAAAATCTGAGTCGAGGTATTGCACGACGGGTGGAAGATTGAACAAATGACGCCGCGTGGTCGTTTAAGCAGAAAAAAGTCTATGGAAGAGAATCGTTTCGTACAGCTGGTTGCGGGTATGTTGTACCGGACAGACCGCGACTCGGTTACGGCGGAAACCCGGTATAAGGGGTTGAAAGAGTGGAATTTCTTGTTTGAGGTGTCGCTGGCGATGATGCTCGAAGAGGAGTATCACGTGGAGGTGACGCCCGAGGATTTTTCGAGTACGGGAACTCTGGACGAACTGTTTCGGCGGGTGTGCGCCCCTCGTTTGGTCAATAAGGATTAACAAGATGATGAGGAGGTGTAACGGATTATGAGCGGCTTGTCGGGAATTGTAGGGGAGGTAGAGTGGATAGAACGGGTGTTGCGGCAAATGGCCGAGGCGCAGGAGCATCGGGGTGGAGAGAAACCGGTAGGGTGGGTCTCCTCGTTTGTCGATGCCCGGGTGGGGCTGATGCACAACCGCCGGGTGACCATCGAGTCGGCCCGGGCCCCGAGCCAGCCGTTTGACGATACTGACACGGGGCTGGTCGTCATGCTCGACGGCGAGATATTCAACTATGCCGAGGTGCGTGAACGCCTCTCCAACTACTACCGGTTTTCGACCGAGGGGGTGTGCGAGGTGGTGGCTAAGGCCTATGACCGCTGGGGTGATAGCTGTTTCGACCGCTTCGAGGGCTATTTTGCGATAGTTATCTACAACCGTTTTTCCGAGGAGTTGCTGCTCTGTCGCGACCGCTTTGGAATCAAGCCGTTGTACTATGCCACCCATCGGGGTAACCTCTACTTTGCTTCGGAGGTGCGAGCCCTCTTTGCCGCAGGAATCAGGCCGTTGCTCTCGGCCGAGCGATGGGCCAGCTACCTGGCCTATTCGACCTACGGCAGTCCCTACGAGACCTTTTGGGAGGGGGTGCATCAGCTGCCGGCCGGATTTCTGTTGCACTACAACGGTTATTCGCTGGTCGAGAGGCGGTGGTATGCGTTTGAAAACCGGGTGAAGGCGTGGAGCGAAGAGTCGCCCGAGCGCCAGACCGAAGCCTTCCTGGACCAGTTGCACCGCAGCGTGGGGTACAGCCTCATGGGCGATATGCCCAAGGGGCTCTCGTTGGACGGCGGGGTGGAGTCGGCCCTCTTCATCGCGTTGATGAAGGCGGTAGGGTGCCCCCGGTATTTGAAAAGTTACATGCACTATCGCGGCAAACTGCACCAAAGCAGTGCCCTGTGGGGAGCCGAACTGTTGTCGGAGACCGCATTGCCGCTGGAGCAGGTGGCCATCACGAAGACGATGTTGCTGAAAGAGCTCGACTACCTGACCCGTTGGCAGGAAGAGCCGGTCGACGGGGTGGATATGGTAGCCCGCTCGGCCTTTTTCAGGGTGATGCGCAAGCGGGGGCTTGCCGTGGTCAGCGGCGGTTGGGGGTTAACCCATCTCCTGGGTAATACACCGCTTCCCGGCGACCGGTACTCGTCACTGGTGCCGTCGGAGCTGCTGTCGGCCGATTTTCGCCAGCTAGCCCGGAAACCGCGCTATCGGCATCTGTTCGAGTCGGAGAACGACCAGTTGAGGTTTTGCGACCTCTGTTATGAGCGCCTGCCCCACCTGTTGCGCAGTGTAGACAAGATGAGCATGTATTACGGGGTGCAGCTCAGAAATGCCTTTCTGAATCACAACCTCGTTGAGATAGCCTTTGCCCGGGCCGAGGGTTCACCCTCGGGCCGTAACCGTCGGCAATGGTTCGCCCGGCAGATTGTGGAACCGCTGCTCCCGGCACAGATACGGCTGGCCCCTGAGGACGAACCGGGAGAGCCCGAACTGACCTCCGATTTGAAGTCGTGGGCCGATGAGGTGGTGTTCGACCTGCGCTACGGACGAGCCTCGGCCTGGTTCGACCACACCCGGTTGGAACGGGAGTGGCAACAGGGCGACGAGGGGCTCTTTGCCGACCCGATGAAGGTGTGGAAGCTCCTCTCGTTGTGTCTGCAACTGAAAAACCTGCCGTAGACGAGGGTGCTGCCTGGCGAGACGCTTCGTATGCGCTCGGGAAACCCGGTGATAAAATAAAGACGAATTGTCTTCGTTCTGCCCGAGGATTGCACTATCTTTGTCGAAAGACCAAAAAGAGATGATGAACTTTATCGAGCAGAAGCTGAAAGGCGTTTTCGTCATAGAGCCGCAAGTCTTTGGCGACAGCCGGGGCTATTTCATGGAGAGTTATAAAAAAGAACTTTTCGAGCAATATGTCGGGCCGGTCGATTTCATTCAAGACAACGAGTCCCGGTCGAGTTACGGCGTGTTGCGCGGCCTTCATTATCAGAAGGGAGAGTGGTCGCAGGCCAAGCTGGTGCGGGTCACCCAGGGGCGGGTCTATGACGTGGCGGTAGACTTGCGCCGGTCGTCGCCCACGTTCGGGCAATACATCGGGGTAGAGCTCTCCGACGAGAACAAGAGGCAACTCTATATCCCGCGCGGATTTGCCCACGGATTTGCTGTGCTGAGCGAGACCGCCCAGTTCTGCTACAAGGTCGACAACGTGTATGCCCCCCAGCACGAAGCCACGCTGCGCTACGACGACCCCCGGGTGGGGGTGGTGTGGCCGGTGAAAGCCGAGGAGATGCTCCTCTCGGACAAAGACCGGGTCGGACTCGGGTTCGACGAAATCGAAACCTTCGAATAAAAACTTCAAAAGGTAGCACATACCTCCCAACCCATTGTGGCATAAAGATAAAATGCCGAAAAAATAATCCCAATATGTTTGGTTTTTAATGATTTAGTGCTTATCTTTGCACCACTTTTGATGCCGTAAAAGGCCGATACGATTGTGTAATCGATTGATTATGTGAACGTAGTGGCCGATTTTGGCGTCTTGGGCCGAGAGAATAAAAAGGAAAATTATAAGTAAAAAGATTTTTAAAAAAAAAAGTTCTAAGAAATGCCTACGATTCAACAATTAGTAAGAAAAGGACGGGTTGTATTGGAAGACAAGAGTAAATCTCCCGCATTGGATTCATGTCCGCAAAGACGTGGTGTTTGCGTGAGAGTTTACACGACGACTCCTAAGAAACCTAACTCTGCCATGCGTAAAGTTGCTCGTGTACGTTTAACCAACGGAAAAGAGGTGAACTCTTATATCCCCGGTGAAGGTCACAACTTGCAAGAGCACTCTATCGTACTCGTTCGTGGCGGTCGTGTGAAAGACCTCCCCGGTGTTCGTTATCACATCGTACGTGGTACATTGGATACTGCCGGTGTAGGTGGCCGTACGCAACGTCGCTCGAAATATGGCGCCAAGAGACCGAAAGCAGGAGCTGCACCTGCCGCAAAAGGTAAGAAATAATCGAACCCTTTGACAAGACAGCACAGAGAATTAAAAAGAATTAGTGTCAAACACTGGTTCGCGTTTATTGGATAGGCTGATTGGGTTGAGTAAATGAAATCGGCGGATTTCGTTGAAGATGTAAAGAACAGCAACCAAAAACAAGAACGACAATTTATTGTAAAAAATGAGAAAAGCAAAACCAAAGAAACGGGTTGTATTACCAGATCCCGTATTCAATGATGTAAGGGTTTCAAAATTTGTGAACCACTTGATGTATGATGGTAAAAAGAGTATAGCTTACTCTATTTTCTACAGCGCATTGGAGATTGCGAAATCGAAATTGCCCAACGAGGAAAAATCGGCCCTCGAAATCTGGAAGAAAGCCCTCGAAAATATTACACCTCAAGTAGAGGTTAAGTCTCGCCGTGTGGGTGGTGCTACATTCCAAGTACCTACGGAAATCCGCCCCGATCGTAAGGAATCTATTTCAATGAAAAATCTTATTATCTATTCTCGTAAGAGAGGTGGCAAAACGATGGCCGACAAACTGGCTGCCGAAATTGTCGACGCTTTCAACGAGCAGGGTGGTGCATTCAAACGTAAAGAAGACATGCACAAGATGGCCGAGGCCAACCGTGCATTCGCTCATTTTAGATTTTAATTGAATTAAAATAAGGAATAAAGAAAATGGCAAAATCTGACGCTCATTTGAAATATACCAGAAACATTGGTATTATGGCACACATCGATGCCGGTAAGACAACAACTTCGGAACGTATCTTGTACTACACGGGGTTGACTCACAAAATCGGCGAGGTGCACGACGGTGCCGCTACCATGGACTGGATGGAACAGGAGCAAGAGCGCGGTATCACGATTACGTCGGCCGCCACAACCGCTTTCTGGAACTATAAAGGCGAGAAATACAAAATCAATTTGATCGATACTCCGGGGCACGTTGACTTTACGGTAGAGGTAGAGCGCTCGTTGCGTGTACTCGACGGTGCCGTAGCTACCTTCTGCGCCGTAGGTGGTGTAGAACCCCAATCGGAAACCGTATGGCGCCAAGCCGACAAATACAACGTACCTCGTATCGGTTATGTAAACAAAATGGACCGCTCGGGTGCCAACTTCTTTGAAGTGGTTCGCCAGTTGAAAGATGTGCTGGGTGCAAACCCCTGCCCCATTCAAGTGCCTATCGGCGCTGAGGAGACCTTCAAAGGCGTAGTCGACCTGATTCGTATGAAAGCCATCTACTGGCACGACGAAACCATGGGCGCCGACTACAACATGGAGGAGATCCCCGACAATATGAAAGCCGAGTGCGACGAGTGGAGAGACAAGATGCTCGAAAAGATTGCCGAGTGCGACGACGACTTGATGGAGAAATACTTCTCCGATCCCTCGACCATCACCGAAGAGGAGATTGTTCGCGCTATCCGCAAAGGCACCCTGGCCATGCAAATCGTCCCGATGATTTGCGGATCGTCGTTCAAGAACAAAGGTGTACAACCGCTGCTCGATGCCGTGTGCGCATTCTTGCCAAGCCCCGTTGATACACCGGCCGTAGTAGGTCACGACATGAACGACCCCGAGAAAGAAGTGGTACGTCACCCCTCCTTCTCCGAGCCCATGTGTGCCCTCGCCTTCAAGATTGCAACCGACCCCTATGTAGGCCGTCTCTGCTTCTTCCGCGTATATTCGGGTGAGGTTGTTGCCGGTTCCTACGTGCTCAACTCCCGTTCGGGCAAGAAAGAGCGTGTATCGCGTCTGTTCCAGATGCACTCGAACAAACAGAACCCCAAAGAGTCTATCGACTGCGGCGATATCGGTGCAGGCGTAGGATTCAAGGATATCCGCACCGGTGATACCCTGTGTGCCGAAGATGCTCCTATCGTACTCGAAGCTATGGACTTCCCCGCACCTGTGATTGGTATTGCCGTTGAGCCCAAGACTCAGAAAGACCTCGACAAGCTGGGTATCGGTCTGCAAAAACTGGCCGAAGAGGATCCTACCTTCACCGTAGCTACCAACGAGGAGACGGGACAAACGGTAATCAGCGGTATGGGTGAGCTCCACCTGGAAATCATCATCGACCGTCTGAAACGTGAGTTCAAGGTAGAATGTAACCAGGGCCGTCCCCAAGTTACCTACAAAGAGGCCATCACCAAACCGGTTGAGCTCCGCGAGGTATTCAAGAAACAGACGGGTGGTCGTGGTAAGTTCGCCGACATCATCGTACGTGTAGAACCTTCGACCCGCGAAGAGGCCGGTCTCGAATTTGTCGATGAAGTAAAAGGTGGTAACATTCCCAAGGAATTTATCCCCTCGATTCAGAAAGGTTTCACCACCGCTATGAAGAACGGTGTATTGGCCGGCTTCCCGGTAGACAGCCTGAAAGTAACCGTGCTCGATGGTTCGTTCCACCCCGTAGACTCAGACCAGTTGTCGTTTGAACTCTGTGCAATCCAAGCCTTCAAGAAAGCCTGCGAAAAAGCCGGCCCTGTATTGCTGGAGCCCATTATGAAGATCGAGGTAGTAACCCCCGAAGAGAGCATGGGTGATGTAATCTCTGACTTGAACAAACGTCGTGGCCAAATCGAAGGTATGGAATCGAGCCGTTCGGGCGCCCGTATCGTAAAAGCAACGGCGCCGCTGGCCGAGATGTTCGGTTACGTAACCGCTTTGCGTACCATCACTTCGGGTCGTGCCACCTCGACAATGTCGTTCTCGCACTATGCCGAGGTAAGCTCGTCGATTGCCAAGAATGTGTTGACCGAAGTAAACGGTCGAGTAGACTTATTGTAATCAAATAAACCATCAAATATCAATATGAGCCAAAAAATCAGAATTAAATTGAAGTCTTACGACCACAACTTGGTTGACAAGTCGGCCGAGAAAATCGTAAAGACGGTGAAAGCTACGGGAGCAGTAGTGAGCGGGCCTATACCTCTACCTACTCACAAACGTATCTTCACGGTAAACCGCTCGACTTTCGTAAACAAAAAATCGAGAGAGCAATTCGAGTTGTCTTCGTTCAAGCGTCTTATCGACATTTACAGCTCTACGGCCAAGACGGTAGACGCCCTGATGAAGTTGGAATTGCCCAGCGGAGTAGATGTAGAAATTAAAGTGTGATTCAACAAAAATTAAGTAGAAATGCCAGGATTATTAGGAAAAAAAATCGGAATGACATCCGTTTTCAGTGCCGAGGGTAAAAATGTACCATGCACTGTTATCGAAGTTGGTCCTTGCGTAGTTACGCAAATCAAAACCGTTGAAAAAGATGGTTACGAGGCAGTACAGGTAGGTTTCATCGACAAGAAAGATAAACATACCACCAAGCCCGAAGCCGGACATTTCAAGAAAGCAGGCGTAACGCCCAAGAGACACTTGGCCGAGTTCAAATTCGATACCGAATACAAATTGGGCGACACCATCGCCGTTGATTTGTTTGAAGGTGCGGATTACGTAGATGTAATCGGCGTATCAAAAGGTAAAGGTTTCCAAGGCGTCGTAAAGCGTCACGGCTTCGGCGGTGTGGGACAAACCACACACGGTCAGCATAACCGCTTGCGTGCCCCCGGTTCTATCGGTGCATGTTCATACCCTGCCCGCGTGTTCAAAGGCACCCGTATGGCCGGCCAGATGGGTAACAGCCGCGTAACCGTGCAAAACCTCCAAGTGTTAAAAGTAATACCCGAGCACAATCTTTTGCTCATCAAAGGATCGGTACCGGGGAGTAAAGGTTCAATCGTAATAATTGAGAAATAATGGAACTGAGCGTATATAACATTAAAGGTGAGGACACCGGTAAGAAGGTTGTTTTGAACGATTCGGTATTCGGAATCGAGCCCAATGATCACGCCGTATATCTCGATGTGAAACAATACTTGGCCAACCTGCGTCAAGGTACTCACAAATCCAAAGAAAGAAGCGAAGTATCGGGTAGTACCCGCAAACTGAAAAGACAAAAAGGAACGGGCGGCGCTCGTAGCGGTGATATCAACTCGCCGGTTATGATCGGTGGTGGTCGAGTATTCGGTCCCAAACCCCGCGATTACCGTTTCAAACTCAACAAGAAAGTGAAAGAACTCGCCCGCAAATCGGCGTTGACTTACAAGGCTCAGGACAACGCCATCGTGGTAGTCGAAGATTTCACTTTCGAGGCTCCCAAGACCAAGGAATTCGTAAACTTGCTGAAAAATTTGCAAGTTGCTGATAAAAAGTCACTTTTGGTTTTATCGGAACAAAATAAAAACGTATATTTGTCGGCCCGTAATCTTACGGGAACAAATGTGATAACGGTATCGGAACTCAATACATACAAAGTGTTGGACAACAAGGCTTTGGTTTTGACTGAGAGCACGGTGGCCGCTATCAATAACTTTTGATGTAAGGAGGCTTAAATATGGGAATTATTATTAAACCTATCGTAACAGAGAAAATGACGGCCATGGGCGAGAAATACAATCGCTATGGTTTCCGTGTGGACCCGAAGGCCGATAAGTTGCAAATCAAGAAAGCCGTAGAAGAGATGTACAACGTGACGGTCGTATCGGTAAACACGATGAACTATCGTGGCAAAAACAAAAGCCGCTACACCAAGACCGGTCTCATCTCGGGAAAGACGGCCGCTTATAAGAAAGCCTTGGTTACATTGAAAGAAGGAGAAACTATTGATTTTTATAGCAATATCTAATTAAACAATGGCAGTAAGAAAATTAAAGCCCACAACACCGGGGCAAAGACACAAAGTTATTGGTGCATTTGATACAATCACTGCTAGCGCGCCAGAAAAATCTCTTGTAAGAGGTGTCAGAAAATCGGGTGGTCGTAACAATGAAGGGCATTTGACCATGCGCTACATCGGAGGCGGTCACAAGAGAAAATACAGATTGATCGACTTCAAGAGAAACAAAGACGGTGTACCCGCTACTGTAAAAGCCATCGAATACGACCCGAACCGTTCGGCCCGTATCGCATTGCTTTATTATGCAGACGGTGAAAAACGTTACATTATTGCACCCAACGGCTTGGAAGTTGGAGCAACCTTGATGTCTGGCGAAAATGCAGCTCCTGAGGTAGGAAATGCGTTGCCTCTGAAAAACATACCTATCGGTACTGTGATTCACAACATCGAGTTGCGTCCGGGTCAAGGAGCCTTCTTGGTTCGTTCGGCCGGAACGTTTGCTCAGTTGACTTCGAGAGAAGGCGATTATGCAATTATCAAATTACCTTCTGGAGAAACCAGAAAAATCCTCGCAACCTGTAAAGCCACGATCGGCAGCGTAGGAAACTCGGATCACGCCCTCGAACGCTCGGGTAAAGCCGGACGCTCGCGCTGGTTGGGCCGTCGTCCTCGCAACCGTGGTGTTGTGATGAACCCTGTAGATCACCCGATGGGTGGTGGTGAAGGACGTGCATCAGGTGGACACCCCAGATCGAGAAAAGGCTTGTATGCAAAAGGTTTGAAGACCAGAGCTCCGAAGAAACACTCTTCGAAGTATATAATTGAAAGAAGGAAAAAGTAATCTGATAAATTGACAACAACATGAGTCGTTCATTAAAAAAAGGCCCATATATCAGTGTGAAGCTGGACAAGAAAGTAGCCGCCATGGAAGCATCTGGCAAGAAGTCGGTGATCAAGACATGGTCGCGTGCCTCTATGATTTCTCCCGAATTCGTAGGGCATACTTTTGCAGTACACAATGGTAATAAATTTATTCCCGTATACGTTACCGAAAACATGGTAGGGCACAAGCTCGGTGAGTTTGCCCCCACGCGTACATTCCGCGGTCATGCAGGTAACAAGAAAAAATAAGGCCTGAGGGAATGCGAGTTTTAATACAATTAAAGAATTGAAAAATGGGTGCAAGAAAAAGAGAATCAGCCAATAGAAGGAAGGAAGCTCTGAAAACTCAATATTTCGCCAAGTTGAACAACGTTCCTACCTCACCCCGCAAGATGCGTTTGGTCGCAGACATGGTAAGAGGAATGGAGGTATTCAAAGCCCTGGGCGTATTGAAGTTCTCGAACAAGGAAGCTTCGCAAAGACTGGAAAAACTGTTGCGTTCGGCCATTGCCAACTGGGAGCAAAAGAACGAGCGCAAGGCCGAAAGCGGAGAACTGTACATCTCGACAATCTATGTAGATTGCGCAGCAATGTTGAAGCGTCTTCGTCCGGCTCCGCAAGGAAGAGGTTACCGGATTCGCAAACGTTCGAATCACGTAACACTGTTTGTTGATACAATAAATAAAAACGATAACAAAAACTAATTGCTGGATGGGACAGAAAGTAAATCCGATAAGTAACCGTTTGGGAATCATCAGAGGTTGGGATTCCAATTGGTATGGCGGTAAAAACTATGGTGACAGGTTGTTGGAAGACAGCAAGATCCGGAAGTATTTGAATGCCCGTCTTGCAAAAGCCAGCGTTTCACGCATAGTTATAGAACGTACGTTGAAGTTGATAACCATTACCGTGTGCACGGCTCGTCCGGGCTTGATCATCGGTAAGGGAGGTCAAGAGGTCGACAAACTCAAAGAAGAGTTGAAGAAAATCACCGACAAGGACGTACAAATCAATATCTACGAGGTAAAACGCCCCGAACTTGACGCCGAAATCGTGGCCAGCAACATCGCTCGCCAGATTGAAGGCAAAATCGCCTACCGTCGCGCCGTAAAAATGGCCATCGCTTCGACGATGCGCATGGGTGCCGAAGGTATCAAGGTACAAGTATCGGGCCGTCTGAACGGCGCCGAGATGGCTCGTTCCGAGATGTACAAAGAGGGAAGAACCCCGCTGCACACCTTGCGTGCCGATATTGACTATGCCTTGGTAGAAGCTCTTACGAAAGTAGGTATCATCGGAATCAAGGTTTGGATCTGCCGTGGCGAAATCTACGGAAAGAAAGACCTGGCTCCCGCCTTCACCAACAATGCCAAAGATGCACGTGGTGGAAACGGAGGTCCGAAGAAGGGCTTCAGAAAACCCAAAACTAACCGCTAAACGAAAATTGAACTATGTTACAACCGAAAAAAACTAAATTCAGAAGACAGCAAAAAGGTCGCCAAAAGGGCAACGCCCAAAGAGGCAACCAGCTGGCTTTCGGCTCTTTCGGCATCAAGTCGTTAGATACGAAATGGATTACAGGTCGTCAAATCGAGGCCGCTCGTGTTGCTGTAACACGTTACATGCAACGTCAAGGTCAGATTTGGATCCGTATATTTCCCGATAAACCTATTACTAAGAAGCCGGCCGACGTACGTATGGGTAAAGGTAAAGGTAATCCCGAAGGATTCGTATTCCCCATTACCCCGGGTCGTGTCATCATCGAGGTAGAAGGTGTACCCTATGAGATCGCTAAGGAGGCTCTGCGCCTGGGTGCTCAGAAACTTCCCGTTACCACTAAGTTCGTTGTTCGTCGTGACTACGACGCCAGTCAAAATGTGTAAGTTATGAAAAAAGCAGAAGTAAAAGAATTAGGCTCCAAGGAGTTGCAGGAAAGATTGGATGCAGCCGTGGCTGCACTCGACCAGATGGTGATTAACCACAGCATCTCGCCGTTGGACAGTCCTGCTAAAATAACTCACGAACGCAGGATGATTGCGCGCATGAAAACCGAGTTGCGCAAACGTGAACTTAATAACAAATAAACTCAGCCACATTATCGAAGATGGAAAGTAGAAATTTAAGAAAAGAGAGAGTCGGTGTGGTTTCCAGCAACAAGATGGAAAAGAGCGTCACGGTAACCGTGAAGTGGAAAGAGAAACACCCGATCTATGGTAAATTCGTGAACAAGACGAAGAAATACCATGCTCACGACGAGAAGAACGAATGCAACGTCGGTGATACCGTGCGGCTGATGGAGACTCGTCCTTTGAGCAAAACGAAGAGATGGAGAGTAGTAGAAATCATCGAAAGAGCTAAGTAATTATGATACAACAAGAATCAAGACTTACAGTAGCTGACAACAGCGGAGCTAAGGAAGCTCTTTGTATTCGCGTGTTGGGCGGAACCGGTCGCCGTTATGCGTCGGTAGGCGATGTAATCGTCGTAGCGATCAAGAGCGCTATCCCCTCGAGCGATGTGAAAAAAGGCGCCGTATCGAAAGCCATTATCGTGCGCACGAAGAAGGAAATCCGTCGTCAAGACGGCTCATACATTCGCTTCGACGACAACGCATGCGTGTTGTTGAACAACGCAGGCGAATTGCGCGGTAGCCGTATCTTCGGCCCGGTTGCCAGAGAGTTGCGTGCCGTAAACATGAAAATCGTGTCGTTGGCACCCGAAGTACTTTAATCGAATAAAGTGAAAGATTAAATGAGCAAGTTACATATCAAAAAGGGAGATACAGTCTATGTAAACGCCGGTGAGGACAAAGGCAAAACCGGTCGTGTACTGAGCGTGTTGGTAAAAGAGCAACGTGCCATCGTAGAAGGTATCAACATGGTATCCAAGAGTACCAAACCCAATGCCAAAAACCCCCAGGGAGGTATAGTGAAGAAAGAAGCTCCTATTCATATTTCCAATTTGAATCCTCTGGATCCCAAGAGCGGAAAAGCAACCCGTATCGGCCGGAAGAAAAATGAAGCAGGCGTTTCAGTACGTTATTCCAAAAAATCAGGAGAGGAGATTAAGTAATGAACAACACCGCAAATCTGAAGAAAGAATATCTCGAAAGAATCGTGCCCGCCTTGCAGAAGGAGTTCAACTACTCGTCGATTATGCAGGTGCCCGTCTTGAAAAAGATCGTGATCAATCAAGGTCTTGGCGAAGCAACGGCCGATAAGAAAATCATCGAAACCGCCATCAACGAGTTGACGGCCATCACCGGTCAGAAAGCAGTGGCAACCCTCTCGCGCAAAGATATTTCAAATTTCAAGCTGCGTAAGAAAATGCCTATCGGTGTGATGGTAACCCTCCGTCACGAGCGCATGTACGAGTTCTTGGAGCGTCTGGTACGCGTATCTCTTCCCCGTATCCGCGACTTCAAAGGTATCGAAAGCAAACTCGATGGACGAGGCAATTATACCCTCGGAATTCAGGAGCAAATCATTTTCCCTGAAATAAATATCGATAGTATTACCAAAATTATGGGAATGAATATTACCTTTGTAACCTCAGCCAAAACCGACGAGGAAGGGTATGCTCTTCTCAAAGCATTTGGCTTACCTTTTAAAAACGCAAAAAAAGACTAAGATATGGCAAAAGAATCGATGAAAGCTCGTGAAGTGAAGAGAGCCAAGCTGGTTGCCAAATATGCCGAAAAGAAAAAACAACTCAAGGCAGAAGGTAACTACGAGGCCCTTCAACTGCTGCCGAAAAACGCATCGCGTGTACGTTTGCACAACCGTTGCAAAATTACCGGTCGTCCCAAAGGATATATCCGTCAGTTTGGGATTTCCCGTATACAGTTCCGCGAAATGGCATCGGCTGGACTTATCCCGGGCGTAAAGAAAGCAAGCTGGTAATTATTTTTAGTGTTAAATATTGTCCGGAGACTCCGGATCAATTTAAACAAATTTTTATATGACAGATCCAATAGCAGATTATCTGACAAGATTGAGAAACGCCATCAAAGCTCATCACAGAGTAGTTGAAGTGCCTTCCTCGAAATTGAAAAAAGAAATCACGAAAATCCTTTTTGAAAAAGGCTACATTCTGAATTACAAGTTTGTAGAAGACGGTCCCCGAGGCACCATCAAGATTGCCTTGAAGTACGATCCCGTAAACAAAGTGAGCGCAATCCAGAAGTTGATTCGTATCTCGAGTCCGGGTTTGCGTCGTTACACCGGCTACAAAGACATGCCGCGCGTATTGAACGGTTTGGGTATTGCAATTCTCTCCACCTCGAAAGGCGTGATGACCAACAAAGAGGCCAGCGACCTGAAAATCGGTGGTGAGGTATTATGTTACATTTACTAATTAAAAGGAGGTATATATTATGTCAAGAATAGGAAAATTGCCCATAGTAGTACCCGCCGGAGTTACCGTTACTATCTCCGGAAATGAGGTAAAGGTAAAAGGACCCAAAGGGGAACTGTCGCAGACCGTATCGCCCGAAATTAAAGTTGAAATGGTAGACGGGGCTATTCATGTGACCCGGCCTAATGATGAAAAACAGACACGTGCCCTTCACGGTCTTTACCGCGCCCTGATCCACAACATGGTGGTAGGTGTTTCGGAAGGCTATAAGAAAGAGATGGAACTGGTCGGCGTAGGTTACCGTGCCCAAAGCCAAGGCCAGGTACTCGAGCTCTCGCTCGGCTACTCTCACGCCATCTTTTTGAGACTTCCTGCCGAAATCAAGGTAGAAGCCAAATCGGAGAGAAACAAAAACCCGTTGATTATTCTCGAATCGTGCGACAAGCAACTGATCGGCCAGGTGTGTGCCAAGATTCGTTCGCTGCGCAAGCCCGAACCTTACAAGGGTAAAGGTATCAAGTTCGTTGGCGAGGTAATCCGCAGAAAATCGGGTAAATCGGCAGGTGCCAAATAATCATTAAACAGGTATTATCATGACAACGAAGATAGAAAGAAGACTCAAAATCAAAACCCGCATTCGTGGCAAGGTATCCGGCACGGCCGAACGCCCCCGTATGACGGTGTTTAGAAGCAATAAACAAATATATGTGCAATTGGTCGACGACCTCACCGGGAAAACGCTCGCTGCCGCCTCGTCGAGAGGTATGGAAGCCGCTCCCAAGAAAGAGCAGGCTGCGAAAGTAGGTGAAGCTATCGCCAAGAAAGCACAGGAAGCCGGTATTACCACGGTTGTATTTGACCGCAACGGTTACCTGTATCATGGGAGAGTAAAAGAATTAGCTGATGCTGCCCGCAACGGTGGCCTTAAATTTTAATCGTCATGACAGGAAAAATAAATAGAGTAAAATCGACAAACGACATCGAGTTGAAAGACCGTTTGGTTGCCATCAACCGTGTAACGAAAGTGACCAAAGGTGGTCGTACGTTCAGCTTTTCGGCTATTGTCGTAGTAGGTAACGAAGCCGGTATCGTAGGCTGGGGCCTCGGAAAAGCGAGCGAAGTAACCACCGCTATCGCCAAAGGTGTGGAAGCTGCCAAGAAGAATCTGGTAAAAGTACCGGTACTCAAAGGCACAATCCCCCACGACCAGCTGGCCAAATTCGGCGGAGCCCTCGTGTATATCAAACCTGCATCTCCGGGTACCGGAGTAAAGGCCGGTGGTGCCATGCGTGCCGTTCTCGAAAGCGTAGGTATCACCGACGTGCTTGCCAAATCGAAAGGTTCGTCCAACCCCCACAACCTGGTGAAAGCCACGATTGCTGCCTTGTGCGAACTGAGAGATGCGGCTACCGTCGCTCAAAACAGAGGTATCTCGGTAGAAAAAGTCTTTAAAGGTTAATACGGAGGACAAGCAATGGAAAAGATAAAAATCAAACAAGTAAAGAGCCGCATCAATTGCCCCGCTGTACAAAAGAAGACGCTTGATGCACTGGGCCTGAGAAAACTCAACCACGTCGTAGAGCACGACGCTACCCCCCAAATCCTGGGCATGGTAGAAAAGGTTAAACACCTGGTGAAAGTAGTTGAGTAATTTTATCCATCGATTAAAAAAGAAACAAATATGGACTTGAGTAATTTAAAACCCGCCGAAGGGTCAACCAAAACAAGAAAGAGAATCGGTCGTGGACCGGGTTCTGGTTTGGGTGGAACTTCTACCAGAGGTCATAAAGGAGCAAAGTCGCGTTCGGGTTACAAACGCAAAATCGGTTTCGAGGGTGGTCAGATGCCTCTCCAACGCCGTGTTCCTAAATTTGGCTTCAAGAATATAAATCGTGTAGAATACAAAGGCATCAATCTCGAAGCCTTGCAGGCACTGGCCGATAGCCAGAAACTGGAAAAAATCGACATCGATACACTTGTGGCTGCCGGATTTATTTCTGCCAATCAGTTAGTGAAAATTCTTGGTAAAGGTACTCTTACGGCCAAATTGGAAGTTTGCGCACACGCATTCTCCAAAACCGCCGAAGCTGCTATCGTTGCCGCAGGTGGAACAGTAGTCAAACTCTAATACAATGAGAGCAATAGAAACTATAAAAAACATTTGGAAAATCGAAGACCTCCGCAAGCGTATCATCACCACCATTCTGCTGGTGCTGGTATATCGCGTGGGGTCATACGTCGTGCTTCCAGGTATCGATCCTGCCAATCTGGACGCTTTGCGCAACCAGACGAGCAAGGGTCTGATGCAGTTGCTCGATATGTTTTCGGGAGGTGCATTCTCCAACGCTTCGATTTTTGCCTTGGGAATCATGCCTTATATCACCGCCTCGATTGTAATCCAATTGCTGGGTATGGTGATGCCCTCGTTCCAGAAGCTGCAACGCGAAGGCGAGAGCGGTCGTACGAAACTTAACCAATACACCCGCTATTTGACCGTTATCATTCTGCTCTTGCAAGGTCCTGCCTACTTGGTGAACCTGAAAGTACAGATGGGGTCGGCCTTATTCCCCTCCGGTTGGTTGTTTATAGTTTCTTCTACAATCGTGCTTGCTGCCGGCAGTATGTTTATCATGTGGCTGGGCGAACGTATTACCGACAAGGGTATCGGCAACGGTATCTCGTTCATCATCTTGGTCGGTATCATCGCTCGTCTGCCGCTGGCTTTCGCCGCCGAATTTACCAGCCGTCTGGCTTCTAAACAAGGTGGTTTGGTGATGTTCCTTATCGAGATTATTTTCCTGCTGGCCGTTATCGCCGCAGCAATTCTGCTCGTACAGGGCACCCGGAGAGTCCCCGTACAATATGCCAAGCGTATTGTAGGTAACAAACAGTATGGCGGTGCTCGCCAGTATATCCCCTTGAAGGTCAACACGGCAGGTGTGATGCCTATCATCTTTGCCCAAGCCATCATGTTTATCCCCATCACCATTGCCGGGTTCAGCGTGACCAACGCAAGCTCGTTCTGGCAATCGTTCATGTCGATGACGGGATTCTGGTATAACTTTGTGTTTGCATTCCTGATCATAGTCTTCACCTATTTCTATACGGCAATCACCGTGCAACCCACGCAGATGGCCGAAGATATGAAACGCAACAACGGCTTTATCCCCGGTGTAAAACCCGGTAAGAAGACGGCCGATTATCTCGACTCGATCATGTCGAGAATCACGATGCCCGGTTCTATCTTCTTGGCTATTGTGGCCATTTTGCCGGCTTTTGCCCAGATTTGTGGCGTAAGTGCCGAGTTCGCTCAGTTCTTCGGTGGAACGTCGCTGCTCATCTTGGTAGGTGTGGTACTTGATACCTTGCAACAGATTGAAAGCCACTTGATGATGCGCCATTATGACGGTCTGATGAAATCGGGCAGAATAAAAGGTCGTAGCGGAGCTTATTAAAACAAGGAGAATATAGATAATGATTTATCTTAAAACAGACGAAGAGATAGAGTTGATGCGGGAGAGTAATCTCTTGGTGGGCATGACCCTGGGCGAAATGGCCAAGTGGGTGGCTCCCGGGATTACTACCCTTAAACTCGACAAGATAGCCGAGGAGTTTATCCGTGATCATGGGGCCGAACCCGGTTTCCTGGGATATGCCGGCTATCCCAACTCTCTTTGCATCTCGGTCAACGAGGTGATTGTACACGGCATTCCCAACAGCTACGCTCTGCGCGAGGGAGACATTGTCTCGATCGACTGTGGCGTGGTGAAAAACGGCTTCAACGGCGATTCGGCCTATACCTTCTGTGTAGGCGAGGTTGCTCCCGAAGTCAAGCAACTGCTCAAAACCACCAAAGAGTCACTCTACCTGGGTATTGAGCACGCTGTGGAAGGGAAGCGTATAGGCGACATTGGCCATGCCATTCAAACCTATTGCGAAGCTCGTGGTTATTCTGTAGTGAGGGAGTTGTGCGGACACGGAGTGGGCAAGAAGCTCCACGAAGAGCCCAACGTTCCCAATTATGGTCGTCCGGGTACAGGCCCGTTGCTCAAAAACGGCATGTGTATTGCCATCGAACCCATGATTAATCTGGGGGCACGCAATATCGTCATCGAGCGCGACGGGTGGACCACCCGCACGAGAGATCGCAAACCGGCTGCTCACTTCGAGCACACGGTAGCCATCAAGGGAGGGAAAGCCGATATACTTTCCTCATTCGAGTACATAGAGCAAGTTTTAGGAGACAAATCAATTTAACTATAATTTATGGCGAAGCAAGCTGCAATAGAACAAGATGGTGTAATCGTGGAGGCATTGTCGAATGCCATGTTCCGCGTAGAGTTGGAAAACGGGCATGAGATAACCGCCCATATCTCGGGAAAGATGCGTATGCATTTCATCAAGATACTCCCGGGTGACAAGGTGCGTATCGAGATGTCGCCCTACGATTTGACCAAAGGAAGAATTGCTTTTAGATATAAATAAAAAACAACAATATGAAAGTAAGAGCATCATTGAAAAAACGTACGCCCGATAGCAAGATCGTGAGAAGACACGGCCGTTTGTACGTAATTAACAAGAAAAATCCTAAGTATAAACAACGTCAAGGATAATTTTATTATTAATTTTGCAAATTAAAAGATTCTAATATATGGCAATAAGAATTGTTGGTGTAGACCTGCCGCAAAATAAACGGGGTGAGATCGCCTTGACCTATATCTATGGTATCGGTCGTAGCGCGGCTAATTCCATTTTGAGTAAAGCCGGCATTGACAAAAACATCAAAGTGAAAGATTGGACCGACGACCAGTCGGCAAAAGTACGTGAAATCATCAGTACCGAGTATAAGGTGGAGGGTGACCTTCGTACCGAAATACAGCTGAACATCAAGCGCCTTATGGATATCGGTTGCTACCGGGGTATCCGTCACCGTATCGGTTTGCCTGTGAGAGGCCAAAGCACCAAGAACAACGCCCGTACGCGTAAAGGTAAAAAGAAAACCGTTGCAAATAAGAAAAAAGCTACTAAATAATAAGTAAGTATGGCAAAGAAAACAGTCGCAGCAAAGAAGAGGATTGTAAAGGTTGATGCCGTAGGACAGGCCCATATCCATTCTTCGTTCAACAACATTATTGTAACGCTTGCCAACAGCGAGGGTCAGGTGATCTCTTGGTCGTCGGCAGGTAAAATGGGCTTCAGAGGCTCCAAGAAAAATACTCCTTATGCCGCTCAGATGGCCGCACAAGATTGTGCAAAAGTGGCTTATGACCTGGGTTTGAGGAAAGTAAAAGCCTATGTAAAAGGCCCCGGAAACGGCCGTGAATCGGCTGTGAGAACTATTCATGGTGCCGGTATCGAGGTAACCGAGATTATCGATGTAACTCCGCTGCCGCACAATGGTTGTCGTCCTCCTAAAAGAAGAAGAGTTTAATTTTCTTTATTTGTAAACAGAGAATCCCGAACAGTGAATAAGATTGCATATTAATCCTCTCTGCAATCGCGGCTGCACTCTTCTCGGTTCGCAATATTAATTATTAAAAATTTTTAGAAATGGCAAGATATACCGGACCTAGAACCAAAATCGCTCGTAAATTTGGCGAAGCTATTTTTGGCCCCGATAAAGTTCTTACGAAGAAGAACTATCCCCCGGGACAACACGGCATCAACAAGAGAAGAAAAACTTCCGAGTATGGCGTTCAGCTTCGTGAAAAGCAAAAAGCCAAATACACTTACGGTGTATTGGAAAGACAATTTAGAAACCTGTTCGAGAAAGCTTCGCGCACCAAAGGTGTGAAAGGTGAAGTGCTCCTTCAACTGCTCGAAGCCCGTCTCGACAACGTAGTTTTCCGTTTGGGTATTGCTCCCACGCGTGCCGCTGCCCGTCAGCTCGTGCTGCACCGCCACATCGTGGTCGACGGCAAAGTGGTAAATATCCCGTCGTATTCGGTTAAACCGGGTCAAGTAGTTGGCGTTCGTGAGAAAGCCAAATCGCTCGAAGTCATAGCCGATGCACTTGCTGGATTCAATCACAGCAAATATCCTTGGTTAGAATGGGACGAGAGCTTGAAGAGCGGTAAATTGTTGCATTTGCCCGAAAGAGCCGATATTCCCGAAAACATTAAAGAACAGTTGATCGTTGAGTTGTATTCTAAACAATAATTGATTCCATGGCGATATTAGCATTTCAAAAACCCGATAAAGTATTGATGCTGGAAGCGGACAATTTCTTCGGAAAATTTGAATTCCGTCCGTTGGAGCCCGGCTATGGCGTTACCGTGGGTAACGCATTGCGCCGTATTCTCCTCTCCTCGCTCGAAGGCTTTGCGATTACGTCGATTCGTATCGACGGGGTAAAACATGAGTTTTCTACGATTCCCGGTGTTATCGAGGACGTGACGAATGTGATCCTGAATCTCAAAAAGGTTCGCTTCAAACAGGTCGTTGAAGAAATCGAGAATGAAAAAGTAACCATTACTGTTTCGGGTACGGAAGTGTTCAAAGCCGGAGACATTGGTAAATCGCTTACCGGTTTCGAAGTTTTGAACCCCGATTTGGTTATTTGCCATTTGGATTCAAACGCCAGTTTTCAAATCGATATCACCATCAACAAAGGCCGTGGCTATGTTCCCGCCGATGAGAACCGCAACCCCGCCGATGATGTGAATGTAATTCCTATCGACTCGATCTATACGCCGATTCGGAATGTAAAATATACGGTTGAAAACTTCCGTGTAGAACAGAAGACGGACTACGAAAAACTGATTCTTGAGATTACAACCGATGGTTCCATTCACCCCAAAGAGGCGTTGAAAGAGGCTGCCAAGATTCTGATTTACCACTTCATGTTGTTCTCCGATGAGAAAATCACGCTCGAGACCAACGATGCCGATGGTAATGAAGAGTTTGACGAAGAGGTACTGCACATGCGCCAGTTGCTCAAAACCAAACTGGTCGACATGGACTTGTCGGTACGTGCCCTCAACTGCTTGAAGTCGGCCGATGTCGAGACCCTTGGCGAACTCGTGGTATTCAACAAAACCGATTTGTTGAAATTCCGCAATTTCGGTAAGAAATCGCTCACCGAGCTCGACGAACTCTTGGCCAACCTGGGCCTTTCGTTTGGAATGGATATCTCGAAATATAAATTAGATAAAGAGTAAAACGATGAGACATAATAAAAAATTCAACCACCTGGGTCGTACCAAAGCTCACCGCGACGCTATGTTGTCCAATATGGCTACTTCCTTGATTCTTCACAAAAGAATCTTCACCACGTTGGCCAAAGCCAAAGCGCTGAGAATGTATGTCGAGCCCCTTATCAACCGCGCCAAAGAAGATACTACCGCTTCGCGTCGTGTAGTATTCCGCTACTTGCAGAGCAAAGAGGCCGTTACCGAATTGTTCAAAGAGATCTCGGTGAAGATCGCCGACCGTCCCGGAGGATATACCCGCATCTTGAAAACGGGCAACCGCTTGGGCGACAACGCTATGACTTGCTTCATCGAACTCGTTGACTACAACGAGAACATGCTGAAAGAGAAAGCTGCCAAGAAAGCAACCCGCACCCGCCGTTCCAGAAAGAGCGCCGCTCCTGCTGCTGCCGAGGCCGCTGCTCCCGCAGCCGAAGCTCCTGCAACTCCCGCAGCCGAGGCCCCCGAGGCTCCTGCCGCCGAGGAGAAGGCAGCCGAATAATCGACACGATTTATTGCTATATAGTAAAAAGCTCTCCGATTTTTCGGAGGGCTTTTTATTTTTTCCCCCAATAGAACAACCCGAAGAAATCAGGAGAGGTATCACTTGGTCCTGTGAAATTAAAAATAATTAAATCCCAATTCCCGGGTAGGTAGAAATGCGGGGGTCTATGTTATAGATTAATCACCAATAAAACCTATCTGTATGGAGAAAATAGCAAAAATTCAAGCCCGCGAGATACTCGACTCTCGCGGCAATCCCACGGTCGAGGTCGATGTGATACTCGAATCGGGAATTTTAGGACGAGCAGCTGTCCCCTCGGGCGCATCGACAGGTGCTCACGAAGCCCTCGAATTGCGCGACGGCGACAAGTCGCGCTATGGCGGTAAAGGGGTGGAGAAGGCCGTTCACCACGTCAACGATGTTATCGCCAAGGCGCTGCATGGTGCCGACCCCTTCGAGCAGAACCACATCGACCGGCAGCTCATCGAACTCGACGGTACACCCACCAAGTCGAAACTGGGCGCAAATGCCATTTTGGGCGTCTCTCTGGCTGTGGCCAAAGCCTCCGCCACACAACTGGGCATGCCCCTGTATCGTTACGTAGGAGGAGCCGATACCTACGTAATGCCCGTACCCATGATGAACATCATCAACGGCGGATCGCACTCCGATGCACCCATCGCCTTTCAAGAGTTTATGATTCGGCCTGTGGGCGCCTCCTCCTTCAAGGAAGGGTTGCGCATGGGAGCCGAAGTATTCCACGCCTTGAAGAAAGTATTGCACGGCAAAGGTCTCAGTACCGCCGTGGGCGATGAAGGCGGATTCGCTCCCGCATTGCCCGGGACCGAGGCCGCTATCGAGACCATTCTCGATGCCGTGAATCAGGCCGGCTATATGCCCGGACGCGATGTGCGCATAGCCCTCGATTGCGCCTCGTCCGAGTTCTACCACGACGGCATCTACGATTACACCCGGTTCGAAGGTCCTGGTGGGCAAAAACGCACCACGCAGCAACAGGCCGAATATCTGCAAGACCTCATTATGCGCTATCCCATCGATTCGATTGAAGACGGCATGAGCGAAGACGATTGGGACGGCTGGCGGTTACTTACCGACCTCATAGGCGACAAGTGCCAGCTGGTAGGTGACGACCTTTTCGTGACCAATGTCGAGTACCTCACCGAGGGTATACGCAAGCATTGCGCCAACTCCATTTTGGTCAAGCTCAATCAGATTGGTACCCTCACCGAAACCTTGCGGGCCGTGCAACTGGCACAGCGCAACGGCTATACGGCCGTCATCTCCCACCGATCGGGCGAAACCGAAGATGCAACCATCGCCGATATTGCCGTCGCTACCAATGCCGGACAAATCAAGACCGGTTCGCTTAGCCGCTCCGACCGCATGGCCAAGTACAACCAACTGTTGCGTATCGAAGAGGAGTTAGGTTGCGAAGCACAGTATGGCTATAAAAGCATAATCTGACCTTCTTCAATCCATTTCTCACCCTCCTGTTTGGCAAGATTGCAAAAACCTTGAAAAAAAAGTTTGTTTGTAAGTATGTGGGAATAGGGAAGTTGAGGAAAAAGTATGTTTTATAGCATAA
>JFBN01300570.1_pt1 | contig 34148 bp, 49 predicted proteins | sample 768741 | NCBI WGS metagenome assembly JFBN01 (sample SAMN01983846, study PRJNA193217) | chicken gut metagenome | biome: terrestrial biome; isolation source: ceca of Broiler chicken | host: Gallus gallus | place: United Kingdom: England | collected 2010-09-07
ATATGTTGCCAATCTCTAACTGCTGGATATTTTGGGATAAGAAAGGTGATATTGCCTTTCAAAATCCATTTGCAGACGGGGAATTGATTTACACCACCTTCAAAAAACCCGTGAAACGAATTGTGTTTCGTCAGCAAGGTTTTATCACCGACAGCAAGGACAAGAGATACCACCCAACCCAAAAGCCAACAGAACTGCTTGAATTTTTGATAAGAGAATACACAAATCCTGGAGATACAGTGTTAGACCCGTTTATGGGAAGCGGCTCCACCGGCGTTGCCTGTGTCAATACGGGTCGCAAGTTTATCGGCATGGAGTTAGACCCCGGATATTTTGAGGTGGCGAAGCAGCGTATTGAGGAGGCACAGGCGCAAGCCCGCCTCGCCTGGAACACCCGCGCACCGATTCTGAGCGCGGAGGAGATGGAGATGCTGGAGGGGATGGAATGAGATTCGGATTCGACTACACTCACTCCGCCGTCGATGGGAATGGAGTGGAATACATTACCTTTATGCTGGAACCTGAGCGACTTGACGGAAGCGGGTTGCGATATGGAAAGGCTGTGCATATCGACATTGACAACAAGAGGCAGAAAACTACGGTGTACACATTCGACTGGATACGGGGTGGCCCCGCAAATCACGAGAAGATTGTCGAGCTGAAAGATGAGGTTGTAGGAGATGCGGAAATTCCAGGCCTGATGAAACGTCTAGGCATCGAAGTGAAGGAGGCCCAGCCATGACGCGGGAAGAAGCGATTGTATTGTTTGAAAAGCAGCTCACAGCGGCGCAAGTGGTGCTTGATAGCGGATTTGGTAGTAATCCGGGAGAGAATGATAGTTTATATCGTAGGCGAAAAGAGATGGCTGAGATTGCCCTCTCCGCCCTCCGCCCCGTCAGCCGGGAGCAGGTGGAGAAGTCGTGGGCGGGCTGTGAATATTGTGAAAAGCACAAAATCAACCTTGTTCGAATTGAAATGAATTACAACGATTCTCCGGGAAGCCCCAAACGATTGAATCCTACCAGAGTTCCGAAGTTTTGCCCCATATGCGGCCGCCCTCTTACGGACGAGGCCGTGGAGATGGTGATGGAGAGGATGGAGGCGCTGTATGAAGAAACTTGAACTTTATCAATGTGAAGTCTGCGGCACGCAGTACAAAAGCAAGTTGGAATGTACGGAGTGTGAAACAAGGCACATGAAAGAACTACGAATTGTAAAATCTCGTTATTTGCCGTTTACGCAGGACAGAAGCGGGATGCCCACGACAATTACACTCATGGGGCCGGACGGAAGGCACTACACATACAAACGGTAAGGGAGGCGCTGAAAGATGGCAAGGGCGATTGACAAGCGAATCATGCTCGACCTTATCATAGAAGCGAAGAAAACCGATCCGGAAACAGGCCCGTTTTCGGAGTGGCTGGCGGAGTATCTGGTGGACCACTTGCCCACCCTCACCCCGCCGAACGAGTGGGTGAGTGTCGAGGATCGGATGCCGGAAGATGAAAACGATGGAGAAACTGTGCTGGTAATCGTTTTTGGGAAGCCACACGAAAATATAACCTTACACGGAGTGATTATGACGGCTGGTTATTTCCGAGATGAGGGCTGGGTATTGAATGAATACCCGGAATGGGAAGGACCGGAAGTCACGCACTGGATGCCATTGCCGAGCCCGCCGGCCGAGCTGGAAAAGCGGTTGCGGGGGGTGAGGGCGTGAGTATGAGCTTTGACTTGTGCAGTTTTTGCAGGCACAATCCACCATCTGCTTGTGACGGGAAGCCGTGTACTATGTGCCCTGCAAGCGGAAGGCTTATTACTACCAACGCCGACCGCATCCGGGCCATGAGCGATGAAGAACTAGCGGACATTTTTCTAAAAGCGGATTTTTGCAAGCTGTGCGATTACAACAAAAATGGCGTGTGCGATTACATCTGTTCTTATCCAAACATCCCGCTTTACGAAGGGTGCAAACAAGCGGCGGTTAAGTGGATGAAACAGCCAGCAGAGGAGGACTGATCATGGATTGTTTCAACAATGGATGCCCGTTCCGGGTAAACGATACCAGCAATGCAAACCGATGCGAGTGTACCGCTTGCCCGAACAAATGCACAAATGATGTGATTATCGTGAGCGATCACACGCTTTCAGAAACGGAGAGAAAACTGTTGGAAGACCCGAACTACGGGGTCGGGAACTGGTGTTAAGAGGACTGAGCATGGACTACAATGGACCGATTGAGCGTTTAAAATTTCCTATTTGGCAAGATATTGAGGAACCTGATTCAACACTTCTTTCGGAAGCCGCCACCGCCATCACCGACCTGCTTGCCCGCGTAGAGGCGGCGGAGGCCCGCGTCTGTGAGCTGGAGACCAGCTTTAGGACCGAAAAGTGCGAGAATGGGCCGGAGTGTGTGGAACTTGGGAGAGTGCGGAAAGCACTCGCCGAGGCTGAGGGCCGGGCCGAAAAGGCGGAGAGGGAGAGGGACGAGTCACAACAGGAAGCGTTGTTTTGCCGTAATGGGTGGAAAAAGGCAGAGAGGGAGAGGGACGCATACAAAATATTTTTTGAAGACGTATCAAGCAAGCCGGACTGCAATACCTGTTGCCTGAAACAGTGCGAGTATAGGCCTGAAATTGGGCAAACAACACGGTTTAATTGTCCGTTGTGGCGCGGGAAAAAGGAGGAATAAGCGTGGAACGGAAACCAACGGAAAAAGACATGGAATACCTGGATAAGTGGACGCGCCGGAGTGCAATACCACGCGGGATTTCAGATGAGCGACTAATGGAGATTTGTAACGCAGAACGGGACGGGCGGTGCGTAGTGCTGCCGGTTAAAAATGGAGACAAGGTGTATTGTTTGCAGTCTTATTTCAACGATGCAAAGATGCGGAGCGAGAAAAAGGTGAAGTGCAGGACTGTGGACTTTGTTCAGTCTGTTCCTGATTTGTTTGAGTGCAACGGCGTGATTTACAAATTTCACGACATTGGCGAAACCGTATTCCTCACCCGCGAAGCCGCCGAGGCCGCGCTGAAAGGAGATCAGCATGAACAAAACCTGTAACAACTGCCAGTACCGCAACGCCCAGGGCATCTGCACCAACCATGATAGCGTGTTCTTCGGCAGCGAGTGCCTTATGAGGTTAAACGCGGAGACAAAATATCTCAGTTGGTTATCGTGCCCGTCGTCATCCCACCCATTGTTGTAGTGGATGAACTGGAGGAATCGGAGCGCGGAGACAACGGATTTGGGAGCACGGGACGATGAGCCTACTTTCCGGCAACGACTTTTTCGCCCTCTCCACGGCCCTCAGAAGGATGCAGCCGCTTACCCTTACACGGACATTAGATAACACGGAAATCACCGTGAGTGTCCGACCTGCGCCTCCTGTGTGGCCTGTAGCAATGGTAATCCAAGTAAGAGTAAAAGAGGGCCGCGTACAATGGGTGCAGACATTTGATTCCGTGGAGGCGGTGCAAAGGTGTTTCGGAAAATGAGAGGTGTAAAAGTGCCGCCGGATCGGCAAGGCCTTTTGTTCTTTACCTGTCGAAATTACAATGACCTTCCAGAGTACACAAAGTCCAAAATTGACAATCTGTGTGACCTTATAAGCGAAGGTGAACAAGCGTACCGTGCAGCGCTTTTTGATATGCTGACCACAAAGGACAGTGTGGTCAGCATATCCATAAAACATTCGGTAAGCCAATCGACGCTTTACAAACTGAGACGAAGGTTTTATGAAACATGGTACAAAAAAGAGGCGGGGATGTAACCCCGCCTCTTTTTTACCCGTTTCGTATCAGATCCCAGAAATTATAAGCGTCTCTTTGGCTCATTCCGGCATCTATCAGGTTTTGTATTACAACCGCTTTTGTCATGCCCTTACCGGATTTAGAGCAGATTGGGTAATACTTTACATAGTCCTCATAAGGCATACCCCAGGCCTCTGCCTTTGCCCATTTTTCTTGTCCTGCATCAGACAGGTGAGAAAGCGCAAAAGTTTGTTCGTTGGTGTAGTCTATTTTGGACTTGTCGCTGATAAGCGCCAGATCAAGCGCTTTTTTCTGATCGGCAGTCAAATCGGGATCATTCATCAGCATTTCTCGCTTGGCATCGCTCTTTGCGTCAGAATATTTATACAGAATAGCAGTGGCAGGATCAATACCAGCATCAGCAGTTTCTGTGATCCAATCTTCTGGCTGGTAAGCGCTGATACTTGCTTTTGCCATTGCATCAGCGTAGGAGTATGCGTCATCCAAGACATCCGCTTTCTGCTGGTCAGTAAGGTCCTGAAAAACATCATCGTTTAACAGGTCAGATCCAATCTCAAAAGACATCTTGCCACGCTTTGTGGCATACCTGACGTACTCATCACCGGTCAGCAGCATCTTGACACCAGTAGCCACAGTAATTTCTTTGTCTGCCCGGTTCGGAATAACAGCTTTGTCACCTGTGGCATCGTAAATACGCTGGATTTCTGCATCGAGCGGCGTTACGTTTTCCTGGGAAGTGTAAGCCGGGTTTAGGAAGTTGTTAAACGCCCGCAGCGGAAGAGGTCCAGTGCTTTCCGTGCGCCCCCACTCATCGATATACGGGATCTGCTGGAAGTCCCAACCGGGGATTTTGGCAGAGGCCTTGCCAAGAGCATACTGGATGTCCGTAGGAAGCAAAGAATCCTTGTTGGTGTAGGTGGAGTACCGCTTGTCCTCAAAGGTGCGTTCAATCTGCCCGCCAATGGTAGGGATAGCCTGGGTCAAGTAAGAAACCAAAGCGGAGCCAATCAAGCCTGGAATCTTCATGTCGCTGTACGACACGCTGTCAATCAAATCATTTAAAGACTGTAGCATGGACATTTCCAGCACAGGCTCGGAAATAGAGGCGAATGCGCTTGTAATGGTGTCTCCGCTCCAGCCGTTTTCACCGAAGGACTCCATTGCCTGCACACCCATAAAGAACGGGAGCGCTTCGGGTGCAAGCCAGTCCAGAGTGACGGACCCGCCGCCGGGGAGATTGAGGGCGTATGTCTGACCGCCGGTCAGTTCGTTAAACTGCGCCTGCTTTTCATCATCACCTGCGCCGCCGGAAACAATGCCAGCAGCAGCCATCAACCAGCCCAACGCCATAAGGCCGGAACCGGTTAGCCCGGAAGCAAGATTGTCAATAAACTCGGCTCCAGATATGTCACCATTTTTAAGTTTATAAATTCCTCCCTCCAAAGGCCCTATCTTAACAGGAAGCAAAGTTACTCCGAGCCCAAGAGGGCTGTACTCAACGCCTCTTGCAAGAATATTGGCTGGGGTACGCTTAAAGGGGAGGACAGCAGAAACGAGTTCAGAGCCAGTTTTTTTGAAAATATTGTCTCCTCTGTAAGATCCGAGCGAAGATATGGCATCAGAAAATTGGTTCCTGTCTGTGTAAGTAGCCTTCAAAGCCTCCTGACCGGCGTAGTCTCTGGCGGCGGACAGCAAATTGGGGTCCACGTTGCCGGACTTCAGCTGATCCGCAGTTACACCGTTTGCGTTGAGGTATCCAGACAACGCACCGGCATAGGTGATTCGCTTGAACCACATATCCTCAACGCTCAGGGCGTTTGTATTGAATTTCCGAAGCGCTTCAAGAGGCTTTGTTTTGAAAATCGTCCGGTTATCGTTGATGATGCTCTGAACATCGTCGTACTTGTTTCCGCTCAGAACATCAGACACATTCTTGTAGTCCTGCCATGCAGCTGCATACAAGGCGGGATTTGTGGCAAAAGATTTGGTGCGCTGGAGTTTGCCGCCGGAAGCAGCAGACACGCCGGCCTCAATGACAGCGGCAATCCTGTCTTTCATAAACCGTACCGGCTGGAATCCGACGTTGCCAAAAATATTTCTGAAGTGCGTTCTAGGATTCCCCAGCATGGACAAATAGCGCCAGGCGTTCCACTTGTCTCTCCAGGTAGACGGGACCTGAGAGGCAAGATCTTTGTAGATCTTCTCCATCACAGCGTCACGGCCTTCCTGGGTGGTCTGCTCGTTGAACTCCGTGATAAGGTCCGGGTTAATAGCGATATTTTCCCCTTTTAGTTGCTTGGACAGGGTTTTTTCCAGGTTGCTTGCTACCTTCTGCGCGGCGTAGAGCTGCGCCGTAGGGGACAGCTTGCGGAGGATAGAAGCCGCCTGCACCGCCTGACCTGCGACAGTCTCCATTTGAGCATAAAGGGAAAGGATCTCTGCCGTAGCGTTGGAATCTCCGGCGTTTGCAGCGTTGACCAGCAGCTGCTGTCCCAGGGCTGCCATATCCTTGGACACCACACCCTTTTGCACGGAATCGCTGAACTGCTGCAAAGAACGCTGAAAACCATCCGCTTGTATCGTGGATATGGCCCTCGTGATTGCTGCTTTGTCTGTGGCGACTTGGTAAGAGAGATCCCCGTTCATGACCATGTTCTGGATGTCAAGAACCACATTGTCAGGGATAGCCTTTGCGCCCATGGCAGTTGCCGCAGTCTTGCGAATGGGATTCCCTTCCGCATCCGTGGTGGGTACATCAACGGGCCGCGCGGCGTTGGCCCCTTCTGGGAAGAACTCAGATTTTGTGCCCAGGAAAGCACTGTACGGGTCAAATCCCTTCCGTGCCGCGCCTACGGAACTCTCAGGGCCGTACTGCTGTCCGGCGTTAGGCAGCATAGCAAACCCTTCCGGCTCCTGCGACATAATAGAGTTCCATTCTTCCTCGCTCATGCTGTACTCGCTGCCGGTCATGCCGCTGTTGGCCTGCTCACGCGCGGCGATATATTCTTGGTTGGGCGGCACGGTGTATCCGTCGGAATCTGTGTATCCGTTGGTGAGCATATCGTCCAGGACCAGTTCCAGTTTTTTTGCCGCAGCGTAGTTCTCCTGGCCGTTGTCAGCAATAAGATCATCAATGGCCTTGTCGATCTGAGCATAGGACAAGTTTGCATTGTCCAGCGCCTGGGCAATAGGCTCAGTAACAGACCGCTTGGTTCCGGTGTAGCCAATGATATCTTTTCCGCTTGTAGAATTGGCGTCAAAAATGGGGAAACGCTCTCCCTTGGTAGACGATGCAAGATCATATTTCAGGGCGCGGGCAGCTTCAGCATAGTAGGGCCGCAGCTCCGGGTGGTCATACTGGAACGCATTTACCTTCCGGTTCCCTGCGTCCTGCCATGTGCGCTCCTGGACCGGTATCTGGACGCCCTGGCGGCGCTGCGTGGAGGTTTCTGCGGACGGCTGCATATTCACTTGCTGCTGCGTTTGTGCGCTCTGCGCCGTCTGAGCGCCGCGATACGCCGGAGAACCAGGGGCATAATAAAGCGCATCGGAAACAGTAGGCAGGGTGCTGACAAGCGGGTTGTCAGGCATAAAAGCGGGCCTGTCGTTGACGGTTTGGTTGAACCGGTTGATCGCGTCTTGTTCAGTGATCTTGCTATATCCGGTTTCTTGCGCCTGATCTGCCGTAGGAAGCATGAGGGGGCTTGTGGCTTTTGAAAGAGCAGTATTAAAAGCAATGCCGCCGCCGCCCATCATGGCAGCAATTTTAAGACCAGCTAAACCGGCCTGGTTCATTTGCTCTCTTGCTTCTAAATCTTCTCCGGTAATTGCTCTTCCCATTTGGCCCAATGATTCTTGAACCAAATTTAAAATGCCTGTGTCACTTCGTTTTTGGTTTGCAATGGAAACGCCTTCCTGAGTCCATTCCTGCAAGCCTTCCGACCCTATATTGATACCATAGTTTCTGAGAATTTTAGGAAGGGTTGATTTTGCGGCGGCTGTTCCTCCCTTTTTGAGCAGGTTGCCAAAGCCAAGAGTGAGCATATCAATTACCGCATCCCCGCCCTCAATTACGGAAGATACGATAGCTTCGTCATTGGCGGCCAGTCTGGCCTGGTCTTCAGGAACGCCCGCATCCAGCAAAGACTTGAACACGCGGCCTCTTGCAGTCTCGTAACCATACAGAGCACGTCCGGCTGCGTAACCCGCTTTTGCTCCTGCCGCGGTGCCTGCTACCGGGAGAACAGTACCAGCAGCCGCCCCTCCAAGCCCGCCTTTGATACCAGCAATATTCTGGCCCAAAAACTGAGGAAGATATCCGGCCAAATCTTTTGAAATCCACGAATTTCCTGTATCGGCCTCCAGCGCCTCTTGATTTCGGGCCATATACGCTTCTCTGGCGGCGCTAACGCTTTCGGCATAAATGCGGTTTTCTTCTGTAGGGTCATTCAGATATGTATTCCAGGCAAGAGCCTCATCCTCGCCCATCTGGCCGATATCGTAATTTGCAGAAAATTGGCCGGTAAAACTTCCATCTCTTGTGATATCCTGATATCCTTGCTTATACTTGATACCCTCAACACCGCGCTGCTTTTTTTCGACTTCTCTTCTTAGTTCATCAGCTTTTTTGGCAGCCTGCTTAGATTCTTCATAAGTAAGATCTCTGGATCGTCTGGCAAAGTTGGTCTGAATAGAGTGTTTGCTCAGTGCTTCCCTCGCCGGAGTTACTTTTTGCTCGTATGGCTGCAATTCAATTTGATTTTGGAGATCCAAAAAACGGTCAACAGATGCAATTTCATCATCAAGTTCTCTGATCCTGGTTGCGTTTGAGTCGTTTGCGTGGCTAAATGTACCAACTCCGCCAACATTTGAACGTCTCAAATTGTCACGTCTGGTTTCCAAAACTTTTCGCTTTTCAAGAAGAGCCTGACGGTCTGTATTTTTTACAACATCCGCCGCTTTTCCAGGAAGAGAAAAAAGCGTATCAACCCAACCAGCGGTGGATTTACCACCGCTGGTTGAAGGCTTTGAAGATGATTTTTCTTGGTTGTTTGTAGTGCGGTCATTTGTGGTGCGGTTGGAAAAAATACTGAGTTCATCTTCAATGTCGGACGCTTGTTTGTTTACATTCGCCCAGTTAATAGCCATAAATTATCCCCCTATACAGAAAAACCGTACTGAGCCAGGAGACGGCGGGCTGTATCTTCCGTAATACTGCCACGCTCATAATATTGCTGAATAATCTGAGAAGCCCTTCTCGGAACAGAAGAAGGATTCCCGGTGTCCTGAATCCTGTTAAGTTCGGTTTGAAGCTGGCTTAAACCAGAATCAGAAGCGGAAATACCTGCGTTTCCAAGTTGGCCAAGCACTGTTCCGATAGTGCCAAGCGCAACATTAAACGGGTCGATGCCGTTGGAAATTGGACTGGTCGTAGTCTGAGTTTTTCCGTCACCTGTATATTTACCATCATCATCGTCCGGGCCATCGTTTCCGTCGGAATCATTACCGGAATTGCTTCTTGATTTGCTGCTCATAGCCTGCTGCATAGCATTAGCGTACCAGTTGTTACCCATAAGCGCAATTTGGGCATCTGTAAGGCCAAACTCTCGAAGCAAGCTTGCATCTCCGGTTTTTTCATAAAGATACTGAGCAATCTGGAGTTTTTGATCCCTGGAAATGTCGTTTCGCTCGTACTGGTCCATCAACGCCTGGCGGTCAAGGTACTGCTGCTGGAAGTTGTTTGCAATGTCGGCCTGCTCTTTGTTGAAAAGGTAATCGTTATAATAATTCTGCTGATTCTGCATTTGAGTGATGAGATTGCCGTAGGTGGCCAGCTTATCCATAGCGAGCTGGGCTGCCTGCTGAGCAATGCCGATATCTCCGGTAAGCCGTGCGTCTGCAATAGCCTGGTCAATGTCGTTCAGGGTGCTTAACTTCTGCTGTTCGCCTTGCCGCAAGGCGTCGGTGTAGCTGGTCTGAATGCCAAGAGCCGTACCTTCCGCCATGCCGCCGGTGATGCCCATGGCCGCCAGCTGCTGGGGCAGGTTCTTTTCTGCTCTGCGCCGATCCAAATAAAGCTGCCGGTACAGATCATCATAGGACTGCTCAATGCCGGTTTTTTGGCCGGTAAGCTGATTAACGGCCTGATCTACTGCGGCTTGCTGGGCGGCTTCTTGCTGAGCAGCAATATCATCATACCACTGGCCCATCTGGCCCATGTACTGTTGATAAAGGCCGTACTGGTTATCTTTAATGTACTGATTTGCTGTTTTTGACAAATCGTCATTCATGTACTGATAGTAGCCGTTCTGCTGGGCTTTCTCTGTGCGCTTATTCAAAAGATCCTGAACGGTTTGCCAGTTTGCGCCCGCGTTCATAGCGTCCCGGATCAGCACGGAATAGTCAGTCTGACCTTTTGCATCAGTTCCGTAGCTGGAACCGTAACCATTACTCCCGGTGGACCAGTTACCGGAAGGATAGGAAGTGCCTCCACTGGAACCGCCGGAACTGCCGCCGGAAGGTCTGGAAGAACCGCCGGAACTGCCTCCAGATGTCCATTTTCCGGTGTTCGGGTTAAAGGTAGAACTTCCGCCGCTCATGCTGTCAATCTGCTGCTGAAGTTTTTGATTTTCCTGGTGCAGACGGTCTTTTTCAGCCTGAGAAGCGCCGTGCCATGCAGCAGAGTTTTTATTCATCTGGTCCTGAAGGTCCTTGATGCTTGCCATAAAATCACCCCTTCGGCTTGTCGTAGGTCATGGCCCGATCACTGTCGCCAACGCCGGTAGTGGTGGGGTCGGTCACAATACCCAGGATTGCCAGAACAGCAAACAGAGCGTTGACCACCGCCAGCAGCCGATTTCCAAGGTCGCCAAGATCCAGAGCGTAGCCAAACACGGCGGCAACCACCTGGATCAGCAGCAGAAGGGCAGGGATGAGAGAAAGCCAAAACTGCTTGTTGGCAAAGCGTACTTTCCAGTTGATATTCATGATATGTGCTCCTTTCACATCACAGAAGATTGAGCCTGTCCAGCACCACGGCAGCCTCCTGACGGGTCAGCCCGTCCCGGGGCCGGGTGCCGTCGAAGATCCCGGCGGCCACGGCCTTGCTCCACGCCTCCTTGGCCCAGCCGTCCGGCTCATTGGGCTGTCCGCTTTCCTGGTCAGGCTCCTTGACCTCCAGGCCCAGATAGTCGCAGATCCCGGCGCAGGTGGCCTGGGCCAGCTTGTCCCGGTAGGCGGCGTCCTTCAGCAGGGCCAGGTCCTGGGCGTTGGTGTGGAAGCCGTACTCCAGCAGCACCGCCGGGGCGGTGGTGGAGGCCAGCACCGTGTACATCTCATGGGCCAGCCCACTCCCCCACAGCACCACACCGGCAGCGTGGATGCGGTTGATGATGGCGGCCGCCAGACGGTTCCGGGCTGCCGTCTCCGGGGGCGCGGAGGTGAAGGCCACAAACCCCCGGGCAGAACTCCCGGCGGCGTTGGAGTGAAGGGAGACGAACAGGTCCGCCCCCGCCCGGTTGCTTACGGACGCCCGGGCGCTGAGACTGGGATAGTCGCTCTCCTGCTCACGGGTGCCCACCACGGTGATACCCTGCGCCTCCAGCAGAGGTCGCAGGCGGGTATACAGATCCCAGGTAAACTCACATTCCCTGTAGCTCCCATCCAGGGAGCCGTTGACGCACCCCGGCCCATGGCCAGGGTCCAGGCATACAACAGGCTTGTTCACAGGCTTGTCCTCCTTCTGCGGCGGGCTCTCCGCCGTCTTTTTTGTCCATACGCAGATCCAGTTGTGGACCTTCCGGGCAGATTGGATCTGCGTCCCGGCAAAATCACACTGGGACGACCCGCCGCCGTCCAGCATCATGGCCGTGTCACAGCCCAGCGCCAGCAGCTCCCGCGTCAGACCATCGGGGTCTTTCGCGTCCCGTGTGCCGTCTTTGGCGCAATACAGCACCAGGGCATCCCGGGTCATGCCAATGGCGGACCGCCCCCGCACGCCGTCCTGGGCCTTGTCGTAGGTCTTTTCCGGATACTTCGCCCCGTCCCTGATGATGGGGGATACCGCCAGATAGTTGGCGTTGCTGTTCCAGTCCAGGGTCATGTGGATGTCCGTGCCCGTCCACCCGTAGCCGTGGACGTTGCCCCACGGCGTCCGGGACAGCAGCCTACCGCCCACCTTCAGCCCCACACAGGGGGAACCGTCCGGGTTCCACATCCCTCCGTTGAGGATGTAGTCCGCGCCGGTCTCCCCCTTCACTTCCGTCAGAGACTTGCGGCACTTGGTGACCACGATCTCCAAACGGCTGATCTGCTCCAGCGGCACATGGGCAATCTGTTTGTTCATTTTAGTTCCTCCGAAAATCAGATGCTGCCAGCTCTGGATCCTACTCGATATCTATGGTCATCTCGTGGCCATCACCGGCATAATCAAAATAGACGCTTAAAAGCGCATTGCCTGTCATGTTGTATATGTTGAACTGGGAAAACAGGCTGCTGAACCTTCCGCCATCTATTGTATAGCCTTGTGATCCGGCTCTAACAATAAATTCATCAAAAAACCGCAAGTCGCAGGACGAATTGTTGTTGATCACAATGCTTTGCACCATCGGGTCCGTCTCAACCGCTCTCACCGCCGCCGGGTAAGCGCTGAACACATCCCCAACGGTCTGCCCCTTCTCTGCAAGGGCGGCTTTCAGGTCGGCCTTGGTGGCGTTCAGCTTCGTCAGCTTATCCGCGATCGTTCCCATTAGATTACCTCCCCGTTGATGGTGTCCAGAAGCGCGCCGATGTCGCCCACGTTGGCCAGGGCAGCGTTGAAGTCAGCCTCCGTGCCAGTCCAGCCGTTTTCCACGGCAACCTGATAGGGGGACTTCCCGTCTTTCCCCGGTTCACCCTGCGGCCCCTGCGGGCCGGGCGCGCCCACAACCTTGCCTACAATCAGCTCCTTAACGTCCGGCATCAGATCACCTCCCCGTTCAGTTCATCCAGCCTTCCGGCGATGTCCTGCAAAAAGCCGGAGAGCACGGCATTGTACCCGTCCAGCTTCGCGGCGGCGGGGACCGTGGCCCCGTTGTTCTCCATGGTGGCCTTCAATCCGGCCTTTGCGCTTTCCAGCCGGTCGATTTGCGCCTGTACGCTCATAAAAGCACCTCCTCAGATCGAAGCAAGGGCGTCCTCAATGCTGCTGTCCAGGCTCACTGTGCCGCCGGTGGTGTAGCCTGCGGGGATGGCGGCGCTTGTCTCGGTCAGCCCGTCGATGGTCTTGGATACCGCCCCGTTGTTGGGCATCGTGCCCTCCACGGCCCCGGCGCCGGTAACGATGAACTTGCCGTCCAGCACGTCGGCGGCGGCGGCGGTCACAGGGGTCGTGTCCTTGTACTTGGCCGGAATGGCCTCCACGGTAACGGAGGAGAGGACCTTCCCGGCGGTGGGGGATACAGTCTGTTCCGCCTCGGTGGGCGTGGCGCTCTTCGTCTCCACCTCAATGCTTACCGCGCCCTTGCCGTCATGATAACCGGCGGGAATGGTGAAGCTGGTAGTTGTGGCGTCCAGCTTCTTTGCCACCGCCCCGTTGTTGGCCATCGTGCCCTCCACCTTCAAGCCGCCAACGTAGGCGGTCTTGCCGTCCAGGATTTCCCCGGCGGCGGCGGTGGCGTCGGCGGTGCTGACATACTCGGCGGGGATGGCCTCCACCGTGACCTTGCTCAGCACCTTGCCCGTGGTGGGGGTAATGTCCTTGGGCGCCTTGGTGGGGGTGGCGGTCTTTTCCTCGGTGGTGATGGATACCGTGCCGGTGCCGGAGTGGTAGCCCTTCGGAACGGTGTAGAACTTCGTGGTGGTGTTCAGCGTTTCGGACACAGCGCCGATGTTGGGCATGGTACCGGCGGTCAGCTGCCCTTCCTTCGTCACAATGTTCTTGTTGGCCAGCACGTCGGCAGCGACGGCCGTCACACTGGACACGTCCTGGTACTGGGCGGGGATGACTCCAACCGTCACGTCGGACAGGCCGTAATAGCCAGAGTCCGGCGTAACGTTCTGCTGGCTTTTGGTCGGGGTCACCTGCTTGCTTTGGAGCTTGTAGTTTCCGCCGCCGGCGGTTCCAGACACCGTGCCGCTGCCATTGTGATAGCCTTTCGGGATGGTATAGGTGTCGCCCTCTGTCACAGTGGCGGATACAGCACCCTGGTTTACAATGCCGTCAAAAGCTGTAGCGAGGGCGTCCATCTTTGCGGTGCCCTCGGCAATACCGAGCTCAACGGCCTTGTTGCGCAAGGTGTTCCTTGCGGTTTCAATGCGGGTAATTTCGGTCTGGATGCTCATGGATCTGCCCTCCTCAAATGGTCTCTAAAAGAGCTTCGATGTTTCCAACGGTGACAAACACAGCCGCCGACGTGACGGGCTTGGAGTTGTCCGCCTCCACCCGATCGGCGGTGTCTACAGACAGGGTGTTGGTATCCCGGTCAAGCTTCAAGCCTGCGCCGATGGTATAGGCCCCTCCGCCAGTTCCAGTTACCTTACCGACGTTCACTTCCTGCCCATCGGCCAGGGAATAAACCAGTTCTCCGGCTTCGTTGATGCTCAGCGGCGGGGGGGAATCGCCGGTATAGGTAACCACCAGAAAGCCGTCGTCGTCGATATGAGTGCCCCACAGGCCGTCAGCTTCAATTCCGCTCTGCCCTTCCGCCACAATGCCGGTATCAACAAAAGCTCCCGTATTGGAATCCCACACAAACCAGGTCTTTTTGTTGGGGTCAATGTAAGGGGAACGCTTTACCGATTCAGCGGCGGCGATAGCGCTTGCTTCTGCATCTGCGGAGCTGCTTTCTGCATCAGAAGCAAAGTTTTTGGCGTTCTGAGAAAAAGCGGCGGCGTTTGCGGCGCTTTCTCCAGCCGCTCTTTCGTAATTGGAGGCACCTTGTTCAGCATTAAGAGCGCGTGTAGCGCTTCGTTCTGCTGCTTCCGCCTGTTCCGTGGCTCTTACCACAATGCCAGAAGTAGTGCTTTCTCGCAGGGCTTCTGCCGCCTCTCGTTCAGCCTCAGCGGACACACGGGACTGTTCAGCAGAAACCCGCAAACTTTCCGCCTGTACCCGAAGCAACTCGGCAGCAACGCGGGAAGCCTCGGCCTGAACACGGCTTTGCTCATTTTCGACGCGGATGTTTTCCGCTTGAACTCGCAGATTTTCCGCTTGCACACGCAAGTTTTCAGCTGCAATTCGGTCAGCCTCATTTTCTTCTCTGGTGTCCTCTGCAATCAGTAGTTCATTGGTCCTGTCGATGATATCGTTGACCACCAAAGCCACCAATTCCCGCACCAATCGGTCAAAGATTGCTTTGTTGTCTTGCGCTCTGCCAGTCAGCCGGTCAGGAGCCGCCACAACGCCGTATTGGGCAATTTGATCTGGCGTAATATGTTCAAGCTGTGCCACTGTATCACCTCTTTGCAAAGTTTCCTACCACATAGTGCTTTGTGATCCCATATATGCCAAAGCCTTCGTTGACGGCATCGTTTTTCACGATAATCTGTAGGCGCTTGTACTTCTTCACTTTCGTGTTAAACAGGATTTCCCGTGGGGCGTCGTTGGACTCGAAGGTGAATCGGGTGAAGTCGATGTCCTCCCAGTCAAAAATATCCATTGTGTCCTCCGTCGCCAACCACTCCACCGGATCCTGCTCTGTGCGGAAATAGATCTGGGCGCTGGATCGGGTGTAAGGCTTGATGGTGACGGAGTTACCCTTCTTAATCATGGTCTTCAGGAGGGTGATGTCTTCGTCGTCGTCCGCCTTGGTGGACCATACGGCCAAAATGGGCGCTCCGTCATCGGAATAGCGCTCCATGGTCTCAATGTCCGAGTTGAAGCGGCATATCTTACCGTCTGACGTGCCGAAATAGAGCGTTTCCGTGGCACCGTCCTTGTGATCCAGCCAGCAAACGGCGGGCACGTTTTCCCAGTAATAGCACTCATAAATGTAATCGCTCTGGGACTTGGCTTTATAGCTTTTGTTCTGCCGCCCATCAAGCAAGTAGACATGACTGTTGACTGCTAATAGGTACATACCGTTCCAGCTGATGGCCTCCGCCTGCTCCAGGCCCGGCTCCTGGGTCAGTCTGGGGTCCACATAAAAGGACCGGTTCTGGACGATACGTTCCGCTGTCAGGGCGTTGGTTGTGATGGCGTACACGCCGGTTCCAGAAAGAAAAAGCTGCTCGTCCAGGATATTGCCAAAGCCGTGGATCGCCACGGCTCCCACGCCGGCAATGCTCTGCTTGTTTATAAACACCGCCTCGCCGTTTGAGTTGACCGAGGCGCTGCGGAGGAACACGGTGGAGTCCTGCCCATTGTCCTCCTTGACGATAGCCAGATACTCCCCTATCCTCCGGTATCCCATGATGGCCGTGGCCTCCGTGCCCACCACGTTGTAGCCCAAATCAGGGAAATAGGTGGGGTCATTGAGTCCGCTGGTCCAGTCCCGGTTTGGGTAGGACGGATTGCCGGAGATGATGATCCGGTCGGTGGTACCCACGCCGTAGGTGGTCATAATCCTGCACTTGCCGGCCCGGTCGGCGTAGCCGGCCACCGTCTTGGAAAAGGTGATGATGACCTCGCCCTCCTGGCCCACAACAGGCTTTTCAGGGGCGGTGTTGAAGGTGACGATGCCCTTTTCCCGGTTTACCGTGAAATCGGTGTTTTCCACCTTTTTCTCACCCTTCACGGTGGCGGTGACCTCCGCGGCGTCGATGTCGGTGCTGTCCAGGTAGTAGTCCTTGCTTGTGCCGTCCGGGATAAACTCGTTTTTCCGTTTCGGCTGCACCAGGTTTGGGTTTTCAAACACCTCGCCGCCGCCGGCAGGCGCGGCCCCGATGATGGTGGTTGGAATGTAGGCGATCTCAGACACGTTCTTGGCAGAAGTGCCGTCAAAGACCAGATACTCACCGCCGGTGAGGATCCACAGCTTTCCGCCCATGTTCTGGGCCACGGAACGACTGTTGGTCAGGCCACTCATCAGCAGCGTCGGTTCTCCGTCAGTGTCAGGATAAAACTCATACAGTTTCGTACCGCCGTGGGCAATGAACCGCTGCTCTTGGTTGATGACAGCAACAAAAAGGCCATTGACAGGAGCTTCGATTGAAAATAGAGTTCTCCATCCCATGCGCTTCTCCGGCATACCTCCCGTGTCTGCGATCATATTGACAGAAAGCGGAGACCGGGAAGGGTCAACAAGAGACGGGTCAGTAGAAAAATCTACGCCTTTGAACTGGCCGTAGGTGGTTGTGTGAATGGATACACCGGACCGACGTGCCATTAAAACCGCCTCCTCGGTGTAGAGTAAAACGCCTGTCGCGCACTGCCGCCGGAGCCAGGGAGAGAAACGTCCAGAGCAGATACCATACGGTCATAGAGGTCCAGCAGCGGCTGATAGTCTACAACCAGATCCACCACCAACTGTTGGGCAGCCACAAAATAGGGCAGGCAGGCCGCTGCGCCCTCGTCTACCTCGAACTCGTAATCGTCCGGCGCGTTCTGCGGGATGGTGGCCGGTGTGGCGAAGTACTCCACCACCACCGCGCCGATATCGCTTTCCGGAAGCAGGATCGCGCTTTCTGTGAACACATAGTTCCGGCCCCGCTTGCCGTCCTTCCAAATCCGAAACGGGGTCTTGAAGTTATCCGGCAGCGGGCAGGCAATGAAACCGGCGGCGGGAGTATCGCCCGGGGACGGGTCGGGAGCCGCCGGGGTAAACGTCCGGATGATTTTTTTGTAATTGGCAATGTTTTTCTGCGCCAGGTCGAAAAAGTCCGCCATGCGCACGTTCAGGTCCTCGTCCACGGTGATAGACCCGCCGGAGGAATACTCGTCAATGAGCATGAGGACCTTCCGTTTTCCATCTCCCAATGTCATGGTATTACCTCCAGAAAGTCAAAGAGGGCGGGCGTTTGCCCGCCCTCTTGTTGTCACGCAGGGTTGGAGAAGATGATCTGCCGAGAGTCGCCCCAGCCCACGCCAAAGTCCACATAGGCGGTGTACAGGTCAATCAGGGGGTTGTCCAGGTCGGAGTTCATGACCATGGGCTTGGTGATGTACACGATGTTGACCAGCTCCTTCATGAGGGTGCGGTCACAGATGGCCCACTGCTTGGGGCCGAAGCCGTCCTTGCCGCCGCCCACCACCATGTAGGTCATGTCCTCATACACGGGGTTGGCCGCGTTGGTGTCGTCGGCGGGGTTGCGCAGGGGGCGCAGCTTGCTGTTCTCGCCAAAGATTTTCTTTGCAGTGGCCTCAAGCTCGGGAGAGACCAGCACGCAATCCATCTGGCAGAGGAAGGGCAGGCCGTCGGGAGTCAGATACCGGCCCGAAAGGGACTGGGCCTTGGTGATAGCATCCACACTCAGCTCGTCGGTGATGAGGTTGGAGAATGTGCCGGAATCAGGATCGGGCACACGCTTGCGGCCCTGGTCCATCTTGGCAGCCACGGGGTGCTTGGTGCTGGCCCAGGGCTGGCCGTCGCCGCCCAGGATCTTGGCGTTGAACGCGTTGCCGAACATCCGCAGGCAGTGCAGATACACGGTCATGGCAGCGGAGTCGCCCAGCTTGGTTCCCACCTTTTTGGTCTCGCCCAGCTTGTCCACCTTGGCCTGCTTGTAGCCGATGGGAATGGACTTCTGGAACTCGCCGGGGGTGATGATGGTGCGGAATCCGCGCTTCTGCTCACCCATGTTCAGGTCGGCTCCGTTGTAGGGGGACAGCTCACCGTAGCCGCCGGTGCCGTTCATCTCGTAGTCGATGGACTTGGAATTGACCTCGCCCATAATCATCTTGAACTTGTTCATGCGGTTGGCATAGGCGCTCTGGAATGCCTTGCCCACAAACTTGTAGTTATCGCCCTTCCAGGCGGTGGAGTTGACATTAGTAGGCATACTTGGACCTCCTTACTGCCCGTTGCCCAGGGCGTGCTTGACGGCCATGAACCAAATCTCGTCGGTTACTTCATCGCGGCCCACTACCTTGATGGAAGTTGCGCCGGACTTGGTAATAACCATGTTGGTGCCGCCGTCGCCCACAGCCAGCTTGTCACAGCCGACAGGGGGATAAACCACGATCTTATCGCCCACGGCTACCGTGTCGCCGCTTTCGACGGTAAGGGTAACCGTTCCGCCGCTTTCGGAGCCGGTGGTGATCCGGCGGATAGCGCCGGTCTTGTCCTTGATGTAGCCGCCGTCAAAGGCATTCGCGCCTGCGCCGGTGGTGGCGGTGAACTTCACGGTGGTAGCGCCGCTGCCGGAAATGGCATCCACCACGGGGGCGGGGCAGGCAAGGACAGCGCCGGGGGCGTCCCGGACGATGATCTTGGTGCCGTTGTTGCGGGGGTTGAGGGCGTCCTCGGTGCCGGTGTGGGCCTCTGCGGTGATACCCAGCACAGCGCCGGTCTCAGCCGAAACTACGGGCACCACAAGGCCCTTTTCCAGCTTGACCAGAGCGCCCACAGTTACATTGGTATTGCTTGCGATGTCGTACTCACGCTCGGACTGAAGCACGGCACCGGATACATCCATAACCTGGTGCATATAGGGGTCTCCTTTCTTACTCTACGATGCGCCAATCATCGGCCAACATATCAGCCTGAGAGGCCAGCCAGCCGAGCTGGACGCCGGAAGTGCCGACAAAGGCAAGTGCCTGATTCCCGATGGCGTCATGGTCAACATTGACCATATCACCGTCCGCGTTCTTGTAGCTGATGCAGGTGGCAAGCTCGACATACTGGCCCTTGCCGTTCCAACCGGCCCGCTGGATCTTCTTGCCCATCTTGGCCGCCTCAATGGCAAGGCCAAACGGCATGGCATCGGTCCGCCGGTAGGCCGCCTCGAAAACATCCTTGGGACTCCAACTCTCGTAACCGTCGGCATAGCGGACGCGGTAGCCGGGATCACCGATCTTGTGGCCGCCAGCGTCTTTCCAGGCGGGGCAAGCCTCCGCCTCGATCATTTTGGTTCCAATGTACTTTTCCATAATGCGCCTCACATACTCAAAAACTCTTTCGCGGTCATTTTCATGGAGGGGTTATCACGGTTCCACTCCTCCAGTTCTGCCCGCTGCGCAGGGGTAAGACCGTCGCCACCGCCGCTCTGACCGCCGCCGGTGCCTCTGCCGCTCTTGCGTGCGGCCTTTTCGACCGCGGACCGCTCGGCGTCGCTGACCAGCTCCACAAAGTCCTCGTACAGGTCGCACAGAGATTCCTTGTAAAGCCGGTTCTTTGCAAACTTCCGGAACTTCGGGTTGCTTTCCAGCTTCCCTGGGTCCACGTCGGGGTACTTCTTGACGAACCGGTCCAAGTCCTGACGCACAAAATCGTTTCTTGCGTTGATGGCCGCCATAGCCTGCTTCTGGACAGCCTCTTCGCGCCGCTTCTGGGCAATCCAGGACTGGTTTTCCTGCTCCTCCTGGAGCTTTTCCACGGTGGTTCCCTTGCGCTTGGCCTCTTCTGCCAGCTTATCCGCTTTGAACCTTTCCCCATAGGCCAGGAAGTCCTTGAAACTGCTGAAAGGCTTCCCGGTGTAGGGGTTGATGATCCCCATACCGGCTACCTGCTGGTCATACTGGCGTTGCAGGCGCTCGGTCGTCTCCTGTTCTGCGCGAATCCGGGCCGCTCTGGCGGCGGCATTGTCCTGGTGCGACTGTCCGCCTTCCTGGCGCTGACTTGCGGGGTCAGCGTTAGCCCCTTCGCCGGGGTCCTGGTTGGTTTCGGTCACATCTTCTTCCTGAGAGTCCACGACACTCTCCTGGCCAGCGGTGCCCTCGTCAATCTCCTGCTCGGTTACCTGGCTTTCAAACTCGCCCATAGTGATCTCCTTTCGCCGTTATCCGCCCCGGCCGCGATTTTATTTTTCTGCCACGATCTTCCCCTTGTTCTCACACTTGGGGTCCCGGCAGATATAGAGGATTTTTCCTTCTTTCCGGACCACCTGACAGTCCGTTTTACACCGTGGGCACAGCACTTGCACCGCCTCCCATCATGTCAAACTGGTCCGCCGTGGGGTTGCCGCCCATCTGGCCCGTGGGCACCTGCTGGGCGGTCTGCATCTGCTGAACTGTCTGCTGGGCAGTCACAGCCTGAGTCACCAACTGCAAAAGCTGGGGATTCTGCGCCAGGGCCTCCACGATTTCGGGCGGCACCGCCGGGGCAAACTTGCTTTCCCAGTCCTCAATAATCTCCTGCTTTTGCGGGATATCCAGAACGTCCACCATGGCCTCAAACAACTTGTAATTGTCCGGTGTGACCTGCGCCGCAACAAGGTTTTGCAGGGCCTGGAGCGTCGCCGCCTTGCTACGGATCACGCCGTCACCGGCGTTTACGGTCACATCCACCCGGGGCCAGTACCGGCGCGCCTCCTCCAGCACGTCGCCGGTCATGAAGTCGTAAGTGGCCGGCACATATCCGGCCAGCTGGTCGGTATTGAGCGCAAAGTTCACCGGGTCTTCGTCCGGTTTCTCGGCCCCGATGAAGATTTGCCGCTCCTCGTCGTAGAACTCCAGCACCGACCAGTCGATCAGCTCATACAGCCGCTCAAAACCGGCGTTCCGGTCGGCCTTTTTGATCTCCATTTGGGTGTCCACATCGGAGCGAATCATAGCCAGCTCGGATGCCGTCTTGACGGAGCTGGAGACCTTGCCCTGGTTGGTCTCATAGTTGCGGTTGGTGCGCTGAATCTGAGTGAGCAGCCACTCCACCATAGGAAGGGAATTGGAACCGCTGTTCAGTCCGCCCAGACGGGCAATCTTTCCGACGGCGTTCTGCCGGACGGTAACCACAGCGCCGGGGACATTGGTAAATTCCTCGCCGGGGGCAAGGGCGTTTTCCTCCACCAGAACAATATCGTTGGCGGTAAAGGCGTCATTCAGCAGGCCATTGGCAAGTTCCCTGTCGGCTGCGTCCACCATAGGAATGATAGGCTCCAGTTCAGAACGGTTATAGAACTGGTTTTCATCCCGAATCCGCCAGTAGTGAACGAATGGGAAAAGCCGGTTCTGATCGCCGGTCCGCTGCCAGTAGTCCGGAATGTGCTTGACCTCATGGCCCCCGGCCTGAATGGTACAGCCCACTCGGCCGGTCTCCGGGTCCTTGTACCAGAACTCCATCACCTGTACAGTATCCTCGGAGTCCTCCACATTGGGGGTCACCATGTCAAAAATGCCGCCACGCTCCGTGTACTCGCTCTCCAGGATGGTGTCTACCGTCATGCCCTCCTTGCGGAGCGCGTCCCCGTAAGTCTGCCAAAATACCACCTTGTGGAGTCGGTAGAGGTAGGCCACATACTGCCCAGCCTGGATGCCGTCCGGGCCTGCGGTGGGGTCGATGTACAGCGCATCCACCGGCACGTCCCGCACTCGGATGTCGCCCCAGTTGGGGCCGCAGGGCATACCGTCGTCCCAGTACACTTTCCAAAAGGCGTCCCCGTACTTGGTCAGCCGCCGCTCGTTGGAGGTGTTGAGATCGTCCAGGCGGTTGTTTTGGCAGACGAACTTGCACGCATATTCACGCTGTTTGGCCTTGCTGCTGTCCAGATCGTCGTCCCGCCCCCGGAACTCCGGCTCGGGCACCACGGGGTCCACCTGGCTCTCGACCATAATAAACGGGTCAGGCACCACCGCCGGGTCCCATCCAATGTCAGAGTCCCGCACGGCCTCCCGGATCTCGTCCGATACCGCGTGGATGAAATTATAGTAATCGTTGTACCGCACCCACTCCGTCTCGCGGAATGTTCGGGCGTTCTTGGCCTTGGCAAAGAGCTGCCCCGCCGTATCCTCCCGGGCCTGCCGGTCGGAGTAATCATAGCCGGGGATTGCTCCAGTCTTTTTCTTAGGCACGGCGGCGTCTCCTCCTGTCTTTTGCGTTGAGTATGTCTATCAGCTTCTTGTGGGGCGGTGCCTGCGGCTCTCCTGCGCTACGGCTGGTCCAGTACACACAGAAGCCGCGTATAGCATCCGGCCCGTGTGTCAGCTCGTGCGGCTCCGTGGCAACGTCTGACGGGTGCTTTTCGTCATACTGAAGCTGAGGCAGGCAGCGGATTAAGTTGGAGCACCTGGGGAAAATCCGCAGGTTTGCGCAAGGTATCCCCTGCTCGTCGCCGTACACCCTTAACCACTCTTTGACGGCCAGCCAACCGGCCACCCGGTCATTGGAAGTTTTGGTGAGGAAAATACCGTGCTCAGCAAAGATGTCCGCCACGCTTTTACCTGTCTCCTGCCGCCTGTTCCACAGATCCGGCGGTGCAAGGTAGCTGTCTATGATGTGACCATCCGCAAGAGCCGCTACACGTTCCGCCGCCTCCTTAATGATGAGGCCGTCGGCACCCTGCCCGCAGTCCCGGCCCTCGTAGACCTCTCGAATTACATAGGCCCGCCCGTGCTCGTCCACGGCGATCAGGTAGGCCGCCAGCATATCCAGGCCGTAGTCCATCGTGATGTAATACCGCCACCAAGACGGAGTGTCAAATGGTTGGCAGACGTGGACCTCGCGGTCCCACTCCGTGAAATACTGGCCAATGAACACATCCCACGAACCGTCGCGCCACGCTTCCCGCAGGCCAGGCGGCAGGTTGTTGAGCATCTTGATATAATCGGGGTTTGTCCGCATAAGCTCCGGGTTGTCCGTGGCCTTCGCGGAGATAAAAACATAATCCTTCGGGTCCTCGTCGGCCCGGAAATCCCGGTCAATAAACAGCCGCTTAACCCAGGCATGGCCAACGCCGCCGGGGTTGCAAGTGAGATACATCCGCTTTGGGAACTCGTTTACGCCACGGATACAAGGAATCAGGGTGATATACTGGTACTCGGTGAACTGGGTGGCCTCGTCGAGAAAGATCACGTCGTATTCTTGGCCCTGGTACTGGTCCACGTCGTGCTCCGTGGCACAGTATCCGAACACAATACGGGAGCCATTGGCGAAGGTGAACGCCTTGTCGCTCTCCCGGTATGTCGCCATCCCGGCCAGCTCCTGCTTCAGCGGGAGGATGTGGTTTTCCCGCAGCTCCGGGAAGGTATGGCGGAGTATCAGCATCCTGATACCAGGCCAGCGGATCGCCAGCAACCGGGCCTTTTGCCGGATAGACCAGCTTTTACCGCCGCCGCGTGCGCCGCCGTATGCAACAAACCGGGCTTTTGCCCGGAAAAACTCAATCTGTTTTGCGTTGGGCCGTATCTGGATGGTCATTCCGCCAGTTCCTCCAGTTCCGGGGACAACTCAATGCGCATGACACCGTCCACCTTGCTGTCCACCTTGTCGGTAAACATGGCCATATGCTTCCCCAGCAGTTCCAGCGCCTTGAGCTTGTTGGAGTATTTGAGGCTGCTTTCCGGTCCGTCGTCCGCGCCCTGCGTGGCGATCTTGTACAGCTCAGACAATACAAAGTCCTGGGTGATGTTCGACCGCTTTTCCCGCCGGTCCATGGCTTCCTTGATGGCGGCTTGAATCTCTGGTTTTCTCAGGTTTTCATACCCGATCTTTTCCGCCGTCTTTTTGCTGTACCCTGCTCTTATGGCGGCCTGTGTGGCGTTAAGGTCCACAAGGTACTCCTGCACAAAAGCCGCTTGCTTTGCCGTCAGCGCCACACCACCACCGCCTTTCTGTGGCTCCTGTTTGTACTCTGTTAAGGGGCCAATATATTAACCCCTACGGGGTTATATATATGGCCCCGTAAACAGAGTGCGCATTTTGTCGTGTCGCTGCTGCCGTCGTGCTCTGGCTCAGCCCTGGCCAGCCGTCACGGTTTGCAGTGATACGCCCGTTTGTGTGTGCTTCGTCCCCGGTCCCCACCACTACCGGCTCTGCTGAGTAATAGGACGATCTACCCCGAGGCTACAGCCTCACTTCACTATTGAAGCCGTCTCCGCCTCATGCAGCTGCAAGGCGGCATATACAGGCGGTTTCCCGCCTGTTGTGGGTCGTTGCAGCCACCCACACTTCCTGTACTGCAAACAGGGCGCCGTTTCCCTTCTCCGGTGCATAATTAGGCACTGTAAGCCTCCGGTATAGTGTCTTTCCACAGTCAGCCCCGTGGCCTTTGGAGCGTTCCCCGTCTTTCCGAGGTGTCAACAAAAAGATGACAACGCGAAAGGTGCGTGCGCACACTGGCCTTGGCCGGACTCGAACCGGCGGCATTTTCATTATGTGCGAAACGCTCTACCACTGAGCTACAAGGCCATATGTCCCGACGGCGGGAAAAGAAGCGAAAACCACCGCCGGGATAGGGGAAAAGGAGGAAGAGAGAAAGAGGGATGGAATAGCGGTTGCACCTCCGCCAATATCATATTGGCACATATTAAGTGTCCATTAACACGCGTTTTCTTTTTTAAGCAAAAAAATAACCGCCCGGGAAATCCCCCAGGCGGTTTTTCTAACTTTCCATATACTTATCAAGCGCGGCTTTCAATATTGCGTTCACCGTGTCCCCGCGCTCCTTGGCCTTTTTCTTTACCTCTTCGGCGTAGTCCTTGCGGACCTTGACACCAAGCACCGTGTAATTTTCGGCCAAATACTTGTTGTTCGCTCTCTTTTTGGCCTCTGTCAATGGCATAAAATCACCCCTCTTATAGGATATCATCATACACTATGTTTAACAATGTACATTCTGCCCAAAAACATTGTTTAACAATTATTAAGTATGCCTATTGTATACATTGTTAAGCAATGCTATGATATAGTCACAACAAGGAAACACCGCAAGGAGGAATCACCATGAAACTGTTTAACCTGTTCCGCAGCCGCAACACCCGCAAGCCTGCTGTTCCTGCTGAGGAGCGCGATTACCTGGTAGTCTACGAGGAGACCGTGGGCCGCCCCTCCATTGACTGGGCCATCCGCACCACTTCCGCCGCTCTGGCCCGTAAGGCCTTTGAGGACGCCGGACTGATCTGCTCCCGAATCGTTGGTATCGTCGCTATCTGATAGGAGGTAACACCATGAAATACTTTATCAACGTCACCACCTTGGACGAACTCAAGAAGCAGTATCGCCGCCTGGCGATGATCCACCATCCAGACGTGGGCGGAGACGTTGAGACCATGCAGGTCATCAACGCCGAGTATGACGAGCTGCACGAAGTTCTGAAGAAGGCCCACAACCAGCAGGCCGACGAGTTCCACCAGACCACCGAGACCGCCGAGGAGTTCCGAGAGATCATTGAAAAGCTGCTCCGTATGCACGGCCTGGAGGTTGAGCTGTGCGGCTCCTGGCTCTGGATCGGCGGCAACACCCGGGAGCACAAGGACGAGCTGAAGGCCGCCGGGTGCCGCTGGAGCAGCAACAAGAAGCTGTGGTACTGGCACCACGCCGAAGAGGGCCGCCGGTGGCACAAGGGCAGCGCCACCATGAACCAGATCCGCAACAAGTACGGCAGTCAGACTTTCCGCAGCGGCGGCGCTCACCGCCTGGAGGAAGCCACCGCTTGAACCACATAGCCCGCCCCGGAGGTCACGAGGGCAGAAAGGATACAGATGTTTGCTTTAGAGTACAAGGAGCTTTACATTGTCCCGGAGGAAATTACCAAGAACAGGACGTGTCAATCTTACAGATGGAAACAGTACGCAATTTCAGAGGATAAGGATGCACTGGAATCTATCCGGGCAGGCCAAAAGCGCCCCGATGATTGGAGAGTCATAAAAATGGCTTTCTCCCATATTTGACAGCCGAAACGCCCGCCAGGGCGTCCGCCGGGAATGGCCGCCCGGCGCTGATGATGGCAGGCCGAAAGGATGGTATACAATGACCTGGCAAGAACTTTTCGCCCACAGCTGGCGAGGCGACGAGGTGGAGATCAAGATATACGACCACCTGCGCCGCCCGGACAAGCTGACCGACACCGACGGCGTAGCGCTGTACGACCGCAGCGCCGCCGGAACCATCCAGCGTATGGAGGAGGCGCTGGAAGCCCTCAAGGGCTACCGGCAGGCCCTTGCAGAGCGGTACGCGGTCCTTGCGACTATGCCGTACCGGCTCCGCCTTGACCTGATCCGGCACAAGGGCTGGTATGACAAGCGCGTGACCTACACCCTGCGCCTGGTCCGTGTCTATGAGGACGGCCACGAAGATACCGAGCACGAGACCAAATACCCAGGAACCGAGCGCCGCGCCGCTATCTCTGCCTTTGAGTCCATGCAGAAGCAGCGGCCAGGGATTGAGTGCAATATGGACATCAGCAAAAAGAGCTGGGAGAAGTAATAAACCGCCCTTTTCAGGGCGGTTTTCTTTACCTATTTTTCGATTCTCTATTGAAAAGCTAAAATTATTATTTTATAATATTTTGAACCTAAAAGTCAATATAGCGAATCGGGGGTATTAAATGGATTACTCCATCATTGTATCGGTTATTGCCGTGGGAGTCTCCGCCGTGTCTCTCTTTTACGGCATTGGCCGCGACACAAAACCGGACCCGCAGCAGGACAGCAAGATTGACCAACTGATTGCCACGACTACGGACATGAGCCACAAGCTGGACAAGATTGCGGAATGGCAGCGAGACGCCGCCGGAATCCATGCCAGCCACTCCGAGCAGATCAAGACCCTGTTTAATCGTGTCGGGAATCTGGAAAGCCGCATGGAGGACCGGCAGGTTATTAACGAGGCGCTGAAAAAGATATTAGAGAGGATGAGCTAAATGGACGACGCCAAGAAGATCATTGACGAAGCCGAGCGCGAAGGCCTCCAGATGAGCCAGGGCCTTTTGCGTTTGGTCTTAAAAATGTGGGAAGGTGCCCGCGAGGATGTACAGGCAGCTACGGCAGCGGCGCGGCGTCTCCGCCTGGTCTCCATTATCTCTATTGTAATCGCCTCCGTCTGTTTGTGTGTGTGCGTCTGCCAGGGCACCGTGATCCAGCGCCAGGGCGGAGAAATTGCATCTATTCACGGAGAGCTGGAGTCTATCCACAAGATTTTGGACACCGGAGTGGTTGTTGAAGAAACTACAACAACCACTGAAACAACCACAACCACCATTGAGCAGGACACAGGAGAAGGAAGCGGCAATAATTCGCACATGATGGACCGCGTGGCCCGCATCAAGGTACTGTTGGAGACCGCCCGCCGGTAAATCCGTGTGTAACGCCGTGTGCAATTTCTGCACTTGAACCCGGTTTTGAGTTACCGAAACCGGAAACGCACATAAGAAACAGGAATCTCCCTTTCCGTTGCAAGAGTAAGAGAAAACCCTGTATCCATTGCGGATACAGGGTTTTCTTGTTGGCGCAGAAGGAGGGATTTGAACAATGCAGAAAAATCCATATACCGGCTGTGGCTCTAAGCGCCAGCATCTTCCGTGTGTAAATCCGTGTGCAAATTCAACTTCTCCTCAAAGTAAGAGTTGATAAGCACGTCCGTTTCGTTGGCCCCTTCCGGGAAGACATAGCCATAAATCTGCTTGAATGTGTAATCGCTGGTCCATCCGTTCCGGGCCATGGCGTACTTGTCCACCACTCCCAGGGCAATCATGACGGCGGCATTGGCGTGGCGCAGTCCGTGGACGGTGGTATCCGAGATGCCGGCCCGTTTGCAGATAGCGTGAACGTGCCGCCGGATGGTGTCCGGGTGGTCATGGAACACCCGCCCTGTCTGCCCCCAGTACTTATCCCGGAGTTTCCCCATGATATACTCCGGGCACTTCACCGTGCGCTGGGAGCCTTCATTCTTGGCTCCGTCCTTCAACACCCATTGGTTATCCTTGTCCGGCACCAGCGTTCTCCTAACGGTCACTGTTCCCTTCTCCAGGTCTATGCAGTCCCAGCACAGGCCGCATATCTCAGACCGGCGCAGGCCAAGCCAGACGGCCATTACGATGGGCAGTTCACACGGGTCGCCCACCGCCGCGTCGATCAGGCGGGCTATCTCCTCCGCGGACAAATAGGTGCGCTGCTTCTTTATTTTTTGCGGCAGCTTCACGCCGGTGATCTCCACCCCGTAGTCCTTCAGAACCGTGCTCACCAAGCCCCAGGCATTTGCCACGGTTTTGGGGGACACTTTCTTGGCCTCCTCCGACACCGCCCTCTGAGCGTCCAGACGGGTGATTGTATGCACGTCACGGCCCATCATGGAGGGAAACCGGTGCTTCCTGACTCCTTCATACCCTCTGACCGTTGATGGCGACAGAACGCCGCTCCCTGCCTCTGTGTAGGCCTGGATGGCGTCTGACAGGGTGATTTTCTGTTCCTTCTTGGCTGACTCGATCAGTCCCGCCTTCATGGCCAGTGCTTTGGCGTGTGCAACCGCCGGATCATCGTCCACCACACTCACCCGCTGCCCGTTCACCATCACTTGACATCGCCAGGAGCCGGACGGAAGTTTAACCGGGGTTGGATTTGTCAGCTTTTTCACAGCTTTCACCATGTTCTTTCTCAAATTCTTTTAGAGCTTCAAGGTAATTGTACATACCCATTCCACATTTATCTGCTTTCTGTTTAAAAAAATCCATATAAGGCTCCGCTGTATTCTTATAAGCCATTAACTCCGCGACTTTATTTTTTAACTCAATAATTTTGTATGCAACGTAGCAAACAACAAATGAAACTAAAAAACAAACTATTACTTGATCTGCATTTTCCACCGGGCTAATTACTTTGTGAACAAACGCAATTATCGCAAGCCCTCCGTAATAGAAGCAAAGGGTAAAAATATAGTAATTTCCGGTCTTTAATATAAAACAAATAATTGGAGCAATAAAAACTGGCGCCACAAAAAATATGAATATCCATGTGACTGCTTTAAAAAAATTTGCTTTAAAATCACCGCTTATTGCTGCAAACGCAAGTGAAAACAAAACCCAAAATGCAGTAATCCCAAGAATAGAAACAAGATGTATTTTCCAATTCTTCAAAGCATTCACCCAATTCTACTTTTCTTTTCCCAACGCACGCATCCTTTGAAACTCAGCATCCGCCGAGAGGCGCAGGTATCCGCCGTTCTTGAGAATATCCGCGACGTCCTGGACTGCACCGCCTATGAAAAGTCCAATTGTCCGGACCGCCAGGACTGGTCCATGTAAAAAATTATCACTACCATTTGGTGATAATTCCATCTTGAAAAAGAACACCTGTTCTAATATAATCTGCATTACAGATTCTGGCGGATTCCGCCGGCACGAAGGGAGGGCGCTTCATGACGCCTAAGAAGGTCAATACCATTCACATCACAAAAGAGGAACGGGACATCGTTTCCGCCCTGCGAGACCCCGCCAAGAGGCGCAAGCTCCTGGAGGTAAAAGAAAAAGGCGCAAAATAGCTTCATTTTGCTGCAAATATTTCGTCAACCGCTTTCTGTGAATAAAACCTCACATATAGCTGGAAGCGTTCAGCCCGCCCGGATCAGCTTTGCGGCGTTTCCGAGGTGCAATATAAAGTAATCCTGCATGGCCCTGGTTGCGTAAAGTGGGTCTTGGATGTTTGCCAGTTTGCAAGTCGTGTCCGCCAGTGCAAACAGGAGGATGTCAGCGGCATTGGGATCGCTCCCGATCTCATCTTGCGCCTCTATCATCGTGTTTCTAATTTCGGTGTGTACATCCTGTAATTTTTGGGTCTGGAAGTCATACTGTTCTTTTGTAGCTCCTTGCTTGATCATAAACCGCTGATAGACTGGCACCATGTCCAGCACGACATCCGTTTGCCCCAGAAATCCGGCAACAAGAAAAATGTAGGCCGCGAGCAGAACGGTGGTCGCATTCGGGTCTCTCATCTGGATATCGTTGTCATTTTTGATTGCAATGATCATATTTGATGCATCAGAAAAGAGTTTTTCCGCCAGTTTCTGCTGCTTGCTTTTGAAGAACATCAACTATCACCCTTTACCATTGTGAATGTTGCGGAAGAAAAAGGCCAAAAGTACCGGCAATCCAAGCAAAAAAAGAAGCGCGTCTTCAAAACAAAGTGCAATACAAATCCCAAGCCACCATTCAATTTCTGTAAATGCGCCCAATGCAAGCCCAATGAAACAAGCTATGATTGCGGTCACCAGGTTGTTTTGCTTTCCAAGCCTGATTTCATTGAACTGGCTGATAAGATTCACAACCGCACCTGCCACCGTAACCGGCCAGAACCCAAGGAAAAAGGAAACGATTCCCGCAGCGCAAACAAGGAAAGAAAAAGTTCCAAGCATTTTCTTGCACCTCCCCTATTTTGCTTCACCTTTAACAATTATCCGCACCAGCGTCTTTTCCTTCTCTGTCGCCTGAGTGCGAAACCACTTAATATATTCAATTTCTTCTTCCGTCAGCCCGTCGGCCACCTGGCCGACGGGCTTTTCTTTTGCCGTTCTTTCGGCTGTTTCTCCTCGTAGATACTCTACTGATACTCCAAAGTAATCGGCCAATATTTTAAATGTTACAGGTCGAGGAACGCTTGTTCCTTTCTTCCATGCGCTTAAAACACTCTGCGAAATTCCTGTTTCTTTAGATACTTTATACGCTGTCAATCCCTTTTCTTCCATCAATTCGCTAAAAATCTTGTACATATTTTGTCACCTCCTACAATACTTCTGTTTAGAAGTATTTTATAGTTGACATCGGTTCTGTAAAGAAGTAATATACTTCTATACAGAAGTAGCGAGAATACCGAAACTTCTGGATAGAATGTACCCGCCTGCAAGGGCGGTACACATGAGGCTCCAGGCCCGCACCTGTAACCCATGTGCCGCGTTTTCGCATTGTTCCTTGCACCGGTGAGCGGTGGTCAGCTTTTCCGGCGCTCCATTTGCGGGATGGGGCTGGCAAGGTTCCGCACGACTTTACCGGTTACGGTTCCGGCGTTGCCAGTTGTGCCTGGCGGCCCATGCTCGTGCGACGGCGCAAGGACCTGGCTGGTCTGCCAGGTCTCACTCCGTAATGCGCAGCGTACTCAAAATGTCTGTCAAAACAGAACACCCCTTTCCGCCCTTGTGGGCGGGTACATTCTATCACAAAACCGAAGTAAACGCAAGTATAGGCAGATAGGAGGCGAAGCACATGGAGTCCATTTATACCTGTGAAGATGTGGCCGCCCGCTACGGTGTCAAACTGATTACCGTTTGGGATTGGATCCGGAAGAAGAAGCTGAACGCTCTGCGCATTGGTAAGCGGTACTACGTCACCGAGGACGATATCAAGAATTTTGAGCAGGCGGCAAAGCATCAAATTCCTGGTAACGAAAAGGCGGGCGCAGAATGACCCGCCGCCCGCACAACGCCACCGCCTGGTGTGCGCTGCATGACCGGTACATGAACGACTGCTACATACACAAGCGCCGGTGTGTGTTCCGGGGCCGCCACGGCCCGTGCAAGCATCTGCGCTGGTTGTTTATTTCAGGATCAGAGGAAGGGAGGCACGATTCATGCCGCGAGTAGCACTTACACCCGCCCAGCGTGAGGCAGCGAAACGGGCCGATCAGGCCCGGGACATGGCCGACCGGTTGGCGGTCTACAAGAACCGCCACAGCCTCAGCAACAAGGCCATAGCCGCTGATCTCGGTATTCGGTTGGAGACCGTGGCCCGCCTGCTGGCTGCTGACAGCACCGTGCGTATGCCGCTGGCGACATTCTGGAAGCTGGAGGAGATGACGAGATGAAAACCATGACCCGCGAGGAGCGGCGCTACTGGCGCAACCAGTACATCAAACTGGCGGCCATCATCGTTGCCACCGTGGCCGCTGCGGTGGTGATCCGGTCATGGACCGTTTGAAATTAACGGCGGCTCTGTTTTGGGCCTTTGTGCTGGCCCTGGTTGCCGCTGTAGAAGGAGGATTTTTATGAATTACAAGGGAATGGACAAGGACATGAAGTGCCGAGGATTCCAGTACGAAGTTGGCAAGGAGTATGAAACGGACAAGGCAGTGGCCTGTGAGTGTGGCTTCCACGCCTGCGAATATCCGCTTGACGTGTTCAATTACTACCCACCTGCCGGAAGCCGGTTTTTTGAGGTGGAGCAGAGCGGAGAACTGAGCAAGAACGATGGTGACTCCAAAGTTGCATCCACCAAAATAAAGATCGGGGCAGAACTTAACATTGCCGGACTTGTGAAGGCCGCTGTGGAGTACACAAAAGAGCGTTGCACACAGGGAGAAGGAGAGCGTGCCACCGGATACCAGGGCGCGGCCTCTGCCACCGGAACAAGGGGCGCGGCCTCTGCCACCGGATACCAGGGCGCGGCCTCTGCCACCGGAGACTATGGCGCGGCCTCTGCCACCGGAGAGGCGTCTATTGCTGTCGCTTCCGGCATTGAAGGCAAAGCTATGGGCGCTCTTGGATGCGCTATTTGCTTGGTAGAGCGCGGCGAGTGGGACGGAGAGACATACCCCATCCTATCCGCAAAGGCCGCCGTTGTAGATGGTAAGACTATCAAGCCGGGAGTTTGGTACACACTGAAGGGCGGAGAGTTTGTTGAGGTGGAAGGATGAAAATTTTGACCTTGTGCCGCCCCTGCGCTGAAAAGCTGGGGCAGGCCTATGAGCTGACGAAGATTATCACCGGATTGGAAAAGGACACCTGCGCCGAGTTCCAGCGGCGGCGCTACACAAATAAGTACCGCATTGGTGGCGTGAAGTCCGCCGGAAAGGAAAGCGAGGAATGAAGATGAATGGCATCGGAAACGCCAACGCTTGCTTTTGCCCTACGGAGCAGGCTTTCCAAGTAAATGAAAACCGCACTTTTACTCCGGTCGTAGAAATCACACGGAAACTGGATGATATGACAGACGCGTGCATCAATATGTCTGATGCTCTGGCCCGTTCTCTGTTCGGGGCTGAACCGGCAGAAACGGTCCCTCCTCCTGGCATTTGTTTCTCTGAGACTATGGAAGTGATGTCATACAAGATGTCCCGAATCAGGGCTAATCTTGAAATGATGATTGACCGGTTTGGTCTTGTGTTATGAGGGTAAACGCTGATCCTTTGCGCGACCCGCAGGAAGAGCAGCCCACCGGCCATTGCCGCGCAGGTGCTTAACTGCCACTTTTAAATATCAAAACATAATGGAGGAATGAAAGATGAATCAGAAGTACATCGTTCGCTGTGACAGGTCTGGAGTGTTCTTCGGAGAGATCGAAAAGCGCGAGGGCCGGGAGGTGACCATGAGAAATGTTCGGTGCCTGTGGTATTGGAGCGGCGCGGCTTCCCTGATACAGCTCGCAAAAGAGGGCGTTAGAAGACCTGACGATTGCAAATTTACCGTTACTCTGGACGAGATCACGGTGCTTGACGCAATCGAGATCCTTCCGTGCAGTTCTGAGGCTGTTGCAAGCGTCGAGGGGGTTGAAGAATGGAAGGCATGAAAGAGTCTGTCAAAAAATTTCTTTCTGACGACTTCGGCGACGGCGACGGCTACGGCTCCGGCTACGGCTCCGGCTCCGGCTACGGCTCCGGCTACGGCT
>JFBN01011906.1_pt1 | contig 34065 bp, 33 predicted proteins | sample 768741 | NCBI WGS metagenome assembly JFBN01 (sample SAMN01983846, study PRJNA193217) | chicken gut metagenome | biome: terrestrial biome; isolation source: ceca of Broiler chicken | host: Gallus gallus | place: United Kingdom: England | collected 2010-09-07
GTGCAGGAGGTCATGGCGGGAACGGCCGGCCGCATCCTCCGTATCGGCGGCGGCGCCGTGGGCAGCTTCCTCGCTGCGGCAGCTCTCCTGATTTCCATACAGGTGACAGAGGAAAACAATGCGCGCATCGCCTATATGGCAGAGCGGCAGGGCAGCGGAGAGATCCTGCAGCTGCCGCCCATGGAGACGGAAAACCGGGCGCTCCGGCATGTCTTCTTCGTGGACTTTGGCAATGGCGTGACCAAAGGCGGGCTGTGCCGCTACTATGGCGTTAAAGATATCCAAATTCAATAAAACATTGACAATACACCGCAGAACGGACAAAATAAAAACGACTCTATTTCAGGCGGCGCGGCCGCCGGGCGTGACGGAAAGAGGCGCAGTATGACGCAGAAATCGAATCGTTTTTACGGACAGACCGTACTGATTCTGACCGGTGTATTTCTTTTTATGCTGGTTCTCAATATTTTGCTGCCGATCCGCGGAGATGATTTCGATTACTCCATGATCTGGGGCACCACGCAGCACGTGCAGTCCTTCGGCGACGTCTGCCAGTCCATGTGGAATCACTATATGACACACGGAGGGCGGATGGTGACGGTCTTTGTGCTGGACCTGTTCCTGTGGCTGGGGAAGCTGCCCTTTGACATCGCCAATGCGGCGGTCTTTACGGGGCTCGTGGTACTGCTGTACTGCCATGGTACGCGGGATACGAAGCTCACCGCAGAGCCGGGCATTCTGGCCGCAGCGGCGCTGCTCCTCTGGATCTGCCTGCCTCATTTCGGGGAGGTGGCCGTATGGAAGAGCGGCTCCACGGTATATCTCTGGTCGGGTTTCTTTGCGGCACTGTTTCTCCTGCCCTATAATTTATTTCTTGCAGGACGCATCCACTGGGGAGCCGGCATGGCACTGCCCATGTTTCTGCTGGGCATTCTCGGCGGCTGGTCTGTGGAAAATCTGGCGGTGACGGTGGTGCTCCTTGCCAGCGGGATCTGCTGGTATGCGTGGAAAAAGAAGATTCTCCAGGCATGGCTCCCGGCGGGTGCCGCAGGGGCGGTCCTCGGGGCGATCGGCCTCATCGGGGCGCCGGGCAATTTTGCCCGTTACGGCGAACAGGGCACCGGCAAGGGCATTCTGTCCCACATCGGCAACCAGTTTGCCGGCAACGGGGATATGCTGCTGTTTATTCTGCCGGCGGTGCTGCTCCTGCTGCTGATATGGCGCATCCTGAAAATGTCTCTGCTGGGTGATGGGAAGCCGGCATCACAGGGGACAGCGCAAAACTTCAGCCCCGGCGAGATCGTGACCGTCGGGCTGATCCTTCTGTTTGCCCTGGCCTATTTTGCAGGGGGCTTTCTTGGCGACGGCATCCGGGATCTGATCATCAGCGGCGTGCTGGAGCCGCTCGGCAAGGCCAAGCCGAAAACCATTTATCAGATCACCCATGTCATGGAAGGCTTTGAGGAAATGGCTGTTTTCTGGGCGGGCATTTTCTTCATTTATTTCCGGGCGAAGAAATCGCTGGGATTGGATAAAAGGTTCCTGCGCCGGGTGAATCACGTTGTCCGGGCACGCGATGTGTGGACGGCCTTCCCGGAGGTGCGCTTTGCAGGGGCAATGATCATTCTGTGCCTGTTCAATAATTTTGTCATGATCGCCGCGCCGACCTTCCCGGGACGTGCGACCTTCAGCTCGGCCTTCCTGTTTTTCATCGCGGTCATTGCCGTGCTTCGCATGGCGCCTGTACGGGAAGCACTGCATGGCCCGTCCGGCCGTATTCTGAAGATCGGCAGCGGAGCGATAGGGCTCTTCATCGCCGTGGCTGCGGTATGGATCTCCTACACGGTCACCGTGGAGAACGATGCACGCATCGCCTATATCGAAAGCAGACAGGGCAGCGGCGAGATCATCGTCGTGCCGCCTATCGGCCGGGAAAACCGGGCGCTGCGCCATGTGTTCTATAAGGAATTCCGGGAAGAAAAGCCGCTGGACAGCGGAAGCGGTGTGGCCCGGTATTACGGCGTCAAGGAGATCCGGAGCAACAGCCGGGCTGTCCTCCCTCCGGAGTTTGCCGTCAAATAGTAAAACTAAAAAAGACCGATTCCCATATGGTATGGGGATCGGCCTTTTCTTATGCGTATATGGCTTTTATTTTTTGAGATGCAGGTAATAATACCACGCCGTATGCCCGAGGAGAGCATACATGAGCAGTTCAGACAATTCTTCGATCTGCTGGTCACGAAGAGTGTGGAAGATCGCATGATGATCGCCAATCGTGACGGCGATCACGCAGGCAATGATGGCGATCAGATGGATCCACGGAAAAGAAATCTCCCGAAAAATCCGTTTCCACGGAACAAAACGGATCAGTCCATACAGACAGAGCACCGCGAGAACTCCGATGCAGCCGTGGATAGCCGTGCGGAAAGGCATTTCCGACGAAGCAATCAGGATCGGCTCACCGACGGCGGAGTATTCTTTTACAAAGAACACCCGGCCCCAGGACAGCTCCCGCGCGGCAAGGATCAGAAAGATGCCTGCAGACGGCAGCCACATTTTGTGGGATGAAGATGACAGCGTGTCTCTTGCAAATTTGACGCACATCAGAGCGCAGCCCAGAAGCAGGATCACCTGCGTGTTTTCAATGGGCCCGTTTTCAAAGCTGACCCAGTCCGGCAGAAATCCGGAGACAGGCAGGATCAACAGCGCAAAAAGAACGAGCAGCCAGCCGGTGTATTTGTAAGAAGCGGAAGATTTCATCGTGGATCTCCTTTGCCTAAATAGAAATAGTAATTTTAAGTAAAAATAGATAAAAAATATTTTTACTTATTGGTAATTTCATATACTATAGCAGAGAAACGAAAATATTGCAAAACTGGCAATGTAAAAGAGGAATGAATCATAAGATTCATTCCTCTTCTTATTATTTTGAGAAATATTTTTTTTCGATGTCCGAACCATTGCGGCGATGAATATCCCACTCCTCGTATTTTTGGCGCAGGCTGTTTTTTATTGTATGCCCAAGAGTATGCAGCCATGGAGATTTTTTCTTCTTTTTCTCACGAATTCTTAGTTTGTCGCCCCCGTAGGCATATAGTCCTTCGCCCCAGTCGGAGGTATCATGAGGACAAAAGAGCTCGGGGCGCCGGCGACAGGCCATAACCATTAAGGTCTGATCATCATCAGCGAGGCCGCATTCAGCCAGAGAGAACACCGCATGCTGAATCTCTTCCCAGAAAACCGGCCATAACTGAGCAGGTGCAATCAGGAGATTGCCGCGGATGTATACTTTCATACTCTGAACGATTCGGAAAATCGGTGTATCATCCAATGGATTTTCAAGGAATACATGAATCAACGGTTCAAAATCATAGCTCCAGCAGAAATCAAAATCCTCACTGTAGAAGTAATCTCCGCCGTGGTCGTAACCGAAATCGATCCAGGCGATCATCCCATCTGCAAGACCGCGGTGAATCGCATCCTGAATCCAGTAGGATTTCAATTCCATAATGTAGTTATATCTATAGCTCCATGATTCCGGGTTTCCCAGTTTTCGATGAAAGGTCCAGGACTGTTTATTCTGCATTGCCCGTTTGGTAGCCTGATATAATTCCGGTGCCAGAGTGGTGATGTCCTGTACTGGAATGACAATGGTTTTATCAGCCAAGCCGTACGATGCCCGTATCTCTTCTACTTTTGGAGCAATATCCGGAGAGGTGTATACGATCAATTTATTTTTCATACGGGCCCAGTGTGCAAAGTAAGATATATACTTTGCATTTCCCCGGGAAAATCCTGTCCACTGACTTCGATTAATATCAAAGAAAGATGTAATCAAGGTCACTTCGCTCATAAATAATTGCCTCTCTAAAAATCAATAATTTCTATTACATTCTATTACATTATATTACATTTGAGTCGTTGTTTTAAGAGACTGACAATAATAACTGATATCGTGATACAATACAGAAAATACTGTTAAAGAGGAGAAGAATATATGACGAAACCTGTAATTTCTGTATGTTGTCTGGCCTATAATCATGAGCCATATATTCGACAGGCCTTGGATGGCATATTGATGCAGAAAACGGAATTTCCATTTGAGGTCATTATTCATGATGATGCCTCGACTGATCATACAGCAGAGATCATTCGGGAATATGAAGAAAAATACCCGGATATTATCAAGCCGATTTACCAGAAGAAAAACCAATATTCGCAGGGAATTAACATTTTAAAAGAATGGGTATTCCCTCGAGCGAAGGGGAAATATATTGCAATATTAGAATGTGATGACTTCTGGATAGATTTGTATAAATTACAAAAACAGGTCAGCTATATGGAAGCGCATCCGGAATGTTCTGGTACATTTCATGCATCTAACTGGCTGGTTGATGAAAAAGTAAAAAAAAATGATCGTCATTTTGACTATGAATGCGATGTAACACCTGAACAAGTGATTTTAGGCGGAGGTGAGTACTGCGCTACAGCGTCCTTGTGTTTTCGACAGGAATATGCACTGGATTATCCTCGGTTTAGAGAATTATCTCCGGTCATAGATTATCCTTTACAGATTTTATTGTCGATTAGGGGCAATTTTCATTATTTCCCGGATATTATGTGTAATTATCGGTTTAATCGTCCTGGATCATGGACGGAAAAAAGAAAAATGAATATAAGTGCCAGATACGAAGCTTTATCAGCTACTGTACAGTGGTTGAAAATGTTGGATACAGAAACTAATAATAAATATTCTACGGAAATTTATTATAAAATTGGAAAAGAAAATTGTATTTTATATTTAGGCGGGCTTATTTCCTTCTCGAAATTAGTTGAAGGGATTTCTCATATGAAATGGGGAAAGTTAAAATTATTGATGATAAAAAAATGTTATGAACGATACATAAAAACTGGTTTTAGGAGGTAGAAATGATTAGGAAGGGAATTATTTTAGCAGGCGGTAGCGGGACACGGCTGTATCCGTTGACAAAGGTCATCAGTAAGCAGCTTATGCCGGTCTACGATAAACCAATGGTTTATTATCCGTTAGCATCCCTCATGCTGAGCGGTATCCGGGATATTCTGATCATTACAACGCCCCGGGATTCCGGAAGTTTTCAGGAACTTCTCGGAGATGGCAGCCAGTGGGGGATTTCTCTTTCCTATGCGGTGCAGCCAAGCCCGGATGGCCTGGCACAGGCCTTTATCATTGGGGAACAATTTCTCAAAGGAGAAGGTTGTGCCCTGATCCTTGGAGATAATATCTTTTATGGCGTGGGATTTTCCGAACTGGTAAAGAAAGCTGTACGCCAGGAAACTGGTGCTACGGTATTTGCCTATTATGTCAGTGATCCGGAACGCTATGGCATTGTTGGATTTGATGGCAAGGGAAATGCAGTCAGCCTGGAGGAAAAGCCTGTACAGCCAAAATCCAATTATGCGGTAACGGGGCTGTATTTTTATGATGGGTCAGTGACTGAAAAGGCAAAAACACTGAAGCCGTCAGTCCGGGGAGAGTTGGAGATCACTGACCTCAATAAATTGTATTTGCAGGAAGGGACGCTTCATGTGGAGACCATGGGGCGGGGTTATGCGTGGCTCGATACGGGAACCCATGAATCCCTTTTGCAGGCGGCGTCGTATGTGGAAACCATTCAGGAGCGGCAAGGACTGAAGATCTGCTGTCCGGAGGAAATTGCCTACCAGCTCGGCTATATCGATCAGGAGCAGCTGATCCGTCTGGCGGAGCCGCTGCTGAAAAATGAATATGGCCAGTATTTAATGCATATTACGGAGCGAAATTCACCATGGATCTTTTAAAAACAAAATTAGAAGGTGTATATATTCTGATTCCGAAGGTATTCGGCGATCATCGCGGGTTTTTCATGGAAAGCTGGAGCCGTCGGACGATGGAAGAGGCTGGTCTCTTTTATGATTTCGTGCAGGATAATCATTCACTGAGTACAGTAAAGGGGACGCTGCGTGGTATTCATTTTCAGAAAGGCGATAAAGCGCAGGCAAAGCTGGTACGGTGTGTACGTGGAGCCGTCCTGGATGTGGCGGTGGATCTGCGCCATGACAGTCCAACCTATAAGCAGTGGATCGGTGTGGAGCTTTCAGAAGAAAATAAAAAGCAGGTGCTGATTCCCCGCGGATTTGGACACGGCTTTGTGACATTGACCGATCATGTGGAATTTCTGTACAAAGCGGATAATTACTATGCCCCGGAAGCCGATGGGGGCATTCGCTGGAATGATCCGGATATTGGTGTCGACTGGGGCATTGATCATCCTGTTTTGTCTGAAAAAGATACGAAGAATCCATTTTTGAAGGATATTGAACCGGTATTCTGAGAGGGTACTATGAAAATTCTTGTCACCGGCGGGGCCGGATTTATCGGAAGCAATTTTATCTATTATGAGCTGGCTCATTCAGATGACCAGATTCTTTGTCTGGATAAGCTGACCTATGCGGGTAATCTGGAGACGCTGGCGCCAATCCGGAAGAATGCGCGCTTTTCTTTCGTACGCGGGGATATTGCAGACCGGACGTTTATCTACGAATTGTTTGAGCGGGAAAAGCCGGATATGGTGGTGAATTTTGCGGCAGAAAGTCATGTAGACCGCTCCATTACCAATCCCGGTGTCTTTCTGGAGACCAATATTATCGGGACCGGTGTACTTCTGGATGCATGCCGGACCTACGGTATTCGCCGTTTCCATCAGGTATCGACGGATGAGGTGTACGGCGATCTGCCGCTGGACCGGAAAGACCTGTTTTTTACAGAGACGACACCGCTTCATGCATCCAGTCCGTATTCTTCTTCAAAGGCGTCGGCCGATCTTCTGGTTCAGGCATGGCATCGGACCTACGGTGTGCCGGTGACGATCTCCCGCTGCTCCAACAATTACGGTCCGTATCAGTTTCCGGAAAAACTGATCCCGCTTATGCTCATCCATGCGTTGGAGGATAAGCCGCTTCCGGTATACGGTGACGGAGCCAACGTGCGGGACTGGCTGTATACAGAGGACCATTGCCGGGCCATCGACCTTATTCTGCGGAAAGGAAGAGAAGGAGAGGTCTATAACATCGGAGGCCATAATGAACGGGATAATCTGACGGTGGTGAAAACGATTCTTCATGCGCTGGGCAAGCCGGAATCGCTCATTCAGTATGTGAAGGATCGGCCGGGACATGACCGCCGATATGCTATTGATCCAACGAAAATTCATCAGGAACTGGGATGGCTGCCGGAAACGAGTTTTGAGGAAGGCATTCAGAAAACCATCCAGTGGTATCTGGATCATAAGGAATGGTGGCAGCATATCTTGAGCGGTGAGTATCGTAAAAAATAATGGAGGAAGTATGAGGGTCTTAGTTACCGGGGCTACCGGATTATTAGGGCATGATATTTGCGAAGAATTAGGAAATCGTGGAATTGAATTTAAAGGAACAAGCTCAAAGGATTTTGATATTACTGATAAAGAGGCAACGCTACATTATATAAGTACCTATTTGCCGACGGTAGTAATTCATTGTGCAGCCTATACCGCTGCGGATCAGGCGGAAGAAGAACCTGAAATTTGCAGAAATGTCAATGCAAATGGAACAAGCTATATAGCAGAAGCTTGTAGAATGATTAACGCAAAAATGCTTTATATCAGTACGGACTATGTTTTTGGTGATACTGGAAATAAACCACATGAGGTGGATGATCCAGTCCATCCTCTCAATGTATATGGGCAGACCAAATGGGAGGGCGAAGAAGCAGTACGAGGCGTTTTGCGGAAATATTTTATTGTCCGTATTTCTTGGGTATTCGGGAAAAATGGGCGGAATTTTGTGGATACTATGATAAAACTTGGAAAACATAGGAGTGAAATATCGGTAGTAGCGGATCAATTTGGGGCGCCTTCATATTCTAAAGACTTGGCAATATTATTGTGTGATATGGTGCAGACGGAAAAATATGGTACGTATCATGCTTGCAATAGTGGCTGTTGTTCCTGGGCACAGTTTGCAGAAACAATTTTTAATGAAATGAAAATGAATGTGACTGTACATTCAATTCCCACTGAGGCCTGGCCTGCAAAAGCAATGCGACCGAAAAATTCCAGGTTAAGTATGAGAAGTTTGGAAAAAGCGGGATTCGGGAAAATGCCGCAATGGCAGGATGCATTAGAGAGATATATTCATTGTAAGATTTTATTAATTAATAAAAATACTTAAAAGGTAAAATTTAAAGGAGTGAATGAATATGATATTCAGAGAAATGAAAGCGGAGGAGTTGGCGTGGAATCCTTTTCTGCAGATTGGGAAGGGATGGTTCCTGGTGACGGCCGGTACGAAGGAGAAGTGCAACGGGATGACGGTGAGCTGGGGCGGCCTCGGCGTATGGTGGGGCAGGAACACGGCGACGGTGTATATCCGCAAGAATCGTTTCACGAAGACGCTCATCGACGCGGGCGAGCGGTTCACGATCTCCGCGATGCCGGAGTCGTGCCGGATGGCGCTGGGTTACATGGGCTCTCATTCCGGATGGGACGGAGACAAGTGGCAGGCAGCGGGCCTGACGCCGATGGAGGTGGAAGGCACGGCGGCGCCGGAGGAAGCGGGCGTGATCCTCGTGTGCCGGAAGCTGCTGGCGGCGGAGCTGCCGGAGGCGTCGTTCATCGAGCCGGGCATGAAAGAACGGTGGTATGGCGGCAAGGATGAAGGCAATTATCATACCATGTATATTGCAGAGATTGAGAAGGTGCTGGTGAAGGCCTGAGCGGTTTCTCCCGTAAAAAAGAGCAGGCGGCGGCCTGCTTTTTTCGTGTATTGAAAAAGAACCGGTGCATGGGGCATCGGTTCTTTTGATTTGCCTGTTTATTCTGTGAGTTCCGCTGTGACGCGCGCTGTGCCGCGGCCTGCGGCCTGTGTGAGGCCGGAAGGATCTTCGATGCGGCCGAGGGGCGTGTAGCGGAAGGTGGTGGAGAAGTCCCGGTAGAAGAGGACGATGCAGTCCGTGCCGTAGAGCATGAGGTCGCCGGCATGGATGCGGGCGGGGCGCTTCGGCTCGGCAGGAAAGCCCTCGGACAGATAGACGTATTTTTCGTTGCCGTTCAGCTCTTTCATCGTCCACGCGGCGGGGAGCCGGGAGAGGAGAGCCCGGGCGGCTTCATTGTCGGCGGGCACGGCGGTGAAAACCGTGCCGTTCACGGTGAGGCGGATGCGCATGGCTCAGAGATCACGGCCCATGGCAAAGGCCTGCGCGAGGGCGGGATGGTCCTCCGCCGAGCCGGGGGCGGTGCATCCGCCGGCGAAGGCAGTCCCCGCCAGACGCGCCTTTTCAAAGCAGTCCACCCAGCCCTGGATGGCTTTCTGCGGTCCTTCCAGCGCTTCCGGTGCATCGTCGGCGGCGGAGGCGAGGAAATAGATGTCGCGGAAGTTGTATTCCGAGGAGAAGAGGGGGTTCATCCGGTCGAGGAGGGTCTTCAGCTGGCCGGCGATGCTGTAGTAGTAAACGGGGGAGGCGAATACGATGACGTCGGCGGTTTTCACCTTTTCGGCGATGGCCCGGGCGTCGTCGGCGATGACGCAGCGGCCCGTTTTCTGGCAGGTGAGGCAGCCTGTGCAGAAGGCGATGCGTTTGCCTTTCAGGGAGATTTCCTCCACGGAGTGGCCCGCTTCACGCGCTCCGGCTGCAAAGGCAGCGGCGAGGCGTTCGGAATTGCTGCGCTGGCGGAGGCTGGCAGAGAGAATGAGTACGTTTTTCATGGATTCCTCCTTGGGATTCAGGAACGGGCAGGTGCGCTGTGGAGCGTGCCGCCGGTGATGACGGTGCCGCAGGCGAGCGGATCGTCCCAGATGAAGGCGCCGATGGATGGTGCGGCGATGAGGCCGGACCGGGGATTTTTCACGCTCACGATGGGCGTGGTGACGGTGGCTTCCACCTCGGATTTTTCAAAGGCGAGGTCTGTCTCCTCCATGGCGCACCGGATGAGCTTCAGATGGCGGCAGCAGCAGAGGGGCTGGGTGCCGATGATGCGGCAGTCGATGAGGGTGAGGCCGTCGGAGTACCAGCCGAGGTATTCGCCGCGGACGACGCTGTTCCGGACGGTGACGTTTTCCGCGTGCCAGAAGGCATCCTTCGTATCGAAGGTGCAATGGTCAAAGACGGCGTTCTTCACGTACTGGAAGCTGTATTTTCCGATGCAGTCCGTGTGGGTGAAGTGCAGGTCCTCGCTGCGCATGAGCATGTACTGGCTTTCAAGGCGGCAGCGGTCCATGGAAACGTTCCGGAGGGACCAGCCGAATTCCGGCGACTGGATGTCGCAGCGGGAGAGGGCGACGTCCGTGCATTCCCGGAGGGCCTTGATGCCGTGGAGCCGGCTGTTTTCGATGCGGATGCCCCCGGAGTACCACAGGGCGGCGCGGCAGAGCCCGGTCATTTCGGAGCCGCGGATGGTGAGGTCCCGGTCGTGCCAGAAGGGGTAGCGCAGATTGCAGAAGGTGTCCTCCACGGTGAGGCCGGTGCATTCCTTGAAGGCGCTTTCGCCGTCGGCGGGACCGTCGATGCGGCAGCGGCGCACGGTGAGGTCCTCTGCGCCGTAGAAGGCCCGTTCTTCGTCAAAGGTCTGATTGGTGATTTCCTGCATGAATGGTTCCTTTCTCCGGAAGAGACAGGCTTCCGGTACCGCCTCAGCGGTAGGCTTTCGTGAAAATGCCGGCGCAGTCCTCGTCGTTCAGCGGGCAGGGATTGGCCAGGAAGAGGCCGCCCATGGTCTCGCGGGCATTGACGGCCAGCGTCATCATTTCATCGGGGCGGATGCCGTAGTCGCTCATTTTGAGATCGTCCACGCCGCAGGCCTTCTGCAGGTTCGCAAGGGCGGTGAGGAAATCCTCCGGCTTGTCTGCTTCGGGGAGACCCATGACGCGGGCCATCTTGATGAACTGGCTGTCGCAGGCGTGGTGTTCAATGAAGTACGCGGCGAAGGCGAGGGAGATCATGATGAGGCCGGCGCCGTGGGGCAGATTCGGATGGTAGGCGCTCATGGCGTGTTCCATGGAGTGCTGCGCCGTGGTGGAGGTGAGCTGCATGGTGATGCCTGCAAGGGTGCTGCCGTAGGCCACGCGGGTGCGCGCCTCGAGGTCATTGCCGTCCGCTACAGCGCGGGGCAGGTATCTGGCGATGTTTTCAATGGCGGAGAGGGCGAGGGCCTCGCTGAGGAGGTTCACGCCGTTGGACATCATCACTTCCGTGTGGTGGAAGAGGGCGTCGAAGCCCTGATAGGCGGTGTATTTCGGCGGGACGGTGCGCATGAGCTCCGGATCGACTACGGCGATCTTCGGGATGAGCCGCGGGTCGCCGCCGAAGCCGATCTTTTCATGGGTGTCGAGTCTGGAAATGACACCCCAGTTATTGAGCTCGGAACCGGTGCCGGCGGTGAGGGTGACGGTCACAATGGGGAGCGGGTCGCAGGACAGCGGCTGAGCCTTGCCGGTACCGCCCGTTACATAGTCCCAGAGGTCGCCGGGATTGGTGGCCATGGCGGCTACGGCCACGGCGGAGTCCAGCACGGCGCCGCCGCCTACGGCGAGGATGAAGTCGCAGCCGTTTTCCCGGGCGGCAGCGGCCGCTTCCATCACGAGATCCTTCGTGGGATTTTCGTGGATGATGGCGCAGGGCACGGAGGTGACGCCGGCCTTTTCCATCTGGGCGGTGACGATGTCCAGCGCGCCGCTCAGCCGGGCAGACTTGCCGGAGGAGAGGAGCAGGAGCGCCTTTTTGCCGGGCAGTGTTTCCTCACCGAGCGCGGCCAGCTTGCCGGCGCCGAAAAGAAGCTTCGTGGGGGAAAAGAGTGTGAACTGCATGGGATTCATAAGAATACCTCCTTTATGATTTCTGTTTCATACGGTACATGAGATAATCGAGGCAGTCGATGCGCGACTGGGCCTCGTGAAGCGCGGCGAGGAGCGCATTCCGCCGGCGGGAAAGGAAGCGGAGCTGCTCCCGCGGCGGCAGAGCCGGAAAGAGGAGGACCTCCGCCTCGGTACAGCCGGCGTCCCGCAGGTTCCTGGCGAGGAGTTCGTCCTCCGTCATGGGCTTTTCCATAGGCACCTTCTTTCTCCGGGCGGCAGCTGCCTTCCGGACATTCTGTCTGTATACAGCGTACTCCGGAGCGCGTCCTATAGCCAATACTTTCTGACCATGTGATGAAATGCTTGACGGGCATTTCCCAAGCTTTTATGATAAGGCGGAAGGACGGTGATTTTTATGGAACTGCGGGTGCTCCGCTATTTTCTGACGGTCGCCCGGGAGGAATCCATCACCGGCGCGGCGAATTATCTGCATCTCACCCAGCCCACGCTGTCCCGGCAGATCCGGGATCTGGAGGAGGAGCTGGGGCAGAAGCTCCTCGTGCGGGGAAGCCACAGGGTGACGCTCACCGCGGAGGGGATGCTGCTCCGGAAGCGCGCCGAGGAGATCGTCGCCATGGCAGACAAGACGGAGGAGGAATTCCGGGCCATGCACGGCCTCCTCTCCGGCGATGTGTACATCGGCAGCGGCGAGACCGTGGCGATGAATCTGGTGGCGGCGGTGTGCCGGGAGATCCGGGAGAGATATCCCGGCGTGCGGTGGCATCTGTACAGCGGCAATGCGGAGGATGTGACGGAGCGCCTCGACAAGGGGCTGCTCGATTTCGGCATCCTCATCCAGCCCACGGATATCACGAAGTATAATTATCTCAGCATCCCCGCAAAGGACCGGTGGGGCGTCATCGTCCGGAAGGATCATCCTCTGGCTGCGCTGGAGGCGGTCACGGCGGGGGATCTTGCCCCCTATCCGCTGCTGTTCTCGCGGCAGGTGCTGGAGAGCCGGGCCGAGGGGAATGCGCTCATGAACTGGTTCGGCCCGCTGCGGAGCCAGCTGCAGATCGCCGCCACGTACAATCTCTGCTACAATGCGGCGGTGATGGCCCGGCAGGGCGTGGGCTGCGTGGTCTCTCTGGACGGGCTGGTGGACACGTCGGAGGAGAGTCCCCTCTGCTTCCGCCCGCTCAGCCCGGCCATCGAGTCGGGACTGGACGTGGTGTGGAAGAAATACCAGGTCTTTTCCCAGGCGGCGGAGCTCTTTCTGGACCGGCTCCGGGAGCGCTTTGCCGGCGCCGGCGGTTCCCGCTGAATGCCCTTTTCCGCGGAGGCGGCTCGTCCAGCGCCGTCGGATGGCTGCGGCAGGCCCCGATTGGCCGGCGGCGGATGCATCGATCTCTGCAATCTGTGCATAATTATTGACTACTATGAATAAATATGCTATAACTTACGTCATATACATCTTACGTGGTATGACAGAAACATCTGGAGGGATCGACATGAATAAGAAACTGTGGGCAAAGGCGGCGCTGGCAGCGGTGGCTGCGGCAGGTGTGATGATGGCGGCAGGCTGCGGCGGCAGCGATGACAAGAAGGCCGCAGCGTCCGGCGACAAGCAGGGCCCGGTGATGCAGAAGATCAAGGAGAGCGGCAAGATCGTCGTAGGCACGGCGTCCGGCTACCCGCCCTATGAATTCATCGACGCCTCCAAGGCCGACAAGACGGTCATCGGCATCGATATGGAGATCGCTCAGGCGCTGGCGGACAAGCTGGGCGTGAAGCTGGAGGTGCAGGATATGAATTTCCAGTCGCTCCTGTCCTCGCTCACCAGCGGCAAGGTGGATATTGCCATTTCGGGCATCAATCCCACCGATGAACGGCGCAAGACCATGGATTTCTCCGACGACTATCTGCCGACGGAACAGATGGTGCTCATCCGCAAGGCAGACGCGGACAAGTACAAGTCGCTGGAGGATTTCTACGGCAAGACCATCGGCGTACAGAAGTCCACCACGCAGGAAGCGCTGACGAAGAATGAGATCAAGGACGCCCAGATCGTGGGTCTGGCCCACGTGCCGGAAGCGGTGCTGGAGCTGAAGCACGGCAAGGTGGACGGCGTCGTGGTGGAGGGCATCTGCGGCAAGCAGTACCTCATCTACAATGACGACCTCATGTTCGCCGAGGGCATCCATTTCAAGAACGGCACGAAGAATTCCGCCGCAGCGCTCCAGAAGGGCAATGAAGATCTGCTGAAGGTGGTCAATGAAGTGCTCAAGGAAAACACGGACAACGGCAACCTCAAGAAGTGGGAAGAGGAATACGTCCAGAAGTCCGTGGACAACGCAAAGATGTAATCAGGAAGGAATGACAGAGTCATGAAAAAACATTTGTGGATGAAAGCAGCGCTGGCTGCCGCAGCGGCGGCGGGCGTGCTCCTCGCATCGGGCTGCGGTGATGAAAAGAAGGACGCGGCTCCGGCGGCGGGCGCCCAGCAGGGCCAGCTCATGCAGCAGATCAAGGAGAGGGGCAAGCTGGTCATCGGCACGGCATCGGGCTTCCCGCCTTATGAATTCGTGGATACCTCCAAGAGCGACAAGACCGTGGTGGGCATCGACATCAATCTGGCCCAGCGGATCGCCGACAAGCTGGGCGTGAAGCTGGAAGTGCAGGATATGAATTTCTCCGCTCTGCTGTCCTCTCTGGCGGCGAACAAGGTGGATATCGCCATCGCAGGCATTTCCCCCACGCCGGAACGGGCCAAGGCCGTGGATTTCTCCGATACGTATCTGAACGACCGCAACATCATGCTCATCCGCAAGTCTGATATGGGCAAGTTCACGAAGATCGACGATTTCTACGGCAAGAACATTTCCGCCCAGAAATCCACCCAGCAGGAAACGCTCGCCAAGGAATTCCTGAAGGATGCGAAGATCGTTTCTCTGGACCGCATCGGCGACGCGCTGATGGAACTCCAGCACGGCAAGGTGGATGGCGTGCCCTGCCAGCGTGCGGTGGCGCAGCAGTACCTCATCATGAATCCGGAGATCGCGGATTCCGGCGTGTACTTTGAAGGCAAGGACAGCGCCGCGGCGGTGGCTGTGCTGAAGGGCAACGAGGATTTCCTGAAGCTCATCAATGAGATCATCAAGGAAGCCCACGACAACGGCGACTTCGAGAAGTGGACGCAGGAATGCAGCGAGCTGGCTGTAAAGAACGCCCAGAAATAACAGAGTCATACAGAAAGGGAGACCGGAGGGGCTCCTTTTTCTTTGGGGCTGCCTGCGGGGAGTCTGGTATAATAGGAAGAAAAATCCGAAAGGAGGACGGCTGTGAATCGTCTGGTCTATCTATTTTCTCTGGGGCATTTCGGCGTGGACTGGTGTCAGGGGGCGGTCCCGGCGCTGCTGCCGTATTTCATCATGGAGTACGGCCTGTCCTACCGGGAGGCGGCCACGCTGATCTTCGCCAATATGATGGTGGCGTCGGTGATCCAGCCGGTCTTTGGCTACTACGCGGACCGGGTGTCGAAGCCGTGGTTCGTGCCGCTCGGGCCGGTGCTGTCCGGGGCGAGCCTCGTGTGGATCGGCTTCAGCTCGTCCTATGCGTCGCTCTTCGCGGCGGCCATGGTGTGCGGCCTGGGGAGCTCTCTTTTCCATCCGGAGGGGGCGCTCATGGTGAACCGCATCGCCGGCGGGCAGAAGGGGCGCGCTCTCGGCACCTTCTCCGTGGGCGGCAACGCGGGCTTTGCGGTGGGGCCGGCTGCGGCGGGCCTCTGCGCCTACGGGATCGGCATCGAGGGGCTGGCCCTCTTCGGCGTGGTGAATGCGGCGGTGGCAGCGGCGCTTTTCTTCTGCATGCCTGCGGCGCTCCGTGCGGCGGAGGCCTCCGATGCGGCAGAGCGGAAGAAGGGCACGGAGAAGCGGAACGACTGGGGCTCCTTCGGCAAGCTGTCCGTGATCATTCTCGCCCGGGCGCTGGGCTTCACCCTGTGCAATACGTTCATCCCGCTGTACTGGATCCATGTGCTCGGCACGGATGAGGCAGCGGGCTCGACGGCGCTTTCCCTCCTCTTCACGGTGGGGGCGTGCCTCACCTACGGCGGCGGTCTGATGGCGGACCGGTTCAGCATGCGGAGCATCATCCGCGGGGCCTTCCTCGTGATGATCCCCGCCATGTTTCTCCTCACGAACAGCACGTCTCAGCTGGAGGCGACGCTGCTCCTGCTGCCGGCGGCTGCGGCGATCTTCATGCCCTACAGCCCCATCGTGGTGCTGGGGCAGACCTATCTGGCGAAGAACGCCGGCTTTGCTTCCGGGGTGACGCTGGGGCTGACCACCACGCTGGGCGGGCTCTTCGCGCCTCTCGTGGGCTGGGCGGCCGATCTGTGGGGGCTTCAGAATGCGCTGCAGATCCTGTGGATCGCGGGCGCGGCGGGCTTCGCGGCGGCGCTGGCGCTCCCGAAGGACAGGAAGGATTGATTCGGAAACAGGAGGTGTCCCATGAAAGGGATGAATACAGAGGATTTCGTGGATCAGCTCATGGATACGGACGGCTGTGTCCGCCACAAGAGCTTCGTGTACCATTTCTCCGGGCTGCGCCATCATGCCGGCCGGGGGACCTGGCGGGTGAGCGTGGAAAAATACCGCTGGACGAAGGAGCCCTTCGAGGATTTTATGGAGCTGGTCTACAGTTATGAATCGGACGATCCGGAAGACTGCATGGATCATCTGCTGGAGGATGTGCTCTGGGACGGGAAATCCTTCTACGAGCTGGAAAAGGCGCTCACCTGGATCGACTGGTGAGCAGGCGCCCTGCGGGGCGCTTTTTCTTTGCCCTTTCTCCAGGAGGCACCATGGAGCGGTCTATGCAGAATTGGCATACCAAAAAGAAAAAACTCATGGAGGGTCCTCCTATGTATGAGCGGATGACATGGACCGGGAAGTTTTTTTGACAATTTGCAGAGGAAATCGGAAAGTCAAGGGAAAAACGACGAAATGATATGCATTTATTCGATATCAAGTGTACCTTTATATGGAAAGCTGGTTTGACGGGAGCACCGTATGTGCCTATAATATGGCAGTATTCCAAATTTGATTCAATGGAGGAGAATTTTCAATGGTAGTGAATGGTTTGTACCTGGTCATCATTACCGTCTGCGTCCTCATGCTGGCGTACCGCCTGTACGGTGCGTGGATCGCCGCAAAGGTGCTCACGCTCAACCAGTACCGGAAAACGCCGGCCTATGAGTTCGAAGACGGACAGGATTACGTTCCGACGAACAAATGGGTCGTATTCGGCCATCATTTCGCGGCCATCGCAGGGGCAGGCCCGCTGGTCGGCCCGGTCATCGCGGCGCAGTTCGGCTTCATGCCGGGGCTGCTGTGGCTGCTCTTCGGCTCGGTCTTTGCAGGCGCCGTCCATGATATGGTGGTGCTCGTGGCGTCCATCCGCCACAAGGGCAAATCTCTGGCGGAGATCGCCAAGGACGAAGTTTCCCACACCGCAGGCATCGCGGCGCTGTGGGTCATGCTGCTGCTCCTCATCGTGACGGAAGCAGGCATGGCGGTCGTCGTGGCCAACTCCCTGCACAACAGCCCGTGGGGCTTCTTCACGGTGAGCATGACGATCCCGGCGGCCATCATCGTCGGCATCTATGCGAAATATATCCGCCCCGGCCAGATCAAGGAAGCGACGGTCCTCGGCGTGGTCCTCATTCTGGCAGCGGTCGTGGGCGGCCCCTATGTGCGCGACAATCCGGCGCTGGCTCCGCTCTTCACCTATGATCTGCAGCAGGTGGAGATCATGCTCGGCGTATATGGCTTCCTCGCTTCGGTCCTTCCGATCTGGCTGCTGCTCGCGCCCCGTGACTATCTGTCCACGTACATGAAGATCGGCACCATCGTGCTGCTGGCGGTGGGCATCATCATCGTCGCACCGGAGATCCGCATGCCGGCTTTCTCCCAGTTCCTCTGGGGCGGCGGCCCGGTTCTGTCCGGCTCTGTGTTCCCCTATATTTTCATCACCATTGCCTGCGGCGCCATCTCCGGCTTCCATAGCATCATTTCCACCGGCACCACGCCGAAGATGCTGGAAAATGAACGGCAGGCGCTGCCGGTCGGCTACGGCGCGATGCTCACGGAAACCTTCATTTCCGTCATGGCTCTCATCGCGGCGTGCAGCCTCCATCCGAGCGATTATTTCGCCATCAACTCTTCCGCAGACGCTTTCGCCAAGCTGGGCCTGCAGGTGCAGGATCTGCCCGCCCTGTCCCAGATGGTCGGCGAAGACCTGATGCACCGCCCGGGCGGCGCTGTATCCCTGGCCGTCGGCATGGCGGACATCTTCGCCAAGATCCCCGGCATGGATCACCTCATGGGCCTGTGGTATCACTTCTGCATCATGTTCGAAGCGCTCTTCATCCTGACCCTCATCGACGCAGGCTGCCGTGTAGGCCGCTACCTGCTGCAGGAACTGCTGAGCAAGGTCTATGAACCCTTCGGAGACCGCAGCTGGAAGCCCGGCATCGTGCTGTGCTCCTTCATCATCACCTGCTCCTGGATGTACCTCATCCTGCAGGGCGATATCGGTGTCATCTGGCCGCTCTTCGGCGTGTCCAACCAGCTTCTGGCGACCACCGTACTGGCCATCGTTACCTCCTACATCATCCATTCCGGCCGCGGCCGTTATGCCTGGGTGACCATGATCCCCTGCTTCTTCATGGCGGTCATCACCATCGTGGCAGACTATGAAAACGTATTCAACAGCTATCTGCCGTCGGGCAAGACGACCATGGTGGTCATCTCCGCGCTGATGTTCGTCCTCGTGGCGATCGTCGTGGTGGAATCCGTCCGCAGCTGGTTCCGTCTCTTCAGGAATACGCCGCCGGATTACCGGTCCAGAGAAGAGATCGAAGAGGAAACGAGAAAGGCCAACGAAGAAGAAGCCGCCGCTGTGGCAGCAGGCATCATCCCGGCGCAGCCCGTGGTTACCCTCTCCGAAAAAGAAAAGAAACTCCGTGCAGAAGAAATGGCCGTCAAGGCTGTGCTCGACTGACGAAATCCAAAGGTGCGTCCTCCGGGGCGCACTTTTTGCGTGCCTGTGCGTAGAGGAAATTTGTATTGCATTATGAATATTGGTATACTTTTCTTTAGTGATTTTTATATGAAATAGTAGGAAGGAATATATGGAAAAGCGGGAGAGAAACAGTTCTATTGAATTGCTGCGGGTAATCACCATTATTTGGATTATATTTCATCATTTTAATGTTCATGGAGTATGGGAAATGCAGGATACGGTTTTTCCCGGCTGGCAGTTATTTGTTTCTGGTATGACTGGCTGGGGAGGCGGAGTCGGCAATGATATTTTCATGATTATTACCGGATATTTTATGATCACCAGCAAAGTGCACTGGAAGCGCATTGTCATGCTGCTGCTTACCATGTTTTTTTATTCTTGGATCATTGCTGGATTTTTTTACGGGGTCATAGGTTGGCCTCTGACGGCCAAAGAAATCAGCAAATATGCAGTTCCTATCTGGAGCGGAGTCAACTGGTTTGTAGGATGCTATATAGTTTTTGTATGTTTTGTGCCGTTTGTGAATTTATTTATACAAAAAATGACAGAACGGCAGTATGTAAGTTTTATGATTTTGTTTTATATTATGTTTAGGGTCATTCCTAGATTTAGTGGAGAGACTTATCTGAGCGGTGGATTTGTACAGTTTTTCATCATGTACTTGGTGGGGGCATACATTCGTTTATATGGGAATAAACTAAGAAATTTTCATAATATGAAATTTTGGAGACGCTGTTTTTTAGGAGGCTTATTATTCATTGGAATCGCGTCTGTGGTTCCCTCTGTTTTTGGACATTGGGGGCCATATAATAAAATTGCATATTTAATAAGTCCTTTTATGGCAGTAATTTGTTTTATGCTGGCATTATGTCATAAGCCGTTTTCTTCTAAGATCATCAATGGTATGGCCGGTTCTGTACTGGGGATTTATCTGATTCATGACAATCCATTGGTCAGGAAATTTATCTGGACGGTGTGGAGTCCCAATCTGGACTATCTGGACACATGGTATTTTCCGTTGTTTATGATCGGCAAGGTGGCGCTGGTATTTCTGGTTTGTCTGGGAATCGACCAGCTGCGGCTTCACTTTGTGGAACCGTATATGAAGCGGTATGTGGATGCGCAGTGGCCAAAATGGGAACAGAAACTGGATGCTTATAAGGTGCGTATGAATCAATACCTTATGAAGATGTAAAAATTTTGAAGTGCGTCCTCCGGGGCGCACTTTTTGCGTGCCTGCTTGTGGCCAGGCGGCATTAGATATTCCCACCGGCGTATCGTATAATACAGAAAAGAATAGAGAACGGAATCATATAAGGAGGAGCTATGTACGAAGAAACAACCATTGCCGCCATCGCCACGGCGCCCGGGGAAGGGGGCATCGGCATCATCCGCATCAGCGGCGACGGGGCGGCCGATGTGGGAGACCGCATTTTCCGGATGAAGAGCGGCCGCTCGTTCCGCACGGCGGAGCCGCAGAAGCTCTGCTACGGCCATGTCGTGCGGGACGGCTCCTTTGTGGATGAGGGCCTCGGCGTCTATATGAAGGGGCCTCATTCCTATACCGGCGAGGATGTGGTGGAGATCCAGATCCACGGCAGCGGGGAGGCGCTCCGGGAGACCCTGTCGCTGGCGCTGTCTGCGGGGGCAGTCCTGGCGGAGCGGGGAGAATTCACGAAGCGGGCCTTCCTGAACGGGCGCATCGATCTGGCGCAGGCCGAGGCGGTCATGGACATCATCACCGCCCGGGGCAGTGCGGCCCTCACCCAGGCGGAGAGCCACCTCGCAGGGGCGTTGTCCCGCTATGTGCACACCGTGCGGGATTCCCTGAAGGATCTCATCACAAAGCTGGAGGTCACCATCGACTATCCTGAGGAGGACATCGAGGACCTCACCCGGGAGGAGATACAGAGCGGGCTCCGGGCTATTCGGGAGCCCATGGAGGCGCTGCTGGCGCGGTCCGAGCGGGGCCGCATCATCCGGGAGGGGCTGCGCACGGCCATCGTGGGCCGGCCGAACGCGGGGAAATCCAGCCTGCTCAATGCGCTCCTGCAGGAAGACCGGGCTATTGTCACGGACATCCCCGGCACGACCCGGGATACCATTGAGGAATCCATCCGCATCGGCGGCGTGCCGCTGGTTCTCATGGATACAGCGGGGCTGCGCCATACGGACAATCAGGTGGAAAAGATCGGCATCGAACGGGCGCGGCAGTCCATGCAGCGGGCGGACCTCATTCTCGCCGTGCTGGACGGCTCCCGGCCGCTCGCCGAAGAGGACCGGCAGCTGCTGGCCTCCATCCGGGACCGGCAGGCTATCGTCATCCTGAATAAATACGATCTGCCGCAGGAGATCACCGTGCAGGACGTGCAGGCCATCGCCGGCGCCGTGCCGGTCATTTCCCTTTCCGCGCAGTACGGCAGCGGCATCGATGAGCTGGAGGAGGCCCTGCGGAAGCTCACGGAGGAGCAGAATGCAGAGTCCGGGCGGGAGCTGTTTCTGACGAATCTGCGCCATGTGGAGCTCGTCCGGAAAGCGCTCCTCGCGGTGAACCGCGCCCTGTCCTCATGCGGCCTCGGCATGCCCGCCGACTGCATCGCCGTAGACCTCACAGAAAGCTGGAACGCCCTCGGGGAGATCACCGGCGATACCGTGGACGACGAGCTCATCGCGTCCATTTTCAGCAATTTCTGCGTGGGGAAATAAGGCGGCCGGCTCCCTGCCGCATCCTTTTTCAGGATTTTGTAAAAATTTTTCCAAAATCTGCGCAAAAGCCCTTGCCAAACCGGAGGAACTCTGCTATTATATACAAGTCACATGTGATGAATGTGACCGAGGCGCAGGGGCATAGCGCAATTGATAGAGCAACAGTCTCCAAAACTGTAGGTTGGGGGTTTGAGTCCCTCTGCCCCTGCCAATATGGCTCCATAGCTCAGTCTGGATAGAGCACTTGACTACGAATCAAGGTGTCGGGGGTTCGAATCCCTCTGGGGTCACCACAAGAGATCCGTCGGGCGTCCGGCGGATTTTTTATTGCCTGTACATTTGATTTACTATAAATCGGAAATTCATTGCCTCAGCGCAGGAAATGCGGTATATTGAGAGCAATGACAAGCCGGGCGCGCCCGGAAAAGGAGTTACTATGAAACACATCAGAAAAGCAGTCATCCCCGCCGCCGGGTTCGGCACGCGGTTCCTGCCGGCCACGAAGGCCATGCCGAAGGAAATGCTTCCTATTGTGGACAAGCCCACCATCCAGTACATCGTGGAAGAGATTCTGGCCAGCGGCATTGACGAGATCCTCATCATCAGCGGCCATGCGAAGCGGGCCATCGAGGATCATTTCGATTCCTCTCCGGAGCTGGAATCCCATCTGTACGAACATGGCAAGATGGAGCTGCTGAAGGAGATCCAGAAGATTTCCAATATCACCGTCCATTACATCCGGCAGAAGCACATGAACGGGCTGGGCGACGCCATCCTCTGCGCAAAGACCTTTGTGGACGATGAGCCGTTTGCGGTCATCCTCGGGGACGATGTGGTCTACCATGAGGGCGAGCCCGCGCTGGCCCAGCTGATTGACGTATACCGCCAGACCGGGGCGACGGTCCTCGGCTGCCAGGAGGTGGCGCCGGAGGCGGTGTCCTCCTACGGCATCGTGAAGGGAATCCCCACGGACAATGCCCGCATCATGAAGGTGGAGGACATGGTGGAAAAGCCTGCCGTATCCGAGGCGCCGAGCCGCATGGCCGTGCTGGGGCGGTACGTCATCACGCCGGACGTCTTTTCCATTCTGGAGGAAACGAAGCCCGGCAAGGGCGGCGAGGTGCAGCTCACGGACGCGCTCCGCGTGATGGCTCACAATGAAAATGTCTATGCCTGTGCCTTTGAAGGACGCCGGTATGACGTGGGCAGCAAGGAGGGGTTCCTCGAGGCGACGGTGGAATACGCCCTCCGCCGCTCCGATCTGGGACCGGGCTTTGCAGCCTATCTGAAGCGCATCGCCGAAACGCTGTGAGGAAAAAGAGCAGGGAGACCTGCTCTTTTTGTGTGCGCCGTGCGGCATTCGTCATTCTTCGGGGAAACAGGTATAATAAGGAAATATGATGATACACAGGAGGTCAGCATGTACAGAAAGTTCGATAAAGCAGCGTATCGCTGGGACGGTGTGGAGCCTCATGAATATAAGGAGAATCACGAGGTGTTCCGCCATGTGACGAAGCAGGTGCTCTTTGAAAATGAGGGGGATCTGCCGGTGCAGTTCCGGTATTTTCAGGTGGAGCCCGGCGGATGGTCGTCCTTTGAGCACCATGAGCACATGCATATGGTGGTGATCTTCCGCGGACAGGGCCATGCGCTTCTGGGCGATGAGGTCCGCGAGGTCCATGAGGGGGATCTCATCACCATCCCGCCGTGGACGTGGCATCAGTTCAAGGCAGACGAGGGAGAGCCTCTGGGCTTTTTCTGTCTGGTGAACGCCCGTCGCGACGCGCCGGTCTATCCCACGGAGGAGGACGTGAAGGCGCTGCGGAAGAAGCCGGAGGTGGCGGCGTTTCTGGACCGGTGAGCCTTGACTTCGAGTGAGCTTACCATGATAGGATAGACCATCAAAAGAGGAAGGGAGGCGCAGCCATGGAGGAGCTGGCCAAAAAGAAGGAGGCGCTGGAAGCGCAGCTGCGGGCGCTGGGACGGGCTGCGGTGGCGTTTTCCGGCGGCGTGGATTCGGCGCTGCTGCTTCATGAGGCGCTGAAGGTGCTCGGCCGGGACAACGTGCTGGCGGTGACGATGCAGCTGGCGTCGGTCCCGGAGCGGGAGCTGACGGAGGCGAAGGACTTCTGCAAGGAACGGGGCGTCCGCCACGAGGTGCTTCTGCTGGACCAGTTCCGCGTGCAGGGCTTTGCGGACAATCCGCCGGACCGGTGCTATCTGTGCAAGCGCTTCCTTTTCGAAAAGCTCCGGGCTTATGCCGGGGCGGAGGGATTCACGCACATTCTGGACGGAACGAACCGGGATGATGCGGACCACTACCGGCCGGGGATGCGGGCCATTGCCGAGCTGGGCATCGTGAGCCCGCTCCGGCTGGCAGAACTCCGGAAGGCGGACATCCGCGCGCTGGCGAAGACGGAGGGGCTTCCGGTGTGGAGCAAGCCCGCCTTTGCGTGCATGGCCACGCGCTTTCCCTACGGGGAGCGGATCACGGAGGAGAAGCTCCGCATGACGGAGGCCGCCGAGGATTTCCTCTGGCAGCACGGCTTCGCTCAGTTCCGGGTGCGCATGCACGGCGATCTGGCGCGGATCGAGATGCCGGAGGCGGATCTGGCGCGGCTTTTTGCGCTTCGGAAGGAAACGGCAGCGGCGCTGCGGGCGCTGGGCTTTCGTTATGTGACGATGGATCTCATGGGGTACCGCATGGGCAGTATGGATGAAGCAGTCCGGAAGGAGACGGAATGAATACACGGGAATTGCTGGAAAAGATCCGGGACGGAGCGCTTTCCGTCGAGGAAGGGGAAGCGTATTTTCAGGAGCGGCGGCAGGAGAAGATGTACCGCGAGCTGGGCTACGCGAAGCTGGATACGGGCCGGAAGGCGCGGTCCGGCTTTGAAGAGGTGATCTTCTGCGCCGGCAAGCCTGACGCCTATCTGGCGGCAATCTACGAAAAGCTTTATGAGGCGAACGGCGAGGTCTTCGGCACGCGGGCCTCGGCGCACCAGTATGAGCTGGTGCGGGAGAAGATTCCCGATATTTCCTATGACCCGATCTCGCGCATCCTGAAGAAGGAAAAGGCGGACAAGCCCCATGTGGGACGGGTGGCGGTCTGCACGGCCGGCACGTCGGACATCCCCGTGGCGGAGGAAGCGGCGCAGACGGCGGAATACTTCGGCACCCGGGTGGAGCGCATTTATGATGTGGGCGTGTCGGGCATCCACCGGCTCCTGGCGAAGGAGGAGGCCATCGCCAGCGCGAACTGCGTAATCGCCGTGGCCGGCATGGAGGGCGCGCTGGCCAGCGTCATCGGCGGGCTGGTGAGAAATCCGGTGATCGCCGTGCCCACGTCGGTGGGATACGGTGCGAGCTTCCACGGCCTGTCGGCCCTGCTCACCATGCTCAATTCCTGTGCCAACGGCATCACCACGGTCAATATCGACAACGGATTCGGCGCGGGCTACGTGGCGACACAGATCAACCGGCTCGCGGAAAGGGGACATATCTGATGGCAGAAAAGAAAGTATTGTATATCGAGGGGACGTCCGGCATCAGCGGCGATATGTTCGTCGGCGCACTGATCGATCTCGGGGCGGATCTGGAGGTGCTGGCTCATACCTTCGACTCCATTCCAGCGGAGGGCTTCGCGGTGGATGTGGGCCGCGTGAAAAAGAACGGCATCGACTGCGTGGATTTCGACGTCATTCTCGATGAGGACAATCACGACCACGATATGGCCTATCTGTACGGACCGGCAGCGGCGGAATCGGTGCAGAGCGCCGTCTGCTGTGATCGCCACCACGGAGAGGAAGGCGGCTGCTGCGGGCATCACCATCACCATGAGGAAGGCGAGACCTGTGGGTGCGGTCACCATCACGGTGAAGAGGGGTGCTGCGGTCATCACCATCATCACGAGGAAGGCGAGGCCTGTGGGTGCGGCCACCACCATGGCGAAGAGGGTGGCTGCTGCGGGCATCACCATGAGGAGGGAGAGACCTGCGGATGCGGCTGCCACGATGAAGAAGAGGGCGGCTGCTGCGGGCATCACCATCATGGGGAAGGCGAGACCTGTGGGTGCGGTCACCATCACGGAGAAGAAGGCGGCTGCTGCGGTCATCACCACCATCATGAGGAGGGGCATCATCATGAGCACCGCCATCTGGCCGATGTGGAGGCCATCATTGACGGCACGGATATGACCGACCATGCCCGGGCCATTGCAAAGCGCATTTTCCGCATCGTGGCGGAAGCGGAATCGAAGGCGCACCGCCTGCCGCTGGAAGAGGTGCATTTCCATGAAGTGGGCGCGGTGGATTCCATCGTGGACATCATTGCCGCCGCGGTCTGCTTTGATAATCTGGGCATCACCGACGTGATTATCCCCCATCTGTGCGAGGGCACGGGGACGGTGCGCTGCCAGCACGGCGTGCTTCCCGTTCCGGTGCCGGCGGTGGCGCACATTGCCGAGGACTACGGGCTGGACCTGCAGATCATGGACGTCAGAGGGGAATTCGTGACGCCCACCGGCGCGGCCATCGCGGCGGCGCTGCGCACGTCCGACCGCCTGCCCGCCCGGTTCCGCGTGGAAAAGACCGGCCTCGGCGTAGGAAAGCGGGCCTACACGGAGCGGCCGCCGTTCCTTCGGGCCATGCTGATCCGCAGTGAGGAAGAGGCTCCGAAGGACGAGGCCATGCTTCTCCAGACCGATATCGATGACTCCACCGGCGAGGCGCTGGGCTATGTGATGGAGCAGCTCATGGCGGCCGGCGCGAAGGACGTCCACTACAGTCCGGTCTACATGAAGAAAAACCGTCCCGCGTGGGAACTGTCTGTGCTCTGCGCGCCGGAGGAGACCGCGGCCATGGAAGCCATCATCTTCCGGGAGATCACCACCATCGGCATCCGGGAGCTGCCTGTCCGGCGGGCCGTCCTGCCCCGGCGGGAGCTCACCGTGGCGACGCCCTGCGGGGAGGCGCAGGTGAAATGCTGCACCATCGGCGATACGGTGCGGTACTATCCCGAATATGAATCGGTGAAAACGCTTGCGCAGGCGGCGGGGCGTCCCTTCAGTGAGGTGTGGCAGATGGTGCGCAGCGCGGCGGAAGCGGCAGAAACGAAATAAAAAGGATAAAGATCCGGCACCAGCCGGAGAGAGAAAAGGATTTCGGAAAATATTTGACGAAATCCTTTTCATATGCTAAAATTAAATTCGTCATATGGGGAAACCCTGTGACAGCCTGATGTGGCGGGTGTGGTGAAGTGGCTAACACGGCGGATTGTGGCTCCGTTATGCGTGGGTTCGAGCCCCACCACTCGCCCCATTTTTTTTTACCATTTTGGGGGGTATAGCCAAGTGGTAAGGCAACGGACTTTGACTCCGTTACGCGGCGGTTCGATCCCGCCTGCCCCTGCCAGATAGGGAGAATGCAGCTGTGGCTGCATTTTTTTATTGCCCGGATTTCCCCGGGCAGCCATGTCAAATTTGTATGCCGCAGGGCGGATTTATCTATGACGGGACAGGGAAATCCCCGGAAATCGGAGAATGCGGCGGATATCGGCCTGTTTTCTGCGGATTTACGAAGAATTTACAGAGAAATGCGGAAAAGAGTATAATAAAACATATATGCCGGCGGATTCTGCCGGATTTCTTTCCGTTTCCCCGCCGGCTCCGCACCGGATGCGGGGGCAGCGGCGCGGGCCGTTTGCATCATTGCTTCACATTGCTAAGGAAATCCAGTACAATAAAAGTATATTCGTTTGGCAAACCGGGACAGAGCGGCGCTCTGTGACCATAGATCGGGGGAGATAGCATGGATAGTACGATTGCATTTTACCTGGCGATAGCCGTTTTTCTGCTCACCTATGTGGGGATCATGTCGGAAAAGATCCCCCGTACGATCTGCTCGCTCGCCGGCGGCGGCCTCATGATCTATCTGGGGTTCGTCACGCAGGATGAAGCGCTGAAAAAGTTCATCGACTTCAATACGCTGGGCCTCCTCACCGGGATGATGCTTCTCATCGCTGTGGTGAAGCGCTCCGGATTTTTTGAAGCCATGGCGCTGTGGACCATGAAGGCCAGCCGCGGCGATGCGCGGGTGCTGCTGGTGCTCCTGTCGTGCATCACCGGCGTGTCCGCCTCCCTCATCGACTCCGTCACGGCGGCGCTTCTCATTGCTCCGATGACCATTTCCCTGTGCCGCATGATGAAGATCACCCCGGTGCCGATCCTCATCGGTGAGATCCTCATGGCCAATATCGGCGGGACGGCGCTCATGATCGGCAATCCGCCGAACGTCATGATTGGCTCGGCGACGCACCTCGATTTCAATGCCTTCATGAACAATCTGGCCCCGGCCGTGCTCATCACCACCGTATTCACCATGCTGGCAGTGATCCTGCTCTTCCACCGTCAGCTCCACACGGAAAAGATGTCCAAGGAAGCGCTGGACGCCATTGACGTGGCCGGCGAGATCAAGGACAGCCGCATTCTGAAACGGTCGCTGGCCGTGCTGGCCCTCACCATCCTCGGCTTCGTGCTCCACGGCATGCTGGGCCTCCAGTCCGCCACCATCGCCATGACGGGCGGCCTGCTGGCGGTCATGGTGTGCGGCGTGGCGCCGGCAGATGCGCTCCGTGAAGTGGATCTGGATACGCTCCTCTTCTTCATGGGCCTCTTCATCCTCGTAGGCGGCATGGAAAATACGGGCGTCATCAGCGCGCTGGCCAGCTGGGGCATCCATCTGGTGGGCGGCGACGCCGAGCTGATGACCTATCTCATCCTCGTGCTGTCCGGCATCGCTTCGGCTTTCATTGACAACATCCCCTTCACGGCCACGATGATCCCCCTGATCCACGAAATGCAGAGCCTCATGGGGCTGGAACACGCGGACTATATGTGGTGGTCCCTGGCGCTGGGCGCCTGCTTCGGCGGCAACGGCACCATCATCGGCGCTTCCCCGAACGTCATCATGGTGGCCATCGCCGCCCGGGAAGGACACAATATCTCCTTCGGCAAATTCATGCTGTGGTGCTTCCCCATCATGCTCATGACCATCGCCATTTCCGGCATCTACATCTACGTGCGGTATTTCCTCTGAGACGTAAAAAAACGAACGCTCTTCCTGCGGGAAGGGCGTTTTTTTGCGGCTTTTTTATCCCTTCGCGGATATCCGGAAGGGGGTATAAATTTTTTTCATAAAGGCAGCCTCCACGGGTGCTTCCGGCGGGACCGGCGTACCGCAGCGGGGAAAACCGCGATAAAATCGCACTTTTCCGGGGATGGAGCGGCGCGCCCGGAGCCTGCGGGGAAAGAAGAGCGCTTTTTCGGCGCAGATTTCCTCCATTTTCGTACGGTAAAAATTTGACTTTCCTTTTACAGTAGTATACTATAAAGCCATGAGTTGAAATTAAGCATACACTTTCTATACAGGAACCGATTTTCTAAGGAGGAAAACAATGGACAAGAGAGAAAATGCGTATGTACTGTGGTTTGATGAGCTCCGCCGCGAAGACGTGGCGCTCGTAGGCGGCAAGTCGTCCTCTCTGGGCGAACTCACGTCCGCGACGCACGTTCCGGTGCCGTATGGCTATGCGACGACCGCCAATGCGTACCGGTACTTCATGGAAGCCACCGGCACGAACAAGAAGGTCCATGAGCTGCTGGATCAGCTGGACGACGTGGAGGATTCCGCAGAACTGCGCGACGTATGCGCAAAGATCCGTGAAACCATCGTATCTGCGGAAATGCCGGCAGACCTGGCAGATGCCATCGGCGATGCCTATGAAGAACTGGCAGAGAAAACCGGCCGCGCCGATCCCTTCGTGGCCGTACGCTCCAGCGCGACCGCCGAAGATCTGCCGGACGCTTCCTTCGCAGGCCAGCAGGATACGTACCTCAATGTACACGGCCGCGACGAAGTCATCCGCAGGGTCAAGGAATGCTACGCTTCCACCTTCACCGACCGTGCGACCTACTACCGCGTAAAGAAAGGCTTCGCTCATGAAAACGTCGCTCTCTCCGCCGCGGTCCAGATGATGGCCTACTCCAAGGTGGCCGGCGTCATGTTCACAGTCGATCTCGCCACCGGCGCCGACGACAAAATCATGATCGAAGGCTCCTGGGGCCTCGGCGAATATATCGTACAGGGCACCGTCACGCCGGATAACTTCGTGGTGGATAAAGACAGCCTCACCATCCTGTCCCGCCGCATCAATGAAAAGCCCATTGAACTCGTCCGCAATGAAGAAGGCGGCGTAGAGGAAAAACGCGTGCCGGAAGAACTGGCAAAGGCCCAGGTCATGACCGACGAACAGATCGCCGAGCTCGCAGGCTACGCGAAAGCCATTGAAAAGCATTACGGCTGCTACATGGATATGGAATGGGCGCTCGATGAAAACGACAAGCTCTGGATTCTTCAGGCGCGTCCGGAAACCGTATGGTCCAGAAAGAACAAGGAAAAGAAAGAGGGCAAAAAAGTGAACGTCACCACCGATCATAAAGTACTCGTCAAGGGGCTGCCCGCCAGCCCGGGACTCGTAGCCGGCAAGGCGCATGTCATCACCGATCCGGCGGACATCGATCAGTTTAAGGAAGGCGAGATCCTCGTCACCCTCATGACTTCCCCGGACTGGGTGCCGGCCATGAAGAAAGCGCTGGCTATCGTTACTGATGCAGGCGGCATGACCTGCCACGCTTCCATCGTATCCCGTGAACTGGGCATCCCCTGCGTGGTCGGCACGAAGAGCCGCAGCGTAGACGCTACCTCCGTCCTCAAGACCGGTCAGGAGATCACCGTAGACGCACAGAACGGTATCGTCTATGACGGCATTGTGGAAGACATGATCGAAAAGCCGAAGGCAGAAGCCGCTGCGGCAGGCGCTGTGGTACAGGCAGAATACTTCGCTCCCACCGGCACCACCGTCCTCATGAATCTGGGCGATCCCGATCTGGCTCAGAAATATGCCTCTCTCCCCTGCGACGGCATCGGCCTCATGAGAGAAGAATTCATCTGGACCACCTTTATCCATGAACATCCGCTCCACCTCATCGAAACGGGCCATCCGGAAAAAGTCATCGAAATGCTCGCAGAAGGCATCAGCAAGGTCTGCCGTGCGATGGCTCCGAGACCGGTGGTGCTCCGCTTCTCCGACTTCAAGTCCGGCGAATACAGAAACCTCGTGGGCGGCGACAAATACGAACCGGAAGAACCGGCTGACCTCCTCGGCTGGCGCGGCGCTTCCCGCTACTATGATCCGAAATACATCAACGCTTTCCGTCTGGAACTGAAGGCCGTCAAGAAAGTCCGTGAAGAATTCGGCCTCACGAACCTGAACTGCATGATCCCGTTCTGCCGCACCGTTGACGAAGCGCGCAAGGTCACGGAGATCATGAAGGAAGAAGGACTCCAGCGCGGGCCTGACTTCAAGCTCTTCCTCATGGCAGAGATCCCGTCGAACATCATCCTTGCCGACCAGTTCAATCAGTACGTGGACGGCTACTCCATCGGCTCCAACGATCTCACCATGCTGATTCTCGGCTGCGACCGCAACAACGACACCGTGGCTTCCCTCTTCGATGAACGGAACCTCGCTGTACGCCGTGCGATCCGCCACCTCATCAAGACCGCTCACAAGGACGGCAAGACCGTCTCCATCTGCGGCCAGGCACCGTCCGTCTATCCGGACTTCACGGAATTCCTCGTCCGCAGCGGCATCGACTGCGTATCCGTCAACCCGGATATGGTCAAGGCGACGAAACGCAACGTGGCCCGCATCGAACAGCGTCTGCTTCTGGACGCTGCCACCGGCAGAGGCCTCGCGGAAACGGAAGAATACGATTGGTAATATACGGACGCATGTGCGGCAATGCCGTCTCTTCCGCACCGCAGCGCGGGAGAGCGTCTGATGGAAGTGGGGCTGCCAGCAGGGCAGTCCCATTTTCCAAATTATAAAGAAAGGAAATACGAACGTGCAGCTCACAGATCGACAAAAAGAAATCACCCGCATTGTCCGTGAAAACGGACCCATTACCGGGGAAATGATCGCGGCGAAGCTCCATGTGACGCGGAGTGCGCTGCGGGGCGATCTCGCGGTGCTGCTCTCCGGAGAAGTCATTGCGGCCCGGCGGCGGCTCGGGTATTACTACCTCGGCGGCGGGACCGATCCGGCCGCTTCAGAGATCCGGAAATGCACCGTGGATTCCTGCATGTCCCGGCCGGTTCTCGTGAACAGCGACGCCAATGCCTACGACGCGGCGGTGCTCCTCTTCACTGAGGATATCGGCACCATCTTCGTCGGCGAGGAGGATAATCTTCAGGGCGTGGTGTCCCGGAAGGACCTGCTCAAGGCGGCCATGGGCCGGGAGGGATTGCAGAAGATGCCTATTTCCATGGTCATGACGCCCCGGTCCAAAATGATCTATGCCGAGGCCGATGAAGAAATGGTGAATGTGGCGCAGAAGCTCATTGATTATGAAGTGGACTGTCTGCCCGTGGTCCAGATCGAAGAGAAGGACGGCGAAAAGCGCTTCAAGCTGCTGGGACGCATCTCGAAAACGAATATCACCCGCCTCTTCCTCGACTTGGGGCTGGGGCACAGGAGGTAAGATTCCGTGAATACACAACCTACCGTCTATGTCATTTCCGACTCCCTCGGTGAGACCGGGGAGAAGCTCGCCCACGCGGCGATCAGCCAGTTCGATCAGGAAAATATCGACGTCATCCGCGTGCCCTTCGTCCGGAACAGCGACCAGGTCCGCGAGGTGGTCCTTGAGGCGGCGGAAAAGGGCGCCATCATCTGCCACACGCTGGTCTCTCCGGACCTGCGCGAGACACTGGACAGTCTGGCCAGTGAGCACCAGGTGCGCTACGTGGACCTGCTGGGCCCCATGCTGGACGCCGTCTCGTCCATTGCAAAGACCCGGCCGCGCATGAAGCCCGGACTGATCCACAAGCTCGACGAGGAATACTTCAAGAAGGTGGAAGCCATCGAATTCGCCGTCAAGTACGACGACGGCAAGAATCCCTCCGGCTTCGAGAAGGCGGATATCGTCCTCGTGGGCGTGTCCCGCACCTCCAAGACGCCTATGTCCATGTATCTGGCCCACAAGAAATACAAGGTGGCCAATCTGCCCCTTGTGCCGGAAGTGGCGCTTCCCGAGGAGATCTTCCGCGTGCCGCCCTACCGCATCGTGGGACTGATCATCGACCCGTACAAGCTGAATACCATCCGCACGGAACGGATGAAAGCGCTGGGCTTCTCCGGCACGGCGAACTACACCGACATCGCCCGCATCGAGGACGAGCTCAACTATGCGAAGGCGGTCATGCGCCAGCTCCACTGCGTCGTGCTCGACGTGTCGAACCGCGCCATCGAGGAGACGGCCAGCCGCATCATCGAGATCATCCAGCGGAACCGCCAGCTCTACGGCGAAAAATACTGAAAAAGAAAGCACTGCCTTGCGAAAGGGCGGTGCTTTTTGTTACAGTGAGAGAAAGAACGTTTTTCATCCGGCCGCTTCGGCGGCCTTTTCCAGCGAGGTGCCTATGACTATTCGAGAACGCACAGAGGCTGTCGAACGGCAGCTGCTCAGCCCGCGGGCGACCTTTTCCGACACGGCCCGCCGGGACCGGCCGGAAGAGGAGTGCCCCCTCCGCACGGCCTTTCAGCGGGACCGGGACCGCATCCTGCACAGCGGCTTCTTCCGGCGGATGAAGCACAAGACGCAGGTGTACATCGCGCCCCGGGGCGACCACTACCGCACCCGCATGACCCACACGCTGGAGGTGGCCCAGATCGGGCGCACCATGGCGCGGGCGCTCCGCCTCAACGAGGACCTCATCGAGGCCATGGCCCTCGGCCACGATCTGGGTCATACGCCCTTCGGCCACGTGGGAGAGTCCGCCCTCAATGACGCCTGCGGCCATTTCCATCACAACGAGCAGAGCGTGCGCATCGTGGAGGTGCTTGAAAAGGGCGGGCAGGGGCTCAACCTCACCCGGGAGGTGCGGGACGGCATCCTGCACCACACCGGCGCCGTGCGGGCAGCCTCGCCGGAGGGACAGCTCCTGAAATACGCGGACCGCATCGCCTATCTCTGCCATGACTTCGACGATGCGGAGGCGGCGGGGCTCCTCACGGCGGAGGACCTGCCGGACAATGTGCGCCGCCGCTTCGGCGAGACCCATTCGGAAATGATCACCGCCATGGTGACCGACCTCATTGCCGGTGCCATGGACAGCGCGGTGATCCGCATGTCCCCCGAGGGAGACGAGACGCTCCTGCAGTTCCGGGAATTCATGTTCCGCCGGGTCTACCTGTCGCCGGCGCTCATCCCCGACCGGGAGCGGGGCTATCAGGTGGTGCAGATGCTCTACCGACATTTCATGGAGCACCCCGAGGAGATTCCTGCCGAGCGGCGGCTCCTGGCCG
>JFBN01012047.1_pt1 | contig 34064 bp, 38 predicted proteins | sample 768741 | NCBI WGS metagenome assembly JFBN01 (sample SAMN01983846, study PRJNA193217) | chicken gut metagenome | biome: terrestrial biome; isolation source: ceca of Broiler chicken | host: Gallus gallus | place: United Kingdom: England | collected 2010-09-07
GGGGAGGGGGGGGCATAATGCGTTTTTGGGGATATTGATAACGATTTCAAAAATAATTTTATAGCGTATTCGTTTATTTATTTATACCCTCAAAAAAGAGCTATGCTTCTCTTGGGTCAGCGATTTTGCCTTTTATCGCACTTATGGCTGCCACTGCAGAGTTTGCGAGATAAACTTCAGAGTTTCTTGCTCCCATTCGCCCTACAAAATTTCTATTAGTCGTAGAAACACATCGTTCGTTATCTCCCAAAATCCCCATATATCCGCCAAGACAGGCACCACAAGTAGGATTAGAAATCAATGCCCCTGCTTCTAATAAAATATCAATGTAGCCTAGTTTATGGGCTTCTTTGTAAATGTTTTGTGTGCCGGGTGTGATGATGAGGCGGACATCTTGATGAACCTTTTTGCCCTTTAGAATCTCACTTGCTATTTTTAAATCACTCAAACGCCCATTAGTGCAACTTCCGATAAACACTTGATCAATCTTCAAATCATCTTTGATGGCTTGAGAGATGCTTTTGCCATTGCTGGGCAAAAAGGGATAGGCAATCACCGGCTCTAGCTTGCTAATATCAATTTGGATTGTTTGGGTGTAGTTTGCATCTGCGTCTGAATAAAACTCTCTAGGATTCGCACGCAAGAAAGGGCGAGATTTCAAAAACTCTCTTGTAATCTCATCTGGGGCGATGATTCCATTTTTTGCCCCTGCTTCAATCGCCATATTACACAAAGAAAATCTATCATCCATTCCTAGATACTTTATGCCCTCTCCGCAAAATTCTAATGTTTGGTATAATGCACCATCTACGCCGATTTGTCTAATCACTTCCAAAATCAAATCTTTGCCATAAATGTGTTTGGCGGGCTTGCCAATGAATTCTACCTTTATCGCACTTGGAATCTTAAACCAATTTTTGCCTGTAATCATCGCATAGGCTAAATCTGTGCTTCCCATACCTGTGCTAAAAGCCCCCAAAGCACCATGGGTGCAAGTATGCGAATCTGCACCGATAATCACATCACCGCTTACTACTAAGCCTCTTTCTGGCAAAAGTGCGTGTTCTATCCCCATATCTTTTTCATCAAAAAAGTATTTGAGTTTGTGTTTTTTGGCAAAATCTCGGCTAATACGCGCTTGATTTGCACTTGCAATATCTTTTGCGGGGATAAAATGATCCATTACGATACAAAAACCATCTGGATTTGCTAGATTCTCCGCACCGCTTTGCTCATAAGCCTTGATAGATAAAGGCGTGGTAATATCATTGCCAATCACCATATCAATGGGGCAATCTATGATTTCCCCTGCATAAACCTTTTTGCCTACATGTTCTGAAAAAATCTTCTCGGTAATTGTTTGTCCCATAGCTAATCCTTTTTGATAAAATTTTTAAAATACTTTTGAATCTCTAAAATCTCACGCTTTTGTGCATAAAAACTATTAGAATTTGCCACCAAATACGCACTAACCTCCATAATCACCTCATCAATTTTGAGATTGTTTTGCCTAAGTGTGCTACCTGTCTCTACCAAATCCACAATCGCATCTGCCATTCCCACAAGAGGTGCTAGCTCAATAGAACCATACAGCTTGATAATATCGACACTTATGGCTTTTTTGGCAAAATAAGCTTTGGTGATATTCTCCATTTTGGTAGCGATTTTTAGTTTGGGCTTAGAAAAATCCAAAACATAATCATTAGGCGAACCGATGGCGACTTTGCATTTCCCAAACCTCAAATCAAGCAACCTCACTAAGCGGCTTTGTTTCTCTTCTAAAACATCTAAGCCCACTACGCCTATATCTGCCGCCCCTCGCTCGACATAAACCGGGACATCTTGACTTCTTACAAGCATAAATTCAAAATCTTTTTTCTTTAAAATCAATTTTCTATCTTCAAAATCCAATGAAGTTTGCAAAAAATCCTCAAAAATCTTCAATGCTTCTTGTGCGATTCTGCCCTTAGGCAAGGCAACTTTTATCATAATTGGATTCCTTTGGAGATAATTTTATTTGTAATAATATTTTGCATTCCTTTAAAAATAAGTAAATCATCATAAATGCAATTTTCAAAAAAACGCGAAAGGAATTTACCATCACCACCGGTAAAATAAATCTTTTTGCCTTTGGAGAGATTCTCTATCATCAAAAGAATAGATTTCAACATACCATAAGAAACAGCGTCTTTTGTGTTTTGGGGGAAGGTATCTAATGCAACGCCGAGATTAAATTCACAATCTAATACCGCTATGGAACTAAACATTTCTCTATAACGCGATATGCCGGGCATAATGCAACCGCCTAAGTGGATTGCTTGGTGCATAATATCTATAGTAATCGCACTTCCTGCATCGACAATTACGCCATCTGTGATAGCATTACAAGCAACGATTCTATCTACACCTAAGCCTTTGTAATTTGTATCCAAAGAAACAAAAGGCAAAAGATCAAAACAATAAGGATGAGAATCCAAAAGAGACTTGGCAGAATCTTCATTAACGCTAATAAAAATAATCACTTCTTTTGGGTCTTTTGGAGTGAGTTGCGTTTTGGCTTCTCTCCAAACTCTACCGCGATAATAGAAATGCAAAAATGAATTTCCAATATCACAAAGTATCATTGCTTCACTTCACTTCCAAAATCTCATCACCTACAAAAATCTTTCCTGTCCCTGAAAATGCGGGTGTGTCTATCTTGTTGGGTAGAGAGTAAATTTCATAATTGCTTAAATCGTTGCTTAGGGTAATCATATAACCGCGTGTTTCTAAAATCACGATTTTTTCACCATGGTTTGCTGCGGTAAAATGTGCAAAAGGGAATTTTTGGCGTTTGATTTCATTTAAATCTTTATCGGTTAGAATCACTTCACCTTCTGTGGTAAAAAGCACAATTTGATCCCCAAAAAACAAAATATCTTGCAAATTAGCATCAAAGGTATTAATCACATTTGGACTGACAGAAATCACTCGTTTGGGGGTTGCTGCAACCATTCTATCATTAATTGCTTCAAGAAAAATAACATTGTTAAAATGCTTATCCCCATTGACTACGATATTGCGAATCATTTTGAAATTATTTCTATCTACGATTACAAGCTTACCATCAAGAGTTGGGATTATTGCAATATCACTCAAAAAATAAGGCGAAGCGATGAGGGTGTTATTGGTAGGGGCTGGGGTGCTTTCTTGTTTATACATTGCTTTGCCTAACTGCAAATCATACAATACAAAAGAATTGTTATCAAAAATGATTGCTGCTAGATTATTGTCTAATGCTACACTGATAGGATTTCCCTCTAATGCAATGATATTTTGGGAATGGGTTTCTTTGTCAATCAATAAAAGCTCTTTGTTGTTTGTCGTGGCAAGATAATATTTTTCTGATTCTCCCAAATAACGCCCATTTTTAGGAAGAGTAGCTTCTGAGATTTGCGAATATTTGGTAATAAACTGCCCATTTGCCAAAGTCGCTCCATCGCGAGTGATAAAAATAATATCGCTAGGCAAAGAATCGCTATAAGCAACGCTATCTTTGACTTCTTCGTCTTTAGGCTCGAAATAATATTTTGAACCACAACCACTTATCAAAAAAAGCAACAAAGCGCCTATTAGAAATTTTATAAGATTATTTTGCATTATTAATTCCTTTAATGGTTAAATGTTCTAAGGCATTGGCAATTTCTTTGATAGTCGAATCATTTGGAATCTTGGCTAAAATACTTTTTGCTTCTTTAATATTGCCCTTTTGTATTTCCAAATAAGCCGCTTCAAGATACCCCAAATCTGTCGAATTGCTAGAATTTAACTCTTGGAGATTCTTATCCAAACTAGCATTTTGCTGTTTGGAGAGTTTGGCTATCATTGGATCTTTGGAAGATTCAAGGGTTTTAAGCGTCTTGGCGTCTTGTTCTTTGAGTGCTTTTTGGAAAAGATACAAATCATAAAGTTTGCTTTGAGAATCTTTTAGGCTTGCAATTGCATTTTCATCGCCCATAAGTGCTTTTTGATAGAATTGTGCATTTTTTTGACTTTGTCGCTCTTGGTAATAATTATTTAAACTATACCCTACCCCGCCAACTACAAGAAGTGCTACTAAAATAATCAAAGGGATTTTATAACGCTTATACCAACTTTCAATTCTTATCAATCCCTCCAACATTTTCTCATCGCTGTTGATTTCTTCTTTGATATAATTTACATTTTGCTTTAAACTCAAAATTTCTCCTTTTATTTTCCTGTGCTACCAAATCCGCCTTTTCCGCGTTTAGTGCTATCTAGTGATTGGACTTCTTTGATTTTTGCTTGTTTTACTCTACAAAGCACCGCTTGTGCGATTCTGTCGCCTTTATTGATGATAAAATCCTCTTCTCCTAAATTCATCATAATGACTTTAATTTCTCCGCGATAATCGCTATCAATTGTGCCGGGAGTATTAAGAAGAGTGATTCCATATTGCAAAGCTAAACCGCTTCTTGGACGCACTTGCACTTCATAGCCTTCTTTGAAACTAAAAGCCAACCCTGTGGGCACCAAAGCCCATTTTCCTGCCGGTATAGTCGTTGATTGAATCGCACACAAATCAAATCCCGCTGAACCTGAAGTCTGATACTTTGGCAAAATTGCCTCTGGAGTTAGTTTTTTGATTTTTAAAGTTGCCATTGTTATCCCTAAAACTCGATTTTTTTATAGCAAATTTCTAAGATTTCATAATCCACTTTGCCCTTTGGAAGCGAAATAGTTACCTCATCGCCAACAACTTTGCCCAAAAGCTGTTTTGCCAAAGGCGAATGATAAGAAATAAGCCCCTTGTCTGGATTGCTCTCTGTGGCACCAACAATGGTATAGCAAAACTGCTCTTCACTCTCCAAATCCTCTAGCGTGATAGTCGAGCCAAAGCTCACTTTATCATGGTTAATCGTGCTTGGATCAATCACGCGCGCTTCTGCAACAAGCTGAGTTAGCTCATTAATGCGTGCGTCCAAAAAAAGCTGTCTTTCTCGTGCTGCGTGATACTCGGCATTTTCTTTTAAGTCGCCATGCTCTCGTGCTGCGTCAATTTCTTTGATATTGTTGGGGCGTTCTACTTCTTTGAGATTTTTTAATTCACTAATTAGCTTATTATAGCCGTATTCTGTCATTGGTTGCACTTCTAAACTCCAAATCTTTGAAAATAATTTATAATACTAACCAAAGAGGATTAAAAAGCACTTTAGTTTTTTAATTTTTTGACATATTTTTTGCAAAATTTTCAATTTTTTGGACACAATTTTTTGCACTGCCATTTTTTAAATACTCCAAAAGAATCTTTTTTTGGGCAAAAAATTTGGAATAATCATAATTTTGCATTGCCAAAAAAAGCGTATTAGGATTTACTTCTTCTTGCAAAAACTCTGGGTGAATAGGGAAATTTTGGGGGGTTTTATTGTCCTTTGGGGAACCAAAATAAAAAAACTCCAAAAAAATATTTGCAAGTCCGATATAATTAAGCTTAACAAGGCTTTTTGCAATCCAATAATCCAACTTCCTAGCCTTATAAGCAAGGATTGTTGGGATACCAAGAAGTGTAGATTCTAAGGTTGCTGTGCCACTACACACAAAAGCAAACTCACATTTTGCCAACCCCTCATAAGTATCATATACTATGCTAAAATCCTCTAAATTGCCATAAATTTTGGATAAATCGCAATTTTCAAAATGTTTGGGAGCAATCAATAATGGCTGTTTATGCAAAGCTTTTAATTTTTTGGCAAGGCTTTTAAAAATAGGAAAAAGCGCTTTGATTTCTGATATTCTTGAACCGGGCATAAAGGCAATAATACCTGTATCTACCCTACCCTCCCTTGAAAATGGAATCTCATCTAAAAGCGGGTGTCCCACATAAGCAATGTTTGCCTCTTTGGGATAATAAGCACTCTCAAAAGGCAAGATTCCCCATAATTCATCACAAATTTGTGCGAGTATCTTTGCTCGATATGCTTTCCACGCCCACACTTGTGGCAATATATAATAAACCAAATAAGGTTTATTTAAATCCCTACTCAAAGCCTTTAACAAAGGAATATTAAAAGAAGAAGAATCCATAAAGATTGCAATATCGCATTGTTTGGCTAATGCAATGAGTTCTTTTTTTATTTTGAAGAATCTAGGAATTAGCTTTAAAACACCGCTAAATCCCATAATTCTAAACTCATTTGGGCTAAAATTACTAGAAAATCCGAGAATCTTAGAATCAAAAATCCCATAAAAATGGCATTCCCCATATTGCTTTTGCAAAGTTTGGATAAGATAAGATAAATGGATATTTGCAGAATATTCTAATGCGGAAATAAAGATTTTGATAGGCTTATTCAAGATTGGATTCTTGTGAGGCTTTGGAATGTAAGCAAAAATAATCTTTTAAATCGCGAATTTCTAATAAAATCTTAGAAGTTTCTAAATCTAAAGATTTGAAGGTAGCAATAAGATTTGCTAATTGCTCATAAATCTCTTGTGCTTGGCTTAACAATACATAAGAATTAGCCGGCTTGGCTAAAAGCTTCTGGTAATTCTGATAAGAAACCTCTAATCTCTCTAATGCCACAGGTTTGGGAGGCAAGGTAATTTTAAGCTGCGATAAAGAGGAATGAATATTTTCACATTGGGTTTGAAGATTTAAAAAATCGCTTTGTAAATCCTTTTGCGAATCTGCTGGTATAGTTTCTTGGCAATTTTTTTGTGTTTCTTGCACACAATCCATTTCTTGAATGATTTTATTTTTTTGGGCAATTTGGGCTTCTAACTCTTTGTTTTTAATCTCTAATTCTTTGTTTTGTGAAAGCAATAAAGCATTTTTGGCAGAAATTTCATTAGAATTTTTTATCAACGCCTCTCTTTGTTGTGATAATATTTCATATTCTTCTTCAAATTGTTTTTTTTGGGTTTCAAAAATCTCATAAATCTGCCATACTTCTTTAATCTCGTCTAATTTTTTTGTAATTTCTTGCAAAGCAAAATTATGCTTCATTCCTCTCCTTTAAAAACCACAAAAATGCAAACATAATCCCAGAAGTCTTGGGATAAGATTCATCTAAAATAAATTCATAAGCTTGTTTGCGTGGAATAAAAATAACTTCGATATTTTCATCACCTACCCCACCTCCTTGATGGACTTTGCATTTCTCATCAATCGTGGCAAAAAACAATGTTTGCTTACTCCCAGCAAAACCCACTGAACTATAAAATTCTGTAATTTTTTCGATATTTTCTAATTCTACATTATATCCGCATTCTTCTAGTATTTCTTCTTGTGCAATTTCTTTTAGTGTTTTATTTGGCTTATCTGTAATACCCGCACAAAGCTCGTAAGTATAACCAATCTCGCTTTTTAGATTTTGAGTTTGGCGGATAGTTTCTTTTAAGAAAACTGCGGGGCGAAATTGCTTGACTATCACAAATGAATCCTTTTTTGGATGATAGAGCAACACAGCCACACTATCATGTGCTTCTATGATATCCCAGCTTCTTTCTTTGCCATTTTCACAAAAAAGCATTCTTTTGGGTTTGATATACAAAGAAGATTCACATGCACAAAAGCGAATATTAGTTATTTCTTTTGGAGGTTTCATCATCTTGTATTTCACTATTTTGTGTGAGATAAACAATATAAGAATTTTGCGTTACTTTAAAAGGCTCATATTCTGCATAAGTTGCCAAAATAGTATCTAGCTTGCTTTTATAATCTTTAGCAAAAAACAAAAATTGCTCTTTTTCTTTGCCTTTAAGTTTGGTTGTAGCAATCCTAAGATGTTTTTGGGGATTTAATGCACTGCCATTGCGATAAAGACCAAAATGCAAATGAGGACCTGTGCTTAATCCAGTGCTACCCACTGTCCCTATTTGTTTGCCTTGTGAAACATAAACCCCCGTGCGGATTCCTTTATTAATCTTGTGCATATGCCCATAAAGTGTGCGATAACCATTTTCGTGTTGGATAATCACGGTTTTTCCATATCCGCCCTTTGTCCCTGCAAAAATCACTTTTCCTTGACTAGCTGCTTTGATAGGGGTATGCCTTGGTGCGGCATAATCTGTGCCTAAATGTGGGCGTTTGTATCCTAATATAGGGTGTTTTCTCCCCATAGAAAAACTAGAGGAAATCCGCTTATAATTGAGCGGAATCATAAAAAGATATTTGTTGAGATTATTTCCTTGTAAGTCATAAAAATGTCCATCTTCATAACGCACAACATATTTTTGTTCATCGCTTGTTTCTAGGGTAGAAGCTTTGATAAGAGGGCTACCAAAAACCTTGCCTAAGCGATATTTTCTCTCATAAATAATAGCAAGTTTATCTCCCTTTTTAATTTGTCGTTTAAAATTAATACTGCCTTTGTAAGCTTGTATAAAATCTGAAGCCAAAAGTGTATCGCCTGTGTATTTGACAATATCATTATAAAGGGAGCTTTCCACAGAAAGTGCTATGGTGCGTTCTTTTTGAAAATAAACAATAGGAATCGCACGCATTCCATAACTATCACCTTGTTTATAAATATGGAGTTGTGAATTTTCATCAATAGGAATCAATGCTTGCAGCAAAGTCTCCCCATCATAAAGAGTATAAAAAGTATTGCCGCTAATAATCTCATCAGCTAGCTCTTTATCTTCTCTTTCTAAATCATAATAAACATTCAAAGGGATAGAATTTTTTTCAAAAAATGTTAATAATGTCTGACCATTTTCCCACTTACTTTCTTTAATCTCTGCTGCTTGCAAGCTAGATAACACAAAAACAAAACAACACAAACTCTTTAATAAAAAAATAAAAAAATTCATTAAAAGCACCCTAATAATTTTGATGATAAATGTAGATTATACCACAATAAAAGCGACTTTTAAAGATACAATACGGCTTTTTACCAAAAATTTTAGAAAAATCTGCTATACTTTTAGTTTAAAAAATTAAATTCCATTTAGATTTAAGTGAATATCTCATTAGAAATAAACCTAAATAATAGAGGAAAAAATGAAAGATTGGTTTGTGCCTTCTATTAGTTTTGGATTGTTTATTTATTTTATGCTTTTTGTGATTTTATATGCAATAAAAATTGGCGGCTCTGATGTTCCATTATACAATACCGATGGATATATAGCTCCACCAAAAACCGATACAGAGAAATTTTTACAAGATATTTCAAAAAGTATTAAAAAAGCACTTTAGTTTTTTAAAAAATAGTCGATTTATGCGATATAAATTTTAAGAAAGGGAAAATATGATTAGCCATTTAATGAGCAATTCCGCCTTTTCTAGCGCCATTAATCAAGCAAACAATAAAAACACCGCACAGATTAATGGGGCTAAAAATGAACAGGTTGAAGAAAAACAAAAAAACTCACAAGTAAAAACAAATGCTTCTTCATCAAGAGTAGAAGAAATTAAAAACGCCATCAAAAATGGCACTTATCAAATTAATTTAAAGGGGAGTGCAGAGAAATTGGCACAAGAATTGCTTAGATAGAAATAATTTCAAATTTTAGGAGTTATTCTATGTCTTTGCAATTCTTAAAAGATGCGTTAGAAGATATTAAAGCTTTAATCGCTATTACTGAACAAGATATTTCTGATATCAAAGTAGCAAATAATGAATCCATTTTTGCAAGAATCCCACAAAAAGAAGAACTTACAAGCTCTTTTATCCGCAAAAAAGAAGCCTATGCAAAAAGTATAGAAGATAGACTACGCAAAGAATATCCAAATGCCACACTTGCTGACTTAACTTATGAGGACAAGCAAAAGCTTTTGGGAGAAGGTGCAAGTGAATTTACTGCCCAACTTCATGACAAACTTGAAGAACTAAAAAAGCTAAACTACCGCTTTGGCAAAATGTCTTTGGCAGTTTCTGAATTTTACAATTCACTTTTAAGGAATATTATCCCTATTGAACAACAAGGATACAAAAAAAGCTCCTTAAGCAATTCTTCCTTTCTTAAAACCGAAGTATAAATAGCAAGGAAAAATTATGGGTGGATTACTTTCTTCTTTAAACACGCCTTATACCGGATTAACCGGGCATCAAGTAATGATAGATACAGTAAGCAACAACATTGCTAATGCCAACAATGAATTTTATACACGACAAGTAGTAAGAAGTGCAGCACAAACTCCCCTTTTGGTTTCTTCAAACTATGCTATTGGACAAGGGCTTGATACTTTGACTGTAGAGAGGGTGCATGATGAATTTACTTTTTCTCGCTACAAAAAAGCAAGTATGGAAAAAACTTATTATGATACAAGTTTTTCCGGGCTTAAAGAAGCTTCCTCTTATTATCCAGAAGTAGATGGGGTTGGTATTTATAATGATTTGCAAAACTACTTTAATGCTTGGAAAGATTTATCAACCAAAGCTGGTGATTCTGCACAAAAAATCGCACTTGCAGAACAAGCCTCTACACTTGCAAATAATATTTCAGCCACAAGAGAACGCTTAGTTAATCTCCAACAACGTCTTAATGATGAACTCAAAGTAGCTGTTGATGAAGTCAATCGCTTGGGAGAGCAAATAGCACAGATTAACAAAAAAATTGCAGAATACGAAAATCAACAACTTAATCAAAAAGCAAATGATTTGCGGGATTTAAGAGATCAATATGAATTTGAAATTAACAATCTCATTGGTTGTGATGTTTTCAAAGAAGGACTTAAAGGAAGTGCGTGCGTAGATGAAAACATTGCTGATTTTGAAGAAGGATACACCCTCACTATTGGTGGAAAATCTATTGTAGATGGCACTTCATTTCACCCGCTTACTCTTGATAATTCCCAAAATGAAAGTGGAATTTATTCTATTAAATACCTAAGAAGCGACCACAAAGAATTCAATCTCACAAATTCACTCACCGATGGAAAAGTAGGTGCAATTTTAGATTTAATTCGCACAGAAGATGTCTTAACCTGCAATGGAACTTTAGGCAAACTACAAGTCTATATCAATGACTTAGATACCTTTGCTAATGGCTTAATTGAAGCTACTAATAATATTTATGCACAAAGCTCTCAATTAGAAGCAAGAAGTGATGTTTTAAATATCAATATCCAAGATGCACTCACAACAAGTGGCTACAATATCAACAATGGCAGCTTTAAAGTGGTTATGTATAATAAACAAGGCGAAGAGATAGGCACAAGAACAGTCAATATTGATGGGCTAACTAATATGCAAAGTATCCTAGATCAACTTAATGCCAATGTTGATGACAACGGCGATGCAAATGCGAGTAATGACTTTGATGATAGGTTTGTAGCAACTTTCAACAATGATACAAAAACCTTTGCTATTACCTCTAGGAATCCTGCCGAAGAGATTTACATTTCTATCCAAGATAATGGGACAAATTTCGCTGGAGCATTTGGGGTGAATCGATTCTTTGATGGTAATGATGCAAGCAATATTCAACTTGCACAATCTTACAAAAATGATCCAACCTTAATCCACGCATATAGAGAAGCAGTAGATGGCAATTTTGAAGTGGCAAATATGATGCAACAACTTCAATATAACAAAATCACTTTTACTGATTCTGAAGGCAATATACAAAATGAAACTATTAGTGGATATTTCCGCTTTATTGCTAGCAAAGTCGCCTCACAAACAGAAAGCACTCAAATCACACAAGAAACTAAAGAAGCAGTATATGTCTCTATCAAACAAGAATACAAAGCAATTTCAGAGGTTTCAGTAGATGATGAATTAGTCAATCTCATTAAATACCAAAGTGGTTATAGTGCTAATGCCAAAATGGTCTCTACAATCGATGAAATGCTAAATACACTACTTGGAATCAAAAGCTAGATGAGTCCTAATTGCCCTATCCTATAAAGTGCAAAATCATACTTGATAGGGTCTTTTGGATTTAATCCCCTCAAAAACTCGCTTGCTTCTAAAGCGGCTTTTAAATCATAACTTTTTCTTTTTAAGATTCCCAATCTTTGGCATACTCTAAAAGTATGAGTATCTAATGGCAAAATCAAATCACTCGTTCTAATCCCTTCCCACATTCCCAAATCCACAGAATCTTTTCTAACCATCCAACGCAAAAACATATTCCACCGCTTCAAAGGGGAATTGCTTTGAGGTTTGCCAATTAAAAACTCCAAACCCGAAGTTGTTCTACTAAGTTTTTGGTATAACAAATATTGCAAAGATTCAATGCCTTTTAATAAAGAATCTTTTTTGTAATGCTTATAAAAAATCTCATAAAGAGATTCAACCTCCAAAAGCACTTCAAAAAAATCTTGTATCTCATCTCTTGTTTGGAAACGATAGGGCTTAAGTGTGCATTGAGTAAATTGCGATTCTTGAAGACAATCTAGTTTGCAAGCTTCTAAAAACCTCACAATCGCCCTTGCATTGCCATAAGCAAATAAAGCACAAAAAAGTGCGACTTTTTCATTCTTAAATTTTCTTGCAATGCCTAATGGGTCGGGATAGTCAATAGAAATAGCATGGTAATGGTTAAAGGCTTCATATTGCTCTTCTAAAAGATGATAGAGAAACTTTTTAGAAAGACTTTTGGGCAGTTTGATGGGTGAGTGCATTTTTATCAAAAAAGGAAATTATAACCAAAGAAAAATCCTGTATTAGAAGTTTCACTCAAATCCAAATTTGTACCTGTTGGTGTATCATTGATAATAACACTGCTACTTTCATCGCCAAAATCTAATCGCCTTGATTGAATGCCAAATTCTAATTCACCAAACCTCGTTTCATAAATCGCCCCAGCTTTTACTCCATAAGTTAGCCCGGTATAATCCAATTTACCCATTGCACTATCATTGATGACAAAACTTCCAGAATCAAAGCTACCAAACGCAATTCCAGCATTTACGCCAAGCAAAAGACGCCATTTTTGGGTGTTTGGTATTCTTGGAGTGAAGGCATACCCCAAAGTCAAACTACGATAAGAAAAGCCATTTTTCTTTAAAGTATTTTCAAAATTTACAAGGATTCTGTGATTTTGACTTAATAAATATCCCATTTGCAAACCAAAACCAAATGGCTTTTCGCTCAAATCGTGATTTTGTGAAGCAAAACCTGAAATATTCAAATTAGCATCTGATTCTACTTTATTAAAAGTCCCATACGCCCCAAGCAAACGATTGCGTCGCTCTTCATAAAGTGGATGATAAGAAGCTTGCGGGGAAGAAGCTGTATTTTGATAGGCTTCATAACCAAAAAACAAATTAACAAACAACGCCAAAAAAAATACAATTTTCATCACTTTATCCCCCTTTTAATTTTTAAAACCTCTAGCAAAAATGATTCCAAAATATCCTCACTCTACAATATCCAATTTTCTCGCTACAAAACCAAGTGTAATACCCTGCAAAAGCACAGAAATAAACACCATAAAAAACACCATATTAAAAATCATATGAGAATTTGTTAGTTTATACGCATAAGGATAAGTTGCCAAAATAATAGGCACCGCCCCTCTCAAACCAACCCATGAAATAAAGGCTTTTTCTTTGAAATTATATCTACTCTTAACCAATGAAGCAAATACGCTAATAGGACGAGCAATAAATATCAATACAAAAGAAAGTATCAAAGCCTGTATTGCAACACTAGGAAGCTCTGATGGAAAAACAAGCAATCCTAATACCAAAAACACAATAATCTGCATCATCCAAGCAATGGCATCATGGAATGAAATGATATGTGCTTTATTAGGGAAGGCAAATTTGTTTGTAACAATTCCAGCAATATAAATGCTTAAATAGCCATTCCCATTTAAAAGCGAAGAAAGTCCAAAAATCATAAAAAGCCATGCCACACTAATAAGTGGATAAAGCCCAGCTTGAGAAATATTAATGTATTGACAAATTTTAGGGAAAAGATACCCACAAATAATTCCAAGCAAACCTCCAATTGCAAATTGCATTACAAAATACAACAACCACTCACTCATTGAATTTGCCTCTGGCATAGTAATAAGCTGCAAAACAACAATGGTTAAGAAAATCGCCATAGGATCATTACTTCCAGATTCTAATTCCAAAAGCGGTCGAATATTATTTTTTAATTTAATTTTTTGAGAACGCAAAATCATAAAAACCGCTGCTGCATCGGTAGAAGAAACAACAGAACCCAAAAGCAAAGATTCCAAAAAAGTAAAATCCAAAATCACATAAATAAAACACGCCATCACAAATGCAGTGACTAAAACTCCAATAGTTGCAAGCACAAACCCTTGTAATGCTACTGGCTTAACCTCTTCCCAAAAAGTATCCAAACCTCCACTATATAAAATAAAAATTAAAGCCATAGTGCCGATTGCTTGAGTTAATAATGCGTTATCAAATTCGATTCCACCAATCCCTTCACTTCCTAGAAGCATTCCAATCCCAAGAAATATAAGCAATAAAGGAATTCCAATTTTTTCTGAAATTTTACTTGCATAAACACTAATAAATAAGATTACTCCGATAATAACAATGTAGAAATTAAAATTTGCAACGATTTGGGCAATTGTCATTCCATATTCCTTGAGATTAAATTTTTACACGCGACTGCAAAGCTCGTATAATAGAAAGCTGGTCGATATTTTCTAAACTCACTCCTGTTGGCACCCCCTGTGCAATTTTGGTAAATTGCAAATCCAAATGGCTAAGTTTATCCTCCAAATACAGCATCAAACTATCACTACTCAAAGAAGGACTTAATGCAAAAATAATTTCCCTAATATTATTTTTGATGATTTTCCTTTCTAACGCTTTCATATCCAAAGTTTCTAAGGAAGTAATCACGAAATATTTACCATTAAACTCTCCGCTTTCTTCAAGCAAAAAAATCTCTTTGGGGCTTGCGATAATGCAAAGCTCACCATTATTTCGCATAGAATTAGAACAAATCTCACAAATTGGCTCTTTGCTAATCCCAAAGCATTCTTCACAAATCCGCAATTCTTGCATACAAGATTCAATATTGTGAGCAATTTGCAAGGCACTTAATTTATCTTCAAAAGCCAAAAAATAAGCAAGACGCATGGCGGATTTTTTTCCGATGCTTGGAAGCTTTTCTAAAGATTCTACAAGTTTTGCAAAACTTTCTGGAATAGATTTCATTAAAATGCCTTGGATTTTATTTGGATATTTTTACAAACTGCTTTTAGTTGATTCTATCTAAGGATTATTTAATAACTAATAAAAGTATTATTAGATACAATAAAGATAAAAAACAATCAATATTATAGGAGCTTTTTTTGGAAGAATTTGACTATTATGAAATATTAGAATTACAACGCAATGCAAGTGGAGATGAAATCAAAAAAGCCTACCGCAAAATGGCTTTAAAATATCACCCAGATAGGAATCCAGACGACAAAGAAGCAGAAGAAATGTTTAAAAAAGTCAATGAAGCCTATCAAATTTTAAGCGACAAAGAAAAACGACAAATCTATGACACTTATGGCAAAAAAGGCTTAGAGAGTAGCGGCTTTGGGTTTGGTGATATGGAAGGTAGCATTTTTGATATTTTTAATTCTGTTTTTGGTGGAGGATTTGGCGGATTTGGACAAAGAACCAAAAAGAATGAAAAATATTCGCGTGATTTGGGCATAGAAGTAGAATTGACTTTCCAAGAAGCTGTATTTGGCTGCAAAAAAGAAATAGAAATTATTTATAAAAAATCTTGTGAATCTTGCAAAGGAACGGGAGCTAAGGAAGGCAAAGTAACTACTTGTAGTGCCTGCAAAGGAAGTGGGAGAGAAACTTTCTCACAAGGCTTTATGACTTTTGCACAAACTTGCTCTAAATGCCATGGTAGCGGACAAATGATAGCAGAAAACTGCGATAAATGCCACGGCAAAGGCTACAAAGAGGAAAAAGAAAAGTTTGAAGTAAATATCCCTGAAGGTGTAGATAGCCACAATCAAATCCGCGTAGCAAAGCATGGAAATATTATGCCAGATGGAACAAGGGGAGATTTATACATTGAAATCTTTGTGCAAGAAGATGAACATTTTATTCGCCATCATAATGATATTTACCTAGAAATTCCTGTATTTTTCACGCTTGTAATGCTTGGAGGGACAATCAAGATTCCAGCCCTTACAAAAGAATTAGAGCTAAAAATTCCAATAGGTGTCAAAGATAAACAACAATTTGTTTTTCATGGTGAAGGTGTAAAAAGTGTCAATGGCAATAAAAGAGGCAATTTCATCGCTGTTGTTAATATCACCTATCCAACCAAACTTGATGAAAAACAAAAAACACTCCTTAATCAACTACACGAATCTTTTGGGTATGAAGAGGCAAAGCCCATTAATTGCCTAGAAGGATTAGTAGATAAAATCAAAAATTGGTTCAAATAATCCAAAAATAGGGGGAAATTGATTTGGAATCAATAAAAAAATCTCTAATTATTATTGCAATTGATATTCTTATCTTTGCACTTTTATATACTTTTTTGCCCTTTGAGAGAAATGCAAACATCGGGATTTGCATTTTGATTTTTGTGGGGATTTTGTGGATTACAGAGGCTACCCATACTGCCATTACTGCATTGTGCGTGCCCTTTTTGGCAGTAATCTTTGGCTTAGAAAATACCTCTAGCGCATTAAAAACTTTTGCTGATCCGGTGATATTCCTGTTTTTTGGAGGTTTTGCGATTGCTAGTGCATTGCATATTCAAGCACTAGATCGCTTCATTGCAAATTATCTCATTTACTTAGCAAAAGGCAAAATGAGCTTAGCTATTATCCTGCTCTTTTGTGTTACTGCCCTTCTTTCAATGTGGATTAGCAACACTGCCACTGCTGCTATTATGCTACCTTTGGCACTTGGTATCCTATCTAATCTCAAAATAGACAAAGACCGCAATACTTTTGTGTTTGTGCTTTTGGGTGTGGCATATAGTGCAAGTATCGGAGGCTTTGGAACTTTGGTTGGAAGCCCACCAAATGCAATTGCAGCTGCATATTTGCAAATGAACTTTTTTGATTGGATGAAGCTTGGAATACCATTTATGCTAATTATGTTACCTAGCTGCATTATTATTTTGTATTTACTTTTGAAGCCTAATTTAAACACTCAATTTAGCATAGAATTAGAAAACACACAATGGAATCACAAAAAAACCATTACCCTAATCATTTTTGCCCTCACTGCACTTGCATGGATATTGAGTGCAAAAATCAGTTCTCTTTTGGGGGGCATTGATGATTTAGACACCATTATTGCCCTTGCTTGTGCAATTGCTATTGGGGTTACCAAAGTAGCCACTTGGAAAGATATTCAAAACAATACAGATTGGGGTGTTTTGTGGCTTTTTGGTGGGGGATTAGCTTTGAGTGCGATTTTAAAAGATTCTGGAGCTAGTGCGGTTTTGGCAAATGGTGTAGCACAAATCTTTGGTAATAGCCATTGGCTAATTATCATTATCGTAGTAGCTTTTTTTATCATTACCCTAACCGAATTTACAAGCAACACAGCAAGTGCTGCCCTACTTGTGCCGATTTTTGGAGTAGTTGGCGAAGCTATTGGAATGCCAGAACATATCTTGCCACTTGTAATTGGATTTGGTGCAAGTTGTGCCTTTATGCTACCTGTGGCAACTCCACCTAATGCAATTGTGTATGGAACAGGCTATGTCAAACAAATAGAAATGATGAAATATGGCGTATGGGTTAATTTATTTTCAATTGTTTTAATTACGATATTTGCTTCTTTGGTTTGGTGAGTTTTAAGAAACTTTTTACGCATTATTTGAAAGAATAAAAGCGATGCAGATTCAAGAATGGAAAAATCCATTCTTGATTACATAACACTCAAAACGCCCAAAACAATGCTTACAAGACAGCCTGCCAAAATTGTCCCATATTGAATATTTCTATTTTTCTTAGAGTTAAAAAGAGTAATCATCAATCCAGAGAGGTAAAGCAAAACCATTGTAATACCAAAACCAATAGCTAAAACATTAAAATACCATTTAGCTTTTGCCTTGTGCAACATAATCATATCCCCAATCAACGAACGCTTAGTAGTGTTAATAGTCCATTGATTCTCCCCACTTTGTGCGATACTTGCAGAATAATGTGTGCCACCAATACTCAATGCACCACTCTTATTAGGTTTTGGCTCTGTTTTTGCAGGTAGAGGCAAATTATTGTCTTCTAAATACTTCAACATTGCATCAATTTCTCCACCCTTAGGAATCTCCGCATTTAGTATGTAAGTGTTTTTGGTTGCTCCGCTATCTTGATCAAATCCGCTAATATATAAAACACCCGTGAGTGCATACATCAAAGCAACCGGCAAGAAAAACAAGCTAAGATAAATGTGAAGATTGCGAAATTGTTTTGTCATCAAAAACTCCTTTATAAAAACAAAATTGAAGGTTTGAATTATATTTAAAAAATGTGAATATAATGTTAAGTAAAAATAATCTTTTATTTGATAGAATCCAAAAACCCTTAAAATAATAGGAAAACTTATGCGTTATTTATTATTCTTGTTTTTATTAAACTTCTCTCTTTTTGCGGCTGATACTTATAGCAATAATGCATTTGCTATCAATGGGGAAGTAAAATACAAAAATTTCAAGCATTTTGACTATGTCAATCCTAATGCCCAAAAAGGTGGGCATATCAAAGAATATGCAATCGGGACTTTTGATAGCTTTTATGACTTTTTGCTAAAAGGCACGAGTGCGCAAGGTTTGCATCTTATCTATGATACTTTAATGGTGCGTTCTTATGATGAGCCAAGCAGTCAATATGGATTAGTAGCCAAACAAATCCAAAGAGCAAAAGACAATACTTTTGTAATCTTCCATTTAAACGAAAATGCCCGTTTTCATGATGGCAAGGAAATTACCGCCTTTGATGTGGAATTTAGCTTTAACACTCTTGCTAGAGGGGAAAATCCCTCTATGGCACGCTATTATGCTGACATCAAAGAAGCTATTGTGGTTGATAAATATACCATTCGCTTTAATTTCAAAGATTCCAACAATCGCGAATTAGCCTTGATTTTAGGGGATTTACCAATTCTTCCTAAACATTATTATGAAGGGATAGATTTTCATTCAAACTCGCTTAGAATCCCGCTAGGAAGCGGTCCATATAAACTTGAATCATTTGATGCTGGACGCAGTGTTACCTACAAAAGAGTAGAAAATTACTGGGCAAAGGATCACCCCACACGCATTGGACATTTCAATTTTGATAGAATCACTTTTGAATATTACAAAGATGATTCAGTGGCACTAGAAGCATTTAAAGCTGGAAAATATGATTATAGACAAGAGATGAGTGCGAAAAATTGGGCTTTGGGCTATGAAGGCAAAGCACTTAAAGAAGGTGAGATTATCAAGCAAGAAATTTTGCACTCTCTCTCTAGCGGAATGCAAGGCTTTGTTTTTAATCTACGCAAGGATTTCTTCAAAGATATTAAAACAAGGGAAGCTTTGGGACTTGCTTTTGATTTTGAATGGAGCAATAAGAATCTTTTTTACAATCAATATTCAAGAACTAAAAGCTTTTTTGACAATTCAGAATTTGCAAGCGTTGGAGTGCCTTTGGGCGAAGAATTAAAACTTCTAGAATCTTTTAAAAGCAATCTCCCTCCAAAACTCTTTACACAAAGCTTTGAACTACCTACAACCACAGGCAATGGCAGCAATAGAGAAAATCTCAAAAAAGCACAAAACCTACTCAAAGAAGCAGGATACACAATGAAAAATGGGAAGCTTTATAATCCAAACAATCAACCTTTTGTCTTTGAGCTTTTATTGGTTTCCCCAGCTATGCAAAGAGTGGCTGTTCCTTTTGCCAAAAATTTGCAATCTCTTGGAATTGAAATGAAAATTCGCCTTGTAGATATTAGTCAATACATTAACCGCTTAAGGACTTTTGATTATGATATGATTGTGGCGGTTTTCCCTCAAAGTCTCTCACCGGGAAATGAACAAAGATTCTTTTGGGGATCAAGTGCCGCCAAAGCCGAGGGAAGCTATAATTATGCAGGCATAGAAAATCCTGTGGTAGATTCTTTGATTGAAAAAGTAATCAATGCTAAAAACTATCAAGAATTACTCATAACAACAAGAGCGCTTGATAGAGTACTTTTGTGGAATTATTACGTAATCCCTCATTTTCACACCAAAACCTTTAGGGTAGCTTTTTGGAATTTTTTAGAACATCCCAAAATTACCCCCATTTACAATGTTGGTTTTGAAACTTGGTGGGTTAATGAAGAAAAACTTTTGAAACTTCAAGAAAAATATCCTTCATTTAGACGCTAAGGAAGTTTTGTGGGAGCTTATATTTTCAAACGCCTCTTATTGATTATCCCAACTCTTCTTGGCATTATTACTTTAAATTTTTTCATTATCCAAGCAGCACCGGGAGGTCCGGTAGAGCAAATGATAGCCAAACTAGAATCACACAATCTACAAGGTGAAGTTTCTAGTGGAAGCACTTATAAAAATCAAGGTTTAGATGAGGCAACTATTGCTAAGATCAATGCACTTTATGGTTTTGACAAACCTCTTTTGGAGCGTTATTTTTTGATGTTAAAAAATTATATTGTTTTTGATTTTGGAGATAGCTTTTATAAAAATACCTCTGTTGTCAATCTCATCTTAGAAAAACTTCCGGTTTCTATTTCCCTTGGACTTTGGAGCACTTTACTAATCTATCTCATTTCAATTCCACTTGGTATCAAAAAAGCCATCTGCAATGGCACTCCCTTTGACAATCTTACAAGCACACTGATTATCATAGGCAATGCCATTCCCACTTTCCTCTTTGCTTTGATTTTAATCATCTTTTTTGCAGGAGGCACTTATTTTAGCTGGTTTCCTTTGCGAGGAATTGTGGGTGATAATTTTGAATCGCTTTCTTTGATGGAGAAAATCAAAGACTATTTTTGGCACATTACTTTGCCTGTCATTTCACTAAGCATTGGTGGCTTTGCAACCTTAACATTGCTTGCTAAAAACTCTTTTTTAGAAGAAATTTCCAAACAATATGTTAAGCTCGCCTTTGCCAAAGGCTTGAGCGAAAAACAAGTCCTTTATCGCCATATTTTCCGCAATGCAATGTTGCTGATTATCTCTTCTATTCCTGCTGCTTTATTAGGAATTTTTCTTATGGGTTCATTATTGATAGAAATTATCTTTTCATTAGATGGTTTAGGATTATTAGGCTATGAAGCCATTATCACTCGTGATTATCCTGTAATTTTTGGGACTTTGTATATTTTTACACTTTTTGGATTGATTGCAACTCTCATTAGCGATTTGCTTTATACTTTAATTGATCCAAGAATCCATTTTCAAAAGGCATAATATGGGATTTTTCACAACTCGACATTACACAGCCTTCAAAAAAAACAAAAAAGCATTTTATTCTTTATGGATATTTTTGGGTATTTTTCTTGTTAGTTTAAGTGCGGAATTTATCGCTAATGACAAACCTTTGTATATACGCTATGACAACAAAAACTATTTTCCTATTTTCAAAAACTATCCAGAAACTACTTTTGGCGGAGATTTTGAAAGTGATGCAAACTACAACGATCCTTATTTGCAAGATTTAATCCGCCAAAAAGGCTTTTTTATTATGCCTCTTATCCCTTATTCTTATGATACTATTATCTACAACCTACCCTCTCCCGCCCCTACTCCGCCCACTCTATCTAATTGGCTAGGGACAGATGATTTGGGAAGAGACATTGTAGCACGCCTACTTTATGGCTTACAAACTTCTATCCTCTTTGCGATTATTTTGACTTTTTTTAGTTCTATCATTGGATTTTTAGTTGGAGCAATTTGTGGGTATTTTGGAGGCAAGGTAGATTTATTTGGACAGAGGCTTATAGAAATATGGAGCGGAATGCCGATTTTATTTATTCTTATTATTTTTGCAAGCTTATTGCAACCAACATTTTGGACAATCCTTTTGATTGTTTTACTTTTTTCTTGGATTGCACTCGTGCCTTTTATAAGGGCTGAATTTTTAAAAGTGAGGAATTTAGAATACATTAAAGCAGCAAAAATGCTTGGGGTTGGTCATTGGCGAATCATCTTCTATCACATTTTGCCAAACGCCCTTATAGCAATGCTAACTTATCTACCTTTTATTTTATGTGGAAGCATTACTACTCTAGCATCTTTAGATTTTCTTGGGCTTGGATTGCCTCCACCTAGTGCAAGTTTGGGCGAGATTCTCTCTCAAGGTAAAAACAACCTTAATGCCCCTTGGCTTGGGTTGAGTGGATTTTTTACTTTAAGTATTTTGCTTTGTTTGTTAGTTTTTATTGGTGAGGGCTTAAGAGATGCCCTAAGGAGCGAAAATGACAATTCTTAAAGTAGAATCTCTAAGCTTAAAACTTGCAAATTTCTGCCTTGAAAATATTTCTTTTGAATTACCAAAAGGCGAGATTCTAGGAATTGTTGGAGAATCAGGAAGCGGAAAATCTATGCTTGGCAATGCTATTTTGCAACTTCTTCCAAATATCCAACACCAAAGCGGAACAATTGATTTTCTAGGGCAAAATCTCTTAAATCTCTCCCAAAAGCAAATGCAAAAAATTCGTGGCAAAGAAATTAGCTACATTTTTCAAGAACCACTTAGCGCATTAAATCCTCTACACAAAATCAAAAAACAAATCACCGAAGCCATTTTAATCCACAATCCCACTTGCCCCAAAGATGCGCTCCAAAAACGAATTTTAGAACTGCTAGAAAATGTTTCTCTTCCCCCAAAAGTGCTTGATTCTTATCCACATGAACTAAGCGGGGGACAAAGACAGCGAATCTGTATCGCCATTGCCCTTGCAAATTCTCCAAAAATCCTTATTGCCGATGAACCAACCACCGCTTTAGATTCTACAACCCAACAGCAAATCCTTGAACTTTTGCAATTCTTACAAAAAAAACTCCACTTAAGTATTTTGTTTATTAGCCACGACCTCTTGGCTGTCTCTAAGCTCTGCAAAAAAATCCTTGTCCTAAAAAAGGGCAAGATTATAGAAAGCGGGGATACAAGCTCTATTTTTAATAGTCCCAAAAATCCTTATACTAAGCTTTTAGTAGAATCGCTAACCTTCCATTACAACACACAAAAAAATTTTGGCAAAACAATTATGGAAGTGGAAAATCTTGGGGTATCTTACATTGTCAAAAAAAATTTTTGGGGTAAAGCATTAGAAAAATTTGAAGCCCTAAAACCCCTTAGTTTTCAACTCAAAGAAGGCGAAAATTTAGGCATTATTGGTGAATCTGGCAGCGGCAAAACTTCTCTAGGGAATGCCATTTGCCGCTTAATAGAATCTAATGGCACAATTAAGCTCTTAGGACAAGATTTTTTTAGCCTCAAAGGAGAATCTTTGAGAGATTTTAGAAAGAATATTCAAATGATTTTTCAAGATCCTTTTAGCTCACTCAACCCCAAAATGACAATTTCCCAGATTCTAAAAGAAGGACTATTAGCCCACAAGATTCCAAACTATCAAACAAAAATCACTCAAGCTCTTTTAGATGTCAGCTTAGATGAAAGCTTTTTAGAACGCTATCCAAATGAGTTAAGCGGAGGACAAAGACAGCGAATAAGCATTGCTAGAAGCCTCGTCCTAAAACCCAAAATTTTATTGCTTGATGAGCCCACAAGTGCATTAGATAAAAATACGCAAAAACAAATTTTGGAATTGCTTTTGAGACTTGCTAAACAATACCATTTAAGCTATATTTGCATTAGCCACGATTTAAGCGTGATTGCAAGTTTATGTCAAAGTGTAATTGTCCTAAAAAAAGGAGAAATTTTAGAAAGAGGCAATACTCAAGAAGTTTTTGCAAATCCTAAAAATGCTTATGTCAAAAAACTTTTGGAGGCAAGTGGAATTTGAAACAAAAATTGATTAAAAAAATTTTCATTATAGGACTAATATCCAGCCTTGCTGTGCTGCATCTTTATTCTTTTGTTTTCACACCCATAACCCAACGCGTTATTCTAAAAAATATTTATGCACCCGCTGTATTTAGCGTATATTCCAAAGATAATGGAATGCTATATTGTCAGCTCTATGGAGTGGCATCAGCAAGTAAAGATTTCAAAAGAGATTGCCAAATCACACCAAAAGCCATTAAAGAAATGCGACATTTTGCAATGAATTATGTGAGAAATAAAATTTTTTTGGAGCAACAATACACCATACATTACCAAAACGGTTGGTGCTTTTTGCAAAATGGAGGAAATCTCTTTAATGAAGAAATTATCAAAGATGGATATGGGGTGGTGCAATATTTTGACACTAGCCAGCCAGAAATAATTGAAAAACTAGAAATTTTAGAAAATCTTGCAAGAAGTCAAAAAAGGGGCTTATGGAAAGAATGGAATCAAGAAATGGAATGCCTCAAAAGCACTCTAAGGCAAATTGCACAAGAATCTCAAAAATAGGAATTTTACTTTAGCTCTCCCCAATTCTCGCCTATGCTAATAGTGCATTTCAAAGGGACTTTCAAAGTTGTGATATTTTCCATAATCTTTGCAATTTCCTCGGATTCTTTTTTTGCTATCTCTTTGGGTGCTTCAAAAATCAGCTCATCATGCACTTGCAATAATAGCTTAGATTCCAAATTAGCCTTTGTAATAGCATTCATTGCCATTTTAATAATATCTGCTGCACTCCCTTGAAAAATCGCATTGATTCCTTCCCTCAAAAAAGCTGCTTTTTGATACTCTTGCACCCCCTCAAAATCAAATTTCCTCATTCTTCCAAGCAATGTTTTAGAATATCCATTCTCCAAAATAAACTCTTCTTGATTCTTCAAAAACTCCTTAACTGTCGGGAATGAAGTAAAATAATTTTGGATATAAGTTTTTGCCTCTTGAAAAGTAATTTTCAATGTTTCTGAAAGCTTTTTTGGACCCATTCCATAAATCAAACCAAAATTGATACTTTTTGCAATTGCGCGTTTTTCTTGTGCCATATCTTCACCAAAAATCTTTTTGGCAGTTTCCAAATGAATATCTGCATCTTTCAAAAAAGCCTCAATCATGGCTTCATCTTCTGAAAAATGCGCCAAAAGACGCAATTCAATTTGCGAGTAATCTAGGCTAACAAGAAGGTGATTTTCTTTTGCGATAAATCCCCTTCTTATGCGTCTCCCTTGTGCTGTTTTGACTGGAATATTTTGCAAATTTGGATTTTTAGAGCTCAAACGCCCAGTGCTCGTTCCTGTTTGCATAAACGAAGTGTAGATTCTATGCTGCAAATCTGCTTTTGCATGCTCGCTCAAAGGCTCAATGTAAGTGCTATAAAGCTTAAAAAATTCCCTATATTCAAGAATCTTTGGAATAATTGGATGCGTATCATAAAGCGAATTTAAAACCGATTCAGAGGTGCTAAAACCAGATTTTGTTTTTTTGCCTGCTTGCAAATTAAGCTCTTCAAAAAGTATCGTTGCAAGCTGTTGAGGCGAATTGAGATTAAATCGCTTGTTAGCTAAAGCAAAAACTTCTTCAGAGATTTGATGCAACTTCTCTCTTGATTCCAAAATCAATTCTTGAAAAAACTCCAAATCAATCTTAATGCCTATCAATTCCATATTCATTAAACTTTGGATAAACGGAAATTCTACATTTTTAGCAATCTCCATCAACCTTTCATCCACTAATCCCTTAAGCTTAAAATACAGCTGGTAACAAGCCGCTGCATCTTCACTTGCATATTCGCAAGCATATTGAATCAAAATTTGAGAAAAATTTTCTTTTTTATGCACAATATCCTTATAATGTATCATCTCATGATTAAAATATTTTTTCATCAAAAAATCCAAATTGCACAATGCGTCACTTTGCAAAAGCCACGCCAAAAGCATACTATCTCGGATTTTGGAAAAATCCTGCAAAACAAAATCAAAATTAGTCTTTAAAATTTCAAGATCGTATTTAAGATTATGCCCAATCACATATTTACAGCCAAAAATATATTCAATAAATTCTTTAGCACACTCATAACTAACCTGCTCTTCAACTCCCAAATAATTGTGAGCAATAGGGACATAATAAGAATCCACTCCATTGACACTAAAAGAAAATCCAACAATCTTTGCACTCCTTACTTCCAAAGAAGTTGTTTCAGTATCAAAAGAAAAAATATCCTCTGGCGTAAAGGTGGATAAAAGTTCTCTTAATTTTTCATCGGTATTAATCAAATGGGATTTATAAATAAATTGTTTTTCCTGCGTATTTTCTTGCATACTCTGTTTTTGGACTATTTTCTTTTTGGTAATGGGATTTTTATGGAGTTTTTTTAAAATGCTATTTAAATCATAGTGCTTTAGCGAATCTAAAATATTCAACAATGGACAATCTTGAGGCATTTCACATTTGCTCAAATCAAAATCTTCCAATAAATCATCTCTCAATCGCACAAGCTCTCTACTGCGATAGGCATCTTCTTTGGAAGCAAGCAACAATTCTCTTATGCGTTTTTGCGGGATTTTTTCAATGTTTTCATAGATTCCATCTAAAGTTTGATAAGCCCCCAATAAACTCGCTGCACCTTTTGCACCCACGCCTTTGACACCCGGGACATTATCGACACTATCTCCAACGATGCTTTGATAATCCACAAACTGGCTAGGACTAACCCCATATTTTTCTATACATTCCTCTTCCCTAATCTCCTCTTTTTTGGAAGGATTAAACAAAAAGGTATCTCTATCAATAAGCTGATAAAGATCTTTATCGTGGCTAATAATTCTTACATTAACTTTTAATTGATTAGCTTGTTTATTGATAGAGGCAATCACATCATCTGCCTCATATCCTTCAATGCTAATATTTTTAAACCCCATATCCTCAACCCATTTAATCGCCACTTCAAGTTGGAGCTTCAAATCTTGTGGCATTTCTGGACGATTTGCCTTATAAAGAGGATCAATTTGTTTGCGGAAATTTTCGCCTTTGGAATCCAAAGCAAAAACCAAATAATCCTTAGGATAATCTCTATGAAGTTGCATAATTAGCTTTGCAAATCCTGTCAAAAGACCAGTGGGAAACCCCTCATGATTTTTGAGCGGCGGTAATGCAAAATAACTACGAAATAAAAATCCAAAAGTATCAATAATCGTTAAAGTTCTCATATTTCTCCAAAAATTAATTATCCTTTGATTTGCAAACGCTTTTTCTTAATGTAAATATTGATAGATTCAACCCCCAAAGAAAATGCCATAGCAAAATAAATATAACCTTTGGAAATATGAAACTCTAAGCCCTCAGCCACCAAAGTAACTCCCACCAAAATCAAAAAGGCTAATGCCAAAATCTTTATAGTAGGATTCTCATCTACAAATTCTGAAATGCTTTTGCTTGCTATCATCATTACGCCAACAGCAACAATTACCGCAATCATCATAATCTCGATATTGCTTACCATACCAACGGCTGTAATTACAGAATCCAATGAAAATACAATATCTAAAATAGCAATTTGAATAAGCACACTAAAAAACCCTCTCTTTGCGCCCTCTTTTAGTATATCTTCATCACTTTTTTCTCCAGCATTATCAATATCATGATGAATCTCTAATGTAGATTTTGCTATCAAAAACAATCCCCCCAAAATCAAAATAATATCTCGTCCAGAAATCTCTTGAGAAAACACACTAAATAATGGGGTAGTTAGTTTCATAATCCAAAACAAAGAAAGCAACAACAATAAACGCGTAATCATTGCCAAACTCAAACCAAAGATTCTAGCTTTCTGTCTTTGTTCTTTTGGAAGCCTACCAACCAAAATCGCAATAAAAATAATATTGTCAATCCCAAGCACTATTTCTAGCCCAATTAAAGTCGCTAAGGCTATCCACATCTCAGCACTAAAAATCCATTCAAACATTTACTATTCCTTTATTAATTTTATGATGCAAAATCAAACTTCCAAAGCTTTTGTTGAGTCCTAAATAACTTTTCTTAAGTTATTCTTCGCTCAACCAACAAATACTGCATTAAAATTTTGGGCGTTATTATACTCAATGTTTTCTAAATTTTTAAATTTCACAAAAGCATTAATTAGCACTCAAAAATAAGTTTTAGATACTCTCTACATTTCTAAATCTCAAATTATATGCCATTATTATTTTATAATCTAATTTTACAAAACTACAAAATCAAACTTTCTCTGCTACCAATCTTCATGGCAACAAAAGCCAAAGTCATACAAAAGCCAAATCACTGGCATTTTGGACAAACACCAAGCAACGCTATAGAAGTATCCTTGACTTTATAATGAGTTTGCTCTTCACATTCTTTTTTAAGTCTTTCAATAGAATTATCAAAATGTATATCCATAATACTTCCGCATTTCTCGCAAATAAGATGTATATGAGGTTGTTTGACAAGCTCATAGCGTTGTTTTTGGTTGGGAAGTTTAACTTCATCGACAATATGAGCCTCTTGCATAGAAGTAAGATTTTTATAAATTGTTGCTAGGGAAATTGAAGGATGAATCTCTTTGATATTTTCATAAATTTCTTCAATACTAATATGCCCACTTTTTTTGATTTCTTTCAAAATTGCAACGCGTTGTGGAGTGATTTTTAAATTATTTTGCTTCAAAACTTCTTCAAACATCAATAAATTCCTTTAAATATTTTAACTCCCAAAAACTATAAGAGCTTCTAAACACTCAAGATTCTATACATTTTTCAAAACAGAAGCTCCTATAATTATTTTAGGATAACTTTTATTAACTAAATTTTTATTTTACAATAAAATATTTTTTTGTCAATAAAATTATTTCTTTAAATGAATTAAAATTTTGCTGTTTTCTAAAATACGCAAACCTAATCCATCAAAGCAAACAAAACTTTAAATATAGCCCAAAATTGTCTTATTTGATAAAAGTTTTTATTGTATTTAAAGTTAAAATTTTATAGAATCTAAGCCAAAAAATTTTATAAAATTTACCAATTTGATTTCTTAAGGATAAAAACTTGTTTGGTGCAATTACAGAAAGTTTTCAAAGTGCGATTAACAAAATTCGCTTTCAAGATGATGAAAAAGCCTTAAAAAGAGCATTAGATGAATTAAAAAAAACTCTTTTAAAATCCGATGTTCATTACAAAGTTCTAAAATCTCTTTTAGAAGAAATAGAACAAAAAACAAAATTAGCCGGAATTGGAAAGGAAAATTTTTTAAACGCATTAAAAGAATCTTTAACACATATCTTAACCGCACCGGGAAATTATGGTTTTATTTTTGCTCCCAAACCCCCAACAATTGTCCTAATGGCTGGTTTGCAAGGAAGTGGTAAAACCACAACCACAGTAAAACTAGCAAACTACCTCAAAAACAAACAAAAAAAAGTTTTGCTAGCTGCGTGCGATTTGCAAAGATTAGCTGCAGTTGAGCAGCTTAGACAATTAAGTTTGCAAGTAGAAGTGGATTTTTTCTATGAAGAAAATAAAAGCCCTATTGAAATTGCAATAGCCGCTAAAGAAAAGGCTATTTCTGGGCTTTATGATGTATTAATTGTAGATAGTGCGGGACGCTTGGCTATTGATGAAGATTTAATGCAGGAATTACAAGGGATTAAAGATTCTATCCAACCTAATGAAATTTTTTATGTTGTAGATAGCCTAAGCGGGCAAGATGGCGTGAAAAGTGCTGCGATTTTCCATGAAAAAATGGATTTAAGCGGAGTGATTTTAAGCAAATTTGATGGAGATAGCAAAGGCGGAATCGCTCTTTCTATCGCACATCAACTCGGAATTCCATTGCGTTTTATTGGGGTAGGAGAGAAGATTCCTGATTTGGAAGTTTTTATCCCCCAAAGAATCGTTGGAAGACTTATGGGGGCTGGAGATATTCATTCACTAGCCGAAAAAACAGCAGCGATTATCAGCGAAAAAGAAGCAAAAGATATTTCCAAAAAAATCAAAAAGGGTAAATTCACCTTCAATGATTTTCTAGCACAAATGGACAATATCAAAAAAATTGGCTCTATGCAATCTATCATTTCAATGCTTCCGGGGCTTGGAAATATGGCTGGTGCTTTAAAAGATGTTGATTTGGATAATTCCAAAGAAATCAAACAAATAAGAGCAATGGTAAATTCAATGACGCCCAAAGAGAGAGAAAATCCCGATTTATTAAATGGTAGCCGCAAAAAACGCATAGCACTTGGAGCTGGGGTTGATGTAAGTGATGTGAATCGATTCTTAAAACAATTTGAAAATGCCGCAAAAATGGCAAAAAGATTCTCATCAAAAGGCGGAATGAGCGACCTAATGGCTTTGATGAAAGATGCGAGAATGGGAGGTTTAAAGAGATAATCTTTTCTCTTTAAGCATAAGTTTGTCTAAAAAAGAATAAAATTTCATTTTTAGACAGATTTATGTCTGTAAAATTAGATTTATTTTAAGGAGTTTGCTTATGGCAACAGTTATTCGTCTAACAAAAATGGGACGCAAGAAAAAACCATTTTATCGAATCGTAGTAACAGATAGTAGAAAAAAAAGAGATGGGGGTTGGATTGAATCTATTGGCTATTACAATCCTTTGACAGAACCTTCAACTGTGAAATTTGATGCAGAGCGTTTGAAATATTGGACAAGCGTTGGTGCAAAAATGAGTGAAAGAGTGCAGGCAATCACAAAATAATGGTTGAAAAATTCGTTGAATTATATGTCAAAAAAATTGTCAATGAACCTGAAAAAATACAAATTCATAAAAAAGAATTGGACACAAATTTTTATGAAATAGAGATTATCTCTTCTGCACAAGATGCTGGAAGATTAATCGGAAAAGATGGCAAAATGATTAGTGCCATTAAAACCATTATTTCTGGTTTAAAAGCAAAAGATGGGAATTCATACAGAGTGATTGTAAAACCCGAATAATGCTTCAAAAACACAAAATACAAAAAGATTGGGTAAGTGTCGCAAAAATTGGTCGCCCAGTAGGTGTAAAAGGGGAAGTCCTTTTGCATTTATTAACAGACTTTCCCGAAGTTTTGAAAGTGGGCGATACTTATTTTTCGCAAATAGGTGATTTGACAATACAATCCTACAACAAAGAAAACTCTCGCATAAAATTTACTCAAATTAATTCAAGAGAAATCGCAAAACAATTCACAAACCTCATACTCTACACAACGCAAGATTTCACCAAAGAACATTGCAAATTAAAAGAAGATGAATTTTTTTGGTTTGAGATTATAGGGAGCAAAATACTTGAATCAGAAGAAATTTTGGGGGAAGTATGCGAAATAGAAAGATTTGGGCAAAAAGATTTCTTATCAATAAAAACTAGCCACGATTTACAAGCCAAAGGATTCCCAAAAAGCTTTCTAGTGCCTTATGAAAAACGCTATATCAAAGAAGTGGATATCCACACAACCCCCAAGATAATCCATACAAATTTTTGTAAAGAAATTTTGGAAAATAGCTAATGCACTTTTCTTTTGTGAGCCTATTTCCGCATTTATTAGAATCGTATTTTAGCGATTCGATTTTGTGCCGTGCTATAAAAAATCAAAAAATTTCTGTTGGATACATAAATCCAAGAGATTTTAGCAAAAATCGATTTTTGAAAGTTGATGATTATCAAGTTGGTGGAGGTGCTGGGCTTGTGCTAGAGCCTTTTGCATTGAGTGATACATTAGAATCTATCAAAAATCAAGATTCCAAAGCACATATTATTTTTTTAACACCTTGTGGGAAAAATTTTAACCACAAAGATTCTAGGCGTTTGGCAAAAAAAGAGCATATTGTTTTTGTTTGTGGGCGTTATGAAGGATTTGATGAAAGATTGATTGAGCTTTATGCAAATGAAGTTTTTAGCATAGGGGATTTTATTTTGACAGGTGGTGAGCTTGCGGCACTTTGTTTGTGTGATAGCATTGCAAGGCAAATTAATGGGGTGCTTGGCAATAGCGAATCTCTAAAGGGCGAGAGTTATGAAGATTTTTTGCTTGAAGCACCAAATTTTGTCAAACCTCATATTTTTAAAAATTTAAGCATTCCTTCAGAGTATTCAAAGGGAAATCATGCTAAAATTTGCAACTTAAAATTAAAAGCATCAGAGGCAAAAACTAGATTCCATAGATTAGACCTCTATTGGCAATACAAACAAAGGTTAAAAAATGAGAAATAAATACATTCAGCATTTTGAAGATGCACAAATGGCAGGAAAAGAGATTCCACAATTTAAAGCTGGAGATACTTTGAGGGTTGGGATTCGTATTTCAGAAGGCGATAAAACAAGAATCCAAAATTTCGAAGGGATTTGTATTTCTTTACGCGGGGTTGGCACAGGCAAGACTTTTACGATTAGAAAAATCGGTGCTAATGGCGTTGGAGTTGAGAGAATTTTCCCTATTTATTCAGAAAGTATTGATAGTATCAAGGTGCTTAAAATCGGTCGTGTTAGACGCGCAAAACTCTATTATCTACGCACTAGAAGCGGAAAATCTGCAAGGATTAAAGAGATTAGAAAATAATCTCTTAACTTCTGCTTTCATTTTTACTTCAAGCTTCACATCAATGCACTTTTAATAAAAACTTCCTTATAAAGTTTCTCTATTTCTTTTTTATTATCTTGTGTTTCTATATTTTCCATTACTCCAAGATAATGTTCTAATTCATTGTTGCAAATAAGATAATTATACAACGCACAACTTCTTGCTTGGCAGTTGATTGAATTTTTGCCAAACTCAATATCAGTAAAAACATTGTATTTTGATAAATCTATTTTGTGCTCTCTCAATGCTTGGATATAAATGTAATCATAAAACAAGGTTTTAGGCTCATTGGGATATTGCTTGCCTTTGTAATCAAAATAATCCAACTGGGATTGCGGATAAAGCATCAAATAAAGCTTATTTAAATCCCTTTTGGATTTTGTATCCCAAAAACCACTCGCTTTTAGCTGTTGATAAATCTTTTTTGCCTTTTCTTTATCGGTTTTATTGGATATTGCATCTAGCCTTATTTCATCATTGAATATTCTTTCTTTGATTTCATCAAATCCTTCACAATAGCCATCACTATTGATAAAAACTTTTGCACTCTGAAAAATATCCTCGATACAAACGCCTTGCAAAGTGAGATTAAAGGCACTCAGTTGAAACCCTAGCTCTTTATTGGGAGATTTTGTAGAAACTTCCAAAATATTGGAATTAGGGTATTGTTTGAGAATTTCATCGTGTAGAGAACAAATGCACTTCTGCTTTTGCCCTATTGCAAATCCACCAAAATAATCAAACTCAAATTCCTTTTCCAAAACTCCATTAGCTTGATTAATAAAACAAAGCTTTTTACTTCTTGGTTGCTTTTTTTGTTTGCTCATTGCATTATCCCCTTTTATTTTAACACTACTAGAAAGGAATATCATCCAAATCATCAAAATCATCATTCATAAGCGAAGAATACTCAATGCGTATGATATATTTTGGATCTATTGATCCTTGATACAATATCTCTGCTTGCTCATGGGTTGGCTCATTGTCTGCTTTATCATATCTTACTTTTTGCTGTTCTATTCCATTTGCCTTAAAATATACCACATCATCAAACATTTGCTCTAAATCCGATAATGTCCTACCTTTTGGGCATTTGGCAGAAGCAGCGTTGGTTACACAATAAAGCCTATCATTGCTTTCTTTATAAAGGATACTAGCATCGATATAAATAAACGCTCCCCTTTGGATACTTCCCTTCTTCACAAAGCTTTGATAAACATCTTTATTGTGATTTGTAATAGAGAGGGAAATATAATCCAAGCTATCATCTAATCTCACATTATCATTAAATCTAAATCCCATTCCTCTTCTTTGCAAAAAGGCTCTACTAAGCAAACCATTCCTTTTGATAGAAGAGATATTAGCCATATCAGTAAAATGCACGAGGTATTCTATCCCTCTTTCCTCCAAAAACCTCTTAATTTCTGGATAATAGTTAGTTTGTGGCGTTTCCTCATCAAATATTTCCTCTTTTAATTCTCCACTTTCATAATAAACTTTTTGGATTCCATTGGCTTTGTCATCTACAAAAGGGGTTTCCACTTGTAATTCT
>JFBN01432741.1_pt1 | contig 33755 bp, 29 predicted proteins | sample 768741 | NCBI WGS metagenome assembly JFBN01 (sample SAMN01983846, study PRJNA193217) | chicken gut metagenome | biome: terrestrial biome; isolation source: ceca of Broiler chicken | host: Gallus gallus | place: United Kingdom: England | collected 2010-09-07
AAGCTCCGTGCCGTCGGCACGGAGCTTTTTTTGTCGCTTGCCCGCAGCGGGACTTACAATCGGAACAGCACGCCGGCCATTACGTTCGAGCCGACTTCGAGTTTCACGGCAATGTGGCTGGGGATGTCGTACGAAGCACCCAAATAACCACCTCCGTTAAATTTGGTCTTCCCACCGAACTGTACTCCCATCGTGGCGCTCAAATACACGTCAAACGGTCCTGTCTTGGAGGGCGTGATGGCATTGAGCAAGTGAAAGTTGGCACGGGGGCCGACATACATCTTGAAATCATCGTCGAAAAGCAGGTTTACCTGGCCGCCCACCGAGATGAAATCGGCTACGCCATAATCGTAATTACCCTGAATACCGAGTATGTTGTAAGTATTGAACCCGGAAGTGATCCCCACGCTGAGTTGGGAACTTCCCTTACCTTGAAATGCCTGCGCATTGACCGTCATCCCGGCCAACAAGGCAAACAGCACCACAAACAGACCTTTTTTCATGATTCTTTTATTTTGGTTATACAGTTCCAGACAAATGTAAAGAAACCCCCGGCATATTCCTAATGCCGGGGGCTATTTTTTTTCAACTCAAAAAAAAGGAACTCACAATTTGATCATCTTCCTGTCCCGATCGAAAAAGCGGTACTGAAGATACCGGTAGGCATCGCGCGGAACGATCCGGATCCACCGCTTGTACTTGAACAGCCAGGACAGGCGCGGCGAAGGGAAACCCTTGGTCAGGTACGCCGCCACGAACGGATGTGTGTGCAACGAAATGCCATGGTAACCCGCTTTGGCCAACTGTTCGATGCTGTCGGCGATCTCGCCCAGGATGTTGATCGGGGCGTGGATCGTCCCGGCCCCTTCCGGATCGGGTTCCGAAGTTTCTATGTCGGTGGCCGGCCGCACCCGCTGACGGGTGATCTGTACCAGTCCGAACTTGCTGGGAGGTAATACCTTGTGGCGGGCCCGATCGGCCTTCATGAACTCGCACAGCTTTTCGTAGAGCGCTTTGCGATGCTCGCTCTTGACCATGTCGATGAAATCCACCACGATGATACCACCCATATCGCGCAGACGCAACTGACGGGCGATCTCCTTGGCTGCCACCAGATTGACTTCCAGCGAATTGTTCTCCTGGTTTTCCTTGGCATTGAGGCGGTTTCCGCTGTTCACGTCGATCACGTGCAGGGCTTCGGTGTGTTCGATCACCAAATAGGCGCCTTTGGTCATCGGCACGCTGCGCCCGAACGAGGTTTTGATCTGGCGGTCAACACCGTACTTTTCAAACACCGGCACCTTGTCCGTGTGCATCTTGACGATCTTGTCCCGGCCTGGAGCGATGGTATCGAGGGTCGAGACGATCTCCAGAAAGAGCGATTCGTCGTCCACCACGATCGAAGTGAACGAATCATTGAACAGATCGCGAAGGATGCCGCTCACGCGGTCCTCCTCGGAAAGCACCCGGGCTTTGGTCTTTTCTTTCTTCAAATGGGCGTACATCGTTTCCCATTTCTTGACCAGGGTGTCGAGATCGGCCTTGAGTTCTTCAGCCGACTTGCCCATCGAATTGGTCCGGGCGATGAGTCCGAAACCCTTCGGACGCATCCCTTCCAGAACCATGCGAAGCCTGTCCCTTTCGTCCTTGCGACGGATCTTCTGCGAGATGGCTACTTTTTCATTGAAAGGCACCAGGACCAACATCCGCCCGGGGATGGACAGTTCGGAGGTCAGTCGGGGTCCTTTGGTCGAGATGGCCTCTTTGGTGATCTGAACCAGGATGGGCATTCCCTGGGTGAGGACATCGGCAATCTTCCCGTCTTTGGTGATATTGCCTTCGGCTTTGAACCGATCGAGCATGGCGGTCTGCTGGCCGCCGGATTGTGTGTTCCTAATGTATTTGAGCAGTGACTTGACCTGAGGCCCCAGGTCGTTGTAGTGCAGGAAGGCATCCTTGGGATGCCCGATGTCGATAAACGCCGAGTTGAGCCCGGGGATTATCTTGCGCACTTTCCCGAGATAGATGTCCCCTACCGCGAAGTCGTTCTGGGAAGTCTGGGTCTGGTACTCCATCAACTTCCCGTCTTCCAGGATGGCAATGTCTACCTCGGACGGCTTTGAATTGATAATAAGTTCAGTGCTCACAACAAATCATTGTTTGGAAATGTTACCGAACGGATCCCGAAAGGTCCGTCCGTTGGATTGTAGAAATACTCTGCTCGCCTGCCTGCCGATACGGCTACCCAAAAAAGTGCAAAAGCATCCTTAACGCCTTAAGGATGCTATTGCCGACTTTCCTGCCGTAGCCCGCAGGCCGTTCGCAAAAGAAATACGAATTATTTCTTTTTGTGGCGGTTGAGTCTTCTCCGTTTCTTACGCTTGTGCGTAGCTACTTTATGTCTTTTACGTTTCTTACCGCTAGGCATAGGTCTACTGATATTAAAAGGTTAATCACTCTATGTTTAGAGCCTCCTGCCGGGCAGGAGGTATCTGTTGTCGAGGGTTATTTGGTCTTGACCGACTTCTTGACCGACTCCACGAACATCTTGGAAGGCTTGAATGCCGGAATATTGTGTGCCGGGATCTTGATAGTGGTGTTCTTGGAGATATTGCGACCGGTTTTCTCTGCACGGCGCTTGATGATGAAGCTACCGAAACCGCGGAGATAAACGTTCTTTCCGTTTTCGAGAGAATTCTTCACCTCTTCCATAAAAGCCTCGACTACAGCCTGTACCTCGGCTTTTTCCACGCCTTTCGCCTCCGAAATGTTGGATACGATATCTGCTTTTGTCATTTTGGGTATATTTTAGGATTAATGATTGACCGTTTCGTAATTGGTGGTGCAAATATATGATTTTCTGATGTGTACACAAAGCAAAACAAAAGACATTAACATTGTTTTTTTACCCGCTGTAAATTACGTCGTTACCCCTCCCAGAAGACCTTTCCAAAGGCCTTGCCCTATCTCCAAAAAAGCTATCTTTGTATCCTTGTAAATCAACTGCCTATCCGATCCCGATGAACGACATTCTCAAAGGTTTTTCAAAACTCTCCCGGGAGGAAAAGACCCGCCGCATCCTGGAAGCCTTTTCCTCCGATCCGCAGCAGGCCGCCCGAACCCTTCACAACTACCTGCACGCCGACCCAGCCTTGGAGGCCCTGCACGAAGGCTTTGCCGAAAACACCCTGGCCAACTACTACCTGCCGTTCTGCGTCGCCCCCAACTTTCGGATCAACGGGCGGATGTATGCCGTACCGATGGTCATCGAGGAGAGCTCCGTGGTAGCCGCTCTGTCCAAATCGGCCGCCTTCTGGGCCGAACGGGGAGGCTTTTCGGCCCGCACCCTTTCAGCCGTCAAGAAAGGACAGATCCACCTGCTCTACACCGAAGGGAAACCGGAAACCCTCTCCGAATTTTTCCTCCGCATACGCCCGCAACTGCTCGAAGCCACCGAGCCGCTGACGGAAAAAATGCGCGCCCGAGGCGGGGGCATCACTTCCCTGGAACTAAAGGACTGCACCGACCGGATGGACGGCTATTACCAGATAGACCTCTCGGCCGACACGCGGGATTCGATGGGAGCCAACTTCATCAACAGCGTACTGGAGGCCATCGCATCGCGCTTTAGGACCCTTGCCGAAGCGCATTCGCTGCCGGGCCGTCTGGAAATCCTGATGAGCATCCTGTCCAACTACACCCCCGACTGCCGGGCCGAAGCCGTCCTCGAATGTCCGGTAGAAGAGATGGCCATCGACGGTTTTTCGGGCGAGGATTTCTGCCGGCGTTTCGTCGCTGCGGTACACATCGCCTCCCTGTCGGTTTCGCGAGCCGTTACACACAACAAAGGCATCATGAACGGCGTGGACGGTGTGATCCTGGCCACGGGAAACGATTTCCGGGCGGTGGAAGCCTGCGCCCACGCCTATGCGGCCCGCTCGGGAAGGTATGCTTCGCTCACCCAGGCCCGGGTCGAGGACGGGAAGTTTCGTTTCTCGATCGACCTGCCGATCGCCGTGGGCACTGTCGGGGGGCTCACCCGCCTGCATCCGCTCTCGGCCGTAGCCATGGACATCCTGGGACATCCCGGTGCCGAAGAGTTGATGCAAGTGGCCGTCTGCGTGGGGCTGGCGCAAAACTTCTCGGCCGTACGCGCGCTCATTACCTCCGGCATCCAGCGGGGCCACATGAAAATGCATCTGGGCAACATCCTGCGCTCGCTCGGGGCAACTGCCGAACAGATGCACGCAGCCGAGGCTTACTTTGCCGAGCGGACCGTGAGCCACCGGGCGGTGGAAGATTTTTTGAAAAACTCGTCGAAGTCCGATCGATAATTTCCCCGCCCTTCGCTCCACCATATCCGTTGCGGAAGGTGGACGGGTTCTTATCGCCCCTCCCCATCCCCACACACTTTTTTCCTTTTCCCAACTCTACAAAAAAACGCCCGGCCTGGAAATTCCAGGCCGGGCGTACCGGTTTTATCGGACAAAGAAAGGATTACTTACCCTCCTCCATCTTCTTCTTGAGTTCGACCAGCGCATCGAGATCGCCCAACGTGGGTTTAACCTCGGGAGCCTGTTCGAGGGCAGCAGCCGCAGCCTTCTTGGATTCGCGGGCAGGACGTTCTTCCTCGGCCTTGTACGTGGCGGTGTGCGACACGACGATGCGTTTGAACTCCTTGTTGAACTCGATCACTTTGAACTCGGCTTCTTCGCCTTTGACAAGGCTCGTGCCGTTTTCCTTGACCAAATGACGCGGCGGGCAGAATGCCTCCAGACCTTCGGTTCCTTCAAAGCCTACCGTGGCGCCCTTTTCGAACACTTCGCGTACCACACCCTTGTGCAGGGTACCTACGGCAAAGGTCTTCTCATAGACATCCCACGGATTCTCGGTGGTCTGCTTGTGGCCCAGGGACAGACGGCGTGCTTCGGTATCGAGTTCCAGCACAACAACATCCATCTTGTCGCCGATCTTGCAGAATTCGGAAGGATGTTTGATCTTCTTGGTCCAGGAGAGGTCGGAGATGTACACCAGTCCGTCGATGCCTTCCTCCAGTTCGACGAACACGCCGAAGTTGGTGAAGTTGCGCACCGTACCGGTCTGACGCGAACCTACGGGATACTTCTGCTCGATGTTGGCCCAAGGATCGGGGGTGAGCTGCTTCATGCCCAGAGACATCTTGCGCTCCTCGCGGTCCAGCGTCAGGATGACGGCCTCTACCTCATCGCCTACCTTGACGAAATCCTGTGCGCTGCGCAGGTGCGTAGACCAGGACATTTCGGATACGTGGATAAGGCCTTCCACACCGGGCATCACTTCTACGAACGCTCCGTAATCGGCCAGCACGACAACCTTTCCTTTCACTTTGTCGCCCACCTTGTAGGTTTCGCTCAAAGCGTCCCAAGGATGCGGCTGGAGCTGTTTGAGACCGAGCTGGATACGGGTCTTGTCCTCGTCGAAGTCCAGGATCACCACATTGATCTTCTGGTCGAGCTGCACCACTTCCGAAGGATGGTTGATGCGACTCCACGACAGGTCGGTGATGTGGATCAGTCCGTCCACACCGCCCAGATCGACGAATACACCGTACGAGGTGATGTTCTTGACCGTACCTTCGAGTACCTGACCCTTTTCGAGCTTGGAGACGATCTCCTTCTTCTGCTCCTCGAGGTCGGCCTCGATGAGGGCCTTGTGAGAGATCACCACGTTCTTGAAGTCGTTGTTTATCTTGACGATCTTGAATTCCATCGTCTTTTCCACGAACTGATCGTAATCGCGGATCGGTTTTACGTCGATCTGCGAGCCGGGCAGGAAGGCCTCGATGCCGAACACATCGACGATCATACCGCCCTTGGTGCGGCATTTGACGAAACCGTTGACGATCTCGCCCGATTCGTACGCTGCGTTCACGCGGTCCCAAGCCTTGATGGCGCGAGCCTTCTTGTGCGAGAGCACCAGTTGGCCGTTCTTGTTTTCCTGACGGTCCACCAGGACTTCCACCTTGTCGCCTACGGCCAGTGCCGGATTGTAGCGGAACTCGGAAGCCGAGATCACACCTTCGGACTTGGCATTGATGTCCACGATCACCTCGCGGTCATTCTTTGCCACCACCGTACCTTCGACCACTTCGTGTTCGTTCACACCGCCCAGCGAGTCGATGTAGAGCTGCTGCATCTTGTCATGCTCGGCTTTCGATACTTCGGCTCCGGATTCGTAAGCATCCCAGTCGAAATCCTCGAGCGGGTGTACGTTTTTCGTTTCTTCTGACATAAAAATTTGCGGGGGCACGCCCCCTGAAAAAATACTTGTATTCCCTTGGCGCCGTCCGGAATCCACGCAGGCACGCCCCGGGAAGGGTTTTACCTTTTGATTGCGCCTCTTTTGCCTTCCGGACTCCCTGCGGCAAAAGAGGCGACAAAGATACGATTTTTTTTCCTCTGCACGAATATTTTACGCTTTTTTCTTCCGCTCCATTTTCCCGTCCCCTCATCGGGCCCTGCGCCGGAAATCCGACGGGGTCATCCCGGTCTTTTTCCGGAACGAGGTGGCAAACTGGCCGGGATTTTCGAAATGCAGCCGATAGGCGATCTCCGAAATGTTCAAGTCGGTCGCCGAAAGCAATTCCTTGGCCCGAAGGATCTTCTGCTGCAACATGTACTGAGCCGGAGGAACGCCCGTATATTGGCGGAACATGCGCCGAAACCACGAATACCCCAACCCCAACCTGCAGGCCACCTCCTCGCACGAAAGATCGCCTTCGCAGCGTTCCTTCATCATGATACGCGCCTGGTTGATCTTGTCCACCACGTACGTATTGTTGGTAAAGGCCTGGTTTTTCCGCTTGTAGTACACCGCCCCCAGGATGTGCAGGACGATACCGGAGGACATCTGCTGGCAGCCGCTTTTTTCCCGTTGGGCAAAGCCCAACAGGTCTTCGTACAGACCGACCACCGTCGCACTGACTCCGATATGGATCAGAGGCTCTTCGCGGGTGAAAAACCGCCCGCGAAACAGCGCATCGACCGCCTCTCCCCGAAACCCGACCCAATATTCGTCCCATCCGGTGGAAGGGTTCGGCCGATAGTCGTGCCATTCGTCCGGGAACAGCAGCATCATCGTCCCGGCCGAGACCTTCTGCCGCCGGGAGGAGGCCGACGAAAAATACCCGTCGCCCCGGGTAATGTAAACCATCTGGTATTCCCCCAACACCCGGCCGCTCTGCGGCTTGAAATCGTAGCCGTCCGGATGGCGCGACAACGGGTAACTTCCCCCCGGAGGCACAAACTGATACCCCACGGTGGTTACCACCATGCCCCAGCGTTCGTCCTGCGAACCGACCGTAAGGTAATGAAGATCTCCCAGCTGCCGATTTTCCATGTCAAAAATGAAACATTAATTGTCATTTTGAAAAGCAAAAATAGGCAATCCCGCCCATATATTTGTCTCCGTAACTCACAAATAACTTTCCTATACTATGGACAAAGGCAATTTTCTGGCCTTCGACCTGGGGGCCACCAGCGGACGGGCCATCCTCGGGACCACCGACGGTGTCAGATTTGAAATGAAAGAGATCCACCGCTTTCCCACTACGCTGCTGACCCTGCACGGAAAATACTACTGGGATGTTTTCTCCCTGTTCGAATCCCTGAAAAAGACCTTGTTCCTTTGCGCCCGCGAAGGAAGGAAGATCGATTCGATCGGTATCGACACCTGGGGGGTGGACTTCGGCCATATCGCTTCGGACGGGACAATCCTGGGACTGCCCCGGGCCTACCGCGATCCCTATACACAGGGGGCTCCCGAAGCCTTTTTTCGGGAGGTCCCCCGCGAGGAAGTCTATGCCCTGACCGGCATCCAGATCATGGACTTCAACAGCCTCTACCAACTCTACTGCCAGAAAAAGGAGGATTTCGCTCCGCTCAAATACGCCGACAGGATCCTCTTCATGCCGGATCTGCTGGCCTACATGCTCACCGGAAATTCGGTATGCGAATACACCGATGCTTCGACTTCGCAGCTGCTCAACCCGACCACCAAGCGTTTCGAACAGAAACTGCTCCGCGCAGCCGGCGTTTCGCCGTCGATCCTGCCCCAAACGGTCGTCATGCCGGGCACGGTGGTAGGTACCCTGACCGACGACTTGGCCGAAGAAACGGGATTGGGAAAGGTACCCGTAGTCGCCGTGGCTGGCCACGACACGGCCTCGGCCGTAGCGGCTGTCCCGGCTTCGAATCCCGGATTCGCCTACCTGAGCAGCGGAACGTGGAGCCTGATGGGCATCGAGAGCGAACACCCCGTCCTCTCCCAGGAATCCTTCCGAATGAATTTCACCAACGAAGGCGGAATCGACGGGACGATCCGCCTGCTCAAAAACATTACCGGCATGTGGCTTCTGGAACAATGCCGCAAAGAATGGGAAAAACAAGGCCGAACGTACACCTATCCGCAGATCGTCGAAATGGCGCAAAGCGAAACCGGATTCTCGACCCGGATCTTCCCGGACGACCCCCGATTTGCCAACCCCCGTTCCATGCCGGAGGCCATCGCGGACTATTGCGCCGAAAAAGGCCTGCAAGCCCCGCAAAGCGACGCACAGTTCGTACGATGCATTTTCCTCAGCCTGGCGGCCCGTTACCGGGAAGTGTTGGATATGCTGCGCCAGTTGTCCCCCGTGCCCATCGAAAAACTGCACGTGATCGGGGGCGGTTCGCAAAACGACCTGCTCAATCGCCTTACCGCCAACGAGATCGGCATTCCCGTGGTAGCCGGTCCCTCGGAAGCCACGGCCATCGGCAACTGTCTGGTACAGGCTATGGCGGCCGGATGGGTAAAAGACCGCTGGCACATGCGGCGCATCATCGCCGAATCGTTCCCGCTGAAGACCTTCTACCCGGAAAAAGAATAACCAACTACCGAATAAAACAACACAACGACCATGAAAAAACAGACGATCGAACAAGCTTATCAGATCGCCCGCGAGCGGTACGCCGCCCTGGGGGTAGATACGGACAAGGCGATGGAAGCCTTGGGAAAAATATCCATCTCGCTGCACTGCTGGCAGGCCGATGACGTTACCGGATTTGAAAACCAGGGCGGATCGCTCACCGGCGGTATCCAGGTAACGGGCAACTACCCCGGCCGGGCACGCAACATCGAGGAATTGCGCGCCGATATTCTGAAGGCGGCCTCCCTCATCCCGGGACACCATCGGCTGAACCTGCACGAGATCTACGGCGATTTCGGCGGGAAAAAAGTAGATCGCAACGAGGTAACGCCCGAACATTTCGCCAGCTGGATCCAATGGGGAAAAGAAAACGGAATGAAACTGGACTTCAACTCCACGTCGTTCTCCCATCCCAAAAGCGGCGACTTGACCTTGGCCAATCCGGACAAAAGCATCCGGGACTTCTGGATCGAACACACCAAACGCTGCCGGGCGATCAGTCAAGCCATGGGATTGGCACAGGACGATCCCTGCATCATGAACCTGTGGATCCACGACGGCAGCAAGGAGGTACCGGCCAACCGATTGAAATACCGCCAGATCCTGAAGGAATCGCTGGACGAGATCTTCGCCACGCCCTATTCCCACATGAAGGACTGCATCGAAGCCAAACTGTTCGGCATCGGTTTGGAAAGCTACACCGTCGGCTCGTACGATTTCTACCTGGGCTACGGTGCCAAATACGGAAAGATCGTTACCCTGGATACGGGACACTTCCACCTGACGGAAAGCATCGCGGACAAGATCTCGTCCCTGCTGCTGTTCACCCCCGAGATCATGCTGCACGTAAGCCGCCCCATCCGGTGGGATAGCGACCATGTTGTCATCCTCTCGGACGAGCTGACCGACCTGGCCCGCGAAGTAATCCGCAGCAAAGCCCTGGACCGCGTCCACATCGGTCTGGACTACTTCGATGCCACCATCAACCGGATCGGAGCCTACGTCATCGGCACACGCGCCACACAAAAAGCCTTCCTGATGGCTCTGCTCGAGCCCTCGTCCACCCTTCAGGGATACGAGGACACGGGGCGCTACTTCCAGCGCCTGGCTCTTTCCGAAGAGCTCAAATCCCTGCCTTGGCAAGCGGTCTGGGACATGTTCTGCGAGCAGCAAGGCGTTCCGGTAGGCGAATCGTACATTGCCGAGATCGAACGCTACGAACACGAGGTAACTTCCAAACGCTAACCGCCTCTTGCGGCTTTTGTCCCCCGGGGGACAAAAGCCGCAAGCATAAGGAAGGCGTTCCCAATTTTTTCCCCGGCCACCTCATCGAAACGAAAGCAAAGAGAAACATACTACGGACATGGAAATACTGATAGGACTCTTGATCATTGCTGTGGGCAGTTTCGGACAATCGAGTTCGTATGTCCCCATCAAGAAAGTAAAAAACTGGAGTTGGGAAAGCTTTTGGCTCACCCAAGGCATCTTTGCCTGGCTGGTATTCCCCTTCCTGGGGGCGCTGCTGGCTATTCCCGAAAACATTTCGCTGGGAACCCTGCTGGGGGCCGGTGGTGCCACGGGAGCCGTCATCTACGGAATGCTGTGGGGCGTAGGCGGGCTGACATTCGGGTTGAGCATGCGGTATTTGGGCATTGCCATGGGACAGAGCATCGCGCTGGGCACCTGCTCGGCTTTCGGGACACTGCTTCCAGCCGTATTCGGCGGAATGGACCTGCTGCACGGAGAAGGTTTGATCCTTCTGATCGGCGTTGCGGTAACCATCGCCGGCATTGCCATCATCGGTTATGCGGGCAGTCTTCGTTCCCGCAACATGAGCGAGGAAGAAAAAAAGGCCGCCGTCAAAGATTTCGCCTTGACCAAAGGCCTGGCCGTAGCCCTGTTGGCCGGTGTGATGAGTGCTTGCTTCAACCTGGGACTCGAAGCGGGCGCTCCCATTCAGCAGGCGGCCCTGAAAGGCGGTGCAAACGAACTTTTTGCCCTCAATCCGGTCATCCTGCTGGTAACCATCGGCGGATTCCTCACCAATGCAGCCTACTGCATCTTCCAGAACATCAAAAACAAGACCGGGGGCGACTATTTCCACGTATCCCCCGGTGTGTTGGGCAACAATCTGATCTTCTGTGCCTTGGCTGGCCTTTTGTGGTACTCCCAATTTTTCGGACTGGGCATGGGAAAGAGTTTCTTTGCCGACTCGCCGGTCATGCTGGCCTTCTCGTGGAGTATTCTGATGTCGCTCAACGTGATCTTCAGCAACTTCTGGGGTATCGTCCTGCACGAATGGAAAGGAGCGGGAAAACGCGCGGGAGTGGTTCTGTGTCTGGGACTGCTCGTGCTCATTTTTTCGCTGATGCTGCCCAATCTATTGTAATCCGCACGAATACGAATCATTTTTTCATCCCATGAACACGATAAAAAACAACGAAAAACTCTCGGCCGAGATAGGCCGAATCGCCGAAGTGGCCGGTTATCTGTGGCAACGCGGCTGGGCCGAATACAACGGCGGAAACATTTCGGTCAACCTGACACAATCCCTGAGCGAACAGGAAAAGGAACTACCCGGATCGGCCCCGGAAGTCGAACTGCTGGAGGCTGTTCCCGAATTGGCCGGGGAAGTGTTCTTCGTTACCGGCACCGGAAAACGAATGCGCTACGTTGCCCAGGAACCCCTGCACAACGGAGCTCTGATCCGCATCTCGGAAAACGGGAAATGCTACCGGATCATCTCTGCGGAGCCGGTTCGCCCCACCTCGGAACTTCCCTCCCACCTGCTGATGCATGCGTTCATGAAACGATCCGGACGGGGAGGAAAAGTCGTTCTCCACACCCATCCCACGGAACTGGTGGCCCTGACCCACTCCCGCCGTTTTCTCGACTCGACCGAAATTACCCGTACCTTGTGGTCCATGATTCCCGAATGCCGCATCATCGTGCCCCTGGGACTGGGCATTGTACCGTACGAGATCCCCGGCACGCTCGATCTGGCTCGGGCGACCATCCGACGCCTGGAACAACACGATGTCGTCTTCTGGGAAAAACACGGCATCCTGGCCACCGGAGCGGACATCGTGGATTGCTTCGATGTGATCGACACGCTGAACAAATCCGCTCAGATCTACCTGTGTGCACACCAGGCTGGTTTCGAGCCGGAAGGCATGACCCGGAAACAACTCGATGACCTGGTTCCTGTGTTCAATATCCCCAAAGGCCATCTCGACATCTGACATACCTTCTATCCTATCCTTTATGAGAACATTGTTACTTTCCCTCCTGTCCCTGGCAACGCTGAGCATCTCGGCTCAACAGCGCGACGAACGCGTGCGGGACTACCTGCCGCCGGTGCGTATCGTTTGGATGCAGGGAGACATCAGCGGCCAAGACAATCTGCTGGAACCCAGCGATGGCCAGTCCGAAATGTCCTCCCGCCATCTGTGCCGGATGAAAAGCTCCCAAGGGCAGCAACCGGCCATCCTGTTGGACTTCGGGCGCGAAATCCACGGGGGAATCCGCCTGGTAACCGGGATGCCTGCTTCGCAAAAACCGGTAAACGTACGCATCCGCCTGGGTGAATCCGTAGCGGAAGCCATGAGCGAACCGGGCGGAAAGACCAATGCAGGCAACGACCATGCCATGCGCGACTTCCCGATGCAATTGCCTTGGTTGGGGGTTGCCGAAGTCGGCAACTCGGGATTCCGCTTCGTGCGCATCGACCTGCTGGACCCCGACGCGGAACTCATCCTGCGGGAGGTAAATGCCTGCTTCATCTACCGCGACCTGCCCTACCTGGGATCGTTCCGGTGCAGCGACCCGCTTTTGAACCAAATCTGGAATACCGGCGCCTACACCGTCCACCTGAACATGCAGAACTATCTCTGGGACGGCATCAAACGCGACCGCCTGGTTTGGGTGGGCGACCTTCACCCCGAAGTAACCACCGTCGCGACCGTCTTCGGCCCGCACTCCATCGTGCCGCGCAGCCTGGACTTGGCCCGCCAGACCACTCCCCTGCCGGGATGGATGAACGACATCGGGTCGTATTCCCTCTGGTGGATCCTCATCCAGCGCGACTGGTACCGCTACTACGCCGATCTGGACTACCTGAACGAGCAAAAGGAATACCTCTCCGGTCTGCTGAAGCAGGTACTTTCCACCCTGGACAAAAACGGACGGGAACACCTGGGCGGAGGCATGCGTTTTCTGGACTGGCCTTCAAATGAAAATCCCGATGCCATCGATGCCGGCCTCCAGTCCCTGACGGTCATGGCTCTGCAAGCCGGAAGCGAACTGTGCCGCCTGCTGGGAGACCAGGAACTGGCCCAGCAATGCGATCTGGCGCAAAAGAAAGCGCTGAAAGAGGCCCAAAAACTGGGTCGCAGCTTCTTGAAAAACCATGACGGTTCCCGAAAGGGCGACAAACAAGCTGCCGCCCTGCTGGCCCTCTGCGGCGCCGTACCGCCGCAGGACGTGGTGGAGGTCCTCACCCACAACGGTGCGGCCAATTTTTCGACCTTCTACGGGTACTACATGCTGGAGGCGTTGGCCATGGCCGGAGAATACCAACAAGCCATGGACCTGCTCGGCACGTATTGGGGCGGGATGCTCGAACTGGGTGCAACGACCTTTTGGGAGGACTTCGATCTGGCCTGGATGGAAAATGCCGCCCGTATCGACAGCCTGGTCCCCGAGGGAAAGACAGACGTCCACGGCCAATACGGGGCGTATTGCTACGTCGGCTTCCGCCACAGCCTGTGCCACGGCTGGGCTTCGGGACCGACGTCGTGGCTCTCCCGGCACGTATTGGGCTTCTACCCGGCAGATGCGGAAACACTGGTCATCGAACCGCATTTAGGCTCATTGGAGTGGGCAGAGGGATCCTTCCCCACGGCCAAAGGAGTGGTACAGGTCCGCCATGACAAAGGTCCGGACGGCCGGGTGAACACCTCGGTCAAAGCGCCGGAGGGACTAAAAATCATCGTAAAAAAACCGACCGAATTATGAAAAGATTGCGCAAATATCTTGCGACAGCGCTGATCCTCTGCTCGCTGACGCTCCCGGCCCAGAACGACTCCACCTGGGTCGGACAATGGATCACGGCCGCCGACTGCCAAAACACCCCCAATACCTGGATCATCCTGCGCAAGACGGTGTCGATAGACCAGGTACCCGAGCCTTTCGAAGCCCGCATCGCGGCCGACTCCAAATACTGGATGTGGATCAACGACTCACTGGTGGTATTCGAAGGCGGGCTCAAACGCGGACCGAACCCCGAAGGGACTTACTACGACGTGGTGGATCTCTCTCCGTATCTGAAAGAAGGGGAGAACACCCTTGCCGTGCTGCTGTGGTATTTCGGCAAGGACGGCTTCAGCCATAAATCCAGCGGAAAAGCCGGATTCCTGTTCGATGCACGCAAAGACGGAGTGAGCATCGTCTCCGACCCCAGTTGGCAGGCGACCGTTTACCAGGCTTTCCAGCACACGGGCAAACCGTATCCCAATTATCGCCTGCCGGAGAGCAATATCCGCTACGATGCCCGCTTTGCCCTTCCGGGATGGAACACGACGGCTTTCAAAGGGCTTCTTCCCCCGGCCGAAGTCTTGGCCAAAGCCGGAGAGAAACCTTTCGGCCTTCTGGTCGAACGCCCCATTCCGTTGTGGAAAGACTACGGACTGCGGCCCTATGAACAGGTGCGCCGTGCGGGCGATACCTTGATCTGCCGCCTGCCCTACAATTGCCAGATGACGCCCTACATCGAGCTGGAAGCCCCTGCCGGAGACACGATCCGTATCCAAACCGACAACTACCGCGGAGGCAGCGAAAACAATGTCCGGGCCGAATACATCACCCGGGAAGGACTTCAAGCCTACGAAAATCCCGGCTGGATGAACGGGCACTACGTGTGGTACATTCTTCCCGATGGGGTCGAGGTCAAAAAGGTGGCCTTCCGCGAAACGGGATACGATACGGAATTTGCCGGGTCGTTTACATGCGACGATCCTTTCTTGAACGAACTGTGGAAAAAAGCCGCCCGCACGCTGTACATCACCATGCGCGATACATACTTCGACTGCCCGGACCGTGAACGCGCCCAGTGGTGGGGCGACGCGGTCAACGAACTGGGGGAAGCCTTTTACGCCCTGTCCCCCTCGTCGCACAAACTGGCGGCCAAAGGCATCCGGGAACTGGTGAACTGGCAGCGGGACAACGGCGTACTCTATTCGCCGGTACCGGGTGTGGGGACCAGTGAGCTTCCTTTGCAGATGCTGGCTTCGATAGGCTGGTACGGATTTTACACGCAGTATTTCTACAGCGGCGATTCCTCTTTCGTAGCCGAAGTCTATGAACCGGTACACCGCTACCTGCATCAGGTATGGCAGGTGGGCGAAGACGGTCTTCCCCTGCTGCGCAAAGGCGACTGGAACTGGGGCGACTGGGGCGAAGACATCGACATGGGAGTGCTGACCACCTGCTGGTATTACCTTGCGCTGAAAGCCGAACGGGAATTCGCCACCATGCTCGGTCGCAGAGAAGATGCCGAAAAAGACACCCGGATGATGGAGAAGATCGAAAAAGCCTTCGACGGAGCCTACTGGACGGGAAGCGTATTCCGCTCCAAGGAATACCAGGGTGCAGACGATGACCGGGCACAAGCCATGGCCGTGGTATCGGGACTGGCCTCTGCGGACAAATACCCGGCCTTGACCGAAGCCTTGAAAAAGGAATACCACGCCAGCCCGTACATGGAAAAATACGTGCTCGAAGCCCTCTTTGTCATGGGTCAGCCCGAAGCAGCCCTGCACCGCATCCACGAACGATATGCCAAAATGATGGGCTACAAGGATTATACAACCCTGTTCGAAGGATGGGGCATCGGAGCTGAAGGCTTCGGTGGCGGTACGATCAACCATGCCTGGAGCGGCGGACCGCTGACGATGATGAGCCAGAAGGTCGTCGGCATCGAACCGACCTCCCCGGCTTTCGAGACTTTCCGGGTAGCCCCGCAACTGGGCAAGCTGAAGCACGCCGAAGCCTCGCTGGTTACTGCGGACGGCAGCCGGATCCGGGTTGCCGTGGAACAAGACGAACAAGGGCGGATGACCATCCGCCTGGAAGTCCCGAAGGGCAAAAAAGCCCAAGTGGTATTCCCCGACGGGAAAACCCGAAACGTGGGAGCAGGCACCCATAAACTGACCGGGAAATAAGATCCCGGGGGATCTCCGCCGGTCGCTACCAAGCGTTTTTTGCCCGCCGGTGGGACATGAAAAAAATTGCACATATGACCGCCAGGGCGTAAATTTGTCGCTCGATTAGCGAAAAAAACAAAGACCGAAAAATATGGAACTCTCCCCCCTCACTGCGCTCTGTCCCCTGGACGGGCGCTACCGCACCACCGGCGAAACGCTGGCTCCGTACTTTTCCGAATACGGCCTGATACGCTACCGCGTACAGGTGGAAGTAGAATACTTCATCGCCCTGTGCGGACTGGGTGCGCAGCTGCCCCAACTGGCCGGCGTACCGGAAAGCGCATTTGCCGATCTGCGCCGCCTCTACACCGACTTTTCCCTCGAGGACGCCCAACGGGTCAAGGAAATCGAAAAGACGACCAACCACGATGTAAAAGCGGTCGAGTACTTCCTCAAGGAGCAGTTCGCCCGCCTGGGGCTGGAGCGCTACAAGGAATTCATCCACTTCGGCCTTACCTCGCAGGACATCAACAACACGGCCATCCCCCTGTCCCTCAAGCAGGCCGTGGCCGAAGTCTACCTGCCGGAACTCCACGGACTGATCGAACGGCTGGAAGAACGGGCCTCGGAGTGGGACGACATCCCGATGCTGGCGCATACGCACGGACAACCGGCTTCGCCCACCCGGCTGGGAAAAGAGATCCGGGTGTTCTCCCAGCGCCTGCACGTTCAGGTGGAGATGCTGGAGAAACTGCCCTACGGAGCCAAGTTCGGCGGGGCGACGGGCAACTTCAATGCCCACAAGGCTGCTTTCCCGGCTGTGGACTGGAATGCTTTCGCCCGGGACTTCGTCGAGGGAACCCTGGGGCTGAAACGTTCGTACCCCACCACGCAGATAGAACATTACGACCTGTGCGCCGCCCTGTGCGACAACATCAAACGCATCAACAACATCCTGATCGACCTGGATCGGGACATGTGGACCTACATCTCGATGGAATACTTCCACCAGCAGATAAAAGCCGGTGAAGTAGGTTCGAGCGCCATGCCGCACAAGGTAAACCCCATCGACTTCGAAAATTCGGAAGGCAACCTCGGGGTGGCCAATGCCCTGTGGGTGCACCTGGCCGGGAAGCTACCCATCTCGCGGATGCAGCGCGACCTGACCGACTCTACCGTACTGCGCAACCTCGGCGTTCCGCTGGGACATTCCCTGCTGGCGATCCGCTCGACGCTCAAGGGCCTCAACAAACTGATCGTCCATCGGGAAAAGATCATCGCCGATCTGGACAACAACTGGGCGGTAGTGGCCGAAGCCATCCAGACCGTACTGCGGCGCGAAGGCTACCCCAACCCCTACGAGACGCTCAAAGCCCTCACGCGGACCAATGCCAAGATCACCAAGGAAAGCATCCGGGAATTTATCGACACCCTCGATGTACCCGAAAATGTCAAAGACGAGCTCCGGGGCTTCTCTCCCCTGAACTACACCGGATACTGACCACCCCAACGGACCGGGACTGCCAAGGACATAAAACAAGCCCGAAAAAGCGCCTCTTTCGAGGGGCTTTTTCGGGCTTTGCTTTATCGATTCCGGGAACAAGACAGCCCCGGCAAACCTTTACCCGCGGGAGGATTCCTCGTCCCGGGGAAGCACGCCGTCTTTCCACGCTACTTTCTGCACCGGAGTATGCGCCATTCCGACGATCTCCCGGTACAAGTCCGGCCGACGCGCCTGAAGGTAACGGGTCCCTCCGGCCCGTTCTATCTTGTCTTCCGTAAGCGTGGCCAGGCAAAAATCATCGCCCAAGGCCCGGCACTCAACCACCACGTCCCCGAATGGGTCCAGGATCATCGAACAGCCGTTCTTCACTTCGTGGTAATCCATCCCTATCGGATTGGAGAAGACGACATACACCGCATTGTCATAAGCGCGCGAAGGAAGCCATTTCATCAGCCAGGCACGACCCTTGAGCCCATCGAACTCCACCCGGAGCGAAGTGGGATCGGTCTCCCTGTTCCGCCACAATTCCGGATCGACGTACCCGGCTCCCGGCCGCGGCGAAGGCGTACACATGGTCACGTGCGGCATGAAGATGATCTGCGCCCCCAGCAGTTTGGTAGCCCGGACATTTTCAAAGATGTTGTTGTCGTAACATACGAGAATGCCGCATTTCCAACCCTTCAGATCGAACACCACATACCGGTCGCCCGGAGTGAGCGCCGGATGGATAAACGGATGCAGCTTGCGGTATTTTGCCTTCAGCCCCGTACCATCCACACAGATATGCGCCTTGTACAGGCGGCCATCGTCTCCCCGTTCGAAGAATCCGGCCAGCAAAGCCACCCCCGTTTCGCGGGCTATCCGGATCAGTTCCTGCGTGGAGGGACCGTCGGGGATGGGTTCCGCGATCCGGGCAAGCTGGTCGCGGGTCAGGTCCTTGGCAAAGGTATACCCGCAGACCGAACACTCGTGAAAGGCCACCACGTCCGCCCCGGCCTTCCCGGCCAAGGCGCACATGCGACGGATAACCGACAGGTTGTAGGCCTTGTCGTTGTCGCGCGCTTCGAACTGGACCGAAGCCACCTTGATGTTTTCCATCCTGTTCTCCTTGGCCAGAGGCTACTTCTTTTTCCCTTGGTTGGCCACCGCTTCCATCAGACGCTTGATTTCCTCGGGATCCCCCAGGAAATAGTCCTTTTGAAGGCGGAGGTTGTCGTCAAATTCGAAGACATACGGCACGGCGGTAGGGAGATTCAGGCCGACGATGTCCTGGTCGGAGATTCCCTTGAGGTGCTTGATGATCCCGCGCAGACTGTTGCCGTGCGCCGCGACGATGATCTGGTCGGCTACCGCGAGCGTGGGGAATATCACACAGTGCCAATACGGCAGGATGCGCTCGATGGTATCCTTGAGCGACTCGGTGCGGGGCAACTCGGCATCCGGCACCTGACGGTAACGGGGATCATGCCGCGGATTGCGCGGATCGTCCTCCGAAAGCGGCAAGGGTGCCACGTCGTAGCTCCGCCGCCAGATGAGCACCTGCTGATCGCCGTATTGGGCCGCCGTTTCAGCCTTGTTCAGGCCCTGAAGCTGGCCGTAGTGCTTTTCGTTCAAACGCCAGGATTTCTCGACCGGGATCCAGTCCTGATCCATCCGGTCCAGCACGCAGTTCAGCGTCTTGACGGCCCGTTTAAGGTACGAGGTGAAGGCTTTCTCGAAGACGAAGCCTTCCTTTTTCAGCAGATCGCCGGCACGACGGGCTTCCTCGATGCCCTTTTCCGTCAAGTCCACATCCGTCCAGCCGGTAAAACGGTTTTCCTTGTTCCATGCGCTTTCGCCATGGCGCAGCAGTACGATCTTTTTCATGCGATATATATGTATTAGATTTTTGTTGTTTCTTTCCTGTTTTCGTCTCTTTGCCGGTCAGTCGTCCTAGTCCCCCTCTCCGGGATTCCCCTGGGACCCATCGCCCCGGCGGGTAACCAGTACTTTGTCGATCCGTGCCCCGTCCATGTCGACCACTTCCATCTCCAGACCCTGCCAGAGAAAACGCTCGCCCGTCTTGGGCACGTGCTGGAGTACGGCCAGGATCAGACCGCTGATCGTCTTGTAATTGTGTCGGGAAAACAAATCTTCCATCCCGAGCGTATCGAGCAGTTCGTAAAACGGGCATTGCCCGTCCACCAGCAGCGACCCGTCTTCCCGACGGACGATCGGCTGCTCGCCATCCTCCTGAGGTATGCCGCCCAGCAAGCCTTTCACTACGTCTTTGAGGGTAACGATGCCCTCCACGCTGCCGAATTCGTCGATGACGATCCCGCACTTGAGTTTCGAGGTCTTCAGGGTATCCATCGCCCGATAGACACTCATGTTTTCCGGCAAGTATTCCGCCGGGCGCATGATCTTTTCGAGCTGGAATTCCGGATCGGAAGCATGGGCAAACAAGTCCTTGAGATGGATTACCCCCACGATCTCATCGAGCGAGCCGTTGCACACCGGATAGACGTTGTACACATGGGTGCGTACCAACTCGCGCAGGTACTGCGCATCCCGGCGAATATCCAGCCATACGATGTCGCTGCGGTGAGTCATGATGGAAGCGATGTCCATGTCGCCCAGCGAAAACACGCGTTCGACGATCTCGTGTTCCACCGGGTCGATCTGCCCGCCTTGGGCGCTTTGGGCCACGACGGCTTTCACCTCCTCTTCGGTAACCACATCGTCCTTGCGATCCCGCAGCCCCAACATCCGCGATACGGCCGAGGTACTGGCCGAGAGCACCCATACGAAGGGCGAAGCGACCCGCGAGAGGAAATCCATCACCGGAGCGATGAGTTTGGCGGCACTCTCCGACACGCTGAGCCCGATGCGTTTGGGCACCAGTTCGCCGAAGATCAAGGTGAGATAGGTCACCAGGATGACGATAAGGGTCTGGGCGATCCCGAGGCTGTACGGTGCCAGCGGTTCGATGTGGGCAATCCACACGGCTACGTATCCGGCGAGCATCTCCCCGGAAAAAAGTCCCGTCAGGATACCGATCAAGGTGATGCCGATCTGGATGGTCGAGAGGAAGCGATCGGGGTTTTCCGCCAGACGCAAGGCCGTACGGGCCGGTTTGTTGCCGTTCTTGGCGTCGATCTCCAGACGGGCACGCCGCGAAGAGATGATGGCGATCTCCGACATGGAAAATACGCCGTTGAGCAAGATGAGTCCGAGAATGATGAATATTTCCATACTTGTTTTTCTTCCGAATGACAATTCCACAGAATCCCTATACACCGGAATGCCAAAGGTCAAAAATAGTGAAAGCCGAGCGCAGCGGCAAGGGGAAAAACAAAGTTTTCATCCCAAACCGGTGCCGAGGCGCATCCTGTTTTTATCCTCCCCCCTTTTTCCCCCGTAAAAAAGCCCCGGCCTTCGTTATTTTACCGTAATTTCATCCCCGCCATTGGCCTTTGTCCCGAAAAATAGCCCTACCTTTGTACATAAGGTAACTCAACAACACATACGAGCCATGAAAATAGCCTTGGGCAGCGACCACGCAGGCGTGGACTACAAAAAAGCCATCGTAGAACACCTGCGCAGCAAGGGCATCGAAACCCTCGATTTCGGACCTTTCACCACCGACGCGGTGGATTACCCCGATTACATCCACCCCGTAGCCCGCGCTGTGGAAAGCGGCCAAGCAGACCTGGGCATCACCCTTTGCGGGTCGGGCAACGGCGCCGCCATGACCGCCAACAAACACGCCGGCATCCGCGCCGCCCTCTGCTGGACTCCGGAGCTGGCTTCACTGGCCCGCCACCACAACGATGCCAATGTGCTGGACATCCCCGCACGTTTTGTCAGCCTGTACCAGGCCCTGGAGATGGTGGACGTATTCCTGGCCGAGCCTTTCGACGGGGGACGGCACCAACGCCGCATCGAGAAGATCCCCGTAAAGGACTGATGCGCCCCTTGCGCTCGTAAAGCATTCAAGAGCATGAAGAGAAAGAAAAACGAAAGCAGGAAATCCCTGCAGGAAAAGAAAAAAAATCGGGACTTCCTCGGGCGGAACACCCGCCGGGAACGCCGCAGCGAAGAGCGACACGGTGAAAAACGCCGCAGCGGAGAGCGCCGCCGCCCCCGGGAAGAAAAGGAACACAACCCCTTGGGCGAATTTGAAATATCGGTTCTGGGCGTATTCCACAAAAACCCCTCGGCCGTCTACAACCCCAAGCAGGTAGCCTCCCGCCTGGCCAAACACACCGGCAAGGACGTCTCCGCCCCTCAGGTGCAGCAGGCACTCGACACCCTGGTGGCCCGGGAACAACTCCTGCAACCCGAACCCGGACGTTACAAAGCCGCCCCGCAGTCGCAGTACATCGTCGGCACGATGGACTTCACCTCCTCGGGAGCCGCCTACCTCGTCCCTCAGGACAAGGAAAAATACACCGACGACATCTACATCCCGGCTTCCGCTACCGGCAAGAGCCTGCACGGGGATACCGTGCGGGTGTATGTCTTCCGCCGCAAAACCGGCCGTCGGCCCGAAGGCGAGGTCGTCGAGATCATCTCCCGCGCCAAGACGCAATTCGTCGGGCGGCTGGAACTCTCGGACCACTTCGGATTCGTCATCCCGGACAACAACCGCATCAGCATCAATTTCTACATCCCCAAGGAAGGCATCGGCCAGGCGCACGACGGCGACAAAGTCGTGGTCGAAATCGCCCAATGGCCCGACAAGGCCCACAACCCCGTCGGCCGTATCCTCGACATCCTGGGACGTCCCGGCGAACACGAAGTGGAGATCCACTCCATCCTGGCCGAATACGGGCTTCCGTACCGTTTTCCGCAGGAGATCGAAGCCGAAGCCTCCGCCCTGCCCATCGAAATCACCGAGGAGGAGATCGCCCGTCGGCGCGACATGCGGGACTCGACGACCTTTACCATCGACCCGGCCGACGCCAAGGACTTCGACGATGCCCTTTCGCTCGACAAACTGGAAAACGGCCACTACCTCATCGGGGTGCACATCGCCGACGTTTCGCATTACGTCAAGGAAGGTACTGCGCTGGACGACGAAGCCTACGACCGCGGTACTTCGGTGTATCTGGTGGACCGGGTGGTTCCCATGCTGCCCGAGATCCTGAGCAACAACGTCTGCTCCCTGCGTCCGGACGAAGAGAAGCTCACCTTCTCGGCCGTCTTTGAAATGGACCAGGAAGCTCACGTGAAAAACGAGTGGTTCGGCCGTACGGTCATCCGCTCGAACCGCCGCTTCACCTACGAGGAGGCTCAAGCGGTGATCGAAGGAGCGGACGATCCGCTGCGCGAAGAGATCCTCATCCTGGATTCCCTGGCCAAGAAGATGCGCGAGCGGCGCATGGCCGCCGGAGCCATCGCATTCGACCGGGAAGAAGTAAAATTCACCCTCGATGCCGACAATGAACCTACCGGGGTATTCTTCAAGATATCGAAAGACGCCAACAAACTGATCGAGGAATTCATGCTGCTGGCCAACCGCAAGGTAGCGACCTTCGTAGGCAGCGAACTGCGCCACGATCCGGTGTACCAAGGCGTTGCCCCGACGTTCGTCTACCGCGTCCACGACGATCCGAACCCCGAAAAACTGGCTTCCCTGGCCGGGATGGCACGCAAATTCGGCTACAAGGTCCTCACCAAAGACCGCCAGTCCATCTCCCGTTCGCTCAACCGGATGCTCACCGACGTTCGGGGTCACCGCGAGGAAAACATGCTCACCACCCTGGCCATGCGTTCGATGGCCAAGGCGGAATACTCGACTGACAACATCGGGCACTACGGCCTGGCTTTCGAATACTACACGCATTTCACCTCGCCTATCCGCCGCTATCCGGACGTGATGGTCCACCGCCTGCTCCAACGCTATCTGGACAAGGGGAAAAGTGCGGACAAGGAAAAGTACGAGGAATCCTGCCGATACGCCTCCTCCCGTGAACGCATTGCCGCCGATGCCGAACGCGATTCGGTAAAATACATGCAGGTCAAGTACATGGCCAAGCAGGTGGACAAGGAATACAAGGGCGTCATTTCGGGAGTTACCGAATGGGGCATCTACGTGGAGATCATCGAAAACAAATGCGAAGGCATGGTGCGCCTGCGCGACCTCCGGGACGACTACTACTCCTTCGACGCCAAAAATTTCTGCGTGGTGGGCGAGAACAGCCACAACGTGCTGCAACTGGGCGACGAAGTGATGGTACGGGTCAAGAACGCCGACCTGGAGCGCAAACAACTGGACTTCGAGTTCCTCCGCACGGCCGAAGAAGGCGACTGAACTTCCAAGAGATGGAACAGGCAGACTACGGCAGCGACACGTATTTCATGCAGCGGGCCTTGGACGAAGCCCGTCAGGCTGCCCGGGCGGGAGAAATCCCGGTCGGTGCCGTCGTGGTGGCCGCCGGACAAATCATCGCCCGGGGGCACAACCTGACCGAAACCCTGTGCGACGTAACCGCCCATGCCGAGATGCAGGCCATCACCGCAGCGGCCGGGCACCTCGGGGGAAAATACTTGCCCGACTGCACGCTGTACGTAACCCTCGAACCATGCTCCATGTGCGCCGGGGCCTTGTACTGGGCGCAACTGGGGCGACTGGTCTTCGGAGCGGAGGATCCCCGCAGAGGGTACCGGGCAATGGGTGGTCGGTTGCATCCTAAGACCGAAGTAACGAGCGGGGTTCTGGCGGGGGAGTGCAAGGAACTTCTGGATGCTTTCTTCCAGAAACTGCGCTGAAAACCAGCGTCAAGCCCATACAAACAAGGTCGGCCGGGAAAATTCCCGGCCGACCTTGTTTGTATGGGCCTTTGCTATCCGGCTTTCCGTCCCTAACCGGGGAATTTTCGAACATCAAAAAAGAAAAAAATTCCCATTTTGTCGGATATATTTAAATTTTTTTTACATTTGTTCCAACTACAGATTCTACAACTACTTATCTTCCGCAAAAGGGATGAAAAAATACTGCCTGCTACTTGCCTTGCTGCTGGCCTGCGGTACGGCATCGGCCCAGAAAACCCCTTACCAAGGGGAAGTTGTCGTCAACTACGGCCTTGGGGTGGGAGACATCCGGCTTTCGAGAGAAGGGGTGTTCCTGATCAACGGTTTTCGCTTCAACCCCTACTTTTCTGCCGGGGTGGGCATCGGACTGGACCATCTCTACGCAGGAAAAGAAGAATCTTACCTGTCGCTCCCGCTGTTTGCCGATCTAAAATTTTATATCCCTCTCTCACCTAAAGTCGATCTGCTCGCCTGGTTCGATGGCGGATATTCTTTCGGTTTGAAGGGCGAGAAATTTTCAGGGATCGACGTAGACATCCAGGGGCTTATGATTTCTCCGGGGTTGGGAGTAAACATCAAGAGCACGGAAAGGATCTCGCTCAACATCGGACTTTGCTACATCAACCAGAAATGCACCCTGTCCTACCAAAACGAGAAAGCCTCCGCTCCCGTGAATGCCATCGGCATGAAGATGGGTATGACCTTCTAAACCGACGACGCCCTTTCACCTTTCAGGATCCGACACTCATTTTTGTCTGACTGTTTTTCTTAATACTCACTTAACCTTACTCTAAAACATGAGAAAGCACTTTTTACTACTCGCCTTGCTGCTGATGGCCTGCGGCACGGCATCTGCCCAAAAAACACACTACCAGGGGGAATTCCAAGTAGGATACGCTTTTGGTATCGGTGACAATAAAATAGACCGATTAAGTATCCACATGATCAATGGTGTTCGCTTCAATCCTTATCTCTCAACCGGTATCGGGATCGGTATCGACTATTATGACGACCATGGAACATCCATGTTTTCTTTACCCTTGTTCGTCAATCTGAAAGGATACATCCCCCTTTCAAAAGGGGTAAGCCTTTTCGCTTCATTTGACCTGGGATATTCCGTCGCCCTGAAAAACGAAGAAGCCAGTGGGAAAGTCGATTATGTCAGCTACAACGCCAAAATGGGCATGAAAGGCCTCATGCTTACCCCTGCAATCGGAGCCAGTTTCAAAGTGGCCGAGCAAAACGCCATTTATCTTAGTGTCGGCTATGACATAAAAACAGCAACCTTGGATGTTACAGCTTTAGACCAAAAGGCCAGCTCAACACTCAAATGCAATGCCATCGGGATAAAAATGGGATTTACTTTCTGAACGGAACGGAATCCTATATCCAAACAGCCCCTGCCGAAACGGCAGGGGCTGTTTTGTCTGATTGAAGCAAACCTTTATATTTTTTTATTCCAGTCATTTTTCTGCTGACACCGGGACATAATCGGGGGAAAACATATCCCGCTGCGGGAAAGCTTTGACCGTGGAAAGAGCCCGGCGCATCAAGTCCTCGATCTTTTTGGGGAACTTGGACCCCGTCCACGAACTGGTATTGGTAATAAAGACCCAAGTATAACCATCGCTTTGACGTTTGATCATCGCCGAAGTACCCGCAAACGAACCGGAACGCGTCCAGTTGCCCTTGCCGAAGGTATTGATCCATCCGATCGGCATCCGCCCCCGTACATTTCGGGTCATGTACTCTACCGAAGAATACTTCAGGATGTCGGGCGTAGCATCGTTGCGGCCATCCATCGCACTGACCACCCGGGCCACTTCCACCGCCGAAGCCACCCACGCGCCCGCGCCGAGCAAGCCCCGAACGTCGTTCCCGCCCCGGGACTTGAGCACCGAACGCCCGCTACCGTCGCACGCCAGCGACAGTTCCGCATTCGAAGGCTCGTAGTAGCTCACCTCGTGCGGGTACTTCTGCTCGGGGAAATTGTACGCCAAGTGAATGTCATAACATCCCGCCGGACGGAAAACAGCTTCCTTGACATAGCTTTCGTAGTCGCGTCCCGAGACGCGTTCGATGACCTCGGTAAGGATCAGATACCCCAGGTTGGAATACGAATACCGCTGTCCCGGCGCACTGCCCAGCCTTCGCGAAAGGGCAAAACGGATCATCGTCTTCTTATCCGGAGGAGGTGCCACCTCCATTTTCCGGGCAATGTCCAACGGGTAGAACATCGGATCGCCGGCTGCCAGGGAAAATCCCGCTTCGTGCCGCAGGAGATGCTCGACCGTAATGCGTTCCATGCGCTTGTCCTTGGGAGTGCCATAGAGGCTATCGGGAAGGATACCCTCGGGGCCGAACACCCGGTCCGAAAGGCTCAAACGCCCCTCTTCCCGCAGCTTCATGATGGCTGCCGCGGTGAACAGTTTGGAGACCGAAGCCACACGCAGCACATGCGATACCTCCATCGAATCGCCCTTCTCGGCATCGGCCCATCCGAATCCCCGGGCATAAACCAGCCTTCCGTCCTTGACAATGGCTACCGAAGCGCCTTGTATTTCCCACTTGCGCAGGAAATCCCGGATGAGCTTTTCCATCTTCCGGGTAGTCGGAAGATCGGAATCGGCATTCGATATTTTTTGATTGACGGCGCGAAGGTCGGGCGTTTGCTTCACATCCTCGGGGATGTCCTCGGGCGGGGATGTGGTGGCCCACGAGAGAATCAGAATGAAAAAAAACAGGGAAAGAGACACCCAAAAGGCTTTTTTATAACGCAAAGCCCGGTAACGGTCCCCTATAAAATCCCGTATGTCTCTTGCTGTTATCACGTGGTTGACATCGTTCTCCTCGTTCGTCCAAAGCCTGCCCCACTTCCGCGGGCACCTTTCTGGTCCCCTTCTCGACTTCCTCGAGCACCTTTCTCGCCGCCTGCCCGACTTCGGACACCATATTCTTTCCCCTCTCTGCGACTTTCTGCCCGATCCGGCAATCGTTCTCCCAAGGCGCCTTCGGCCGCCCCTCTTCCGGAGAGGGAGTGTTATTTATCCGAATGGGAAGCGTACATCTTCATGGCCGTAAGCGTGTTTTTCATCAGCATCGCAATGGTCATCGGACCTACCCCACCGGGGACGGGAGTGATGTAACTGCACTTGGGAGCCACCTGTTCGTAGTCCACATCGCCCAGCAACGCAAAGCCCGATTTCTTGGAAGCGTCCGGACGACGGGTAATGCCCACGTCGATCACCACGGCGCCTTCCTTGACCATATCGCCTTTGATAAAATGCGGGCTGCCGATGGCCGCTACCAGAATGTCGGCCTGCCGGGTGATCTCCGCCAGATTTTCGGTGCGCGAATGGCAGATGGTTACCGTGCAGTTGCCCGTGGGGTACTTCCCAACCAGCAGCAGCGAAACGGGGATGCCCACGATGTTACTGCGGCCCACCACCACGGCACGTTTGCCTGAAGTGGCGATGTCGTAACGGCGCAAAAGTTCGATGATCCCGGCCGGAGTGGCGGGCAGCAGAACGCCCTGTCCCATGGCCAAACGCCCCATGTTCACCGGGTGGAATCCATCCACATCCTTTTCCGGACGGATGCGCTCGGTAACCAGTTTTTCATCGATGTGCGCCGGCAAAGGCAACTGGACGATGAACCCGTCCACCGTCGGGTCGTTGTTGAGTTCGTCGATCTTGTTGAGCAGTTCGCCCTGCGAGACTTCCGCCGGATACTTGATCAGCGAAGAGCGAAACCCGATCTCCTGGCAAGCCTTTACCTTGGCATTTACGTACGTGATGCTGGCGCCGTTGTCCCCCACCAGGATCGCTACCAGGTGCGGAGGCCGGTGTCCGGCCGAGACGATTTGTTCCACTTCGCGGCGCAGTTCCTCCCGAACCTGTGCCGAGGTTTTCTTTCCGTCGAGTATCTCCATCGTATATCGCGTTTTATTTTTATTTGTTCAAAAAAAGCACTCACATCGGTCTGCGGCCGCCCATTCCGCCCATCATCCGGGCCATGGCGCCACCACCTCCGCCCTGCATCATCTTCATCATCTTTTTCATGTCCTCGAACTGTTTCATCAGGCGGTTCACCTCGTCCACCGTCCGACCCGACCCACGGGCAATGCGCACCTTGCGCTGGCCGTTGATGATCTCCGGATTGCGGCGTTCCTGAGGGGTCATGGAACAGATAATGGCTTCCACGTGCTTGAACGCATCGTCGGGAATATCCACGTTCTTCAAGGCCTTGCCCACCCCTGGGAGCATCCCGAGCAGGTCCTTCATGTTGCCCATCTTTTTGATCTGGGCGATCTGGGCCAGAAAATCGTCGAACCCGAACTGATTCTTGCGGAACTTGCGCTCCAATTCCTTGGCCTTGGCCTCGTCGTACTGGGCATTGACCTTCTCCACCAGGGTAACGATGTCGCCCATGCCCATGATGCGGTCGGCCAGACGCTCCGGATGGAACACCTCGAGGGCATCCATCTTTTCTCCCGTGGAGGAAAACTTGATGGGCTTGTTGACCGTTGCCTTGATGGAAAGCGCCGCACCTCCGCGCGTATCGCCGTCGAGCTTGGTAAGCACCACGCCGTCGAAATCCAGGCGGTCGTTGAAAGCCTTGGCCGTATTGACGGCATCCTGACCGGTCATCGCATCGACCACGAACAGGGTCTCCGAGGGATGGACAGCGGCATGCACGCGGGATATCTCGTCCATCATCTCTTCGTCCACCGCCAGTCGTCCGGCCGTATCGACGATCACCGTATCGAGTCCGTGCTCGCGGGCATAAGCGATGGCGTGCTGGGCAATCTCCACCGGGTTTTTGTTCCCGTCCTCGGTGTACACCTCCACGCCGATCCCTTCGGCCAGCACTTTCAACTGGTCGATGGCCGCCGGACGGTACACGTCGCCGGCTACCAGGAGCACCTTGCGGTGTTTTTTGGTCTTCAGGTGCAGGGCCAGTTTTCCGGAAAAAGTCGTCTTACCGGAACCCTGGAGACCGGCGATCAGGATCACGGCCGGTTTGCCTTCCAGATTGACCTCGACGGCACCTCCGCCCATCAGCTCGGTGAGCTGGTCCTTGACGATCTTGATGAACACCTGCCGCGGATTCAGGGAGGTATGCACCCTCTCGCCGATGGCGCGTTCCTTGACCCGATCGGTAAATTCCTTGGCTATCTTGTAGTTGACGTCGGCATCGACCAGCACCCGGCGGATTTCCTTGGCTGTCTCGGCGATCTTGATTTCACTGATGCGATGGTCGCCCTTGACCACTTGCAGGGCGCGTTCCAGTTTTTCGCTTAAACTCTCGAACATATCGGTTTTCGGGGTCTTATGTTTTCAACAAAACGCATTGAACGAGCACAAAGGTACGGATTTTTTGCCGCCCGGCCTCTCCCCCGCACGGACAAATGTCCGCCGAAAGGGGAAAAGGCCAAAATCCCGCCCCACCACCGGAGCAAACCCCGCAAAATGCGTACCTTTGCCCTCGATGAAAACTCCGCAGACCGAACAACAACCCGCCGTCGCCTTCTACACCCTGGGGTGCAAGCTGAACTTTGCCGAGACCTCCGCCATCGCCCGCACGTTCGAGGCGCAGGGCTACCGCCGGGTCGAATGGGAAGACGACGCCCAAGTGTACGTGATCAATACCTGCACCGTCACCGAAAATGCCGACCGCCGCGTGCGCAGCCTGGTGCGGGGAGTGCTGCGCCGCCGCAAGGACGCTTTCGTGGTGGCGGCCGGTTGCTATGCCCAGGTCAATCCGGAGGAAATCCGCCGCAGCGTCGGGGTGAGCCTGGTGGTGGGCGCGGCCGACAAATTTCGCATTCCGGAGCTGCTTCCCACAGACCCTCGCCGCACCCCGGCCCAAGTGGTACGCACCGACCTGACGGAGTCCGTCCCCTACCACGGGGCCTATTCCCTCTCGGAACGTACCCGGGCCTTTCTCAAGATCCAGGACGGCTGCGACTACCGCTGTACCTACTGCACCATTCCCCGGGCGCGGGGCGGCTCGCGCAGCGAGCCGCTGGAAAGCATCCTGGAGAGCGTCCGAACCATCGTCGCGAGCGGCATCCGCGAGATCGTACTCACCGGGGTCAATACCGGCGACTGGGGGCGCACGCAGGGGACGGGCGAGACCTTCTTCGATCTGGTGCAGGCCCTCGAAGGGGTCGAGGGCCTCGACCGGATCCGCATTTCCTCGATCGAACCCAACCTGCTCACCGACCCCATCCTGGAATTCATCGCCCGCAGCCGGAGGTTCGTTCCTCATTTCCACATCCCCCTGCAAAGCGGTTGCGACCAGGTGCTGCGCCAGATGCGCCGGCGCTACCTCACCCCCCTGTACCGCCACCGGGTAGAACGCATCCGGGAACTGATGCCCCATGCCTGCATCGGGGCGGATGTGATCGTGGGATTCCCCACCGAAACGGACGAGTATTTCCGCCAGTCGTACGACTTTATCGAATCCCTGGACCTTTCCTACCTACACGTGTTCACCTACTCCGAGCGGGAAAACACTCCTGCAGCCGAGATGGGCGTGAGCGTTCCCCCGGCCGTCCGGGCGGCCCGCAGCCGGGCTCTTCACCGCCTGGGCGAAAAAAAACGCGCTGCATTCTACCTCCGCCATCAGGGACAGGTGCGGGAAGTCCTGCTGGAAAGCGAGAACAAAGAGGGATGGATGTTCGGCTTTACCGACAACTACATCAAGGTTCGGCTTCCCTACGACCCGCATCTGGTGGGTACCCTGCAAGCGGTGCGACTGGGACCGCAGGTCGAGGGCGGTCTGCTGGACGCCAGCCTCTTATGATTTTTTTCATGCCGACCGATTAAACCTTTTTCCAAACTTTCCGTCTTTTAATCAGAAAACCGCAGCGCGAGGATGGGTGAAAAGAAAACACCGAAGACTTACTCCGACGGGGACATTGTGGAACTTTTCGCCCGCGACCGCCAGAAGGCTTTCAAAGCACTCGTCGGCCAATACGCCCGTCCGCTTTACGGCTACATCCGGCGTATGCTCGTCGATCACGACGATACGGACGACGTGCTGCAAAACACGCTGATCAAAGCGTGGGAGAACATGGGTTCCTTGAAACAAAGTGCGGCTTTGCCTGCCTGGCTCTACCGGATCGCCACCCACGAAACGATGGATTTCCTTTCGGAACGGGCTCGCCGGCAACATGTACCGCTGGACGGAGTGGATCTTGCCGCCCCTGAGGAGATCGAACAAGCGGTCGAAAGCGACGACACGCTTGGGGCACGAACCCTCGCGGCCATCCAATCCCTGCCGAAGGTACAGCAAGCCGTCTTTACGATGAAACATTTCGAGGGGCTCAAATACCGGGAGATCAGCCAGATCACCGGGACATCGGAAGGGGCTTTGAAAGCTTCGTACCACATCGCACTGGAAAAGATCAAGGCTTTCCTGCGCGAAAAACCAGCGAACGACTAACGCATTCTCGAACATGAAAGAGTGGACAGATGAACTGAAAGACCCTGTTTTCCGGATACCGGAAGGGTATTTCGAAAAACTGAACGACCGCTTGGACCAGCGGATCGCGTCGTCCCGTCAGATGCGGGGGCGGACTGTCCGTATGCGCGTGTTGCGCTGGGCGTCCGCTGCGGCGGTCATCGCCGCTCTGGCCATTGGCATCGGCCTCCATCTGCACACGCAGGCGAACAGCAATCCTCAGATCGCCTTGAGTGGAGAAGAAGCACGCGATATCGCCAATGAATACCTCTCTGCCCTCGGATGCACCCACGAGGAAAACGAATCCGACAAAGAACCGATCGAGGAATGGCTGGAACCTTCCGAGGAGTCGGGCATCATTTACATAGAACAGAACAACATCTACGCCGTAGATGGCGCTTCGGTCGAAGAGTACATCTGCGATCATTACAATCTCATGGAACTGGCCACTTTGTGAGGGGGTAAACACTATTTTTCATTCATTCTGATCAATTTTCCTTTTTTCAACGAAAAAAAACGATGAAACGATACATTCTCATCTTGTCTCTCGGACTGTGTCTGAGTCTGGGAGCGCAAAATCCCCCTGCAAGAGGCGTCGCCGACGAAAAGGACCAGGGGCGCGAACTCCGCGAAAACCTCCGGAAGGCCACCGAAGCATTCATGGCCTCCCCGAATTCCAAAGAAGCCGAAAACAACTTTGTCGAAGCTCAGAAAGCCGTCTTTGCCCATCAGAAAAACTTGGAGGCACAGCGAATAGCCCGGGCAAAAAGAAATGGCAACGAAGCATTCCTACAAGCAGAAGCCCGCTACAAAGCTGCCCGGGAGCGCCTCGAAGGAGCGAAAAAGGCATTTGAACAACAACCCTCGTCCACCGCAGCGCGCAATGCTTTCGTAAAAGCCCAGAAAGCCGTCTTCGAGGCACAGAAAGCTATGAAACCCCTCATCCTGGTGGATGGAAAAGAACGGCCGGATCTCTCCGGCTTCGACAAACGGGACATGAAGTCCTTTACCGTACTCAAAAATCCGGAGGACTTGAAGCCCTATGGGGAAAAAGGGAAGAACGGCGTGGTACTGATCGCCACTTACGGCGAATCGGCCGGAAAAGCCACCCTCGAGCAAATGCGCATGCGGTATCTCCTGCGCGCCATCGGACTGAAAGAAAAGCAAGAGAAAACTTTTGAAAAGATCTACAATTCCTACACCGGACAAGCCGAAGCCCTGCGGCAGGAAAACAAAACGCTCGCCGAAAAAGACACGTGGCAGAATGCCTTGGAACAGATCCTGAAAAACAACATCGCCATCGAACAAAAACGCTACGAAATGTTCCGCAGCCTCAAGAGCATTCTTTCGGACGAACAGTTGGCCAAGTTGTACCGCGCCGACCTGCGTTTTGCCCGGGAAATGATGACCCGAGGCAATGCACCGACCCCTCCTGACGACCCGGTCGTGGGCAAAAAACATCCTGAAGGACCGCAAAACCCCGGCAAAGCTCCCGTCGGAGCCAAGAAAGGAGGCCCGGCACCGCATGTAGCAAAGAAATGATTTTTGGCTTTTTTATTGTGCTGTTATAGATGTTTTGGAGGCAAAGGGAGGGCTCGGCGAAAACCGAGTCCTCCCTGCGCTTTTTTATACCGATCGAACGAGCCATACACAGCCCTAATAAAATCTTTGCTCTTTACGACTTTGCCTTCTTTTGCTATCTTTAGGCAGGAGGCGCCTCGGCAAACCTGAAGGGAAAAACTTCGTTTCCCCTCTCGCCTTTACACTCGGCTTTCTCTATCTTTGGATAAGATAGGAGGCCCCTCGGCAAATCCCTCGGGGAAAAACTTCATTTTCC